>Ga0114979_10003293_pt1 | contig 10862 bp, 8 predicted proteins | sample S_140625_EF_Meta_FD_87315 | JGI IMG/M metagenome (GOLD analysis project Ga0114979, IMG submission 87315) | Freshwater microbial communities from Lake Simoncouche, Canada to study carbon cycling - S_140625_EF_MetaG | ecosystem: Environmental > Aquatic > Freshwater > Lake | place: Lake... | reverse complement strand
GTTCAGGAGTTGGGCTTGTTCGGCATCTGGGTTGACGGCGCGAATACATTCTTCAGCCCGAACCATGCGCACACCAAACTCGGTTTCAAACAGGGCGTACATGGGGCCGCTGTCATTGCTTAAACGTTCGGCTGTGAGTCCCTTGAAGGGTGTCCCAGGCAGCCAGAGTTCCTCAAAAATGGTGGGCACCCCGGCATAGGCCAAGACGCGACGCACCTGCAGCACGGGATCGCCGCTTCGCAAACTTAGGGCGCGGGCGATGTCGGCGCTGGCGCGCAGGCGTTTGCAATCGATGATGGTGCGCTCGGCGGGGCCTTCACTGTGGACGTCACCGTTGTCGGGTTGGAGCTTTAGGAAGCGGTATTGCACTTGCTGCTCGGCATGGGTGGCCACAAAGGTGCCTTTGCCTTGGCGGCGCACCACCAAGTTTTCGGCGGCCAGCTCATCAATGGCTTTGCGCACTGTGCCTTGGCTGACCCGGTAGCGCGCCGCCAGGTCCATCTCGCTTGGGATGGCTTCGCCTGGCTTCCACTCGCCGGTTTCTAGGCTTTGCAAAATCAAGCCCTTGATTTGTTGATAAAGGGGGCTGAAAGAGGGCGACAGGCCAGATGCGCCAACGATCTCGCTTAGCCCCTGGGGTGGGAAGTGGTTGCTTGCCGAAGGGGGCGCTGGTTGGGAAGGCATTTCTTTGTCACCAAGACGCGCTAGCGTCAGTTCATTGTCAAGCTCTTATCATATCTTCTATAAGACATAAGACAGAGTGTTGGGTGGTTTTTCAAGGGTAAACTCTGTCATCTTCCTTTTTTCATCACTTTTTGGAGTTTTCCCCATGAGCAAGAAGCCTGTTCGCGTAGCCGTCACCGGTGCAGCTGGTCAAATCGGTTACGCCCTGTTGTTCCGTATCGCCTCAGGCGAAATGTTGGGCAAAGACCAGCCCGTCATCTTGCAATTGCTCGAAATTCCTGACGAAAAAGCCCAAAAAGCGCTCAAGGGCGTGATGATGGAATTGGATGATTGCGCATTCCCTTTGTTGGCTGGCATGGAAGCGCATGGCGACCCCATGACGGCATTCAAAGACGTGGACTACGCTTTGCTGGTGGGTTCGCGCCCACGTGGCCCAGGCATGGAGCGCGCTGAACTGCTTGCCATCAACGGCGCCATCTTCACCGCTCAGGGCAAGGCTTTGAACGCAGTGGCTTCGCGCGACGTGAAAGTGCTGGTCGTGGGCAACCCCGCCAACACCAACGCCTACATCGCCATGAAGGCCGCGCCCGACCTCAAGCCCGGCAACTTCACCGCCATGCTGCGCCTGGACCACAACCGCGCAGCTTCCCAGATCGCTGCCAAGACCGGCAAAGCTGTGGCCGACATCGAAAAATTGTGCGTGTGGGGCAACCACTCGCCCACCATGTACGCCGACTACCGTTTTGCCACCATCAAGGGTGAGTCGGTCAAGGCCATGATCAACGACCAGGAATGGAACGCCAATGTGTTTCTGCCCACCGTGGGCAAGCGCGGCGCTGCCATCATTGACGCACGTGGTTTGTCGTCGGCGGCTTCGGCTGCCAACGCCGCCATCGACCACATGCGTGACTGGGCTTTGGGCACCCACGGCAAGTGGGTCACCATGGGCATCCCCTCGCAAGGCTGGTACGGCATCCCCAAAGATGTCATGTTTGGCTTCCCCGTGACCTGCGAAAACGGCGAGTACAAAGTCGTTGAAGGTCTAGAAATCGACGCCTTCAGCCAAGCGTGCATCGACAAGACGCTCAAAGAGCTGACCGACGAGCAAGCGGGCGTCGCGCACTTGATCTGATCTGATTAAGTGCAGGACAGCGTCACCATGGACCAGGCCTTACACGCGGCAAACCGCCTGGGGGCGCTGCATCCGCGCAAGGTTTTGTTGGATGCGCAAGCGGGCCGCGTTCAGCTACCCGTTTGCGATCACTACAGCGGTGTCGAGGCGCGTATGCGCAAAAGCCTGCAGCTGCAGGCGGAGATGACGCAAGAGTTCGGCACCTGCGTCTTTGATGTGACCCTCGACTGTGAGGATGGCGCCCCGGTGGGCGGCGAGGCTGAGCATGCGGCTTTGGTCTGCGAGTTGGCCCTGAGTGCCGACCCCAAAGCTCGCGTGGCTGTGCGCGTCCACCCCGTGGACCACCCCAGCTTCCAAGCCGACATGGCCACCATCGCGGGCCAAGCGGGCAAGCGTTTGGTGCACATCATGGTGCCAAAGGTGGAATCCGTGGCCGATGTGCAACTGGCCGAACAAGCGTTGATTCAAGCGGGCGCCAAAGATTTGGCCCTTCATGTGTTAATCGAATCCCCCGCAGCGGTACACCGCGCGTTTGAGATTGCTGCGCACCCGCGTGTGCAGTCGCTGAGCTTTGGGTTGATGGACTTTATCTCTGCCCATGGCGGGGCTATTCCTGCCTCGGCCATGACGTCGCAAGGCCAATTCACCCATCCCTTGGTGTTACGTGCCAAGCTCGAAATTGCAAGTGCCTGTCACGCCCACGGCAAAGTGCCTTCGCATTGCGTGGTGACCGAGTTCAACAATACAGATGCCATGCGTGCGGCTGCGCAACGTGCGGCGCACGAGTTGGGGTGCACCCGCATGTGGAGCATTCACCCCTCGCAAATTCGCCCCATCCTTCAGGCCATGGCGCCAGATGCTGCTGCAATTGAGGTGGCCAGCGACATAGTGCTCGCGGCGTATGCGGCGCAATGGGCGCCCATCAGCCATCTGGGACAGCTGCATGACCGTGCCAGCTACCGCTACTTTTGGCAAGTGTTGGCGCGTGCCCATAGCACCGGCTGTAGCCTTCCCGCCGAAGTCCAGTTATTCTTCAAGGATTAACAGGAGATGAGCATGCGCAACTTCATGACGGTGTTGATTTCATTGAGTTTGTCCAGCTGGGCTTTGGCGGCTGACCCCGCGGCACAGCAGAAGTCAAAAACAACGGCGTCTACCCCTGTTAAACAGCCTGCTGCCAAGCAAGCTGCGGCCAAACCCCCCGCGAAACCCGTTAAACCAGCAACGCCCAAATATTATTACGTCAGAGCCACGCCTTGGGTTGCTGCGCCTTTGGCTGCGGCGGCTGCACAAGTACCCGAGCCCCAAGCCCAAGTCACAGCGCCTGAAGCGGGTGAGGTCCACACGGGTCGCATGGTGTGCGAGCTGGGTAATTCAGTCACCGTCAAACCCGACCCACAGCAGCCCTCACGCTTTGTGGTGCAGATGAAGAAGAACACCTACCTCATGACGCCTGTGGAAACCACCACCGGTGCCGTGCGTTTGGAGGATGCGCAAGCGGGCGCCGTTTGGCTGCAGCTGCCGCATAAGTCGATGTTGATGAACAGCAAGTTGGGCCAACGCATGGCTGACGAATGTCAAAGTGACCACCAAACTGCGGTGGCACAAGACATGAAGCTCAACCCGCCTCAGAGCCTGTTGGACCATGCCACGATTGCCAAAAAATAACCCATTTAATTTGATTTGATAGACCGGAGAAAACCATGTTGAAAGCCTACCGTGACCACGTCGCCGAGCGCCAAGCGCTGGGCATCCCACCTTTGCCCTTGGATGCCAAACAAACGGCAGAGTTGATTGAGTTGATCAAAGCCCCCTCCGCTGGCGAAGAAGCGTTTTTGATGGACTTGCTCACCCACCGCGTGCCCCCAGGCGTGGACGATGCGGCCAAGGTCAAAGCCTCTTTTTTGGCTGCTGTGGCGCACGGCGAAATCCAAGTGGCTTTGATCTCCAAGAGCAAAGCCACTGAGTTGCTCGGCACCATGGTGGGTGGCTACAACGTGCATCCCCTGATCGAATTGCTCGACGACGCTGAAGTGGCCGCTGTAGCCGCACAAGCCTTGAAGAAAACCTTGTTGATGTTTGACTTCTTCAACGACGTCGCTGAAAAAGCCAAAGCGGGTAACGCCAAGGCCAAAGAAGTCATGCAAAGCTGGGCCGATGCCGAGTGGTTCACCAGCCGTCCTGAAGTCGAGAAAAAAATCACCATCACTGTGTTCAAAGTGCCGGGTGAGACCAACACCGACGACTTGTCGCCAGCGCCTGACGCCTGGAGCCGTCCTGACATCCCCTTGCACTATTTGGCGATGTTGAAAAACACCCGCGAAGGCGCAGCGTTCAAGCCCGAAGAAGACGGCAAGCGCGGCCCCATGGCGATGATTGAAGAGCTGAAGAAAAAAGGCCATTTGGTGTCTTATGTGGGCGACGTGGTGGGCACAGGCTCTTCCCGCAAATCGGCCACCAACAGCATCATCTGGGGCTTTGGTGAAGACATTCCCTTTGTGCCCAACAAGCGTTTCGGCGGCGTGACATTGGGCGGCAAGATTGCCCCCATCTTCTTCAACACCCAAGAAGACTCTGGCGCTTTGCCGATTGAAGTGGACGTGTCCAAACTCGAAATGGGTGACGTGGTCGACGTGTTGCCCTACGACGGCAAGATCGTGAAAAATGGTGAAACCATCACCACCTTCCAGCTCAAGAGCGATGTGCTGTTTGACGAAGTGCGCGCCGGTGGCCGTATCAACTTGATCATCGGTCGCAGCTTGACCGCCAAGGCCCGTGAGTTCTTGGGTCTGCCAGCCTCGACCGTGTTCCGTTTGCCTACTGCGCCTATCTCTACCCAAGCTGGTTTCACATTGGCGCAAAAAATGGTCGGTCGTGCCGTGGGTTTGCCAGAAGGACAAGGCGTTCGCCCCGGCACTTACTGCGAACCCAAGATGACCACCGTGGGTTCACAAGACACCACCGGCCCCATGACCCGCGACGAGTTGAAAGACTTGGCCTGCTTGGGTTTCTCGGCCGACATGGTCATGCAGTCCTTCTGCCACACCGCGGCTTACCCCAAGTCGGTGGACGTCAAAACACACCGCGAATTGCCAGCCTTCATCAGCAACCGTGGCGGCGTGGCTCTGCGTCCTGGCGACGGCGTGATCCACTCTTGGTTGAACCGTTTGTTGTTGCCTGACACCGTGGGCACTGGCGGCGACTCACACACCCGTTTCCCAATCGGTATCAGCTTCCCAGCCGGTTCTGGCCTGGTGGCGTTCGGTGCGGCTACTGGCGTGATGCCTTTGGACATGCCCGAGTCCATCCTGGTTCGCTTCAAAGGCGAAATGCAACCTGGCGTGACATTGCGCGACTTGGTGCATGCAATTCCTTTGTACGCCATCAAGCAAGGTTTGTTGACCGTGGCCAAGGCCGGCAAGATCAATGAATTTTCTGGCCGCATTTTGGAAATCGAAGGCTTGCCCAACCTCAAAGTCGAGCAAGCGTTTGAATTGTCTGACGCGTCCGCTGAGCGTTCTGCCGCGGGTTGCTCGATCAAGCTCAATAAAGAGCCTGTGGAGGAGTACCTCAAGTCCAACGTGGTGCTGATGAAGAACATGATTGCCGACGGCTACGCCGACGCACGCACCTTGGCTCGCCGTATCGAGAAGGTGGAGCAATGGTTGGCAGCGCCTACTCTGCTCGAAGCCGACAAAGATGCCGAGTACGCTCACATCATCGACATCGATTTGGCCGACATCAAAGAGCCCATCGTGTGCTGCCCCAACGACCCCGATGACGCCAAATTCTTGTCCGAAGTGGCGGGCACCCACATCGACGAAGCCTTCATCGGTTCTTGTATGACCAACATCGGTCACTTCCGTGCCGCAGCCAAGCTGCTCGGCGGCCAGCGCGACATCCCGGTCAAGCTGTGGGTGGCACCGCCCACCAAGATGGACGAGAGCGAGCTGATCAAGGAAGGCCACTACGCGGCGTTCGGCACAGCTGGCGCTCGCACCGAAATGCCAGGCTGCTCCTTGTGCATGGGTAACCAAGCACAAGTGCGTGAAGGCGCGACGGTGGTGTCGACTTCCACACGCAACTTCCCCAACCGTTTGGGCAAGAACACCAACGTGTACTTGGCGTCTGCCGAATTGGCCGCCATCACCTCCAAGATGGGCAAGTTCCCCACGGTGGCCGAATACCATGCTGCCATGGGTGTGGTCAACAGCGACGGCGCTGCCATTTACAAGTACTTGAACTTCAACCAGATTGACGAGTATGTGGAGACGGCCAAAGGCGTGACAGCGTAAGCTGCCAGCGGCCCTACCCAGCACTTCGGTGCTGGGGTGGCAAAACAAAACCCCGCAAAGCGCGAGCCTTGCGGGGTTTTGTTTTGTGTGTGCTGTTGCTTAAAACATGCGCGCCAATAAGCCACCTTCAACTGGGCCATCCACAGGAATCCATACATGCGTGGGACTGCCTGCGGCCACGTCAATGGACGCGCCATTTTTATCTTTCATCTGTGCCAACTTGACTTTGCGGTTGCCGCTGGGGTGAATGATCTCGATCGTGTCGCCCACTGAGAATTTGTTTTTGGTTTCAATCTCAGCCCATCCATCGGCCACGCCGCGCACTTCACCGACAAATTGGCTGCGGTGGGCGATGGAGTGACCGGTTTCGTAGTTTTGGTAGTCGTTGGCAGGGCGTCGGTCCATCAGACCCGCGGTGTAGCCACGATTGGCTAAGCCTTCGAGTTCGGTGATGAGCTCGGGGTTGAATGGGCGGCCCGCCACCGCGTCGTCAATCGCGCGGCGATACACCTGTGCGGTGCGGCTGACGTAATACAAGCTCTTGGTGCGGCCTTCAATCTTGAGTGAGTCCACACCAATTTTGGTCAGTCGTTCGACATATTCGACCGCCCGTAAATCTTTGCTGTTCATGATGTAGGTGCCGTGCTCGTCCTCCATGATGGGCATGAGCTGGCCGGGGCGGCCTTTTTCTTCGAGCAAATAAATGTTGTCTGCCGCAGGGTGGCGTTCGCCATTGCCGCATGAAGAGAAACTGGATTCAGCTTCTTGTTGTGACTTGGCAAAGTCAAAGTCGCCTTCCATCGGCACAGCCATGGCCTCGCCGGTGTTGGGGTCGGTGGCGCTGGCTTGTGTGCCATAGCTCCAGCGGCAAGCGTTGGTACAAGTGCCTTGGTTGGGGTCACGGCGGTTGAAGTAGCCAGACAACAAACATCGGCCCGAGTAAGCAATACACAGCGCGCCGTGCACAAACACTTCCAACTCCATGTCGGGGCACTCTTGGCGAATTTTTTCAATTTCGTCAAAGCTGAGTTCGCGCGACAAGATGATGCGCTTTACCCCCACGTTTTGCCAAAACTTCACCGCAGCCCAGTTGACCGTGTTGGCTTGAACCGAGAGGTGAATATCGACCTCGGGCCACTTCTCGCGCACCATCATGATGAGGCCAGGGTCGGCCATGATCAGGGCATCCGGCTTCATCGCGATGATGGGTTCGATGTCACGCAAATAGGTGCGCACCTTGTCGTTGTGTGGCAGCAAGTTGCTGGTCAAAAAGAACTTTTTGCCACGTGCATGCGCTTCAGCAATGCCGATGCCAATTTGCTCAAGGCGGAATTCGTTGTTGCGCGCACGCAAGCTATAGCGGGGTTGGCCGGCATAGACGGCGTCTGCGCCGAAGTCAAAAGCGGCACGCATTTTGTCGAGCGAACCTGCGGGCAGCAAGAGCTCTGGGGCTTGGAGTGTGGTCATAGGGTTTGATGCTGACAGGGCATCTGAAAAAGATTTAGCCGTGATTTTCGCACCTCGCGTTGGCTTTGCCTAGCGCAGGGCCTTGGCGGCGAATCAGCCTAGTGAAGTGGCTTGTTTTGACGGGGCACAATCGGCCTATGACGAAATCGTTGGTTGTTGCGGGGGGCGGTGTTGCAGGCATGGCCTTAGGGTTTGCGGCTGCGCGTGCGGGCTGGCAAGCCAAGGTGTTTGAGCGATCCCCTGAGTTTTCAGAGGTCGGCGCGGGTGTCCAGCTCGGCCCCAACGTGACCCACCTATTGCAAGCATGGGGTTTGGGGGATGCACTCCATCAAGTGGCTGCCTGGCCTGCAGCCTTGCATGCGCGCAGCATGACCACAGGAGAGGTGTTGGCTACGCTGGCGGTAAAAGACGCCACGGCGCACTACGGCGCACCTTACGTGACAATCCATCGCGCAGACTTGCATGGCCTGCTCTTGCAAGCGGCTGCGCGTGAAGGCGTGCATGTGCACAGCGATGCGGTGGTGCAGGGGGTGAGTCAATCTGCAGATCACGCGGTTTGTGACGTGATTCAACACGCACAGCTGCAGCAGCACACCGCAGCCTTCGCAGTGGCCGCGGATGGTGTGTGGAGCCCCTTACGTCAGCAGCTTTTAGGTGACGGCCTGCCACGCTTTACGGGGCATATTGCCTACCGCGCCTTGATTGCCCAAGCCGATTTGCCCTTGCATTTACGCAGCCAAGACATCTCAGTTTGGATGGGGCCCCATGCCCATGTGGTGAGCTACCCCGTGCGCGGTGGCGAGTACCTTAACGTGGTGTGTTTGGCTGAAGGTTGTTTATTGGATGACGATGCCAATAACTTGCAAGCCCTGCAAACATGGCATGCGCAAAAGACTGAAGCGCAAACCCTGGCAGAGTTACGGCATGCCTTACGTGGTGCTTGTACCCCATTGACTGATTTGATGGCGGCTTGCAGCGACTGGCGACTGTGGCCGTTGTGCGGCAGACCTGCCATGCAGGGGGCAAATGAGCATGCACAAGGCAGAGTGGCTTTGGTGGGCGATGCAGCCCACCCCATGTTGCCTTACTTGGCCCAAGGGGCGGGCATGGCGATTGAAGACGCGCATGAGTTGGCTGCTCAGTTGTTAGGTGCCACACCTTTGAATGTGCCTGAGCGGCTAAAACAGTTCGCACACGCCCGCTGGCAGCGCAATGCGCGAGTGCAGGCAAGGGCCGTGCGCAATGGACAAATCTTTCATGCCACGGGGGCGCTTCGCGTGGGGCGCGATATGGGCTTGCGCCTCATGGGCGCGAAGTTGATGGATGTGCCGTGGTTGTACGGTTATCGCGCCAACTGAGGTGCTTTTTTGAGGCGCGATAGGGCCGTGCCGTTGCCGCGCTCGTCGCCTTCAGGAAAATATCACTGACGGCCGAGTAACAGATACTCCATCAGCGCTTTCTGAACGTGCATACGGTTTTCGGCTTCATCCCACACCACGCTTTGTGAGCCGTCGATCACATCGGCGGTCACCTCTTCGCCACGATGCGCGGGCAAGCAATGCATGAACAGGGCGTTGGGTTTGGCTACAGCCATCATGTCGCTGTCAACGCACCAATCGGCAAAGGCTTGTTGGCGTGTTTCGTTTTCAGATTCAAAGCCCATGCTGGTCCACACATCGGTGGTCACGAGGTCTGCGCCTTTGCAGGCTTGCATGGGGTCTGCAAACACTTTGTAGCAATTGCTGTTGGATAGCCCAGCAATAGCAGGGTCAACCTCATAGCCGCTGGGTGTGCTGACGTGCACGGTAAAGCCCAACATGTCGGCGGCTTGCAGCCAAGTATTGGCCATATTGTTGCCGTCACCCACCCAAGCCACCACTTTGCCTGTGAGGCACTCTAGGGGATGCGAAGTCAAGCCGCGGTGTTCGATGTAGGTAAACAAGTCGGCCATCACTTGGCAAGGATGAAACTCATTGGTCAAGCCGTTGATGACGGGAACGCGTGAGTTGGCCGCAAAGCTGGTGATTTTGTCTTGACCGTAGGTACGAATCATCACCAAGTCGGTCATGCGGCTGATCACTTTGGCGCTGTCTTCAATCGGCTCAGCACGTCCAAGTTGGCTGTCGCCCGTGGTGAGGTTGACCACTGATCCGCCTAACTGATACATGCCCGCCTCAAAGCTCACGCGCGTGCGCGTGGAGGCTTTTTCAAAAATCATGGCCAAGGTTCGATCGGCCAGGGTGTGGTGCTTTTCGTAAGCTTTGAATTTCTTTTTAATCAGTGCTGCGCGTTGGAACACATAAGCGTATTCGTTCGCCGACAAGGACGTGAATTGCAGGTAATGTTTCAGCGTTTGGGTCATGGGGCTTCAGCCAAGAATGTTTTGATCAGTGGCACAAGGATTGAAAGTACCTCATCTGCCTCTGCGGTGGTCATGATCAAAGGGGGCAAGAGGCGAACAACTGTGTCGGCTGTCACGTTGATGATCAAGCCTGCATCGGTGGCTTGTTTGAGCAAAACACCGCAGGGGCGATCTAACTCGATGCCGATCATCAAGCCTTGACCGCGGATTTCTTTGATGCCTTTGAGTCCGCCTAAAGCCACAGTGAGTTGAGTATGAAAGTGTTTACCCAATTTATCTGCGTTCTCAAGCAGGCCATCTTTCTCCATGATGCGAATGGTTTCTAAGCCTGCACGCATGGCCAGAGGGTTGCCACCAAAGGTGGTGCCGTGGTTGCCGGGTTGGAAGATGTTGGCGGCTTTGGGGCCAGCCACCACAGCGCCAATTGGCACGCCAGAGCCCAAACCTTTGGCTAAAGGCATGACGTCAGGCACGATGCCAGCCCACTGATGCGCAAACCATTTGCCAGTGCGCCCAATGCCACACTGCACTTCATCGATCATTAGGAGCCAGTCTTGCTGGTCACACAGCGCGCGCACTTCGTGCAGGTACTCGGCACGCATGGGGTTGATGCCGCCTTCGCCTTGGATGGTTTCAAAGAACACGGCGACAACATCAGGGTCGTTCACCGTCGCCTTCTTCAATGCCTCGATGTCGTTGAGCGGCACACGGATGAAGCCTTCAAGCAGTGGGCCAAAACCTTGTTGCAGTTTGACATTGGCAGTGGCGCTGAGGGTGGCAATGCTGCGACCATGAAATGCTTTTTCATACACCACGATTTTGGGGTTTGTGATGCCTTTGTCATGTCCAAATTTACGGGCCAGCTTGATGGCGGCTTCGTTTGCTTCTAAGCCTGAATTGCAGAAGAACACATTGGTCATGT
>Ga0114979_10003291_pt1 | contig 10864 bp, 8 predicted proteins | sample S_140625_EF_Meta_FD_87315 | JGI IMG/M metagenome (GOLD analysis project Ga0114979, IMG submission 87315) | Freshwater microbial communities from Lake Simoncouche, Canada to study carbon cycling - S_140625_EF_MetaG | ecosystem: Environmental > Aquatic > Freshwater > Lake | place: Lake... | reverse complement strand
GGATGATGCAAAACAACTCTCTGGTGGCGCGCACAGTTTCAGCGTCACGGCCACTGACTTGGCGGGCAACACCAGTTCAGCCTCTAACGCGGTTGCGCGCAACGTGGTTTGCTACATGTCTGGCACACGCTTGCAAACCCAAGACGGCTGGAAACTGGTGGAGCAACTCAACGTGGGCGACCTGCTCAAAACCGTCTCAGGTCAACTCCAGCCCGTGACCTGGTTGGGCCACAGCACCATCGACTGCCGTCGCCAAGACAACAAAGAGCATGCTTACCCCGTGCGCATTGCGCAACATGCTTTTGGCCACCAACTGCCTGAGCGCGATTTGTATGTGAGCCCCTTGCACTCCATCTATGTCGAGGGTGTGATGATTCCTGCAATTCACTTGGTCAACGGTGTGACCGTGACACAAGACCAGCAAGAATCTTTGGTAACTTACTACCACGTGGAACTGCCCCAGCACGACGCGGTGTTTGCTGAAGGCCTGCCCGCAGAAACTTACCTCGACACCACCCCTGAGAACCGTCATTTCTTCTCGATGAACAACGGCGACCAAAAGGTGTTTGAGATGAATCTGCAGTTCCCTGCCTGTCCCGAGGGCACCCCAGTGTGGCAACACATTTGGAACACCCAGGGCTATGCGCCGTTGACACAGTCTGGCCCCGTCTTGGAGGCTGTCAAAGTCTCGTTGATGCAGCAGGCTCAACGGGTGCAAGAGGCGCAGCGTTTGGCGGCATAACTGTGCGCTCGGCCACCGTGGCCGAGCCTCTCTCTGGCTAAGTCGTGCAGGCCCAAGTTAGACAGCTTTTTGGTCTGTATGTGGCTGGTTTTTAGTGCCTATCCTTCAAGCGTTCATAGACCAGAGAAATGAAGAACACAAGCAACAAGATCTACGTCGCGGGTCACCGCGGCATGGTGGGCTCTGCCATTGTTCGACGCCTTCGCGCTGAGGGCTATGAGCACATCATCACCCGCACCCACGCCGAGTTAGACCTGACCCGTCAATCCGAGGTCGAAGCTTTTCTTAAATCCGAAAAGCCCGACTACCTGTTCATCGCCGCGGCCAAGGTGGGCGGCATCCATGCCAACAACACCTACCGCGCTGACTTCATCTACCAAAACCTGATGATGCAGTCCAACCTGATTCAGGGCGCATACGCGGCAGGGATTCAAGATTTGATGTTTTTGGGTTCGAGTTGCATCTACCCACGCGACTGCCCGCAACCCATCAAAGAAGAGTATTTGCTCACTGGCCCGCTAGAGCCCACCAACGAGCCCTATGCCTTGGCAAAGATTGCGGGCATCAAGTTGTGTGAAAGCTTCAATGCGCAATTTGGCACGCGCTACACCAGCGTCATGCCCACCAACTTGTACGGACCTGGCGACAACTACGACTTGCAAAACAGCCACGTCCTGCCAGCACTGATTCGCAAAGCCCATGAGGCCAAGCTGCGTGGTGACACCGAGTACGTGGTGTGGGGCACTGGCAGCCCCAAGCGCGAGTTCTTGTATGTGGACGACTTGGCCGCCGCCTGCGTGCAGTTGATGGCCGCGGGCTACCACGGCCCTCTGCTCAACATTGGCACTGGGGTGGACGTGACCATCCGCGAGTTGGCCGAACAAGTCATGCAGGCGGTAGGCTTTGCGGGCCGCATTGTGTTTGACAGCAGCAAGCCCGACGGCACGCCCCGCAAGCTGTTGGACGTGTCCGCTGCAGCCGCCCAGGGCTGGCGTTCCAAAGTGAGTTTGGCTGAGGGCATTGAGCTGGCGTACCAAGACTTTTTAGCCCATCACGCGGCTTGAGGAAACCAATGTCTCACCTGATTCCTGTGATTCTGTCTGGAGGCAGTGGCTCGCGCCTATGGCCGCTGTCCCGCGCCATGCGTCCCAAACAGTTTTTGGGCGTGACTGAGGATGCCTCGCTGTTTCAACTCACGCTGCAGCGCTTGCAGGGCATCACGGACGAGGCCATGCGTCCGATTGTGGTGGCCAACAACGACCATCGATTCTTGGTGGGCGAACAGTGTCGCGAGGCAGGGGTTGAACCGCTGAGCATCTTGCTCGAGCCCGTGGCCCGCAACACGGCGCCCGCGATTGCAGTCGCCGCCATGGCTGCGCTGGCTGAGGGGGGCGACCCAGTTTTATTGGTGCTGCCTTCTGACCACACATTCTCTAATGTCGCCGCCTTTCACCATGCCGTTCGGGTTGGGTTGAAGGCCGCAGACACAGGCGCGCTGGTGACCTTTGGCATTGTGCCCACACACCCTGAGACGGGCTACGGTTATGTCAAGGCCAGCCAGGCGCTTGACGTGAGCGCCGCGGTACCCGTCCAGCAGTTTGTAGAAAAGCCCGACTTGGCCACGGCACAAGCCTATCTCAAAGACGGCAGTTACACCTGGAACAGTGGCATGTTCATGTTCAAAGCCTCGGTGTTTTTGCACGAGCTAGAACGGGCCAACCCCGCCATGCTGCATGCTTGTCAAGCGGCTTGGAGCCAGTCAAAAACAGACCTCGAATTTGTGCGACTTGACAAAGAGGCTTTTGCCAGCAGTCCTTCCGACAGCGTGGACTATGCGGTGATGGAAAAAACCCGCCAAGCCGTGGTGGTGCCTTTGGATGCAGGCTGGAACGATGTGGGTGCGTGGTCGGCGGTGTGGCAAGTGCTGCCGCAAGACGCGCAGGGCAACGCCACCCGAGGCGACGTGATGCTGGAGGACGCCAGTAGCAGCTATGTGCATGCCGACAGTCGCTTGGTCGCCTTGATTGGCGTGAAAGACCTGGTGGTCGTTGAAACCTCTGATGCGGTGTTGGTGACCCACAAGGACAAAGCGCAAGATGTCAAAAAGATGGTGGACCGGCTCAAGGCACTCAAGCGCCCCGAAGTCGACTTGCATCGCGAGGTCTTCAGGCCTTGGGGCTCCTACGACTCGGTCGACAGCGGTCAACGTTTTCAGGTCAAGCGCATCACGGTCAAGCCAGGCGCGAAGTTGTCGCTGCAAATGCATCACCACCGTGCTGAGCATTGGGTGGTGGTCTCTGGAACGGCCTCGGTGCGCTTGGGCAACGAGGTGAAGTTGGTGACAGAAAACGAGTCGGTCTATATCCCAGTTGGGGTGACGCACTCGCTCGAGAACCCTGGCAAGGTCATGCTGCACTTGATCGAAGTCCAGTCTGGTTCTTACCTAGGCGAGGACGACATTGTTCGGTTTGAAGATTTATATGGACGCGTCTAGGGCATGATTAAAAAAGCAGTTTTCCCCATTGCCGGTTTAGGCACGCGTTTTTTGCCTGCTACCAAAGCCTCTGCCAAGGAGATGCTGCCGGTGGTGGACAAGCCACTCATTCAGTACGCGGTAGAAGAGGCCTATGCCGCAGGCATTCGCCAAATGATCTTTGTCACCGGCCGCACCAAGCGCAGTGTGGAGGACCATTTCGACACGGCCTACGAGCTTGAAACCGAGCTTGAAGCCGCAGGAAAAAAAGAGCTGCTGGCCTTGGCGCGTTCCATCTCTCCCGCCGACATGTCGTGTGTGTATGTGCGTCAGCCGCGCGCATTGGGTTTGGGCCATGCGGTGTTGTGCGCCGCCGACTTGGTGGGCAACGAGGCCTTTGCGGTCTTACTGGCCGACGATTTGATGGTGGGTCAACCGCCGGTGATGGCGCAGATGGTCAAGCAATTCGAACATTGGCGTGCCAGCCTGTTGGCGGTGCAAGATGTGCCCCGCGAGCACACCAAGCGATACGGCATTGTGTCGGGACAAGAGGTACAAACCGATGTGGTGGATTTGACCGGCATCATCGAAAAACCTGCTCCTGACGTAGCACCCACCACACTGGCTGTGGCGGGTCGATATATTTTGACGCCAGGTATTTTTGCTGAGTTACAAAGTTTGCCCCGTGGCGTGGGTGGTGAAATTCAACTCACTGATGGCATTGCCAACTTGCTGCGACGTGAGAAGGTGTTTGCCTATCGCTACCAAGGCGTTCGATACGACTGCGGCAGCAAGCTGGGCTTTTTGCAAGCCACGGTCGATTTGGGTGAGAACCATGCCGAGGTGGGTAAAGAGTTCTCTGCATGGCTGGCTGATCGATGAAAAACACGCGACCTACTCAAAAAAATCTCACACCTCTGGTGTCGGTGGTCATGCCGTCCCTGAACCAGGTGACGTATTTAGAGGAAGCTGTTCGCAGCGTGCTTGAGCAAGACTATCCGCATGTCGAGTTGGTGGTGGTCGATGGCATGTCCACTGACGGCACCCTTGAGTTGTTGGGGCAACTACAGGCTGAATTCGGTGAGCGACTGCGCTGGATCAGCCAAAAAGACACTGGCGCAGCCCAAGCTGTGAATCGCGCCGTGACCATGGCGCAAGGTGAGATTGTGGGTTGGCTCAACTCGGACGATTTGTATGCCCCAGAGGCCCTGTCTCGGGCTGTGGCATTTTTAAATTCACACCCGTCGCACCAAATGGTCTATGGCGAGGGGCAGCACATCAACGCAGCAGGTGAGGCATTGGGCAAGTACCCGACCAAACCACCGTCGACACCGCTGGATGCGTTTGCCGATGGCAGCTTCATTTGCCAGCCGACGGTGTTTATGCGCCGAGAAGCGCTAGAGCAGGTCGGGCCGCTGGATGAAAGCATTCGCACCGCCTTTGACTTTGATTTGTTTGTGCGTTTTTTCAAACGATACCCACGTCAAATTGGCATTGTGCGCCGCATCCAAGCCTCGTCGCGTTTGCATGTGGCATGCATGACGCATCGCCTGCGCCGACAAGTGGCGCTAGACGGCATGCACGTGGTGGCCAAAGAACTGGGCGTGGTGCCAGACCATTGGTGTTGGACCTTTGTAGACGAGTTATGCGAACGCTATCCGTTTGACGCCGAGCCCCTCCCATTGGTGAAACAAATTGAGAACTTTCTAAAAGAAGCGCGTGCCAGCCTCAAGCCCGAGCAGTTAGCAGCCCTGGTGGAGCAACTCAAAACAGATGCACGCTTGCGTGTGGCAACCCCGCAGCTCTTTGCCACCGTGCAACCTGATGGCTGGGTGGGCAAGCGTGTGACTGTGCGTTACCGCTGGGAAGGCCAAGCAGCCAGTGCGGTGCTGGTGCGCTGCAATGCCCCGTGGCCGGTGGCAGGTACGCTGCGCCTGCGAGTCATGATGCCCAATGGACAAGTGCAACGCAATGTGGTGGATGTGCCAGAAAACTTTGTGCTGCGCTTCGAGGTCCCTGAGAGTGCACAAAGCGCACAAGGTGGTTTTGTGACGTGGGTCATCGAAACAGCCCAAGGCTTCGTGCCAGCCAAGCACGACAAAACATCTTCGGACAAACGCAAGTTGGCTTTTCAACTGCTTGAGCTCTCTACCGAGTCTTAACGAGGTCAACGCGATGCTGTTTAATTTGTTTGGCACTAAAAAACAACCTGCCGCTGAGACAGCACAGCCACCCAAGGCCCAAGAGTTACCGAAGCCAGTCAAAACCGATGCACCTTCTGCCACCCAAGCCTTGGCTTTGAAAGAGCTTGAGGCGGCTGCCGCTAGGCCTGTACCCGAGGTGCCTGCAGCTGAAGTTGCGCCAGAGCCAACACCAGTCCCCGTCCCAGAGCCAGAGCCAGCTCCACTCCCAGAGCCAGCACCTTTACCAGTAACCGTGTCGTCATCACCGCCAGTTGTGCCTGCTCAGACAGATAACATCAAGGCAACACAAGAAGACGTGACGGCAGCCTACAAAATATTTTTACGTCGACAACCGGAAAACCAAATGGTTGTTGAGTCACGTCTTGGGTTATCTCGCGAAAAACTCTTTATTAATTTCATTACCGCAATTGAGTTTCTAAAGTATCCAGAAAACATCAATTTGATTTTACAAACTGCAAGACAAATAGAAGTTAAAGCTGGCCAAGCCTTAAAAGAGGAGGCGAAGTGATCAAAAACCAAAAAATGCTTTTTGTTTGCGGTGCACCTCGGTCAGGTACAACAGCAATGCATGCGCTCTTAACTGCAGATCAAAGAATTGTGATGGGGATGGAGCGTTATGGGGGGTATCTGAATGATGAGTTTGGCCCACAGTTGTTTACCAAAGAACGTTTTTTTGACTTTGAATCTGACCCTCGTGATTGGAAGAAATCTCGACCATACTATGTAGAAGTTGCTGAGCCTTTTTTTGAAACATCAAAATATATTGGCGACAAGATACCTCTGCTGTATCTTCAGTTTGATCGTGTGACCAAGGCGTTCCCAGAGTCTAAATTTATTGTGCTACTTAGAAATATTGTTGATATTTGCAACTCTTACCAAAACAGAAAAGACGATCCAAATGACAATTGGTCATTTGATGTCAATGATGCTGTAAATCATTGGAATCAATTGCTTGACTTTATTAAGTCACATGCGTCTGATCCAAGAATCAAATTGGTGATTTACGAAGATTTCTATACAGCGGGTATACAGCAGCTCAAAGACCTTTATTCATTCATTGATCTTGAATTTAATGAAACGTTGAGGCAAGAGTACCTCCACATTTTCGAGAAGACAGAACGCTTAGAGCAGCGACGTAAAACAGCGCTTAGTGACGTTCAAAAACTTTCGATTTTTAAAAAAGCTAATTTCGATTTATATCAATCCATCTTGAACCAAGAGATTGGTGTGTCCAGTGCTGCTGCAAAGGAAGTGAAACCGACAGTGAAAGGCAGGGATCCCATGTCTTTAGATGAGTCTGATTTAAAGTCGGCTTTTCGAATATTTATGGGTAGGCTAGACGTTTCAAATAAAGATTTAGACGAATTTTCTTCCTTAGATGGCAGCCAGGTGATGGCAAAAATTTTTGCCACAACAGAGTTTCAAGACAATACCTTCAATCGTGAATTGATTACTTCTTTGGCTAAGCAAATAAGAGATCAGCTAGCGAAATCTAAGACTTAATTTTATCGATCGAAGTGATCTGTACAAGAAAGGACGTGATGCTGCCCCTGACAGCAATGTGTTGGTTTGACTTGGTAGATCAACTTAAATACGTTTTCAAAATGGGTGCGTATCTAGAAGCCAGTGCTTGGTGCGAGAACTTGGCGCCATCAATTTGGCCAATGGTGTTGAGTCCTTTTTTTGACCGCGCATAGGCGAGTTGAAGTTGTTGCAAGGCGCTGGTTTCGTCGGGCTGTGCCCACCAGCTGGGTTCGCTCAGGTTGGGATAGTCACCGATACCAACGGTGGCGCGTTGCCAGTCAACCAAAAGCGCGTTGTCAGGTGTGAGGAAGTCTTGTGGGCCCGAAAAGTCGGTGCTCACCACGTGCAAGCCGTTTTGCAAGGCTTCTACCAAGGTGCGGCCAAAGCCTTCGCTGCGGTGGAGCGAGATGTAGCAGTTGGCACTTTGGTAGAGCTCGGTGAGTTCACCAGGCGTCAAGGTGTCCTTGATGACCTTGATGCGGGGGTGAATGGGTATCCAAGTGAGGGCGTCGCGTCCCATGTTTTGCCAACGGCTCACTTTTAAAAACAGGTGTGCGTTGGGATGTGTGTGGGCGAATTTCAAGAAAACCCGCAACAGCGCTTGCGGGTTTTTGCGGGTCATTGTGGAGTGAAGGTCAAACATAAACAAGCACACAAAGTCCCTAGCGGGCACCTTGTGCTCTTTGCGAAATTTGCGTCCCGATGGCGGGTGTTGTACGACCGGCAGGGGGAGTGAAAGCGTGAGCTGACGCGACTGTGTAAAAAGCGTTTGCTGCACAAAACGGGTGGGGCACCAAATGTGGTCTACCAACTTGAGTGATGGTGTGTGTTGGCTGGGAAAGTCTGGCAACTCCCACAAAAAGTAGCCCACCCTTCGTTTGGGTTGGCTAAAGAGTTGGGGGTGTTGATTGGCCAGTTTTTGGCACTCCATGGGCGACATGAAGAAGACGCTGGTGTCGTAGTCGTGGGAGGTGAGGTGCTCCCAACTCACGCGGAGTTGCCCTTGCGCGTCGGTCGGTATGTCGGTGACTGAAAAGGCAATGCCTAAGAAATTGAGCATGGCTGCAAAAGACCGAAGGTCTTCGCCCAAGCCCATTGGGGAGGTGGCGTAGCCGATGAGGTTAAAGCCCTTAGAAGATTGCAACATAGGCTCATGATAATCGTGACGCACATGGATTTGAAACTGAAGTTAACAATGAAACTGGGAGTGGTTGGATGGCAGACACAATTGGATTTAAACCGACCTCGGTCAACCAGCAAGGGCTGACAGCGCTGATACGCAACCTCGGCCGTGACTGCACGCCCGAGCAATTCATGCGTGAGTTCGTGCAAAACTCGATCGAAGCCTGCGTGCGCACAGGCTTGCCAGGACGACGTGTGTTGGTGGACTACAACCACACCATTCAGGCGCACAGTGGCATGTTCAAGCTGTGCTTCACCGATAACGGTGATGGCATGAGTTTGGAGCAAATGAACAATTTACTCAACAGCATTTCTGCTTCAGGCAGCTCGGTCAACACGTTTGAAAACTACGGCGTGGGGGCCAAAATTTCTTCCCTCACGCGCAACCATTTTGGGGTGCAGTACGAATCTTGGAAGGGTGGGGTGGGGCACACCATCATCATTCGCTACAACCCCAAGTTCGATGTGTTTGGCATACAAGGCTTCAACGATGCCAGCGGCAACGTGGTCTACCACCGCACCATCGCCGACGCACAGCGTCCAGACTTTGTGTTGCAGCATGGCACGCGGGTCACGTTGTTTGGTCACACGCTGGACCAAGACACCATGGCCCCGCCGTGGGGCGTGAATTACGACAAGGGGAGCTGGCTTTATGAGTACCTCAACCGTCGTTACTTCGAGTTGCCTGCGGGAATTTCGATCGATGTGCGTCAAGGCTACGACCAAGACCCTAAAGACCCGCAGCATCATTACTTGCGCCCGCTTGAGAGTTTTAGCGAAACCTTGAACTTGCACGCCACCCAACAGGGCGTGGTCACACTGCAAGACGCCAAGGTGCATTGGTACATCCTTCAGCCAGACAGCGGGGTCAAAGGACACAGCGCCTTGGTCAACCAAGGGGAGATTTTTAACGTCGAGAGCGATCGCTCAAACCGCTTGACGCATTTTGGTATTTTGCTAGGACGTGAACGTGTGGTGATTTTGGTGGAGCCTCAAGAGGCCTCGCAAAATATTGCGCGCACGCACCTGAAAAAACCTGACGGCTCTGACTTCTCTTGGCACAGCTGGCAAGACGAATTTCGCGCGCGTTTGCCCCAAGAGATACAAGCCTTCTTAGATAGTTTGCTGAGCCAACGCACCAAGGCCAGTTCTTCTAAAGAGATTCACCACCGGTTGATGTCGCTGCGCTCACTCTACGACTTGTCGGGTTTTGAACCGTTGGTGGTGCAAGCACCAATTGAAAAACCGAAAGTGCCAGAGCCTCAGCAGATGGTTGAAGTGCCCGTGCCAAGCGCTTTAGATACTCCCTTAGACTTAGATACACCCTCAGCTCAACCCTTAGAGGAGACCTCGGCTGAGCCTCAGGCCGAGGAGCTCGCCAGCCCAGATGCCACAAAAGAAGCACCTCAGCCACAGACGCAGGAACAAGTCCATGAGCTGCCCCCTCAAGAATTGAATGAAGACCCAAAGCAATTGCCAGTGCCTGCTGAGAAAACGATTGAAGAGCCGCCGCCTAATTATTTTCCAAGGGTCGAGTGGACCACGCAGGCGCAGTCACCCCAGTTGGCTGGGCGGGCCGCTGAGTTCATTGAGTACTCCAACATCATTTTGGCCAACCAGGACTTCAAGGGGCTGCAAGACTTGTTCAAGTACTTTGACCAACAGTACGACTTGTCTGACAACAGCACCCAAGCTGTTCGTCACGCGATCATGCAAAACGCGGAACAGGCCTTGATGGAGTCTGTAGCGGGCGTGCTGTCTTTGAAAAACGATCCCAGCTGGCGAGGTCATTACCACCAAGCCTTGAGTAAAGAGGCTTTGAGCGCGCTGGTAATGCAGCGGTTTTGGTCGGTCAAAGCGATTGAGAAAGACCTGTTGGCACAGATCGAAGGTGGCCCGAGCGGGGGGATGGATTAACGTGATATATTGAATTTTATTTTGGGTTAAGCGCACTTGAACGAACAATTACTGAACAGCAAGGTGGTCATTGTGGGCACCGTGCGCGACTGTTTCAAATACTTGGAACAAGATGTTTTGAAACTCTCCAAAGCCTTTGCCTTGTTCAAAGACTTGCACTGGTTCATTGTGGAGTCTGACAGCTCAGACAGAACTGTCGATTGCTTGGCTACCCTGCAGGCCTTGGTGCCGAATTTCCATTTCAAATCGATGGGAAATCTGGCGCCCGAGATGCCACTGCGCACCGAGCGCATCGCCTTTTGTCGTAACGCCTGTTTGGACGAGGTGAGAACCAATCCGTTGCTGATGGGCGCCAACTACCTTGTTGTGGCCGATTTAGATAACTCGCAATCGCAACTCACCCAAGAGGGCGTGATGTCGAGCTTTGATCGCGATGACTGGGGAGGGGTAACGTCCAACCAAAATGGACTCTATTACGACATTTGGGCCTTGCGGCACCCAGTTTGGAATCCAGGCGATTGTTGGCAGCAAAAGATTTTTCTGGAAAGTATGAAATTGAGCAAAGCAGTTTCAACTTACAGTGCCGTTCATTCTCGGATGATTGAGGTGCCTGTTGATTCAGCTTGGGTTGAGGTGGAGTCGTCCTTTGGCGGGCTGGGTATATACAAAACGGAATTTTTTAAGAAAGCTCGCTATGTAGGCTTGTGTGATGGAGGTGTTAAAGGCGGGCAGGTATGTGAGCATGTGGCTTTTAACGCATCGTTGAGAGCAAACGGCGCGAAAATTTTCATCAACCCAAAAATGGTGAATTCTTCATTGAAT
>Ga0114979_10003289_pt1 | contig 10867 bp, 14 predicted proteins | sample S_140625_EF_Meta_FD_87315 | JGI IMG/M metagenome (GOLD analysis project Ga0114979, IMG submission 87315) | Freshwater microbial communities from Lake Simoncouche, Canada to study carbon cycling - S_140625_EF_MetaG | ecosystem: Environmental > Aquatic > Freshwater > Lake | place: Lake... | reverse complement strand
CTTCAGCAGCCAGAGGGTGGGGCCGTCGATCCAGAGAAGGATCACCCGGTCGTCGGCCCGCAGGCTGCGCTGGTGGGTTGGGTTGACGCCGTTGCGGCGGGCCAGGGCCAGGGGGAGCTGGCGCAGTTCGAGGCCCTTCGGCAGACCCTGGCGTGCAGGGGAGATCGCCGGGGCTGGCCGGGCTAGGTTCCAAAGGCGCAGCTCCTCGGCCGATCCCCTGCGCTCGATCCCGGCCGCGGCAGCACCGCCCTGGGGCTCGTTGCTGGGCGCTGGATCGCGGCCGCCGCTGCCATTGGCTGGTGCTTCGCCTTTGGCATCCACCCCTTCACTCCGTCCTGCCGCCGGAGGGGCCTCGCCCCGCGGCGATCCGGCAGAAGGGGCCTCCTGCAGCGCCTTTTCGAGGGCCTGGAGGGCGGGGCTCCCGGGTTCGAGGGCGGGGGGACGAATGGCCCCAGCCCGGCCGGGGCTGGGGCTGGTGGCCAGGCCCTTGCCGTCACTTGGCCGCATGCTCCCAGCCTTGGGCCGCTGACCCGTCCTGGCCCGCGCTGGCAGCTCAGGGCCTGGTTGGGGTGGCCGTCCGCTGGCGTTGGCCTGCGGATTGCTGGGGCTGTTGCCAGCGGCGGGAGGCAGCGGCAGGGGCATGGCCGGCGGCAGGGGAATGGCCAGGGGCTCGGTGTCGATGGCGGCCTGGCGGCTGAATTGCAAAAGGATGGGGGTGTCGTCTGCCGCCACCAGCCGGGTGGGGGGGCGCTGGCGGGATCGGTTCAGCTGCCATGCCGAGACAGCGAGCAGGTGCAGCAGCAGGGCCGCCAGCAGGCTGAGGCGCAGGGGTGTGGCCCTCATGGCAATTGCAACTCCAGGGGCAGCCCGGTGTTCTCCAGGCCTGAAGCCGCCTGCCGCACCACGCCCCAGGGCACGGCGGGATCGGGAATCAGCCGCAACACGGCATCGGCTCCCTCCGGGCTGGTGGCCTTGCGGTTGAGCAGTTCCACCAGCTCCTGGGCCCGGATCGGCCGGTTCCAGAGCCGCAAGGTGCCCGCCGCATCCAGGTGAAGGGCCAGCACCCCCTGGCTACCGGGACGCTGGGCCAGCCGCTGGGGCAGCACCACCACGGCCGTGGCCAAGACCGCCAGGGCGCTGCCCACCAGGCCCAAGCCGATGCCATCAAGCAGGCTGGCGCGCATCACGGCAGGGGGGGCGGTGGCGCCGCGTGGGTGGACCCCGCCATTTCGCTTTCGCTGTTCTGGGGTGGGAGGGCCAGAAGAGCACCCCCACGGCCGTTGCGGCGCAGCCAGCGCAGGGAAGCGGCCACCTCACCAACCCCCAGGGCAGCGGAAGGCAGGAACTGCACCGGCTGGGGCGTGGGGGCGTCGCGGAGCAGGGAGGCCAGGGACTCCCGGCCGATCGGCTCGCCATTGAGGTACCAGCGTCCGCCGGGGGCTTCCACCACCCGCAGGGCCTGGGCCCTGCCGGGAGGAACTCCCGGATCGGGCCGCGGCTCGGGCGCGCCGACCAGAAGGGGAACCGCGGCCACGCCGGCGCAGACCAGCAGGGTGAAACCCACCAGGCTCTGAAGGGCCAGGCTCATCGTGCTGGTCCCAGGCTGCGGCGCAGCTGGCGCCGGAGGCCCTCGATCTGCCAATCCCGCAGGGCCTGGGAGGCGAGCAGGGCCGCCGTGGCGATCAGGCTCACCACCAGACCCGCCGCGGTGCTCAGCAGCACCTGGCCGTAGGAGGCGAGGCTGGCTCCGGCCGGCAGCTCCAGCCGAGGCCCCAGCTGGGCCAGCACCCCCATCAGGGCGGTGACGGTGCCGATCAGGCCCAACAGCGGTGCGAGCACGGCCGCCGCCTGCATCAGGGGTTCGCCCCAGCGCATCTCCCGATCCCAATCCTCGAGGGTTTGTTCCAGTTCTGGGCGCTCCACGCCGGGGAAGGCCAGGCGTTGGGTCCAGCTGGCGTTGCGCTGGTGGCGCTTCTGCCACCAGCGTCCCCACCAGCGCAGCCGCTCGATCACGACGGTGAGCACCGCCACCGAGAGAAGAAGGAGGAGCAGGCCGCTCAGGGCCGGCAGCAAGGGGAAGGAGGGGGTCACCCGTCGGGGCAGTCGCCGAGGTGTCTGGATCTTATGGAGCAGGGGTGTCGGTGGGATGTGCCCTGTTGGCTTGACAGGGCAGGACACCCAGCCCTGACTAGGGTGCGCCTAGCCAGCCACCCGTTTGCAGCATGAGCCCCATCCATGCCGATAACAGCCTCACCATCGGCCGTACCCCCCTGGTGCAGCTCAACCGGGTGACGGAGGGCTGTGGGGCCCGGGTGCTGGCCAAGATCGAGGGCCGTAACCCCGCCTATTCGGTGAAGTGCCGCATCGGCGCCGCCATGATCTGGCAGGCGGAAAAGGATGGGCTGCTGGGTCCCGGCAGGGAACTGATCGAGCCGACCAGCGGTAACACCGGCATTGCCCTGGCCTTTGTGACGGCCTCCCGGGGCATTCCGCTCACCCTCACCATGCCGGAGACGATGAGCATGGAGCGGCGCAAGCTGCTCACGGCCTACGGCGCCAAGCTGGTGCTCACCGAAGGCCGCCTCGGGATGGGTGGGGCCATCGCCACCGCCCGGGAGCTGGCCGCCTCCGACCCTGGTCGCTACGTGCTGCTGCAGCAGTTCAGCAATCCGGCCAACCCCCGCATCCACCACGACACCACCGGCCCGGAGATCTGGGATGACACCGAGGGCGAGGTGGATGCTTTCGTGGCCGGCGTGGGCACCGGTGGCACGATCACCGGCGTGAGCCGCTACTTCAAGCAGACCCGGGGCCGCTCGATAATTTCGGTGGCGGTGGAGCCCACCAACAGTCCAGTGATCGGCCAGACCCTGGCCGGCGAGAGCCTGCGGCCCGGGCCCCACAAAATCCAGGGGATCGGCGCCGGCTTCGTGCCTGAAAACCTCGATCTTTCCCTGGTGGATCGGGTCGAAACCGTGGGCGATGAGGAGGCCGTCACGATGGCCCGTCGCCTGATGAAGGAGGAGGGCATCCTGGCGGGCATCTCCTGTGGCGCCGCCGCTGCCGCCGCCGTGCGGCTGGCCCGGGAGGAGGCCTTTGCCGGCAAGACCATCGTGGTGGTGCTGCCCGACTCGGGTGAGCGCTACCTCTCCTCGGTGTTGTTTGAAGGCATGTTTAACGAGAAGGGGCTGGCGGCGGTCTGAAGCCCGTCCGGATCCGCTTCAGTTGGGCATGGTCACGAACTCCTCGGCCACCGAGGGATGGAGCGCCATGGTGCGATCGAAATCCTCCTTGGTGGCCCCCATCCCCACGGCGATGGCGGCCATCTGGATGATTTCAGCGGCGTGATCGCCCACCATGTGGCAGCCCAGCACCCGGCCGCTGGCCACCTCCACCACCAGCTTCAGCAGCACCGCTGGCCCCCGGTTTGGCAGGGCCTGCTGCATCGGCCGGAAGCGGGCCCGGTACACCCGCACCCCATCGGCCCCATGGCGCTGGATCGCCTCCTCCTCGCTGAGCCCCACCGCCGCCAATTCCGGTCGGCTGAACACCGCACAGGCCACCAGGCTGTGGTCCACCTGACGGGGCCGGTTGCCGTAGGTGCTGTCGGCGAAGGCCCGCCCCTCATCGATGGCGACGGGGGTGAGGTTCACCCGATCGGTCACGTCGCCCACGGCGAAGATGTGGGGCACGTTGGTGGCCTGGTGGCCATCCACGGGGATGCGGTGGGCCTCGGTGGTGACGCCGGCGCTCTCCAGGCCCAAGCCCGCCAGGAAGGGGCGGCGGCCGGTGGCCAGCAGAATGCCGCCAGCTTCGAGGGTTGCGCCGGTTGAGGTCTGGAGGCGGAGCTGGCCGGATTGGCCTTCGATGGCCACTGGGCTTTCCCCACACCGCAGGCTGATGCCCCGGGCCTGCATGGCCTCCTGCACGGCGCTGGCGGCTTCGGCATCGAAGCCCCTCAGGATCCGGGGACCCCGCACCACCTGCACCACCCCCACCCCAAGACCTTGGAGGATGCAGGCGAACTCGCAGGCGATGTAGCCGCCGCCCACGATCACCACCCGCTCCGGCAACTGGCGCAGCTCGAAGAGGTCATCGCTCACCCAGGCCAGCTCGGCCCCGGGGATCGCCGGCCGCTCGGGTCGCCCCCCCACGGCGATCAGAATCCGCTCCGCTTCGAGCAGGAGTTCGTCGCCCTCGGCCCTTTGCACCACCACCCGATGGGGATCCACAAAGCGGCCCCAGCCCCCCACCAATGCAACCCCGGCCTTGGCCAGGAAGCTGATGTGGAGCGCATTGAGCCGATCCACCTCGCCGCGCACCTTGGACAGCAGCACGGAGGGATCGCAGCGCAGGGCCGGCTCCGCCGTTGGCATCCAGCCGTAGCTCGGGGCATCGGCCAGCCCATCGCGGTAGGCGGACCCGTAGACCAGCAGTTTCTTGGGCACGCAGCCGCGGATCACGCAGGTGCCGCCAACCCGGTCCCCTTCGATGATGGCCACGCGGGCCCCGTAGGAAGCCGCCCGTTTGGCGGCGGCCAGTCCGCCGGAGCCTGCCCCCAGCACCAGCAGATCGAAGCGTTGGGCGGGGTTGGACACGAGGGAAAACGGCACTTCCCCCCTCAGTGTGCTGCAAGGCCTGGCCTCCGCTGCGTTTTAGGGCCAATGCAGCAGGATGCTTCTTGAGCCCATCGCTATACTCCAAAGACCCCATCGGTTGTTGGGGCTGAATTCAACCGGTCTTCCCATGGAAGCCAGTTGAGCTGATCAAGGTGCGAACGATCTAGGCGGATGCCAAAAAAGAAGGACAAAAACGCCCTGGTCCGTCGACGCGAAGGTCGCTATACCGTGCCGGTTTTCAGTGTGCGCATCAATGCCGAGTTGGTGACACCAGATCACACCTATCACGGTTTGCTCTGGGACATCAGCACCCAGGGTGCCTGCATCCAGGCATTTGAAGATATCCCAATCGGGATGGATTGCCTGCTGCGTTTGCATCAGCACGCCGGGCCCGCAGTGATTGAGCGCAAGGTTCGTCTGCTTTGGACCGATTGTGTGATGCGAGCCCACTACGTGGGGATGTCGTTTGATCAGCCCATTCCCGCCGATTCCTCCACTTTCCTGGGCGTGTTGATCGAAAACTCCCGGGCCTCTCAGGAAAACACCAACCCCAATTCAAACTGAATCAGCTTGGCGATGAATGGTCTTTCTGACCGACGCGCCGAGCTGGGAGCGGGAGCCGGTCCTTGGCCTGTTGATCCATTGGCCAAAAAAAAGCCCCCGGATCTCCGGGGGCAACGAACCAAAAGCAGTTGGTCAGAGGGCGGTTTCGCCGCGGTCTCCGGTGCGGATGCGGATGGCATTCTCCACCGGGGTCACGAAGATCTTGCCGTCACCGATTTCACCGGTGCGGGCAGCTTCGGTGATGGCCGTGATGGCGGCCTCCACCTTGGCATCCTCAAGGACCACAACGATCTTGGATTTCTGGAGGAAATCCACCGTGAATTCGTTGCCGCGGTAGCGCTCCACCTGGCCCTTTTGGCGACCGAAGCCGCGCACTTCGCTCACGGTCATGCCCACGATGTCGAGGGCGACTAGGGCTGACTTGACGGCGTCCACTTTGGAGGGACGCACGAGGGCTGTGATCATTTTCATGGGGTGCTCCGGCTCAGTTGGTCATTGGGTCGTAAGCCTCTTCCCCGTGGGCCACGTAGTCGAGCCCGCGTTCCTCATCGTTGACGCTCACGCGCAGGGGCATGAACAGCTTCAGGAACCAGAGAATCAAGGCGGTGCCGAGCCCTACGAAACCGAAGGTGAACAGAACAGCCTTGAACTGGGCCAGAAAAAGGCCACCATTGCCGCCCTCCTCAAGGATCTTGGCCGAAAGGGGGAAATAGTCGGCTGGAACCAGGGACTTTGCCGCCAGCAGGCCTGTCAATAGAGCACCCACCGTGCCGCCAACGCCGTGCACCATGAAGGTGTCAAGCGAATCGTCGAACTTGATCGAGGCCTTGACCTGAACGGCGATGAAGCAGGCAATCGCCGTGAGGGCACCGATCAGGATCGATTGGGGCATGTAGACGAATCCGGCGGCGGGGGTGATTCCCACAAGACCGGCCACGGCACCAGTGGCAGCACCCACGGCGGTGGGCTTGCCATCCTTGAACCACTCAATCAGACACCAGACCAGCAGACCGGCCGAGGCCGAGGTGGTGGTGGTGAGGAAGGGGAAGCCTGCAGTCTTGGCAGCAAACATGCTGGCGCCATTGAAACCAAACCAGCCGAACCAAAGCAGGCCGGCGCCGAGCAGGATGAAGGGCACGTTGTGGGGCGGCCGCTTGCTATCCGGCCAGGTGCTCCGCTCACCGATGATCGCGGCCGCAACGAGGGCCGCCACCCCGGAGGCGATGTGCACCACGGTGCCACCGGCAAAGTCGATCGCACCAATGGTGCCGAAGGGTCCGATGAAACCACCACCCCAGACCATCTTGGCCATGGGCGAATAGATCAGCAGGCTCCAGATCGTGCAAAACCAGAACCAGGCCTTGAAGCTCACCCGTTCCACGATGGCCCCGGAGATCAGGGCCGGCGTGATGATCGCAAACATGCCCTGGAACAGGGCAAAGGACGAAGCGCTCAGGTTGAAACCGTCCGCCAAAGGGGCGTCGCCCAATTCACCGCCGACGCCATTCATCCACATTGCTCCGAGGCCACCGATGAAGGGGCTCTTGAAGCCGCCGTCAAAGGCGAGGCTGTAGCCGATCACGACCCACAGCACACCGATAAGCCCCATCAAGAAGAAGCTCATCATCATGGTGTTGAGCACGTTCTTCGAGCGGGTGAAACCGCCGTAGAAGAAGGCCAGCCCTGGAGTCATCAGCAGAACGAGGGCCGAGCCCATCAGCATCAGCAGGGTGTCGGCGCCATCGTTGACCGCTTTGGACAGGGCGGCATGGGCGGAGCCAGCCATGAGGGGGAGGAGGCCCGCCCCGACTGCCATCAAGAAGAAGGCATAGCGCCGCAGTTGGGGGTCTTGCACCCCCGCCAGCACCTTGGTGCGGAAGCGGTCAAAGGTCGTCGCGGCGGACGGACCTCCACCGGACGAAAGGGTCCGTGTCATGAGGGAAGGAGCCTCTTCAGAGTTCGCTCGGACACACTGCCGCCAGGACGGGCACGGCTCTGTAGCAAGCGAAACAGAAGCCGCCATCCTTCTGTTTTGTTGTTTCGGATCGCCTCGGCCGCCGTCAAGCCCCGGCGGCACATGGGCGGCGGAAGTGCTGCGGGGGTTGCGCAAACCCCGCAGCCCCGAAACCTGCGCCGATGCGCCACGATTTCGCGCTGGAGCGGAAGCTGATCGCCATGGACCTAGGCCACCCGCAGGATGCTGACCCTGGGCCCGACCCCCTGGACTGGGCCGCCCTGGAGGCCCGGGCTGCGCCCGAACCCGATCGTGTCCAAGGAGCGACGAATGCCCAGGCCCGGCTGCGGCTGTTCGGCCAGCCAGAGGACGCGGTGCGGGTGACCCTCTACCGCGACCATCACGCTTGGTGCCCTTACTGCCAGAAGGTGTGGCTGTGGCTGGAGGAGCGGCGGATTCCCTACCGGGTTCGCAAGGTCACGATGAATTGCTACGGCAACAAAGAGGACTGGTATCGGCGCCTGGTGCCCTCCGGCATGCTTCCGGCCCTGGAGCTCGATGGTGAGTTGATCACCGAGAGCGATCAGATTCTGGGCGCCCTTGAAGCGGCCTTCGGTCCCCTGCACCGGGGGATGGACGATCCCCAGGTGTTGCCCCTGCGGCGCCTGGAGCGGACCCTCTTCCGGGCCTGGTGCCAGTGGCTCTGCAGGCCGGGCCTGGGGGAGCGCGGTGAGCAGGTGGCCGCCGGGACCTTCGAGCGGATCGCCACCGCCGTGGAGGATGCCCTGGGGGTCACCCCAGGCCCCTTCTTTCTGGAGGAGCTCAGCACGGCCGATCTGGTGTTCGTGCCCTACCTGGAGCGGATGAACGCCAGCCTCGCCTACTACAAGGGCTACCTGCTCCGTCACCGCCACTCGGCGATTGGGCGTTGGTTTGCCGCCCTGGAGCAACGCCCGACCTACCTGGGCTGCCAGAGCGATTTCCATACCCATGCCCACGATCTGCCGCCCCAGATGGGCGGCTGCCATGCCAACGGTTCCGAGCCCCAGCGCGCCCTGGCCGCCCAGATTGACCGGGGCCCCTGGCCGATCACGGCCCCCGATGGCGCCGACCCGGAAACGAGCCAGAACAAGCCTGCCGATGCGGCTGAGGTGGCCCTGGCCCGGGTGTTGCGGCACCGCGCTGCGCTGCTGGAGCGCTACGGCCAGGGGAGCGGCGCCTTCGACACCGCCCTTCGGTGCGCCCTCACCCACCTGATCCAGGGGGATTCCTGTCCGCCCCCCGGCGGCACGGCCGCCGATCTGCGCAGCCTGGCCCAGCGGATCAGCGTGCCCCGCGACATGCCCCTCCATGGGGCGCGGCGCCTGCGGCGGGCCCTGGAGCACACCGCGGCCCTCGACCCTCTTGATCCTTCAGCTCCGGCCTTGCCCCTGACCCAGAACCACCGCTACGACCAGGATCCCCGTCCTTTCTTGTTGGCGGAGCAAGCGCAGCCTGCCTAGCGTTTGGCCAGTTATCCAGCGGATCGATGGCCGGTTCTGGCTCCAGCCGCAGGGCCTTGGGCCCACTCCGCCGGCCGCTGCCCCTGGCTGTGGCTCTTGGTGTAGCGCTTGGGGGCGGCAACGCGCTGGTTCCTTTGCCTGGGGCCTTGCAGGCGCTGCAGGTGAGTGCGGTGGCCCGGGCCCTCGAACTCTCCGGCTCCACCTTGTTTGTGAAGGCCCCCTGGAAGGTCGATCTGATCACCTACACCTCCACGGTGGGCCAGCCCCAGCCGGAGTACTACGTGACCCTGGAGCTGGAGCCCGACGCGGGGGCCTCCCTCGGCCGGTTCAGCTTCCAGCAGATCCGTGGTGCCGACTGGCAGTTTCCCTTTTCCCCGCAGCGCACCAGGGCCTTCCTGGGCCGGCCGCGTCGCGAGGGGCGGCCGGTGCCGGTGCAGGCCAGCTGGGATCAGGAGAGTCGCACCATGCAGGTGACTTTCCCGGAGCCCATTCCGCCCGGAAGCACGATCACCACGGTGCTGATCCCCTGGTTCAACCCGATGCAATCGGATACCTACCTGTTTCAGGTGGAGGCTTTCCCCGCCGGCCCCAACCCCGTGGGCAGTCCGGTGGGGGTGGGCACCCTGCGCATTTATCAGAACACCTATTGGTAATCAGCCAGCGGCCTAAGGCTCAACCGGCGGGATGGCGCAGGGTGCGCCAGGTGCCGATCGAGGTGCTCACCTCCACCCCGATTTCCATGGGCTCGCTGCTGTTGCGCTGGTCGTTCCACCAGAGTCGTGCTTCCGTCCAGGCGGCCTCCAGGGTGTCGTAGAGGTCGTCAAGCACCGGGTGGGGGTTGCCCTGGCGGTCTACCAGGCGGTAAACCCGCTGAAAGGCGGCTGCGGCGTTAGAGGTGCTGGTCCGGGCAAGGCCGGGCATGGGAATGGCCATGGGATGGGTCCCGCTTGGATTCCATCATGGTCCTTGTGCCAGCTGTTGACTGTCACCGACGCAACAGGATCCGGTGTTGATCGGCTAGAGATCTGCGGCGTAGGCGCCCACGCTGCTGATTCGGCCTGGCCAGGGGCGGCGGCGGACCGCTCAGCGCAGGTAGTGGCGAATCGCCGGGCGGCACCAAAACACCAGCACCGCGGCATTGAACGCCCACAGCAGGGGACAGAGCACCGCCAGCTGCACCCGCCCCTGCTCCACCAACACCAGGCGCACGATGCCGTAGGGCACCGCCACCGCCAGGCTGAGGGAGAGGGCCACGATTGCCAGCACCTGGCCCCAGTGGCGCCAGCGCAGCAGGGCCGTACAGGCCACCAGTCCCACCGCCGCCGTGGGCAGCACCGCCCCAGCCCCCACGGCGATGTTGGCCGTGCGCCAGGTGGGGTCGTTGAGGATCAAAAGCACCACGGCGGGGATGGCCAGGCCGTTGAGCACCAGGCCCAGCCAGGCCAGCTGGCGGTAACCCCGGGGCGGATCCAGGAGGGCGGCTTCGCCCAGGGGCGGCCGTTGGTGCTTGGCGGGCATCGGGGTCATGGCATCAGACGCCGGAGGGGATCGCCCCATCCCGGTCGGAGCGGAAGACCGGGGTGAGGTGGGGCATGGTTTCGACCGCCAGCTCCACCAGGTGTTCAAAGCGCTGGCGGGTGTGGGGGGCTCCGCGGCCCATGGGTTCCCGACTCATCAGCACCATCTCCAGCACCCGCCCATCCAGTTTCGACTGCACATCGGCGAAGAGCTGCAGCCGCAGGCTGTCGGACCCCCCCAACAGGGCGCTGAGGTGGGCGGGGGTGCGGTGGTCAACCTCGGCCTGCAGCTGCTGGATCAAGGGATCAAGGCCCGCGATCAGCGCCCTGGCATCAAGGGGGGCGCTGGACTTGAGCACCAGCAGGAAGCGGGCCATGGGGGGCTGCGGCGTTTTTCCATCCTGCTCCGTCGTGAAGCCTCGCTACCGCCGCGATCTGCTCGGCCATCCGCAGATTTTCACCGCTGCTCGCGGTGATCACCAAGAGATCGGGCAGGGCGGCCATGGGCTCCTGGCGGCGGGCATGGGATGGGTGGTGGAGGTTGGCGGCTGAAAGATCCATCGTGGCTGGCTGGCTGGCTGGCTGGCTGGCTGGGTGCCGGGGCCAGCGGTGCGGCGTCCCTGCGGCCATGCTGGGGCACTGAACCAACGCCACCGTCGATGGGCTACGCCATTCGCCCCATGGTCGAAGCCGACCTCACCATGGTTACCG
>Ga0114979_10003288_pt1 | contig 10868 bp, 9 predicted proteins | sample S_140625_EF_Meta_FD_87315 | JGI IMG/M metagenome (GOLD analysis project Ga0114979, IMG submission 87315) | Freshwater microbial communities from Lake Simoncouche, Canada to study carbon cycling - S_140625_EF_MetaG | ecosystem: Environmental > Aquatic > Freshwater > Lake | place: Lake... | reverse complement strand
CCGGCGTCACCGTGCCGATGGCCCTGCAGGCGAAGTAAGACGGACCGGCGGACACGCCACCCGTATCCGCCGTGTGGCCGTCCGATTTCGGGCGAAATCTGTCAAACAACCGGGGTGGCGGCAAGCCGCCCCGGTTTCTTTTTGCATTGCCGCAAGACGGCGGCAGCCGTGGTGCCGGATATGCCCGCGCGCCCTGCTTTACGGCCCGCCTGCGGTCGTCTAATCAGGTCAGGACACAGCAAAGGCGGGTAGATGCGCATTCTGATCACCAATGACGACGGCATCAACGCCCCCGGACTTGAGGTTCTGACCGGGATCGCCACCAGCCTTGCCGGGCCGGCCGGAGAGGTGTGGACAGTCGCCCCCGCCTTCGAGCAATCCGGCGTCGGGCATTGCATCAGCTACACCCACCCGATGATGATCGCCCGGCTTGCCCCCCGCCGCTTTGCCGCAGAGGGCAGCCCGGCGGACTGCGTTCTTGCAGCCCTTTATGACGTCCTGCAGGGCGCAAAGCCGGATCTGATCCTGTCGGGCGTGAACCGGGGCAACAACGCGGCCGAAAATGTGCTCTATTCCGGCACCATCGGCGGCGCGATGGAAGGGGCACTGCAGGGACTGCCAGCGATCGCGCTGTCACAGTTCCTGGGGCCGCTGACCGAAGACCTGATCGATCCTTTCGAGACGGCCCGCACCCATGGGGTGGCGGTGATCCGGGCGCTTCTGGATCACGGGCTCTGGGACACGGCGGATTACCGGCTGTTTTACAGCGTGAACTTCCCGCCGGTTCCGGCGGCGTCGGTCAAGGGCATCAAGGTGGCCGCCCAGGGCTTTCGCCGCGACACGTCCTTTGGGGTGGAGCCGCATATTTCGCCCTCGGGGCGCAGGTTCCTGTGGATCAAGGGCGGTCCGCAGCAGACCCCGACCGCGCCGGGCACCGATGCCGCCGTCAATCTGGAAGGCTGGATATCGGTCACGCCGATGCGCGCCGATCTGACCGCGCATGACCGGCTGGCAGACCTGCAGGCGGCGCTGGAATGACCGACACCGCCGAGCGGAAGATGCGCTTTCTCTACGCGCTCCGCTCCAAGGGGGTCACGGACATCCGTGTGCTGACGGCGATGGAACGCATCGACCGGGGCACCTTCGTCAAGGGACTGTTCGCCGACCGCGCCTATGAGGATATGCCCCTGCCTATTTCCTGCGGCCAGACCATCAGCCAGCCCTCGGTCGTGGCGCTGATGACCCAGGCCCTGGCGGTAACGCCGCGCGACAAGGTGCTGGAGGTGGGCACAGGGTCCGGCTATCAGGCGGCGATCCTCAGCCAGCTGGCGCGCCGGGTCTACACCGTGGACCGCCACCGGCGGCTGGTCCGCGAAGCGCAGGAGCTGTTTCTTGCGCTTGATCTGACCAATATCACCGCCTTTGCCGCCGACGGCAGCTTCGGTATGGCCGATCAGGCCCCCTTCGACCGCATTATGGTAACAGCCGCCGCCGAAGACCCGCCGGGGCCGCTCTTGGCTCAGCTGAAGATCGGGGGTATCATGGTTGTCCCGGTTGGCCAGTCTGATACAGTGCAGAGTCTGATAAAGGTCACCCGGCACGAGACGGGATTTGAGTATGATGAACTTCGGCCCGTGCGGTTTGTGCCGCTGGTCGAGGGGCTTGGCCCCGAATGAACGACAGGCGCGCCCCGGGACCAACCCGGGCGAAAATGTGAGGCAGGCATGATCCGAACCCGCTCGGCACTTCGTCTTCTGGCCCTTGGCACAGCCTTGGGTGCGGTCAGCGCCTGCTCTGATAACGCCGCCCCGATCGACTGGGATCTGCGGCCCGACGGGGCCGGTGCCTTTTCGACGGCGGACGCCGCCCGCAGCGCCACCGCCGCCCGGCCTGTGCCCGACGCCAATGGCGTGATTTCCTATCCGGGTTATCAGGTGGCCGTGGCGCGGCAGGGCGACACCGTATCCAGCGTGGCCGCACGCACCGGGATGAACCCCGCCGAACTGGCCACCTACAATGCCATGCCCCCTGATGCCCCGCTGAACGCCGGGGAAGTCCTGGCCCTGCCCCGGCGCGTGAACGCGCCATCGACGCAGACCACCGGGGCCACCGTCGGCGCGCCGATTCAAACCGGCACGATCGAGGTGACCTCGCTGGCCTCGGGCGCGATTGACCGCGCGCAATCGGGCGGCACGGCGACAGCCCCGGCCTCCGCCCCCGTTGCACCGGGCGGGGCAGAGCCGATCCGCCACCGCGTGGAACGCGGTGAAACCGCCTATTCCATTGCCCGGCTCTACAACGTCTCGGCCAAATCCATTGCGGAATGGAACGGGCTTGGTCCGGATTTGGCCGTGCGCGAAGGCCAGTACCTGCTGATCCCGGTGTCACTGGATGGCGGCGCCCCGGTTGAGGTCCTGACCCAGCCCGGACAGGGATCGCCCACGCCGCCGCCGCCTTCGGCAGCCAAGCCCCTGCCTGCGGAAAAGGTGACACCCGCCGCAGAACCGGCACCGGAAACCCCGCCCTCGCCGAAGCTGGAGGAAGACCGGTCCGCCGCCTCTGCCGCCAGGTTCGCCATGCCGGCCGATGGCAGCATCATTCGCGGCTATGTGCCGAAGAAAAGCCCGGGTATCGATATCGCGGCGGCTGCCGGAAGCCCGGTCAGGGCCGCCGCCGACGGCACGGTCGCGGCCATCACCAAGGACACCGACCAGGTTCCGATCCTGGTTGTGCGCCACACCGACAACATTCTGACGGTCTATGCCAATATTGACGGGATCAAGGTGGCAAAAGGCGACAAGGTCAAGCGGGGCCAGACCATCGCGGTGGTGCGGGCCGGATCGCCCGCCTTCCTGCATTTCGAGGTGCGCAACGGCATCGACGCCGTGGATCCGATGCCCTATCTGCAGTGATCAGCGCCGCAGCCGGCTGCGTTCGCGCTCCAGCCACAGCGCCGTCAGGATCAGCGGTGCGTTTGCCGCCTCGCCGCTGCGGACCAGCGCCATAAGCTGATCAAAGCTGATCAGGTGGCTGCGGATATCCTCGGCCTCGGCCGCCAGGCCGAAGGTACCGCCGGTGCCATCCGGCAGATCGGTCAGCGCGACATAGGAATACAGGTATTCTGCCTTTGCCCCCGGCGAGGGATAGTAGCTTGCAACCTCCAGCAGCTCCCCCAGGGCCAGCCCGGCCTCTTCCACCGCCTCGCGCCGGGCGGCCTCTTGCGGGGTTTCGCCGGGATCGACCCGGCCGGCGATTGCTTCCAGCAGCCAGGGCTGAGTGTCGCCGCGCGCAAGGACGGCGGCGCGGAACTGTTCGATCAGCAGCACCCGGTCGCGCAGGGGATCATAGGGCAGCACCGTCACGGCATCGCCCGAGATGAAGATCGCGCGCGACACGACTGGGCTCATCGCCCCGTTGAACTGGCGGAACCGCAGATCGTATTCCTCGACTGCAAAGAATTCAGCATAGGGCTGACGCCAGGCAATGACCTCGACGTCCGGTGCCTGCGCGTGCCGGCGCAGCTTGGCAGCCCCGCCCGCCGCCCGGGCCCGCGACGCGCCGCGCACCAGCATATGGCCATATCGCCTGCGCAGATCAGACGCCGGCCGCTGGCCGCAAAGCGCCATGACATCGCCCGCGGTCGCCGTCAGTGCCCCGGCCCGACGCGCCAGAAAGGCCGCCTCATCCCAGGGCAGTCCGGCCGTTGGGGCGTCGACAGACCACAGGCGGCACCGGACCGGCACGCCAGCGACGGTGATCGGGGCGATCTGCGCGGTCAGCCCAAGGACCTCGGCGTAAAAGGCCAGCCGCGCCGCCTCGGTATCGGTCAGGTCCCCTGCCACGCGACCTGCAGCCTGCCGGTCCGGCGCGGACTGCACCCATCCGCCCGGATGATCCTCAGACCAGACCAGGCTGTAATCCGACAGGGTTGCGGGTCGAAGCGCTGGCAGACGTCCGATCACGGCAGTCAGCAGCGGCGCATGGCAAAACGCGCCGTACAGGAACACATCAGTCACCGGTCATTTCCACCTGCGATTCGCCCTTTCCGCCGCACCGCCGCCCAGAATGCCGCCGTGCAACAGCGTGCCGATCACGGGGGCTGTGGCCATCTTGCCCAGAGGGTCGAGCGCGAACCGGAACATGCCCAACACCGCCTCCATCGGTCCGTCGCAGCGCAGCCTGGCAGACCGCAGCACCGCCTTAAAGATGGAAAAGACCATCACCGCCAGAAGCACGGCCTGACCCATGGTGCGCAGGCCAAATCCCATTGCCGCCTGACAGCCCCGGCCCACAAGGTCATCCATGATCCGATGATCCCCCAGCCGCACAAAAGGCCGAGTGGTCTTGAACATTTCGGCGGCCAGACAGCCCAAAATATCCCAAAGCCGCAAAGGCAAGGGCGGCACCAAGCCTGGCGGCTGCGGGCATTGCCGTCCTACCGGGGTCTGGTGACGGTGATCTGCGTCACGTCGCAGATCCCGCCCCTGAACGCTCCGGCGCAGGAGGTGAGGTAAAAGGTCCACATGCGCCGGAACCGGTCATCAAACCCCATGGCTGCAATCTCGTCCCAGCGGGAATTGAAGCTTTCGTGCCAGCGCCGCAGCGTGTCGCTGTAGCTTTGGCCGAATTCGATCGATCCGCGGATGCGCAGACCGGACCGCTCCACCTCGGCCTTCAGCACCGAGGGGGAGGGCAGCATGCCACCCGGAAAGATGTATTTCTGGATGAAATCCACGCCGCGCTTATAGACCTGCCAGCGTTTGTCCTGCACCATGATGATCTGCAGCGTTGCGTGCCGTCCGGGCTTGAGCCGCTCGCGCAGCGTGTCGAAATAGACCGGCCAGTATTTTTCGCCCACGGCCTCGAACATCTCGATGCTGGCGATCCCGTCATAGGTGCCGCGCTCGTCCCGGTAGTCCTGCAGCTTGATCTCCACCCGGTCGCTCAGGCCGGCGGCGGCGATGCGCTGCACCGCATAATCGTGCTGCGCCTGGCTGATCGTCAGCCCGGTCACCTTCAGGCCCCGCTCCCGCGCCGCATATTCCGCAAATCCGCCCCAGCCGCAGCCGATTTCCAGAACATGATCCCCGGGCTCTGCCCCCATCTGGTCGACCAGGCTTTCGTATTTGCGGATCTGCGCCTTCTCCAGGCTTTCCTGGCCAGTCTCGAAGAAGGCCGAGGAATAGGTCATCGTATCGTCAAGCCACAGGCGGTAGAAATCATTGCCCAGATCATAGTGATAGCTGATGTTCTTTCTGGCTTGCGCCTTGGAATTCGACTGCAGCCAGAAGCGCATCCGCTCGTAAGCCCGCACAAGGCCCATGCCGGGATACCCGTCATAGACGCCTTCGTTGTCTTCGTGGATCAGGTCCATGAAGGCCTGCAGATCCGGCGTGGACCACCAGCCTTCCAGATAGGCATCGCAAAACCCAAGATCGCCCTCGCGGATCAGACGCGCAAAGGTGTCAGGGTTGTCGATATGAATCTCTGCCACAGGTCCGGGGCGCTTGCCCTCGGCCCGGAACCGCCGCCCGTCGGGCAGCACAAAATCCATCCGCCCATGGTCCAGACGGCGTGCCACCTCGAAGGCGGTGGCAAAGTATCGTGGAAGCCCAGTCTGGCCCTGTGTGGTCGTCAGTGCAGTCATATCCCCCCCCAAGCGGGCCATTTTTCTTTTCATCTTTACGGATCACCCCGCCCCGCTCAAGTCTTTCTTGCGCCATAGGCCTCCAGTGCCCTGTCACGTCCGGCCGCCAGCGACACGACAGGCTCCGGGTACCGCCCCGATGCGCTCAGGCCCCAGGATCGGGGCACCGCCTCGAAATAGGACAGGGCTTCGGGTCCGGGCCGCCGGCAGAGTTCGGCCACAAAGCGGTGGACGTAAACCTGATCGGGGTCAAACTTTTCCGCCTGCGTCGCGGGGTTGAAGATGCGGAAATACGGCGCTGCATCGGGGCCGGACCCCGCCACCCATTGCCAGCCCATTGCATTCGACGCCGGGTCCCAATCGGTCAGGCAGTCGGCAAACCAGGCCAGCCCCACCCGCCAGTCGGTCAGCAGATGCTTGGTCAGGTAAGAGGCCGCGATCATCCGCGCACGGTTGTGCATGGTGCCGGTCACATACATCTCGCGCATGGCAGCATCCACAAAGGGCTCTCCCGTCATGCCCCGGCGCCAGCGTTCGGCATCGGGCGAGTCCCCGCGCCAGGGAAACCCGTCCCAGTCTGGCTTCCAGTTTCCACTGACGATATGGGGCGTGTGGAAGACCAGGTGGTAGGCAAATTCGCGCCAGACCAGCTCTTTCAGGAAATGCTCGGCACCTGCCTTGCCGTCCTGCAGGGCACGCCATCCGGCGTTCCAGATGCGGCGCGGGCCGATCTCGCCATAGGTCAGGTTTTCGGACAGGCGCGAGGTATGCTCGCCGGCCGGCAGATCGCGGGCCGTGCGATACTCGGCCACCGGCCCGTCCAGAAACCGGTCCAGACGGGCGCGGGCCGCCGCCTCGCCGACCGCCTGGTAGCCTGTCACAATCGCCGCCCCCCGGTTCATCGCCGCCCCCAGACGCCAATCCTCCAGCCGGTCCGATGCCGGCCAGGACTCCGGCGCGGCCAGCGTCGCGGGGGCCGCAGAAGGCACGCCCACCGACCGGTCCTTCACCGCCCGCCAGAACGGCGTATAGACCCGGTAGAAGCCGCCCTCCCTGGTCTCGACCGTCCAGGGTTCGTGCAAAAGCGCGCCGGGATGACTGTCGGCCTCCAGCCCCTGCAGCTTCAGTGCCGCCTTCACGGCGGTGTCACGTGCTTTGGCCAGCGGGTCATAGGCGCGGGTCCAATGCACCGCCCCTGCCCCGGTCTCGGCGCAAAGCGCCAGCAGAACGTCAAGCGCCGGACCGCGCCGCAGGATCAGACGGCTGCCGATCCGCTCCAGGGCCGCACGGAATGCGGCGACCGCCAGACCAAGGCGCCAGCGCGCTGCGGCACCCTGGCCTTCCGTTTCCGGATCAAGGATGAACACCGGGATCAGGGGCCGGCCCTGCGCCACCGCCGCCGCCAGCATCGGATGATCGTCCAGGCGCAGGTCTCGGCGGAACCACAGGATCAGGGGGGCAAGATCGGTCACGGGGTCTCTTTCAGTTCGGGCGCGTAAGATAAGCCGCATCCGTCAGCGGGCAAGGCGGCAAGGGCCTGCCGCCTGCGGAACCCTCAGGCTGCATGGCTTCTCATTCGCGCAAATATCCTCGGGGGGTGATTTGCCCGCAGGGCAAGAGGGGGGCAGACAGCCCCCCTTCCCCGGCTACAGAACCTGGTCCAGCGCGGTGATCAGGCGCGCCACATCCTCGGCGCTGGTGTAATGCACAAGGCTCAGCCGCAGCACACCCTTCTCCATATCCACGCCCATCGCCTCAAGCGGGCGCTTGGCATAGAAATCACCCCCCCAGCAATTGATGCCATGGGCGGCCAGGGCAACGGCAACCGGTTCGGCGGCACCCGGCAGGGCCACGGCCACGGTCGGGGCCCGGTCCGCCGCCTGTCGCGGGCCGATCAGCCGGACGTCATTGCGTGCGGCCAGATAGTCCAGCAGCGGTGCCACAACCTTAACCTCCTGATCCCGCATCAGGTCATGGACGGCACGGTTGCGGGCGGCTGCATCCGGGTCTGGGGCGAAATGGCGGGCATGCAGGGCGTCGACATAGTCGGCCATGCCGGCACAGGCGGCGATCTGCGCGTGATCCGGCCCGGCGGGGGTAAAGCGCTTGTACAGCGTTCCGGCATTGAACCAGTGGCTCTGCGCGGGCAATGCGTCCCCGAAGGCGCGGCGGATCACCATGATGCCCTGATGCGGACCAAAGGTCTTGTAGGCCGAAAACAGGTAGACATCGGCCCCAAGGGCGGCAACATCGGGAAAGCCGTGCGGCGCATAGCTGACGCCGTCCACCACGGTGCGCGCACCGGCCGCCTTCGCCAGCGCGGCAATGGCCGCAACCGGATTGATTTCGGCCACCACATTGGAGCAATGCGGAAAGCAGACCAGTCTGACCTGCCCGTCTTCCAGCAATGCGGACAGGTCGTCGAGGTCCAGATGCCCGGTATCAGGATCGATCTTCCATTCGCGCAGGTCGATGCCGTCATCGGCCAGACGCCGCCAGACGCCCGAATTCGCCTCGTGGTCCTGATTGGTCACCACGATCGCCCCGCCCTCGCGGCGCAGCCATGTCCGCACCGCCTGGGCCAGGACATAGGTATTGGCGCTGGTCGACGGACCGAAGGACAGCTCGTCCGGTGCCACGCCCATCATCGCCGACAGGCGCGTGCGCGCCTCGTCCATTTCCGCGCCCCCCGCCTGGGCGGCGGCATAGGGGGCATAGGGCTGCACCTTGCGTTCAAGGTAGAAGCGGTGCAGCCGGTCAATCACCGGCAGGCAGGGGTAGGACCCCCCGGCATTTTCGAAGAAGGCCTGCCCCAGGCTGGGGCCAGCGCTGAAGGCAGGAAACTGGCTGCGCACGAAATCTAGGTCCAGCGGCATCGTCACGTCATCTCCTTGTCAGGCACGCGCCGGTGCAGCGCTGCAGGGACCCGCCGGTCCCCTTCGGCAGCCATAGCATCGTGCAGGCGCCTTCTCCACCCTTGGTCTTGGCCAGCGCCCTGTCCCTGTCTGTCCGCGGTCCGTGCAGCTGCAGCGGGGCAGCCCCGGCCAAGGGCCGGATCGGGTCGCATTGACGGACAGTCCCGATGTCTGCCCGGAAGGGATGCCGTTCCGACTTGACCCGGCGGTTTGCCGCCACGGAAAGCTGCAGAGTCATCCAGGCTTGACAAGATTTGATCAGGCGGCAGTTGAGATTTCTGTCTCGAAACACTATACCGATACTCTTTCGGGCGATGCGGCCTGTCTCACTGATGAGGATTGAATGACACGTCAAACCACTCTTCTTGCAACGGCGGTCATGGCGCTTGCCCTTCCCGCCTTTGCCGCCGATTCCGAACTGGTCGTGTTTGACTGGGCCGGTTTTGAAAATCAGGCCCTGATCGAAGGCTATGTGGCCAAGCATGGCGCCATGCCGACCTACGCGTTCTTCGGCGACGATGACGAGGCATTCCAGAAGGTGGCCTCGGGCTTCAAGGCCGATGTGGCGCATCCCTGCTCTCAGATGGTGTCCAAGTATCGGGACGCCGGATTGATCGAGCCGTGGGATGTCAGCCGCATTCCCGAATTTGCCAATATCGCGCCGCGCTTCCTTACTTCGTCCATTTTCAGGGACGACACCGGCGTTTGGTACATCCCGACGGATTCCGCCTATACCGCCATCGCCTATGACACCAATCAGGTGCCCGCAGAAGACGTGGCCACGCTGCAGGTTTTCCTCGACCCGAAATATGCGGGCCGCATTTCGCTGCCGGACAACACCGATGACGTCTTCGCACTTGCGCTTCTGGCCACCGGGGTCAGCGACTGGACCAATATCACCGAAGAGCAGTTTCAGGCCGCCGCCGCCTGGCTGCGCCAGGCCCATGCCAATGTGCGGGCCTATTGGGCCGACCCGTCGGAACTGTCGCAGCTGATGGGCAGCGGCGAGGTGATCCTGGCCTGGTCGTGGAATGACTCGATTGCGCTGATGCGCAACGAAGGCTTCCCCGTGGGCTTCCAGCGGCAGGCCAAGGAAGGCGCATCGTCCTGGTTCTGCGGCTATGTCAACTTCAAGGACGCCCCCGGTAACGAAGACAAGGCCTATGACTTCATCAATGCCTGGCTCGAGAATGGCTCGGCGCAGGGGCTGCTGGACAACTTTGGCTATGCCCATTCGAACGAGGTCGCGATGAAAAGCATTCCGATGGAAGCGCTGGTCGCGGCAGACGTGAACCCGATCGACACCACGCTGCTGTCGCAGGTTCCGATTGCGCCCGAAATGCGCGACCGGATGCTGCAGGAGTTCGAGCAGATCAAGGCAGGCTTCTGAGACCGCAAAACAGCCGCCCTTGGTTGTCGCCACACCAAAGACCGGCCCCGTCGCGCTTGCCGCGACGGGGCCTTTTGCTGTCCGGTCGGCGGACCCGCCCTTTCCCAGGGGATTCTCGCTATGCCGATGGCCCGTTTCTGCGCGCCGGACACAAACTGCGGCCCGTCCGGGCAGGCGTGCTTGCGCCGGTTGCGACCGGCCCCTATATAGAATCCGTTCGGGGCAACCCGGACTATGGCGATAAACGCACCCGTAATACGCGGATCGGACCCGGGGGCGGTACCCGGCGGCTCCACCAGACGTTACCCCGCGTTGGGGGCGGATGGGGCCGAAACAGGATCGACGAACGTCCAAAGGGGCCAGCTTTCGCTCGGTGAGGTACCACCGTTATCGGTCCAAAAGTACAGTTGCCAACGACAACCGTGCTCCGATGGCTCTGGCTGCGTAAGCAGTTCGGGAAATCGAAACTTAAGCCCTTGCGCTTAGCCGCGTAAGGCGGGGTTCGCAGGTACCTGGCAACAGAAACCTGCACTTCCTCCCTTGCGTCTGCGCCCTGTCATGCCACCTTTGGCGGATGCTGCGCATTCTGCCGGTCCTTGTCCTTCTGCCCCTGCCCGGACGCGCCTGCGAGATGGCGCTGCTGCTGGCAACCGACGTATCCGGCTCTGTCGATGCGGATGAAGATGCGGATGAAGATGCGCCGCAGGTGAAGGGACTGGCGGATGCCCCGGATGATCCCGGGATTGCCGGGGTGCTGGTGCAGGGCCAGGTGGCGCTGGCGGTTGTGCAATGGTCCGGTGTCGGCGCGCAGGCCCTGGTGCCCCCCCGGACGCCGATGCGCGGCCGGGGCGACGTGGCCCGCTTTTCCGCCGATGCCCGCGCCAGCCCGCGCGCCTTCGCCGCGTCGGATACCGCT
>Ga0114979_10003285_pt1 | contig 10874 bp, 11 predicted proteins | sample S_140625_EF_Meta_FD_87315 | JGI IMG/M metagenome (GOLD analysis project Ga0114979, IMG submission 87315) | Freshwater microbial communities from Lake Simoncouche, Canada to study carbon cycling - S_140625_EF_MetaG | ecosystem: Environmental > Aquatic > Freshwater > Lake | place: Lake... | reverse complement strand
GTAAAGTCTCGGGCTCGATGATAAATTCCAACTGTGTAGCAAATCGAATGGCTCTCATCATCCGCAATGGATCATCATTGAATGTTGCCTCTGGTTGTAATGGGGTTCTGATGATTTTTTGTTGCAGATCTGAAACCCCATCAAAAGGATCCAATAATTCACCATAGTCCTGCTGATTTAAACTAATGGCCATGGCATTGATGGTAAAATCTCGTCTGTTTTGATCATCCGCCAAATTGCCTGGCGATACCACCGGATTTCTGCTGTCGTGAGCGTAGCTTTCTTTTCTCGCGCCTACAAATTCGATCTCCAATTCATCACCCGATGCATTGATTATTTTTATTTGTGCTGTTCCAAAATTTTTGAAAAAATTTACGGCGGGTGTTGGCTTAAATTGCTTTGCTACTTCATGCGCAAGGTCAATGCCATCACCAATACAAACCACATCTATATCTTTTGTATCTCTACCCAAAATCTTATCTCTCACAAAACCGCCAACCACATAGCTTTCAAGCTGAAGCACCTGAGCTGCAATGGAAATCTTCTTTAAAATATCATTTTCAGATGCTGTTAAATCGATGTACATGTTCGCAAAAATAGGACTTGTAAAATAAAAACCACAAGCATCGCAAAATTCCATTGTTTGCTATTCTTTGAGCTGTATATAAATCTCTATCATTTATTAGGGAATACTGATTAAATTTGCCAAATTGTCGATTATAAAAAGTACTATGAGCAAAAACATATTTATGCAAGGAGGAGAAGATGATATGGAGTTTATGCCAATCATTCCACTTAACGAAGAAGAAGCCGGATCCGATACACAGATCATTCCAGATGAACTACCCATTTTACCTTTAAGAAATACCATCCTTTTTCCAGGAGTTGTTATTCCCATCACGGTTGGCAGAGACAAAAGCATTAAAGCAGTAACCGATGCTTATAAAGCAGATAAATTAATTGGTGTTGTTGCTCAAAAAGACAGCACAATAGAAGAACCCTCTGTAGATGATTTGGAAACGATTGGCACCGTAGCTAAGATTGTAAAATTGATCAAAATGCCTGATGGCGGAACAACCATCATCATACAAGGGAAAAAAAGATTTAAAGTAGAACACATCACCACGGAAGATCCATATTTCAAGGCGAAGATATCTGTAATTGAAGAAGAGAAGTTGGTCAATGAGCCCGATTTCAATGCGATGGTGAGCAGCATCAAAGACCTTGCTTCTCAAATTGTTGGACTCTCGCCAAACTTACCCAGCGAAGCAGCCATCATATTAAAAAACATCGAAAGCCCTTCATTTCTTATTCATTTTGTAGGCAGCAACCTCGATTGCGATTTGAAACAAAAGCAACAACTCTTAGAAATCAATTCTATAAAAGAAAGAGGCGAATTATTAATGAATCTCATGCATACCGAAATTCAATATGCAGAGTTAAAAAACAAAGTCACCAATAAAACCAGAGCAGAGTTAGACAAACAACAACGGGATTATTTCTTGCAACAGCAGATGAAAGCCATCAAAGACGAATTGGGTGGTGAAAATGCTGCAGAAGTTAAAGAAATGATGAAGAAAGCAGAATCAAAAAAATGGACCGTTGCTGCAAAAGAGATGTTTGGTAAAAGTGTAGAGAAATTGGAACGCATGCACCCTTCTACACCTGATTATTCGGTTATCTACAATCACTTGGATTTATTACTTGACTTGCCTTGGGAAGAATACACACAAGATTCCTATGATTTGAAGAAAGCAAAAAAAGTGCTGGATCACGATCACTACGGAATGGATAAAATTAAAGAACGCATCCTGGAATACCTTGCTGTACTTAAATTAAAGGGCGACATGAAAAGCCCCATCCTTTGTTTTATTGGACCTCCGGGAATCGGTAAAACCAGTTTGGGTAAAAGCATTGCCAGCGCCATCAATAGAAAATATGTTAGAGTAAGTTTGGGTGGCTTGCATGATGAAAGCGAAATCAGAGGTCATCGCAAAACATATATTGGTGCCATGCCCGGCAGAATCATTCAATCTATTCGCAAAACAAAATCGAGCAATCCGGTTATGATTTTAGATGAGATTGATAAAGTTGGCAGCGACCACCGCGGCGATCCATCATCAGCGTTATTGGAAGTTTTGGATCCAGAACAAAATCAATCTTTTTACGACAATTACCTGGAATTGGAATATGACCTCAGCAAAGTGTTGTTTATTGCTACTGCAAACAACATCAACAACATTCAACCGGCTTTAAGAGATCGTTTGGAGATTATTGACTTAAGTGGATATGCAATAGAAGAGAAAATCGAAATTGCCAAACAGCATCTCATCCCCAAGCAAAAAGAAATGCATGGGCTCAAAGAGAATAGCTTCAAAATGAATGATGCGGTGATTGAAAAGATTATCAGTGATTACACAAGAGAAAGTGGTGTGAGAGAACTGGATCGTTTGATGGCAAGCATCATGCGCTATCAAGCAAAAGAAATGGTTGTGAAAGGCAAACTCAAAGCCACCATCACCAGTCCGGATGTAGAAAAGATTTTGGGCAAACCAAAATTCAATAATGAAATTTACAAGATGGCCAACATGGCCGGCGTAGCCGTTGGATTGGCATGGACTTATGTGGGCGGCGATATTTTATTTATTGAAGCACAAACCAGTGATGGAAAAGGCGAGCTCAAACTTACCGGAAACCTAGGAAATGTGATGAAAGAAAGTGCATCAACCGCTCATACCTGGATTCAAACCAACGCAAAAAAGGTTGGCATTAACCCAGAGTTATTCAACACTAAAAATGTACACATTCACGTACCAGAAGGAGCTGTTCCAAAAGACGGACCCAGCGCCGGCATCACCATGATGACCGCACTAGCAAGTGCGTACACCGGTAGAAAAATAAAGCCATTTTTAGCCATGACAGGCGAAATTACTTTGCGTGGACAAGTACTTCCTGTTGGTGGAATAAAAGAGAAAGTATTGGCTGCAAAAAGATCTGGAATAAAAGAAATTGTGATGTGCTGGCAAAATGAAAAAGATGTAGAAGAAATCAATCCGAAATTCATCACAGGAATTGATTTTCACTATGTAAAAACAATGCACCAGGTATTGGATATCGCATTGGTTTAATTGCTTTTCAAAAGCATGTGTTTACTGATTTCCAGATTGTCTTTTCTCGAGCCAATCTTTTTCAGCAGGCATTGCCAATGCTTGAACTACGCCCATCAAAAAAATCACGCCAACGCTGATAACCAGGTACAACAAATTGAAGCTATCGTATTTGTTGATGTCGCCATAACCTTCCTTGAAGAAGAAAATAAAATCTTTAATGAGGATGAACAACCATCCCAAAATTGCAGCAAAAAATACCACAAAAGAAAATAGCCTAATCGGCTTGGAAGGGTGCGCTTTTGTTCGGATTGAAAAAATGCCAAAAACAGTAAGAAAAAGCGTTGCAGGTACCAAGAGCATTATGCTCATGTATGCATAGGTAAGCCATGGGATGTAATTGAGTCCGCTCATTAAAAATCGCAATGCCACAAGCAACAACACAATGCCCAGGATGATTCCTAAAAACAAGAACAAGATTGATCCAAACAGTCGGAATAACTTCACAAAATTAATTTCCATAGTAAGATATTGAAAGTAAAAAAACGGCTGCAGTTTTTGCAGCCGTATCTATTGATTAAAAATAACTCAAATTGGTTTTGGGTGTAAGCGCTAACAAAGATTCATACATCAACTTGATGGTGTTTTCGATATCATCTTTATGCAACATTTCAACCGTGGTATGCATATAACGCAATGGAATTGAAATCAACACAGAAGGACAACCATCATTGGCATAAGCAAAAGAATCGGTGTCTGTTCCGGTGCTTCTGCTTACTGTTTTGGATTGATAAGGAATCTTATTTTTTTCAGCCACATTTTGTACAAAACTTAAAAGTTTGTTGTGCACTGCAGGACCATAACAAAGCGAAGGTCCTTCACCACATTTACATTCTCCTTCGATAATTTTATTGATCATCGGTGTCGTGCTATCGTGCGTCACGTCCGTAATGATAGCCACATCCGGCTTGATTCTGCGGGCAATCATTTCTGCGCCTCTAAGTCCAATTTCTTCTTGAACGGCATTCACCACATACAATGCAAAAGGTAATTTTTTCTTGTTTTGTTTTAATAACCTTGCTACTTCTGCAATCATAAATCCACCTACTCTATTGTCAAATGCTCTTCCGATGATGTGGTCATGTGCGAGTTCATCGTAGCCATCTTCGTATGTAGCAACCGCTCCGATATGAATACCCAAAGCTTCTACTTCTTTCTTATTACGCGCACCACAATCCAGAAACAAGGTATCTACTTTCGGTTGTGGTTCTTTTGCTTCGGGATTGCTTAAACGGGTGTGAATGGCAGGCCATCCAAACACTGCTTTTACTGCACCTTTTTTCCCATGGATGAGCACACGCATAGACGGAGCAATTTGATGATCAACACCACCATTGCGTTTTAAATAAATCAACCCTTCTGGAGAAATATAATTCACAAACCAACTGATTTCATCCGCATGTGCTTCAATCACAACTTTAAATGCTGCTTGTGGATTGATGACCCCATAAGCTGTGCCATATGGATCGGTATGCATTTCATCTACAAATGGCTCCAGATATTTCATCCATACTTTCTGTCCGCCACTCTCAAAACCCGTTGGTGATGGCGTGTTGATGTAGGTTTTTAAAAATGCATACGATGCATCTTCCACAATTGACTTTTTCTTTTTTGCTTTTGCCATAATGGTATTTTTTTACAGTGAACAAATTAACTAAATACTTGCGATATATGTTGCTATTGATGAAAATATCATCAAACCATCTACTAAAAAATAATAGAAATAATAAGACCTCGGTTTTAACGACAACAAAAATATAAGATACGTTAAAGCACCTGTTCCCATCAGCACGACGGCTTTCAATCCTCCAAAATATTGTTGTGTAAGCAGCAAATGAATTGCATAAGTCAACAATACAATCGTCATCAACACAACCAAAAAAATGTTCGTTTTTTGGGATAAGATTTTTCCCGTCTCCTGCGATTGAATTGCTAAAAGATCTTTGCTTTCAAATATGATGCACAACATCCACATAAATAAAAACCGATGCAAAAACAGTTTTGGCAATGCTGACTTGGATTCACTTTGAAAACCAATCGCTGGTAGATAAACTGTAATGTACGACCAGGTTAATGCCAATAAAACTGACTTGAAAACCAACAGGAATTTATTTTCCTGTTTGCGATTATTTTGGGAAAATAAAACAGCATAAATAAAAGTGAAAATTGAAGCACCAAAAACGGGAGTCAACATTTGGGGCTGTTGCCAAACACAATCCATTACAACGATGGATGATCCAATAAAAAAAATGAAATGCGAAACAAAACTTTTCAACTGGATGGGCAGTTGGCTTTGCCTGCAAAAAAAGAATTTGCTCAGCATCCAATAAAAATTATAGGCAGCCAATGTGGCGAAAAACAACAATCCGAGTATCAATAATGAAAAAGGAATTTGCAGTAGCTGAAACGTTTGCAAACCCAATGCAGCTGCACAAAAAGCAACAAAAATCGAATGAGACAAGATGTACCGAAAGTTGATCATCTAGGGTGTTTCAAAATAAAAAGGTTCAGCTGTTCGAATGACATTGCTCTTGTTGTTGGCAAAGTCTTTCACATATACTTCAAAATACAACGTGTCGATAAATGGTCGAGGGAAATGTGGCGGCGGCAAAGCGTTGTTGATGTTCACAGACACTTCAACACTCAGGTTTTTCTTATCTACAATGGGCAAATTGGGAAATGCCAGAGAATCGGGCGAATTGAGTGTATCATTTACATTTCTTACATAAACATATGAAATCGAACTGTCTTGAAATCCAAAATCGCCTTCTGCATCTGTAAGCTGAAATTTTAGAATCGGACCATTGGTTTGAGGATTGTCACTCGTCCAATAATTTGGCGACAATGACAAAAATTTTATTTGTGGCGTGGTCGTGTATTTGTCTTTTTTACAAGCCGAAAATAATACCGAGATGCATATAAAAAGCAGGAAAATGCGCATAAATAATTTTTATGTTATAAAAATAGCGAAGGAAATTCATATTACAATCTAAATTTAAATCGGCAATTTTGTAACCACATGACAGATATCAATACATACGAAGGAATACAACAAGCTATATTTGAAGTGAAAGCAGATAACTTTGAACAGGTTGCGCTCCAGGTTTTCAGATACCAATACCAACACAACAACATTTACGCCGCTTATTGCAATGCCATTGGTTGTAAAGCAAATGCAGTTCAATCTATAGAAGCCATTCCATTTTTACCTATCCAATTTTTTAAATCGCACGCAATCAAATCTTACCAAAGCAATCAACAATTTGTTTTTGAAAGCAGTGGCACTACCGGCAGTATCAACAGCAAACATTTTGTAAAAGATTTGTCTTGGTATGAACAAAGTTTCACAAAAACGTTTGCCCAATTTTATGGAGCGGTTTCTGATTATTGCATTTTAGGTTTACTGCCCTCCTATCTCGAAAAAGGCAATTCTTCGTTGGTTTACATGGTCGACCATCTAATCAAGAACAGCCAACATCCTTCAAGTGGATTTTATTTATACGACCACGATAAATTGGCCAATCAGCTAGAGCAAAACAAACAGAACCAACAACCTACAATTTTGATTGGCGTTAGTTATGCGTTACTGGATTTCGCAGAAAATAATCCATGCCAATTGCGGCACACGATTGTTATGGAAACCGGAGGGATGAAAGGTCGCCGGGAAGAAATGACCAAAGCTGCTTTGCACAAACAGCTCATCCAACAATTAGGCATACCCGAAGTTCATTCGGAATATGGGATGACAGAGTTGATGTCGCAGGCCTATTCAAAACGAGATGGTATTTTTAAATCACCCAATTGGATGAAAGTGATTTTGCGATCAGAAGACAACCCACTGGAAATATTAAAATTGGATTTCAACAGCCAATCGAGTTATAATGGCGCTATCAACATTATCGACTTAGCCAACATCGACACCTGTGCTTTTATTGCCACAGAAGATTGGGGCAGCACTCATGCTGATGGAACATTTGAAATTTTGGGCAGGTTGGAAAACAGTGATATCAGGGGTTGTGGCTTGATGATATTGTAATGCTACATGAGCCCATTGATCTTAGTTTGATTTCTCCCAAATCCAGTTGCCGCGGTCGTTTTTATTCAACTGCATTTTACTGTTTTTCCAAAGATGCGATTGAATTTGATTGGGTTTTCTTTGCAGCATAAAGTGACCTTCTATTGCAAATACTTCAGCTTTACTGCTGTCTGCAGAAAAGAGAACAGCAATCTGAGTAATGGAATCTGAATGTTTGATGATCAAGGGCAATTCAAAAGGCCGAACACAATTTTGTTGTAATTCGCTCCATTGATATCCGGCAGAACCAATACAACCATGTGCATCGCGATCATTTCCAACGAGCTGTTGCTTACTAGACCGACAAGCTATCATCAACAATAAAACAGCCAAAATAAATGGAGTTCGCCTCATGTTTACAATTTAAAATTTTCCATTAGTCTCGCTTGTAATACATGACCAAAGAAGCTTTTTCGATGGTATGTGCGTTGATGTTGAAGCCCACCACTGCAGGATTGGTTTCTTTTGATAATTGCAAAGATTCTACATCCAGCGCGAATAAAGTAAAAATGTATTGATGAAAGCCATGGCCTTGCGGAGGGCAAGGACCGCCATAACCGGTAATGCCATAATCGTTAATGCTTTGTACTACCTGACTGGGAAGAATTCCGGCGTCCACATTACCCGCACCTTGCGGCAGTTGAACAAGAGCAGCAGGAATGTCAAACACCAGCCAATGCCACCATCCGCTGCCTGTTGGCGCATCCGGATCGTAAAGCGTTAAGGCGAAACTTTTTGTCGAAGCTGGTGCATTTTCCCATTCCAAATGTGGCGACCTGTTTTTTCCTGTGCATCCAAAGCCATCAAACGCTTCATTGACTGTACCCTGACCGCCAATGTCATTGCTGAATAAAGTAAAAGTGGTTGACATCTTTTTTTGATGTCAAATTAAAGCATTTTTCTTTAATGAAGATTTGTGTTAGATGAAAAATCTGGAAACGATGTTGCATACCTTTGGCATGTTTAATTTAAAAGCGCATGTTAGTACAAGGCAAACCTTATCGAACCATTTGGGTAGATGAACAAAATCCGGCGGTTATAAAAGTCATTGACCAGCGATGCTTGCCGCATCAATTTGTAATTGAGTCATTGACTACCGTGGAGGATTGCATCATTGCAATTAAAGACATGCACATCCGAGGCGCAGGGCTCATTGGCGTTACGGCGGCCTATGGTATGTATCTTGCCGCATTACATGCAGTAAACAGCGATTTTTTTGAAACCCACATCCTTGATGCAGCCAACCGATTGATTGCTACGCGTCCTACTGCGGTTAATTTATCTTGGGCGGTAAACAAGCAATTGGCAATTTTAAACAACACCCCAGCGGTGTCCGAAAAGGCAGCAGCAGCATTACTTTCAGCCAATCAAATGGCAGAAGAAGATGCTCAGTATTGCAAACAAATTGGCGAACACGGGCTTGAAATCATTGAAGCAATTGCCAAGAAAAAAAACAATGAAACGGTTCATATTCTTAACCATTGCAATGCAGGCTGGCTGGCCTTTGTAGATTATGGTTCGGCAACCGCTCCGATTTATGCGGCATTCAAAAAAGGCATTAACTTACACGTATGGGTAGACGAAACCCGTCCAAGAAACCAAGGCGCCAGCTTAACCGCCTGGGAGCTTTTAGAGCAAGGCATTCCGCATACCATCATCACAGATAATACCGGAGGACATTTGATGCAGCATGGTATGGTGGATATGGTTATCGTTGGAACAGATAGAACAACATCCAATGGAGATGTAGCCAACAAAATCGGCACATATTTAAAAGCGCTGGCAGCCAAAGACAATGGTATCCCCTTTTATGTAGCGGTTCCATCAAGTTCAATAGATTGGTCATTAACAGACGGCATCAAAGAAATTATCATAGAAGAGCGAAACAGCGAAGAGGTAAAATACATAACGGGATTGAATGATGGCGTGATGAAGAAAGTACTGGTAACACCCGAAAAGAGTCCTGCTGCCAATTATGGTTTTGATGTAACGCCAGCCAGATTAATAACCGGACTGATTACAGAGCGTGGCGTCTGCGAAGCCAATCAACAAAGTTTACAAAATTTATTTCCGGAAATACAATAATATGGACGAAGGTTATATCAAATTCAAATGCAATTGGAAAGTTTCAACCATTGATTATAAAAAAGAAATAGACGCCTTAAATGCTTGGAGAAACATTATGCGTGAGCAAGGTTGGATTGGCGTGTATCCTGATGGGATTGGCTACGGAAACATCAGCATGAGAATTACGGACCATACTTTTTTGATATCCGGAACGGCTACAGGAGGATTGGAAAAATTAGATGAACGGCATTATTGTTTGGTGGAAGATTACAACCTACAACACAACGAGCTATCCTGCATTGGACCCATAAAAGCATCATCGGAATCGCTTACCCATGCGTTGATTTATGAAACATCGGCAGAAACAAATGCCGTTATTCATATACACAACGAACAAATGTGGAATAATTGGAAACAGCGCATACCCACCAGCAATGAAGCAGTTGCTTATGGAACACCAGAAATGGCGCTTGAAATAAAAAGATTGTTTGAAGAAAGTAGATTAGGAGATTCGAAAATATTGGTGATGGGTGGACATCCGGAAGGCATCATTGGTTTTGGTAAAGATTTGGATGAGGCGGGAAATACATTGTTGGAACATCAATAAAAATCGACAATACATTTACTAAATAAAATACGTTTATGATAAAAATTGGAATCATTGGAGGTTCGGGATTGGAAGACCCTACATTGCTGAGCGACATAACAGAAGAAGAAATTGTTACACCATATGGCAAGCCCTCATCAACAGTAAAGCATGGGGTCATAAATGGTAAAAATGTTGTGTTGCTTTCGCGTCATGGCAAGCAGCATCAATATTCGCCTACAGAGGTAAATTATCGGGCAAATATTTTTGCATTGAAAAGTGCAGGTGCTACGCATATTCTGGCTACAACAGCATGTGGCAGTTTGAAAGCAGAAATAGGACGTGGGCATTTTGTTATCTTGGATCAGTTTATTGATTTCACAAAGCACAGAATCAATACCTTTTCGAGTTCATTTGAAAATGGTGTGGTGCATGCGCCGATGGCTGCCCCATTTGATGAGCAATTGAGAAAACTATTATACGAAACAGCCGCATCACTGGATTTTAAGGTACATCCCAAAGGCACGGTAGTGACGATTGAAGGCCCGCGCTTTTCGACGAAAGCGGAATCGAAAATGTTTCAAATTTGGGGCGCAGATGTAATTAACATGTCGGTTGCCACAGAAGCTGCTTTGGCGAATGAGCTGGGCATTCCATATGCTGCGATAGCGATGAGTACAGACTACGACAGTTGGAAGGATGATGAGGTTCCGGTGTCTTGGGAGGAAGTATTAAAAACATTCCATCAGAATGCCGATAATGTAAAAAGTATTTTGGTGGAAGCGATTGGGCGGATGGGGTAATTGTGGGAAGGTGGTTTCGTTGGGGATGGGTGGAATTAAAATAAATAAAGCAAGAAGAATTTCTGGTAGATGCTGTCTGATTTCTGCTACAACTGCTCAGCTAATTTCTTTAAAATGTTCTGTGTTTTGTAACGCTTGCGTATTGAATGGTGTAAACATCTGGCGTATTTTGCCTT
>Ga0114979_10003284_pt1 | contig 10874 bp, 7 predicted proteins | sample S_140625_EF_Meta_FD_87315 | JGI IMG/M metagenome (GOLD analysis project Ga0114979, IMG submission 87315) | Freshwater microbial communities from Lake Simoncouche, Canada to study carbon cycling - S_140625_EF_MetaG | ecosystem: Environmental > Aquatic > Freshwater > Lake | place: Lake... | reverse complement strand
TGGTCAAGGAATTGGTATTAGGTATTCCCGCTCCCGTCCAAGAATAGGTCAATGGTGGTGGATTAAAACTGAGCGACCAGCTATTAATAAAGCCTACATCAATTCCAAAATCGTCACCCACATATAAATTCCAGTTTCCATCAATGGGTGTACCTACAAAAGCTGTAAACGATTGCTCCGGAGCGTAAATGTTGTTGAAGGGAGCTGCATTGTTACCGCCTGTTCCAATGATATTCGTGGCGGTTGTTGTAAAGCGTGTATTTGTATAATTATCGTTATTGTTTGTATTACCATTATAGGAGCTCAATCTCACGAACGTTCCATTGGGGCTCTGAAGCCAAATAACCAAGTCCTGAGTGAAGGTATGGGTGATATTCAAGGTCACCTGCATAAATGTGGCTGCGGTGTAATTCGAACAATTACCTGCCATCGCAATTGTTGAGACAGCATAATTTTGTCCTGCGCCCGGTAATACATCCGTAACAGTCAATCCATTATCGGGTATAGACAACCCCGGTGCTGTATGGTTAGTTGTCAACGAAATCGGCGACTGCGTGGGTGCCGTAGCAGTAAAGCTAACACTTCCACCCGAACAAATTGAAGAGGTTGCAGGTGTCAAGGTCACGGTCAAGGGCACACAGCAAATGGGAGCATTAAACGTTGTCGACGGCACTGTTGGAGCGCCAGCTGCAGAGAATAATGCGGTCACAGTGCATGTTCCGCCATTGGCGGTTGTCACAGGAAAATTAAAGGGAATAGCAGAGCTGAATGCCGTGTTAGGCAAAACAACAGATCCGCCGCAGGAAGAGGTAATCGTCAATGTACCTGATGCCGGTGGACAAGCCACATTGACGACACCATTAAGAGTATAACCCGTACCGTTACAGGCCGATGGTGTGACCGTAATGGAGTTACAATTCGGAGCGGTATAGGTGGCGGGAACAATAGTGGGTGCGCCGCCTGCGGTAAAGCTTGCTGTTACGGAGCAATTCTGTCCATTACCACACAAATCCGGGAAGCTGTAATTGTAAGATGAAGCAAAAGGCGCCGTAAACGTTTGGCTTCCGCCACAGTTATTCGAAACCGTCAAGGTACCACTAGCAGGCGGTGTCGACAGCAACACCGTACCGTTGAGGGTATACTTCCCATTCACACACGGCCCAGGGGCTACGGTAATGAGGTTACAGTTCGTTGTACCCGTGCCGCCGGTTTGAGAGAAATTCACAACCCCAGGCTGATTCGAGAAGTTGGTAATCAACATCATGTACCACTGACCTGCGGTCGCATTGGCAATGTTCGCAATCTCGATGGCCGCTGCGGAATAACTGCAGTCCACAATATTGGCGGCCGATAAACCCGTGCACATAGCGGCCTGTGTTGCAAACGGGCCCCAGATAACGAAATCCACATCCAACGGAACACCCGCGGCATTCTCTTGGGATATCGTAATATCGAGAGGGCCTGAATTAGCAACATTCATATAGTAGAATGCCGGGTTCGGAGTTGAAAACAAACACCCATAAATTCCGCCGGAACCGAGTGAAGGCTGATTGATGGTATTGCAGTAGTTATAGTTATTTCCTGCACAAAATGCGTCAGCCGTAGCACAGCTTGTATTCAACGTTGTGGATTCACAGCAATAGGGTGCAGTGAAATTCACCGGCGCGAATACGGGCGCACCGGCGGCAGAGAATACCGCTGTGGCAGTGCAATTCAAGCCACTACCATCGAGGTTAGCAAAGGTGTAATTGATGGGCGTAGCGAAAGGCGCATTGAACACCTGCAGACCTCCGCATGACGTTGAGATGGTCAATGTTCCCGAGGTCGGAAAACATGATCCACTGACGGTGCCGGTGAGTGTATACAACCCTTGTGCGCAAGCACCGGGAATTGCGGTGAAGGTATTAGGATTACAGGCCGGAGCAGTGTAATTCACCGGTGCGATAACAGGCGCACCCGCCGCTGTGTAAGTCACTACAATAGTGCAATTCGCTCCATTGGCGCAGATATTATTGAAGGTGTAGGGAATCGTCGCCGGAATGGGTGAAGGAACTGTTAAGGTGCCACCACACGACGAAGAAATCGTAACACTTCCTGATGCCGGTGGACAATGTGTAAGCACTCCGGAAACAGAGTAATTACCCGTCACAATATCACAAGCCGAAGGCACCGCAGTGAGCGCATTGCAAGCCGGTGCGGTGAAGTTCGCCGAAAGAGTTGGAGTTCCTGCAACGCTGTAAGTCGCGATTGCCGTGCAAGCCGTCCCCGTTCCGCAGAGGTTGGGAATCGAGAAATTCGTTGCCGCAGTCGATGCCGGTAACGTAACACTACCTCCACAACTGGTCGTGATTGTCACTGTACCTGAAGCCGGTGCGCAGGCATTGGTGATGGTGCCGTTGAGTGTATACGTTCCGCCGGTGCAAGCCGACGGCGCGGCCGTGATTGTATTGCACTGAGGTGCTAAATATGTGCCCGGTATAATATTGGCCGTAGGTTGATCGGAGAATACGGCGTTCACCGTACACAACTGACTGTTACCACACAAATTCGGGAAGGAATAATTGATAACGGTTGGAAAAGGTGCATTCAAGACGATTGGCGCTCCCCCGCAATTATTCGTGATAGTCAATGTACCTGTCGTTGGCGGCACGGGAACAGTCACTGTTCCATTGACCGTGTAGCGACCCGCTGCACAAGGCGAGGCTATCGCCGTGATGATATTACAGTTGGTAGTTGCTGCTCCAGGCTGACCGACATTGGTCTGATTGAAATTAATGACGCCTGTTTGCCCGCTAAAATTGGTAATTAATACCATATACCACTGCCCTGCCTGCGCATTTGGAATTGCCGCATTCTCGACTGCAGCAATGGAAAAACTACACGATACAATATTTGTCGCCGAAAGCCCCGCGCACATGTCGGCCTGATTGGCAAACGGCCCCCAGATGACGTAGTCGACGTCAAGACCTACACCAGCCGGGGATTGCTGTGAAATGGTAAAATTGAGAGCTCCCGCAGATGAAACATTCAACGAATAAAAAGCCGGATTAGGGGTGGAGCCTAAGCATCCATAAATCCCTCCTCCCCCTAATGAGGGCACACCTGTCGTATTGCAATAATCCGTAGACACACCCGTACAGAAAGGTTCCGAAGTGGCACAAGAGGAGTTATTCGGCTGCTGATTGCAGGGAACACCTTGACGTGCGCACAGTGAAAACGTTCCTGTTGCCGTGCCGTTGACAGACCAGAAGCGAATCCAAACGGTGGAGCCCGGTGTCAAACCGGTTTGGGAAATGGAAGGCATGAGCGGTGAAGCACTGCCATCGTCATCGCACGCTACCAAGGTTAAGCCGTTACAATTGTTACCTGTGTACAATGCCATGGCACCATCCAAGACCTGTCCACCCTGCGCATCAAGTATCAAAAAACCATTGGCAGGAACCGTAGCTGTGAACCAAACGTCACCACCGGTATAGAATCCGCACGTTGGAGCCGCAACTCCAGCCGTTGGGGTAGCAGCTAAATTGGTAGAGGGGGTAAACACACACGTTGCACCAACGGTTAAAACGGTTGGTTGGCAAGGGTCATCATTCCCCGGTTGGGCCCACGATACGCCGGAAACCCCTGCCAAAAAAGCAAGCGTTACACACAAACGCGATATGAGGGTTTTGGACCGCAAAAAAGTTTAAGCTTAGTTGAGTGGTTGTTCCTTCACCTGACCGTTTAGATTCAGCACGAAGCGAATCGGTGGCTGCTTGCTTCCAAGGGAGTCGATCTTTTTCCCATGCTTCTCACGAATCTCGGCTGCTGATGCCAAAAGAATACTGGCTTCGCCGTTTTCTAAAACATACACCGCTTGTTTGTCTTCCAAACGGAAATTATCCATACGATCAAAACTCAGAAATGCCTTTTGGTAACGATAGAGATCAAAACCTTCGGCCTTCGGTTGAATAGAAAATCCAGCTTTGGCGCACAGAATAGATAAATCTTTGGTGGAAACCGTCTGCCCCATTACTGAAATAGAAGGGACAAGCATAAGGAGCGCACAATAAAGCGCAATGCGTGAAACGTAGTACATGATATGATCTTTTAGTTGGACACACACCGCGGGATGTGTGAGCAGCTAAGGTTTGTTAATCGTAATTTGTTTGTTGAAAGGTTAGTTAGACCTTTTCCCGCTTTTAAGCTTAACAAACATAGAGAAAATTTGTGAGCAACCTTAGCTGTTAGAACATAAGTTTTCGACAAAACAACAAGATATGTAGACAAAGATGTGATTCAACTCGTTTTCAAGAGCTCATGTAACACAATGCCGCCACAAACCGCCACATTAAGGGAATGTTTTGTACCGAATTGCTTCACCTCGATTGTCCCATGGCAAGCGTCAATCACGCCTTGGTCCACGCCATCGACTTCATTCCCCAGAACAAGGGCGTATCGTTCCCCGGTTTGTAGTGCGAATTGATGAAGTAAGATACTCTGCTCGGTCTGTTCAATAGCATAACAAAGAACTCCCTGCGCTTTCAATTGAATGATGGAATCCATGGTGGAAGCTGCGTACTCCCAAGCCACAGTCTCCGTCGAACCAAGCGCACTCTTCAACACATCCCGATTCGGGGGCACGGGGGTAATCCCGCAACAGACAACTTTTTCGACGTTAAAAGCATCCGCACTGCGAAAGATACTTCCCACATTCAACCCGCTGCGCACATTATCCAATAGAATAATCAGAGGGAACTTTTCCAAAGCACGAAACTCAGGCGCACTGAGGCGGTTGAGTTCGGTGGTGGTGAGTTTTCTATGCAAAGGGGTGAGGGGTGAGGGGTGAAGGGTACGCCGCAATCCGTAATCTGTAATCTGTAATTCGTAATCCAGATTAGAAGTCCGGATTAGAAGTCCGTGATCAATATAAATGGCAGCCTTGCCTGCACACCTTGCCAGCTGGCAGCGTCCTTCACCTGCTTATAAACCATGTAATGCTCACCCAAGAGTTCCTTAGCCACAGAGGCTTCTTGAGCACCTGAGAGCTTCTCTACGAGCTTTTGGAAAGGATCAACCATCGAAGGCAATTCCTTGATTTGATAATCCGTGAGCTGAGCTGCAGCAGCAGCAGCTTTTACACAATCCTCCAAGTTACCCAGCTCATCCACTAGGCCAATTCCAAGCGCATCTTCCCCACTCCAAACGCGTCCCTGACCGATGCTGTCGACCTGAGCCTGCGTCATCTTTCGCCCCTTGGCAACCTTGCCGGTAAAGTCGTCATAGATATCTCCAACCATCTGTTGCATGGCTTTCATTTCAGCTGCGTCAAGCGGCTTAACAACCGACATAATATCGGCGTGAGGATTGGTCTCGAAGCGATCAAAGGTGATTCCGATTTTCTCATCCAAAAACTTCTGAAGATTTGGTATCACGCCAAAAACACCGATAGAACCGGTAATGGTATTGCGATTGGCGTAAATCTTATCCGCACTGCAGGCAATATAATAGCCACCTGAAGCGGCATAGTCACCCATAGAGACATAAAACGGTTTACCGCTTTGTTTGATTAATTCTGTTTCGCGCCAAATCACGTCCGAGGCCAGAGCACTGCCACCGGGTGAATTCACACGCAATACGATGGCTTTCACTTTGTCGTCTTCACGAGCACGCTTGAGCGCACCTGCAATACGTTCGCTACCGATAGTTTGATCATCGCCCTCGCCGCTTTCGATACCGCCAACAGCGTAAACCACAGCTACACGGTCCTTACCGGAGCCATCTGCATCATCCACAGCCTTGTCATGGTATTTAGACAATTTCACCAGATTCAGCTCGTCATCATCATCCGTTGCTGTCAAGCCAACCTTCCCCTTTAGCGAAGCAATGACCTCATCACGATAGCGCAAACCATTGATCAGTCTGCTATCCAATACGGCCTGTGAACTGACAAATGTGAGCGAATCAGCGTAGCCATTCAAAGCGGCAACCTCCACTCCCCGACTCTTTGAAATACCTTCCAACATGGTGTTCCAGATGTCGGAAATAAACGTTTGCAACTGCATGCGATTCTCATCCGACATATGATCATAGATATAAGGCTCAACAGCGCTCTTGAACTTGTTGTTGGGTCCACGCACCACTTGCGCTTCAACACCGAGTTTATCGAATAGCTTCTTGTAAAACATGATTTCCGCGTTCATTCCGCGCCAATCCATTAGCCCTTCCGGATACATGTACACCTCATCAGCGGCGCTGGCAATATAATATTCAGGCTGTCCATAGTTCTCTGCGTACGCGACTACGAATTTGCCTGAACTGCGGAAATCTTCGATGGCCTTGCGCATGTCGAGCAGGGTGCTGGGCGCGGCAGCGATATTGATCGGCTCAAGAAAGATTCCCTTCACACGCTCATCCTCCTTTGCCTTCTTCAAATCAGCAATGAAATGATCCAGTCCCACCTTACTTCCTTCCTCCATGTTGAGGGATTCGAAATCGAAATCCTGCTCGGAGCTACGTTCCGACACAGCACCCTGCAGAACAATGTGCAACACGGAGTTTTCTGCCACTCGCTCAACCTCGTCATCTCCGCTGCTAATGGCTGCAATGATGAGAATGACTAATAACAGGAACATCAGGCCAAAGGCCAAAAAGGTTCCCAGCATGGATGCGAGAAGGGATTTAAGAAAATTCATTTGATGGAAATTTGGTAGACAAACCTAGGACGAATTCAAAGGCTAAACATTACATGCCTTAGAAAAAAAACATAAATCAGTTCTTGCTGTGCACAAGGTGACGTATCCACCTAAAATACAGGCCCTCAGTTTTTCGCCTTCCAGCGGCAGTCCATTTCCCATGCAGTCGGCGGAATGCGCTCGAATGTACCATCGGGTATAACGCCCCAACCGGTAGCAACCAACTGGTAGTTGTTGCGCAGAAGCTGCTCAAAACCCGATTGATTGTTGGGAGGAAGATCGCGATAGATGTTTTCGTGACCGTCTTTCGCTACTTCACAGGTGATGGCGCCGATTCGCTTTTGGTTAATCCACGTTGCCATGGTCTTCAAAACGGTCAAATCCATCCCCTGAATGTCGCTCACGTATTCATCCACAAAGTTGACTCCCTTCTTTTCGAGAAAGTGAGCGAGATTGATACAGCGCACCGTAACGGTTTCTACCATCTCAATCTTCTGATTATTATACTTGTGATTCCATTCCTCCTTGAAGGTTCCGATGGAAGAACTCGCGCCGTTGTTGTTATTGCTGATGTGGAATTGGATTTCACCATCATGATCAGCAACCGCTACGTGATGCAGCTCAATATGTGGGTCGTTACCGAATTTCTGTTGAAGGCCCTTGTAGCGGTGAGGGTTTGCTTCGAACACAAACGACTTCTCAAAACCACGGTGCATGAGACTGAACATACCTCCACTCTCTGCGCCGATAAAGACCAGTGTCCCCTTTCGTTTGCGGAAAAGATGCTGTGTGAAAAATCGAATATACCGCATTGCCTTTCCGGGCTTCCGAATGGCTTTGCGCAGGTTGTCAAGCATAAAATCAGGTTATCAATTGCAACTTTCCGGTTATCCCAGAACTTCCTTCATCTTCTGCCCGATGTGAGCAGGACTGTCTACCACATGGATACCGCACTCGCGCATAATCCGCTTCTTGGCAGAGGCACTCTCATTCTCACCACTGACAATTGCACCGGCGTGGCCCATGGTGCGGCCTTTCGGTGCTGTTTCACCTGCGATAAAACCAACAACAGGCTTCTTATTGCCGTTTTCCTTAATCCATTGGGCAGCCTTGGGCTCAAGTTCACCGCCGATTTCACCAATCATCACGATACCTTCTGTCGACGGATCGTTCATCAAAAGCTGAATGGCTTCAAGCGTAGTTGTACCGATGATTGGGTCTCCACCGATACCGATGGCTGTGGTGACACCCAGACCTGCTTTCGCGAGCTGGTCAGCGGCTTCATAAGTCAAGGTTCCTGACTTCGATACGATTCCTACTTTGCCTGGTTTGAAAACAAATCCGGGCATGATACCCACCTTCGCCTCACCCGCAGTAATAACACCGGGGCAGTTTGGTCCAACCAGCGTGCAACCGCGAGTTTTAGCAAATTCCTTGGCTTTAACCATATCGGCAACCGGGATTCCTTCGGTAATCGTTACAATCACCTTGATACCGGCATCGGCTGATTCCATGATGGCATCAGCGGCAAATGCAGGTGGAACGAAAATGATCGACACATCGGCGCCGGTAGCCTTGACTGCATCAGCCACTGTATTAAAGACCGGACGGTCGAGATGCGTACTTCCGCCTTTGCCGGGAGTTACGCCACCTACCACGTTGGTGCCGAATTCAATCATTTGAGTTGCATGGAAAGTACCCTCGCTTCCTGTGAAGCCTTGTACGATGACCTTTGAGTTTTTGCCGACTAGAACGCCCATATGCTTTTATGAATTTGGGTGCGAAAATAGGGAAGAAAGATGACAGAATGCAGATTACGGATTACAGATGACGGATGACGGATTACTGATTAGAAAGGTAAGCACCTATATTACAGTCAATCCGTCATCCGTCATCTGTAATCTGTCATCTCTAATTACCCCAGCAAAGGCTGCACCCGGTAGACCCCACTATCGCGTGGTTGTAAGATCAAATCGCGCAGCATCTCATAATGCGACGTGTTGGTAACAAAGTCGAGGCCTTTTGTGTATATCATAAGCACTCGCATGTCTTCATGCTGACGGATATACTCCAGATACTGATTTTGAATATTAAGCAGGTATTCGTTTGTTATACCTTGCTCATATGATCGTCCACGCTTGCGAATATTATAGTGTAAATCCTCGACATCAAGGTAGAGATACACCATCAAATCGGGCTTGGGACAGGTAGCTTCGACAATTTCATACATCTTCATAAAGAGGTCGTACTCATCCTTGCTCAGATTATTCTTAGCAAAAATCTGGCACTTACTGATGAAGTAGTCGGATATAATATTCGGCGAAAACAAATCAGCGGTATTGAGTTCACGCTTCAACTGGGAAAATCGTTCCGATAGGAAACTGAGCTCAACAGGAAATGCATACCGCTCCGGGTTTTCATAGAATTTCGGCAGAAACGTGTTCTCCGTAAACTCCTCCAATACGAGCTTAGAACCAAGGTCTTCGGCCAATAACTTAGAAAGACTGGTTTTACCCGCCCCAATGTTCCCTTCGATCGATATGTACTTGTATGGATTCACAAACGCGTCACCTTTCCCTTATCCGAACAGGCTTTCAGCAATACCTCAACTGACTGCTTCAATTCGGGATGAATGAATTCCGGGGCAATTTCGGCCAGGGGTTCGAGCACAAACCTACGCTCGCTCATGCGTGGATGTGGAACTTGCAATGCTTCTGTGCTGATGACTTCCTCGTCGATGAACAGCACATCGATATCCATCTCACGCGACACATAGCCCTGCGAACTACGTTCACGGCCAAAAAAATCCTCCAAATCAGCGATTTCTTCGAGTAATTCCTTATCGGTAAGTTCACTATGAAGGTGCACGACCTGATTGAGAAAGTTCGGCACATCGGACATGCCCCAAGGCTCACTTTCATATATGGAGGAAACGGCTACAACGTCGCCGAAATTAAAACCGATGAAATCAATAGCTTCTTCAAGGTTCGCTTCACGCTCACCCAAATTGCCTCCAATGCACAGATAGATTGCTCGCTTCATTGGCCAAAAGTAGCAGGAGGATTACAGATTACGGATGACGGGTTACAGATTAATCCGGCATCCGGCATCCGTCATCTGCAATCATAGAAGTATTTTCGCGCCTGATGCTCAACGAAGAAACTATCTGTGCACTTTCAACGGCGCCCGGAATCGGCGCCATTGCCCTTGTGCGCATGACCGGACCTGAGTCCCTGCGAATTGCGCAGGCGGCCTTTAGCAAAGACATCAGCACTGTGGCATCGAGCACGGCCATTCACGGGTGGATAATTGAGGGCGGCCAACGCATTGATGACGTGCTCTTGACCGTTTTTCGCGGACCGAATTCGTTCACGGGTGAGGACACAGTTGAGATTGCCTGTCATGGTTCGATATTCATCCAATCAGAAATTTTGCGCCTGTTGACAGGAGCCGGTGCGCGTTTGGCGCGTGGGGGTGAATTCACCATGCGTGCGTTCATGAATGGCAAGATGGACCTTTCACAGGCCGAGGCAATTGGAGACCTCATAGCGTCTGAGAGTGCCGCCGCGCATCGCCAGGCAGTTCATCAAATGCGAGGAGGGTTTTCAAAGGAAATCAATGGCCTGCGCGACCGACTGATTCACTTCGCTGCATTGGTGGAGCTCGAACTTGACTTTGCAGAGGAGGATGTAGAGTTCGCCAATCGGGAGCAATTTCGGAGTCTACTGGAAGAAATCCTCGGTGTTGTCGAGCGATTGAAAGCATCATTCAAGCTCGGCAATGTGCTGAAGTCGGGGGTTCCAGTGGCCATCTTAGGGGCGCCGAATGCCGGAAAAAGCACCTTGCTCAATGCCTTGCTCAACGAAGAGCGGGCAATCGTTTCCGACATTGCCGGCACCACACGCGACACCATCGAGGAGCACATCACCATTGACGGCGTGCGGTTCAACTTCATTGATACTGCAGGTATTCGCGACACACGCGACACTATTGAGAGCATCGGCATCGGACGAGCCATTGAGAAGGCCCGCGGTGCATCGGTAATTTTACTCATCTTCGACGCCACGAGCACCCACTACGATGCGTTTCTGAATTTTAAAGAATACTTGTTGCGCGAAGCCGGAAACGACAAGCATGTTATAGTTCTAGCGAATAAAACAGACGACACTCATTTCGATGAAGGCGTTTTCAATAGCCACT
>Ga0114979_10003283_pt1 | contig 10875 bp, 5 predicted proteins | sample S_140625_EF_Meta_FD_87315 | JGI IMG/M metagenome (GOLD analysis project Ga0114979, IMG submission 87315) | Freshwater microbial communities from Lake Simoncouche, Canada to study carbon cycling - S_140625_EF_MetaG | ecosystem: Environmental > Aquatic > Freshwater > Lake | place: Lake... | reverse complement strand
TCTTGAACCGACCGAAAGTCAACGCCATGACCTCGTTGTCATACGCCGTTGTAGCTTGAATGAGATCGTACTGTTCGTCTTTGAAGAGCGGACGTTCGAACACATCGGCCAAGCGTGTATTTGCAATGAGCTCGCGCGCTGCCTTCCTGGAAGCATCGCTATCAGCCGCAATACCCGCAATTTCATCGCCCTCTTTGAATTCGTTGGCCGCGCCCACGAGTTGGCGGTAAAGTGTTACATCATAACTACCTCGCTTGCGTTGGATGTAGGCAAAGAGGTCTTCACCGGGTAACGGTTTCTCGACAGCGACTTGCTTGAAGTGCGGAATCGGGGAAACGCCAAGCATCTTGCTTGGCGCCAAAACAGCGGCAGTGCTTACAAGTCCGAGTTGGAGAAGAAAATCGCGGCGGGGGAGAGGCATGGAACAAAGATAGCGGAAGGCCAATCATTCACCATCCACAGGACGCCCTTCATGGATCAGGTGGTAGGGACGCATAGCATGCGTCCCGCTTCGCGTATAACCCATCATTCGCAATCCACAGCTCGCTCATCGAGTGCTTCACTGCTTTTTTAAATGCAGCACGTGTTGTAATGTATGTGCGAAATACATTGGTATGTATTGATCTTTATTCGTTATTATATAATACATAATTGTATAAAATGTGAATTTCTTTGCGGAATGCATAGCTGTGAAACGACCTAAAATTGTTGCCAAACAATAACTCAGACTAATGAAAATTACATTCTCACTTGTAGCATGTTTGATTGCTATGACCTCATGGGCAACTGTTATTACAGTTTCCAACACACCTAATTTTCCCGCCATGTATAACGCTGCTCAAACGGCTGTTGATGCAGCTGCCGACGGCGATACGGTGCAAGTTTTTCCTTCAGTGACATCCTATGGGGATCTCAATATAACACATGGAATTACATTAATTGGATCTGGTTTGGGCTCGAGTTTCAGATCTTTTTTTTTCAGAATTGATTGTGCTACTGTTTCAGCTGTTCATTTATTGGGGCTAGAAATAAGCTATTTGGGACAATCTTCTACAATCGGTGGAAACAACTGGATTATTGAATCTTGTAAAATTAATTATAATTTTAACCTAGCGGGAATCTGGAACAATGTCCTAGTAAAGCATTGCTTTGGGATGAATTATTTGGATAATATGTACGATGACAACGGGCTTGTTTTTTCAAATAATGTTTTTGTCGCATCTCCATTTACAGGAGAAATCTTAGTAGGCAACCAAAATTTGAACAATTCTTCGACTACTGCAACCTTTTTTGGCAATAACTATTTTCAGGGTTCGGTTAGGTTTAGGTCTGCCAATCTTCTATTCAATGACAATGTATTCCAAAATGTGCTAGACGGGTTGCCCAACGACGCCTGTTACACGTGCATATTTCAAAATAATTACTCTTTTTGTCAAAGTTGCCTCATCTCAAATATTTCAAGTGCGGTTTCCATCAATAATATTGAAAATGGGCCAAATCCGTTCGTGAATGAATCCTCAGATTTGAGTCAAGCCGATTTTAATCTTGTTGCGAGCAGCACTGCTATTAATGCTGGTGTAAATGGAACTGACATTGGCATTCATGCCGGCTTGTTTCCGCCTAGTGAGGGTTTACACTATGGCTTGTTTGTGCCCGGTATGCCGGTAATCGACCTGTTTACCATTGTCAATCCGATTATTGAGCAGAATGGCCAGCTAGAAATACAAGCAGTTTCAACTATTCCCGCTGCAGATTAAAAATGAAATGCCTCCACTTTTTGCTATTTGTACTGGTAAGTGCAAATGCATTTCAAGCGCAAAACATTGTGCGTTCTGAATATTTTATGGATACTGATCCCGGCACAGGAAATGGCGTTACGCTTATTCTTGATCAGGACTTAGCGACTTCCGAATTAATTGCTACCAATCAGTTGTCGGTAGGATTGCACATAATGGGTATACGCTCGCAATCGCTCAGCGGACTGTGGAGTGTTCCAAGCTTTCGATTTTTTGCTATTCAATCGACCGATGAAGGGGGAACTGCATTGATCGAAATTGAAACTGCAGAGTATTTCATCGATGCTGACCCCGGTCCCGGAAATGCCAACGAAGTATCGCTGGATGCATTGAACTCCATGAATGAAATTGTTGCCACCAGCTCTTTATCGCTTGGGTTGCATCGAATGGGAGTGCGCACAAAATCAACCTCAGGGCTTTGGAGTGTTCCAAGCTTTCGATTTTTCTCTATTCAACAAGGCGACAATGGAGTAGTTGAATCGGACGAGATAGTGGCCGCGGAGTATTTTACAGATATTGACCCGGGACAGGGGATGGGAATTCCAATTTCTATAAACCCTAGTAGCAGTGTTTCATTGGATGAGACTATCGAACAGTTGGGCGCTGAATTGGGCTTACATTCTATTTCTATACGATTTAAGTCAAGCCGTGGTTATTGGTCCATACCATCAACCCTTGAGTTTACCATTTGCACTGTTTACGGTCCGCTTTCGGTTTATTCATATCAGCAAAATGGTTATCAATTGAACTTTGCCAGTGAGTCACTCAATGCTGACTCGCTTGAATGGATGTTCCACGATGGAGAAATTTCCAACTCTCTTTATCCCTCGAAAAATTATATTCCGGGCGTTTATCCGCTAAGTTTAACCTCGTTCAATGAGTGCGGTACTAATATGATTACGGATACCGTTGCGCTGAAAGGTGTAGCGCAGTTGTCACCTCTTAGAGGGGCTAACTTAGGAACAGTGAGCATGTATTTGTATGGCGCGGGATTTTCAGAAAACTCAACTTTTCGGCTGAACGGCCCTGAAGTTATTGAGGGTTCTAATGTTGTTCTCAATCACAACAATACCTTAGCGTTAGTTCAATTTAATTTATTGAATCATCCCACAGGCGAGTATGCTGTTGAAGTTGGAATTGAGGGACTTGATGTTTATGTCCATCCGGAGCCATTTGTAGTAGAAGATACACTAGTGGGAGGCATTTCCTATACATGGAATCAACCCATGGCCGTAAGATCGGGCTGGCTCTCGACGTTTAGTCTTACCATTACAAACAGTTCCAACATAGATATTAATGCTGTACCATTTGTAATGTACTTCCCAGATTACGCCACACTAATACCGCAGTTTGAAATTTCCAATGTGCCCATGCCGGAAGTAAATGATACGACCACTAACTATTTTACTCCATTGGGCGCTGACGCGGAAGATTTTGCCAATCTCAAGGCATTCCTGGGGGTTTGCCCTATTGTGCCCGCCGACCGAAGCATCACCTATGCCGTTAAGGTGCGCATGAATCAAAATGGATCCTATAGGACTCATGGCTTTGTCCTTAATTTAAATGATGAGTCGCCATTGCCGATTAATCGCTCTTTACTTAACGCGCAAGTAGTTTACAACTCGGGCGATAGATCAGCCGGTCCACTTGGTTGTTTGGCAGCTTCGCTAGGTGCCGCGGCAGATGCTTTGGGACTTATTCCAAACGTGGTCGGACCTGTCGTGGCGTGTGCAGCTGGCGTAGGTCAGGCGGCTGCAGCACTTGCTTGTGCAACCACCGGACCTTCAGATTCGAACAGCGACAATTTGACCGCACTAAGTTTAATGACGAGTTTAGCTGCTACTACTGCCAATTGCTTACTTGCTGCCGCAATTGTAACTAATCCAGCTACAGTAGCCGCCGCAGCTATTTTAGTTACTTTGGCTAAAGTAACATCCGGCGCAAGTAATGCTGTTGCGGCAGTAGCTGATGCAAATGCGATTAATGATAATTGCTTTAAACCCAAGGTACCACCACCGCCATGCTGTCCATCTGCTGTAAATTCCATGGACCCCAACGAAATTGTGGGTGTAAACGAAGGAGACTTTTTTACCAACGAAGTAGTATTGCCTTATTCTGTGTTTTTTGAAAACCAGGCTACTGCCACAGCAAGCGCCGTTGAAGTAGATGTTTATGACACATTGAATACCGAGTTGTTCGATTTGAGTACATTCGAGTTGGGAGCTATTTCTTTTGGAACGCACAATGTAATTGTTCCGAGAAGTTTAAGCCAATTCAGCACCAATTATGGTTTGGGCGATGGAAATATAGTTCGAATTGATGCTGATTTGAACCCTCTTAATGGGGTTATTCATTGGCACTTTATCACATTGGACAGTCTTACGCTGGATTACCCTGCTGATATATTCTACGGATTTCTCCCTCCCAATGTCAATGGAGTTGAAGGTCAGGCAGAGTGCAGATATACAGTTGCCAGAAAGACTTCACTTACACATGGTCAGGTAATTCAAAATCGAGCAAACATTATATTTGATGGCAATCCTGCTATTATTACCAATACATGGGAATTGACATTGGATTTAATTCCTCCAGTAACGCTTGCTGCTGAGGTAATACCCACGGATAGTGCGTCATTCACATTGGTTTGCGAAAGCACAGATGAAGGTGTAGGTATTGGAACCTACACGGTTTATATCTCTATCAATGGCGGTGAGTTCATTTATTTGGAGGAATTGGGGCCAAATGGAGAACTGATTGTGCATGGCAATTACGGCGACAGTTATGCATTCTATTGCGTTGGTGCTGATCGATGTGGAAACAGAGAAGCTAAACAACCGATTGCTGAATTGACATTTACCCCTTGGCCTGAGCAAATTGTTGCAATCGCCTCAATTACCGGAGTTCTATGCCCGGGAGATGCAAACGGTTCAATTAATCTGAATTTGGTCGGTGGCGACGGCGCATACACTGTTTCGTGGAGCAACGGAACGCAAGGGACACAATTGAGCAATTTGAGCGCCGGCGACTATACGGTGACAGTTCTAGATGGCATTGGAAACGAGTTCCAGTCAACGTACAGTGTTGAAAGTCCGGCGGTCATTGTCGCAAATGCAGCTATATCAGCCCCACCATGCTTCGGACAAACAGGAAGTGTTTCACTTGATATATCAGGAGGGACAGCTCCTTATGACGTCGTTTGGGGTGGACAAGATCCCAGCGTACTGCCGGTTGGCGAATTCAACTATTCCGTTGTGGATCAAAACCACTGCGTATTCGAGTCGAGTGTTGTAATTACTTCTCCAACCGCATTGATGGTTGAAAGCAGCATTGTGGCTGATTCAAATGCCATCTGTGCCGGATCGATAACACTTATGGTAATCGGAGGAGTCGCTCCCTATTCATTCGAATGGAGTCACGATGCCACACTCAATAGCTCGAGCGCTCAGAATTTATGCGAGGGAAACTATTCTGTAATCGTAACGGACGCCAATGGTTGTGAAGTTCTCAATGAGAATCTAATGGTTCTAACGGCAGTTGGAAATGAATTGCTCAAGCCATCGCATTGGGTATTGTCACCTAACCCAACTCAAGGCCAATTGCTGCTTACATGCGGAGGCATGGAGCATATCGACTACATTGATTTATACAATGCAGAAGGACGATTGATTAAGCATGCTTGCTCCGTTCAAAACACAATTGATGCCGGCACGTTCATGCTTGATTTATCCAACTATCCGAATGGTATTTATACGATTCAAATCAACACGCCCACGCGAAGAGAGACGCAGCAGGTAGTGTTGAGTAAAGACTAATGTTTTAACCCCTTAAAACTCCGCGCTTTTCTCCATGAGGGGCGCGGATTTTTTTTGCCATCTAACGTGGGTTTGGCGCAGCTAGTCGCTGATGGCGCTGGCTTAACGCAGGGTAGCCAGTGCGGAAACTTGCTTGAGCCTTCTGCTCAAAATGGCATAAGCTATTGAAAGACTCAGCACGGGTTATGCGCGCGCTATGGGGTTGTACTATTCATTCCAAATACACTGTGGGGAGGGTTGAATTTCGAACTTATACAAAAGATCCAACCCGTTGATTACCTACTTAAGTAGTATTGACCTGTGCCAATAGGTATTATAGTCTTGCGCGACACTAAAACACAATCACACGATGATAAGGACCTTTCTTTTTATTTGTCTGCTTGGATACATGCAGGTTACAGCACTTTTTGCAACCGGCATCAGCGATATCGGCAACATCACGAACATCAAAGTTTATAACGGTAAACTTTACGCGGCGGGCAGCAAGGGCATTGCTGAATTGTCTTCTCCTACTGAAGCGAAGTGGACCATCGTACTACCGGAAATCGGTGTGCGTATGATCGAAGTAAACAACGAAGCCATTGCCTATACGGGGTATGACTTCGCCGGTATCGATCGCTCAAAGAATATCATTCTCAGCAACCTTGGCGATAAACTCACGATTAGTAAAACGCTGGCCGGCATGATTGATCTCTCCGGTAAGGGCCTTTGGGAAGTAACCCTGGATAGTAAAGAACGAATCTCACCGCCTTCAATAGGCAAAGACATTATGGCTTTGAACGCGGCGAGTCAGCTGATTGTGCTTTCGCGAAAAGACGGTAAGGTGATGCAAATGGCATCGAACTGCACCGCGGTTGGACCTACAAGCGGCATGATTTCACAATCGATGCCCAACCAACCACTCATTTACAACGATGCCATTTATTCAACGGGATTTTGTAAGCTCATGAAAACCGACCTAAGCGGAAAAGAAGTCGCCTCATCCAAATTCTTTGCTTTGATGAAACCGTTTGAGGGTCTTACAACGCCGCCGCTTTTGTTCAACGACCAGATCATTTTTGGAAACTGTGCATCAGGAGCTGATGTTCCGAGCAAAGTTTTCAGCACAAATGCGGAAATGAAGGACGACCTCTGGACTGATTTTCATGATAAGCAAAGTGCGGTGGGATCATTGGCAACCAATGGCGAAGTTGTAGTTGCGCTCTCCAACTACTTGATGCGCGGCTACAACAAAAAGGGCAAAGACATTTGGGAGAATGACGAAATCGGATTGCCCGGGTTTCGCGGTGTACGCTATGTAGGAGCCAGTTTCGGCACACGCAGTTCACATGGTAACTTGCTTTGCGTAGATAATAAATATGTCTATACCACAGGCTACATTAAGCCAAAGAAAAAGAACACCACAGCCAATAGCAATGTGACCATTATCGACGTGGCAACAGGGAAGTTGGTCAAAGTAATCGAAATACCGAACATGGTCGATGCCATTGACATGCAGGTGATGGGCACTGATATTTTGCTGGTTGTTCCTGACGGGATTCTTAAACTGTCTTCGCTGTGATACACATCAAAATATCCATCAAGTTCATCCTGGCAATTGCCGGGATGACTTGTTTATACGGCTGCTCCAAATCGCGCGAGTTCGAGGTGCTTTGTGATAAGGGAGGAATTTGGGAAATCAAGAAGCTGACTCTTGAGTATTATTCCGACAGCTTGTTTACAACCCAAGACTCTGTTGCTGCATTTGAGGATTGTGGCATGTTCATTTTCTATGATGCGGATATTGGAGCCGCGCGAGTGGCCTACCTTGGTCAATACGCGGTAACTACCACCGCAGAAACCCATGCGGGCATAGTATGGTATCCTGAAAACGATCAGTTGATGTTGTCTTTTTCTACTGTTGAAAGTCCGTTTCGCTCCTTTGAATATGATCGCAAAGGCAGCGAGATGACATTTACATACGAGGGCAATAACAACGCGATGTTGGCAATGGGAGCAAGGTGGGTAAGAGAATCCTATGAATTGAAAAGAGTGAATGTCAATGATGAGCAATAAGATTTACACGGTAATAATGGCAGCGTCATGCATGGTCATGCAGACCATGACGAGCGCACAAGGCTATTTTCAATTGAGCTATGATCGCGCGTCTTATGAATGCGATAACCTGAATCGATCGGTGTATGTATATAATTATACACGCCAGTGGTTAACGAATAAGATGGATTATTTTGGTCACTCACAAGGATTTCAAATGAGTTACGGCTATTTGCGAGAATCCTTAGGCTTTGAAATTGGCTTAATCCAGCATTTTGAAACACACAAAGCCTGGGGCTTGGAGCCCGATTCGGGTCATGATGGGTATCGTCGCTTCGAATATTATAATTATGGTTACTACATTGCATTTCCCTTGAGGTTTGTGCATGAAGAAAAGGTAGATTTTATTTTCTGGCCCGCGTTCAAGATGACGAAGAATAGCATCAACCTCACATATGCTACCAATCCTGAATTTGATAACGCCAATAGTGAAACAGTTGTAAACCAAGGAAGCCCGGGTATAGATTTGGGATTTGCGGTACGCTATTTTCCATTGAAATGGCTCGGTTTTGAATTACGACCAAATCTGGGTTTTAACTTCCGTCAAGCCGACGTTTCTCCGGTTCAGATATACCTTCAGAGTGCTTGGAGTTCGGCCTACTTCTACGACTCATTCATGCGCAAGGGGATTACATTTTCCTTGATTTTTGCGAAGAGGGAGACGTATTAATACGGTACAGAAAATACGCTGTTCAAGGTTAAAAAAAATCCGGAATTGCTTGGGCAGTCCGGATTTTTTTCTGAAGTGGGGTCATCTATCGTTCGATGACCAGTCGAGTAGTATGGTAGTTTTCAGCATCGAATACACGAACGATGTACACCCCGCTGCTAAGCGTTGAAACATCAATTTCGGATTTGTTTGCTTCTCGAAGCATCAAATTCCCGGTTGCATTGAATATTTCGATCTGATAATTGTTCGTCGTGGAGATATTCAGCGTAATGAAATCTTTCGCGGGGTTGGGCCAAAGGTTGAAATCTAAGATTGAACTGCGCGTGCATTTAACGCTTACCGATTTCTTGGAGGTAACAGAGGCTCCACAAGTATTCACAGCAGCAACGGTAATATTTCCTGAAGTTGAGCCCGCCCGCACGGATACTGTTGTTGTTCCTTGCCCATTCAGAATGACCCATCCTGACGGAACGGTCCACACGTAGGAAGTTGCAGAGTTTACTGCGCTTATTGAATACGTTCCAACTTGCTGGGGATTGAGTGAGTTTGGACCTGTAATATTTACAGGGGTTGCAGGAGCAGTGCTGAGTGCAAGACAGCGGTAGCTGCTGTTGCCACAGCTGTTAGAAGCACGCACACAAACCGATGCCGAACCGCACGAGCTATTACTGCCAAGCGTGCCGCTAAAATTCACAGTAATGGCTGTGGTGCCTTGTCCCGATACGATCGTTGCTCCGATTGGCACCGTCCAGTTGTAGACGGTTGCGCCACTCACTGCTGCAACAGTGTATATAACCTGCTGCGCATTGCACAAACCGCTGGTAGGTCCATTAATAGCAACAGGTGAACTAGGTATCGCATTCACAGAAACCTGCCTCGAAACACAAGCGGTCGTGCCACAAGTTCCTCCTTCAGAGCGCACGAAATAAGTAGTGTTCATCGTAGGGGCAACTGTTATACTAGAACCTGAACCAACACTGGTACCCAAACCACAGCCGTTTTTGTACCAACGCCAATTGGCGCCGCTTCCAAGTGTTCCCTGTGCTGTAAGCGTGATGGATGAGCCCGAGCAAACCGCATAACTTGTATTGGTTGAAACGATTCCTGTGGGGGCACAACCACTATTGACATTGACACTTAAATTCGCACAAGTGGTATTGCCGCAGGTGCCTTCTGCCCGAACGAAATAGGAAGTCGTTGCAGTCGGATTCACAGTAATACTCGCTCCGCTTCCAACATTTGTTCCTCCGCATGAACCGCTGTACCAGCGCCATTGGGCATTGCTGCCTAAACTTCCTCCGTTCACGGTGAGTGTCACCGCAGCTCCTGAATTAACCGAAGTTGAAGATGCACTGACGCTGGTCGGAGCAGCACTCGAGGTGAGTTGATTACCGTCGCAATTATCGTCAATGGCATTGCAAATTTCGGTGGCTCCCGGATTCACAGCGGCGTCATTGTCGTTGCAGTCACCTGCTACAGCGACGTAACCTTGTTGTGGCTGGCAAAGCGCTACAGCGTTGCCCGCTCCGTAGCCGTCTCCGTCCGAATCAATATAATAATTGAGCGGTGTGATTGCTGAAAGAACCACAGGTGCAGAGGAGGTGGCGCCACAGTAGCCAATCGCATTTACGGTGTAACTGCCGCTGCTGTATGCGGTGATGCTTGTTCCTGATTCGCCTGTGTTCCAGTTGTACACCTCACCGTTGCGGGGTGATTCAACGCTAAGCACACGGCTTTCGCCTGAGCAGAAAGTTGTAGTGCCGTTGATGCTGATTACAGGAGCCGGTGTTGCAAAAGGAAAGTCGTAAGTGAATACGCTTCCATTATCACCGGTGATGTATACGCGGCAGTCGGCAACGCTTACTTCGCTGAGGTTGTTGTAAATACCGATGTTCCAGATGCTGAAGCTGGCGCCTCCGTCATCGGTGGTTACTACCAGTCCGTTGTCGCCCACGCAAATCCAGTGAAGCGCATCGATGCAGTACACGTTGTTGAGCGTGTAGGGTGCAAGTCCGGTGGTCAGCACGTTCCACGTATCTCCACCGTCGGTTGTGCCCAGCACGGTGGCGTTGTCACCCACTGCGCAGCCCGTTTGCGGGTTGAGGAAATACACACCGTTGAGTCCCGCAAAGTTGCCGGGAATGCCTTGCCAGGCACCTGCCAGGTAACGACAAATGAAGCCACTTCCACCGCCGCTGCGCCCAACGGCAAAGCCCCAGTTGGCGCCGCCATAGATTGAACGGAAGGTGTAGTTGGAAGGAATGCCGCCAAAGGGCGACCAGGCGCCGTTGGCATAGCGACAAATCGTGCCGCCGGTGCCGGCAAGCCAACCATAATTGCCATCGGGAGTAAACTGAAGAGCATTGATGTCGACCGTCAGGCCCGGAGAAACATTCGTCCAGCTTGAACCGCCATTGGATGAGCGGCACAACAAACCTTGTGCACCGGCAATCCAAGAATAGCCACCGGCGATGCGCAGCGCGCGCAATTCACGTGGGTCGTT
>Ga0114979_10003282_pt1 | contig 10877 bp, 5 predicted proteins | sample S_140625_EF_Meta_FD_87315 | JGI IMG/M metagenome (GOLD analysis project Ga0114979, IMG submission 87315) | Freshwater microbial communities from Lake Simoncouche, Canada to study carbon cycling - S_140625_EF_MetaG | ecosystem: Environmental > Aquatic > Freshwater > Lake | place: Lake... | reverse complement strand
GACTCGTTGCGCAGGGTGCGTCATTCCGGAGTCGGCAATCAGTCGCGACTTGAGCCAGGCAAAGCGCTCCCATTCGCGCCCCTGCTCAACGAGATAGTCCTCGAGCGCCGGCAGGCTCATGGCCGCTGGCCCCGAGTCCCCATACGGGCGTAGCCGCAGGTCAATTCGGAAGACAAACCCGTCTTCGGTGACCGGGTCCAGTAGCTGAATCATGGCGCGACTGACGCGGGAGAAGAATTCTGCGCAGGGGATCGACGGCATGGGCCCGCCGGCGGTTCGCCCCTCGTCCCGGTAGATCAGGACCAGATCGATATCAGACGACACGTTCAACTCGCGTCCGCCCAGCTTGCCCATTCCAACGACCAGAAGGTCCATGGGCTGGCCTTGCGCGTCGCAGGGTTGGCCAAAACGCTTTGAGAGTTCGTCTGCGGCGCTGCGGACCGCCGTGCCGACTGCAATTTCGGCCAGATCGGTCATCACCGAGCAGACCTCAGCCAGCGTGGCGAGTCCCGAGACATCTCGTTCCAGTAGCGCCGCGAAAACAACCTGCCGGGTCTGACGCAGTGCAATACCAATCGCCCGTTCGTAGCCGGCCTGCTCCCTGGCGGGTTGAAGCCGAGATTCCAGAAGGCTCTCGATCGCGGCCCGATGGATGGGTTGCTGGATCAGGCGTTCAAAATCCGCCCGCAGCTGAGGACGGCGTTGGTCCCAGGCCTCCAGTGTGCGTCGGAGCCAGGCTGAGCTAAGGAGTCCGCGAGGTGCGAGGGTGGAGTTACTGGAAGGATCATTTGACACAGAGCCTATGCTACCTTCGGCCGCCACCCTCTGCGCAGATGACGACCAACCGAACCTTCTCAAGTCCTTCCCCCGTTGCTCGCTGGACCCGGGTCCTGCTGGTGGTGTTAGTGCTTGCGGCCGTTTTAATCGGTGGCGGGTACCTTGGGGTTCGCCATGTACTGTGGCCACGCCTCGATGCCGTTCGGCCCCTGCTCCTCGAGCAACTCACTCATTTGTTGGGGGCACCCGCTGAGGTCTCACGCTTGGACGCGGACTGGATTGGTGTCAACCCGACCGTGACGGTCGAGGGTTTGATTCTTCGAGACTCAACGGGCGTCGCCGTACTCAATGTGCCGCAATTGAGCGCCCAGCTCTCGTGGAATTCGCTGTTCAGTGGCGAGCCCAGATTCAACCGAATCGTTCTGACAGACGCTCAGATCGAGGTTGAGCGTGAAACCCATGACCTTTGGCGGGTAGCGGGGGTCGCGTTCCGGCCCAACGAGCCGTTGACTTTTTTGCGATGGGTTCTGGCGCAATCGGACGTCGAGTTGCGGCGCGCGCGAGTACGGATTCAAGATCGAACTCTGCCGAACGGTGACACCCGGCCCGGCCCGGCGTTAACCCAGGTGTTGGATGGGGTGGACCTCAAGCTGCACAATCAAGGCACGGAGCACAAACTCGCGATCGAGGTCGCGGCATCCGGACCTGAGTTGCAGGCGGTCAAGATCGACAGTGCTTTTTCGCATCAACGATTTAAACCTGCAGAGGACTTCGAGCACTGGTCGGGTCAGGCCAGGTTGTCCGCCAAACGATTGGACCTGGGCGTGCTCGCCCGACACCTTTCGATTCCGGGTGGACTGACCCAAGGCGCTCTGGAAGGCCAGGTTGAGATGACGCTTACTCCCCCTGCTCAAGGCCACGCCCGCACGGGACACGCGGATCTGAATTTCACGGTTCGCGATCTGGCGTTGCAGCGCAGCGATGGGCCTCTGAGCCTGGCAACGCTCTCCTTGGCCGGCCGTGTCGGCCTCGATGAGACCCTGTGGACGGTTCAGTTAAAGCAACTCGATGTGACCGATCCTGCAAGCCTGACCCTCAAGATCCACGGTGGCGGGAAGGACCTGAGCTTTGATCGAGATACGTTGCGCCCGCGCGCCGGGCAGCTTCAGATCAGTCAGTTCGAACTGGCGGACGCGTCGCCCTGGCTGGACCGCTTGCCGCTCTCGGATGAATGGCGTGATCGACTACGCCAGCAAGCCCCCAAAGCGACGGTATCGGACGGCACCGCTAAGTGGTCCCGCGGTGCAGGTGATGGACTCGTTTGGGAGCTGAACGCCGGTTTCGCGCGGGCGTCCCTCACGGCGCTTCCCGCTGCCCAGAATCGCATCGGCCAGCCGGGGTTCAGTAATCTGGCAGGGCGAATCCAATGGCGCGATCAGGGCGGTCGGCTACAGCTTTCAACGGCCGGTGCTTCGGTCGTGTTGCCTGGGCTTTTGACGGAGCCCACCGTCAATCTCGATCAGCTGGCGGCCGATGTGCAGTGGCGGTTTGAGAGCGGTACAACCGCACTGAGCGTCGAGCAGCTGCGGTTTTCCAATGGGGATCTGGCCGGCGATCTGAGCGGTACTCTGCAGATTCCCGACTCCAAAGTGGCGTCCACGGCAGATCTCACTGGGCGCCTCCAGCGGGCTGAGGCGAAGCGGCTGCCCCGTTATTTGCCCACACTCTTAGGTCCGGAACTGCGAGCATGGCTGGGCTTGGCGCTGCAAGGCGGACAGGCCCGCGATGTCAAGATGCGTCTGCAGGGCCGGCTTGACCGCTTCCCGTTTGCGAAGCCCGGTGAAGGTTCGTTTCGTGTGGATGTGCCGGTCCGCGATGTTCGGCTGGCCTATGCCGAGGGCTGGCCTGTCGCTGAGGCCATGACGGGTGAATTGACCTTTATAGGTAATGGGATGACGGGCCGCCTGGATTCGGCGCAGATGTATGGCCTGCGACTCAGTGCGGTGAACGCATCGATTGCCGATTTTGATCGCTCAGTCCTTCGGCTTGATCTAGTTGGTACTGGACCCGCGAAGGACATGGTGCGTTTTGCCAATGATTCGCCACTGAATTCGCGTCTAGGCGGGGTCACCAACTCGGTTCAGACCACCGGCGATGCCCGCCTGAATGCACGTCTGTCTTTGCCTCTGGACCATCTCGATCAGACGACGGTCAATGGGGGAATTCAATTTGCCGGCAACAGCGTTGCCTTTGAGGCCGCGATTCCAGCCCTGACTCAGGTTCAGGGGCACCTCGATTTCTCGAACCGGGGCTTTGCATTGCGCGAGTTGCGCGGCATGTTTCTGGGTGGACCGATTGCGCTCGAGGCGGATACGCAGACCCGGGCCACCGCTTCAAATCTGCCGATCGAAGTTCGCGCCGCAGGAACAGCGAGCGCCGCGGGCCTGCGCCAATTGGCAGACAACGAGCTTTTGCGGCGTCTCTCGGGTAATGCTCGTTATGAGGCTCAACTCAACATTCAGGGCGCAAGCACACGGCTGCGTGTGAAGTCCGACTTGATGGGTTTAGGCAGCGTTTTACCACCGCCTTTTGCTAAATCGGCGGACGCCGCGTTGCCGCTTGTTCTGGAGATGAGGCCATTGGTTGCGGGTGCTACGGGTGACGAAATCACGGCCCGCTTGGGCGAGTCCATCCGCATGGCTTTTGAGCGCCGCCTCGACCCAGCGGCCAAGAAATGGGTGCCTACTCGCGGCATTCTGGCGATTGGTAATGAGCCTACCTTGCCCGAGGCCGGTTTTGCCGTCCGGGTTGATGCGGACCTTTTGGACGTTGATCAGTGGTCGCAGGTTCTCGGGGACAGTCGGTTGCCCGATGCACCCTCTAAGGGGCCCGATCTGGTGTCGGTCCTGCCGTCGGTCGTCACCATCCGCGCTAAAGATTTGGTGATCGCTGGCCGCCACCTCCAGGATGCGGTGGTGGGTGCAACGCGTGCCGGGGGTTATTGGCGGGCCAACGTCCGCAGCCGGGGTATCGATGGGTATTTCAACTGGCGCGACGCGTTGCCAGGCCAGCCCATTGGTACCTTGACCGCACGATTCGGCCGTCTGGTGATTCCAGAGTCCCGGCGCAGTGATGTGGCCTCGATGCTCGCCGATGCACTCCCTGATCGACTGCCTGCGCTTGATGTGGCGGCCGAGGAACTCGTGTTGGGTGAGAGCAATCTGGGGGCGTTTCAGCTGATTGCCAGCAACGGAGGTAGTGCGACCGACCCGGTTTGGCAAATTGAGACGCTGAGCTTGCGCAATCCAGGTGGCAAGTTAACGGCGACCGGACGGTGGGGCGGTGAAGGCGCAGTGCGTCCAGAGGACCGCGTCACCCGGCTGAATTTCGATCTCGAGGTCGTTGATTCCGCTCGGCTCTTGTCCACCTTTGGGTTGGTCGATTTGATCCGGGGCGGCGGTGGTCGAATCAACGGAGAACTGACCTGGAAGGGCTTGCCGTTGGCCTGGGAGTCGCGCATGCTCGGCGGGCAGCTGGCGCTTGAGATTGGTCGAGGCCAGTTTCTTAAGGCCGATCCTGGCCTGGCAAAGTTGATTGGCGTGCTCAATCTGCAGTCACTTCCACGGAGGCTTCAGTTCGATTTCCGCGATGTCTTCGCGGAGGGATTTGCCTTTGATCGCATTTCTGGTCGGGTTGCGATTAAGGACGGAGTCGCCCGAACTTCGGACTTGCGTATGCAGGGGATCTCGGCGCTGGTCGCGATTCGTGGGAGTGCCGACATTGCTCAGGAGACCCAGAATCTGACCGTGGAAGTCGTGCCCCAACTCAATGCGGGGTTGGCTGCGTTGGGTTATGCGGCGGTAGTCAACCCGGCGATCGGCCTTGGTTCGCTGGTCGCACAATTTGTGCTCCGGGAACCCTTACAGGCGTTGTTCGCCTTTACGGTCGACGTCCGCGGGCCCTGGGCCGATCCGGTGGTGGTCCGTCGGACCACACCTGCTCCCGCAACTCGCTTAAAGTGACGGTCATGAAGACAGAACCCTCGATTCGCCATCTCGCGATTGCCCGCGACACGCTGCTCGCGCCCTTTGGTCTGGTCGAACCTGACCTGGCGCGCGCGTTTTCCGAACTCTTTGAACATCGGATTGACTTCGCCGATCTGTATTTTCAGCAAACCCGTTCGGAGTCCTGGCGCCTTGAAGAAGGCATTGTCAAATCCGGCAGTTTCGGCATCGACCAGGGCGTTGGCGTTCGCGCAGTGGTTGGCGATCGGACCGCGTTTGCCTACTCGGACGCGATCGGGGTCGAGCCATTGATCCAAGCCTCGCGTACCGTTCGCGGGATTGCGCGCCGAGGCTCGGGCCGGGTCAAGATTCCCTCGCCAGCCGGATTCGAGGCACGCGGGGGCCACACGTTATACGGCCTGGATGATCCAATCCGCTCCTTGGACGCGCAGGCTAAGGTCGACCTGCTGGGTCGAGTCGAAGTGATGGCCCGCGCGCTCGACCCTCGCGTTGTTCAGGTGATGGCAGGCCTGGCGGCCGAGCATGATGTGGTCCTCGTGGTCCGCTCCGATGGCGTGATGGCGGCCGATGTTCGACCGCTGGTTCGCCTGTCGGTCACGGTGATCGCCGAGTCCGGTGGGCGTCGGGAGGTGGGAAGCGCAGGCGGCGGCGGGCGCTTCGGGTTTGAGCGTTTTGACGATGAAACCGTTCGCCGGACCGTTGAAGAAGCCGTCCAGCAGGCCCTGGTCAATCTGGATTCCCGTCCCGCGCCTGCCGGCACCATGAGCGTGGTCCTGGGGTCCGGTTGGCCGGGCATTTTGCTCCATGAGGCGATTGGACATGGCCTCGAGGGCGACTTTAACCGCAAGGGTTCCAGCGCGTTTGCTGGTCGGCTTGGCGAGCGGGTGGCGGCCCCCGGTGTGACCGTGATCGACGACGGTACCCTGCCCGATCGCCGGGGTTCGCTCAACGTCGACGATGAGGGCAACCCGACGCGCGAGAATGTCTTGATTGAAGATGGCATCCTGCGTTCGTATCTTCAGGACACACTGAATGCCCGTTTGATGAAAGTCCCCGTAACCGGCAATGGGCGTCGGGAGTCCTTCGCGCATTTGCCGATGCCAAGGATGACGAACACCTGCATGATGGCCGGCGATCGCGATCCGGCCGAAATCGTCGAGTCACTTGATCGTGGGCTGTATGCCGTTAATTTCGGCGGTGGTCAGGTGGACATTACGAACGGTAAGTTCGTTTTTTCCGCCTCCGAGGCCTACTGGGTCGAGGGCGGCAAGATTCAGTATCCGGTGAAGGGCGCGACCATCATTGGCAATGGCCCCGACGCATTGACTCGGGTCACGATGATTGGCAACGATCTCCGCCTCGACCCGGGGATCGGCACCTGTGGCAAAGACGGTCAAAGCGTGCCGGTCGGTGTTGGGCAGCCGACGTTACGCATCGAAGGACTGACTGTGGGTGGGACCGGCTGACGCGCACTTCGGACTCCGTCGAAATGAAGCAGAATTTGTATTCCGTCCTGCGGGCAGGATTTCCCGCAGACCTAGACGCCATCGCCGTTGAGACCGATCAGGGCGAGCGCTATCGCTGGCGTGATCTCGAGCAGGGCAGCGCCAGGCTTGCAAATTTTCTCGAATCACTTGGCTTGAGCCCCGACGCCCGGATCGCGGTACAGGCCGAAAAATCCGTCGAATACTTGCTGCTCTACCTGGCCACAGTGCGCGCTGGACGCGTGTTCCTGCCGCTCAATACCGCGTATAAACCGGACGAAATCACCTATTTTCTTGGTGATGCCCAACCCGACGTATTCGTTTGTAGCTCCGCTAACGTGCATTGGGTTGACGAGATTGCCGCGAAGGCCAGCGTCCGGCATGTTTTTACGCTGGATGACAACCGAACCGGGTCAATTCTCGAATTATCGGCAGAGCTTTCCGACCGACATACCGTCGCTTCGTGTGGCCTACAGGATCTGGCTGCCATTCTCTATACCAGTGGTACCACGGGGCGCAGCAAGGGCGCCATGCTGTCGCACGTCAACCTGGCGACGAACGCCCAAACCCTGAAAGATTATTGGGGGTGGCAACCCAGCGATGTGTTGATCCATGCGTTGCCGGTTTTTCATGTGCATGGGCTCTTCGTGGCCATTCACGCCGCACTGCTAAATGGCAGCAAGATGCTTTGGATGTCGAAGTTCGACCCCCGACAGGTGATTGAACGGATGTCCGATGCGACCGTTTTCATGGGCGTGCCGACCCTGTATGTACGCATGTTGGCTGAGCCGACGCTGACGCACGCGCGAGCGCAGGCGATGCGTTTGTTTATCTCGGGTTCGGCGCCCCTGTTGATTGAGACGTTTGAGGCCTGGCGCGAGCGCACGGGCCACACCATCCTCGAGCGATATGGCATGAGTGAGACGGTCATGCTGACCTCCAACCCCTGCGGGGCCGATCCCCGTTATGCGGGCCAAAGTGAGCGGCGCGGCGGTACGGTTGGATTTCCCCTGCCCGGCGTTGATCTCCGGATTTGTGGGGACGATGGCGAGATCCTGGCCGAGGGAGAGATCGGTGGCGTCGAGGTCAAGGGGCCCAATGTGTTCCAGGGCTACTGGCGAATGCCCGAAAAAACCCGCGAGGAGTTCACCGACGACGGTTTTTTCAAAACCGGCGATCTGGGCCAAATCGATCCGCAGGGCTACGTGGTCTTGGTCGGGCGCAGCAAGGATCTGATTATCAGCGGTGGTTACAACGTTTATCCAGCCGAAATCGAGGGCATTCTCAACGAACTTGAAGGTGTCGCCGAGAGCGCCCTGATCGGGGTGCCCCATCCCGACTTCGGGGAGGTTGGGTTCGCCATCGTCGTGGCCAGGCCAGGTGTCGAGTTGACGGGTGACGCCCTGATCGATGCGCTTAAAAAACGTCTCGCGAACTTCAAAATTCCGAAGCGATGTTTTATCGTGGATGCATTACCGCGCAATACGATGGGCAAAGTCCAGAAGAACCTGTTGCGCGATCAGTACCGCGTGTCTTTTTCCTGAACCTTATGACAACCCCTGTTATCGACGATCTTCGGATCCGCGAAATCCTCGAACTCGCGCCTCCTTCTCATCTGTTGAGCGAATTTCCCGTCACCGAGGCTGTGGCTCGAACCACGGCGAGTACGCGTGGCGCTGTTCACCGCATCCTGCACGGGATGGACGACCGGATGGTGGTCGTTATCGGGCCCTGCTCGATTCATGATCCCCAGGCAGCCTACGAGTACGCGCGACGCCTGGCGGAGCAGCGCCGCTGCTTTGCTGGCGAACTCGAAATCATCATGCGGGTCTATTTCGAAAAGCCGCGCACAACAGTCGGCTGGAAAGGCCTCATCAATGACCCTTCGCTCGATGGCAGTTTTGATATCAACCGGGGACTTCGACTCGGGCGCGAAGTGCTGCTGGAAATCATTTCGCTGGGGCTGCCCGCCGGGGTCGAATTCCTTGACATGATCACCCCCCAGTACATCGCTGATCTGGTGTCCTGGGGTGCGATTGGCGCGCGGACGACCGAATCACAAATCCATCGCGAACTCGCCTCCGGGCTTTCTTGTCCCGTGGGCTTCAAAAACGGGACCGATGGCAATTTACGCATTGCGCTGGACGCGATTCGCTCGGCCAGTCAACCCCATCACTTTCTCTCTGTGACCAAGGGCGGACATTCGGCCATCGTCCGAACGCTGGGTAACGAAGACTGCCATGTCATTCTTCGTGGCGGTAAGGTTCCAAATTTTGATGCGGCCAGTGTCGAGGCTGCGTGTCGTGAATCATCGGCGGTCAACGTCGCTTGCCGGTTGATGATCGACGCGAGTCATGGCAACAGTCAGAAGAAACCCGAGAATCAAATCCCTGTGGCGCAGGACGTCGCTGCTCAAGTCGCCGGTGGCGATGAGCGCATTTTTGGCATGATGATCGAGAGCCATCTCGTGGCCGGACGCCAGGATCTGGTCGCGGGCCAGCCACTCACTTACGGGCAGAGCATCACCGATGGGTGTATCTCCTGGGACGACAGCGTGCCGCTCCTGGAGACACTTGCGACAGCGGTTCGACAGCGCCGGCTCAAACGCGGGGATTGAAGCCCAGGGCGGGCCGCGGGGCGTGAACCTGGGGCCTGCGCCCTGATTTCAGGCGGTCGCTGTACGGAGTACCGGCGCTTCTCGGATGGGGAGATTGACGAGCGCTGCGAAGGCGGCCAGCGCGGCGTCGGCGTACCACATCCATTGAAAGTTGCCCAGGTGTTCAAGTGCGAGGCCGCCAAGCCAGGCACCCAGAAATCCGCCGACTTGATGCGAAACCAGCGTCATGCCGAACAGGGTCGCGAGAAATCGGGTACCAAACAGCTTGCCGACGATGGCAGCGGTCGGTGGCACGGTGGCTAACCAGGTTGCCCCGAGGCTGATACCGAACAGGTAGAAGGTCCACTCAGTTTTCGGGGCGAGCAGGTACAAGAGAACACAAAGGGCCCGCGACGCATACATGCCAGCGAGTACGTTCTTGCTGCGATAACGACTAATCAAATGGCCCGCATAAAGACCACCAAAGATGTTGGCAAGTCCAATCAGGGCCAGAGACCAACTGGCCACCGACGCGGGCAGTCCGCACAGGTCAACCTCGCCGGGCAGATGGGTGACCAGAAAGGCAATGTGAAACCCGCAGGTAAAAAAGCCAAGGTGCAGCAGGCCGTAGCTGGGGTTCTGAAAGGCTTCAGAAACAGCATTGCGGAGGTCCGCCCCTGAGACGGGCGCTGGATCGGCGCTCACTCGCACAGGCGCGACGCGGTTGACGAGTGGAATCGCCAGTGCAAGGAGGGCGACTGTCGACCACATCGCGCCCATCCAACCGAGGCCCTGAATCAATCGTTGAATGATCGGGGTCAGGACAAACTGTCCGACCGAGGCGCCGGCATTGATCACGGCTGATGCCGCGGCGCGGCCCTCGGCCGGGACCTGCTTGGCGGCTGCGCCCATCAGAATAGAGAAACTCGCCGCGCCGGCTCCGCCGGCAAAGAGGATCCCCTGAGTAATCCCCAGGCCGATCCCAGTATCCATGAATGGGGTCAGCGCAAGTCCGAGGGCCGCCATCAAGATCGCAGCAAAGAGCACATAGCGCGAGCCCCAACGGTCTGCAATCGCTCCCGCAATCGGCTGCGCGAGGCCCCAGACAAATTGACCAATCGCCAGCGCGAGGCTGAGGGTCACCACGCCCAATCCGGTCGACGAATTCATCGGGCCCATGAACAAACCGAGGGATTGCCGAGTGCCCATCGTGATCAACAAAATGCCGGCCGCAGACAGAACGATGGCCAGGACGCCAGGCGCCTTAAGAGTCTTGAACATGAACAACGGTCTCTTGAAGGATTAGTGATCGCGCTCGTTATGCAACGGGGCGTCGCAGATCTTGCAGGAGTGTGCCGGTTTGGCGCATGTCGATCTCATGGGCCTCGTCGCGCCAGCGTTCGTTGAGCGCCTCCGCATACCAACGGCGCATGGCGGGAAGTTCGAGGAGCGTCTTCGCATAGTTCATCGCCCTTGGACTGAGCACGAGGCCATAGGTCTGGATCCGGAAAGCGACCGGGCAGAAGAATGCGTCGACGGCTGTGAATAACGTCCCCGCCAGGAATGGTCCGCCGAAATGGCTAAGGCCCTCGAGCCAAAGCTGGTCGATTCGATCGAGATCGACGCGGAGTTCATCCGTAGTGGCAGGAAGTTGAACCCGAACACCACAATTCATCGTGCAAATTCTGCGTAGCGTTCCAAATCCCGAGTGCATTTCGGCGCTCGCGCTGCGGGCCCAATGACGCGCATTGCTGGCTGTGGGCCAGACGCCTGAATGGTGTTCGGCGAGATACTCCGTGATGGCTAACGAATCCCAGATGGTGGCGTTCGCTTCAACCAGACAGGGAACCTTACCCGTCGGCGAGAAGTCGAAGAATGGGCTGGCTTGGTCGGCCGATACGAAGGGGACTAATCGCTCTTCGAATGGGATGCCGAGTTCCTGCATCAAGACCCAGGGTCGGAGTGACCAGGACGAATAGTTTTTATTGGCGATGT
>Ga0114979_10003281_pt1 | contig 10879 bp, 9 predicted proteins | sample S_140625_EF_Meta_FD_87315 | JGI IMG/M metagenome (GOLD analysis project Ga0114979, IMG submission 87315) | Freshwater microbial communities from Lake Simoncouche, Canada to study carbon cycling - S_140625_EF_MetaG | ecosystem: Environmental > Aquatic > Freshwater > Lake | place: Lake... | reverse complement strand
GTATTTGTTCTTCTCTCAGTACCCATTGCCTTTTCTATGATAGCCAATACGCTCGCCGGACTTCTGGCAGGGTATTTTCTTGGGTGGCTTGGTTTGCCATTTATGGCACTCAGTTTTTCTCTCGCATGTATGCTTGGCTATGGAATTGGGCGCTCACTTGGCTGCGGCTTAAAAGAAGATTTGATTGCCATCTGGCCTGCTGCAAAGGGCATTTTGGATCGACTTGGCGACAAACCATTTTCACTTGTTTTTACACTTCGGCTGATGCCAGCACCACCATTTGCCATTGGAACTTTGCTGCTTTCATGGCTGAGGGTTCCTTTTCCTTCTTTTATGGCAGCGAGTATTCTTGGTATGATTCCTCGAATGGCCATAGTTGTCTGGTTTGGAAGTATCACCGGCGATGTGGTGGCGATGGTTCAGAACCCGATGGAAGACCAGCGCTTAAAAATTGCCTTCGGATTAATAGCAGGAATTGGTCTGCTATTCTTCTATTTCAAGTTTATGTACAACCGAAGCAAAAGTTAAGATTGGCCAATTGCCAGTCTTGATTCGGTGTGTTCAGAAAGTTCAGCAAATATTCCCTGCTGGTACTTGAAACAGGCTGCCCGCCCGATCATAGCGGCGTTGTCGGTGCAATATTCAAAAGCAGGAAAATAAAAATTAGCCCCCATTTTTTCACAAAGGCTGCTGAGCTGGCTTCTGAGAGAAGAATTTGCTGCAACGCCTCCGGCAATTCCTAGTTGGCCTGTGCCAAATTCCTGAAGGGCTTTGTTGCTTGCATCCACTAGTGGTTTTAGGAGTGCAAACTGAATGGAAGCACAAATGTCCGGAAGATTTTCCTCAATCCAGATGGGCTCTTTTTCTCGAAGAAAATATAAAAAGGAAGTCTTAACCCCAGAGTAAGAAAAGCAGAATGGCGCAGTTTTGGCAACTGGAAATGGAAATGCTTTTGGATTGCCTTTTTTGGCCTGATCGTCAATCAATTTACCACCCGGATAGCCCAATCCGAGAAGTTTGGCACACTTATCAAAGGCTTCACCAACGGCATCGTCTGTGCTTGTTCCGAGGATTTGCATCTTGTTCCATTCTTCAACCATCACCAACAGGGTATGACCACCAGAAACCACAAGGCAGATGAATGGAAATGTTGGTGATTTCTCTCCAATTAAAAGAGAGAGCACATGGGCTTCCATATGGTTTACAGAAATTAGCGGCTTACCTACGGAAAGTGCGAGCCCTTTTGCAAAAGAAGCGCCTACCATCAGCGAACCGGGAAGTCCGGGTCCTTTTGTGTAGGCGATTGCATCCAATTGACTGACTGAAATATCTGCCTCATGAATTGCTTGTTCTGCAACTTTGCGGATGTTTCGCATGTGTTCCCTTGAGGCCATTTCTGGAACAACGCCACCAAATTGATTGTGCACCAATTGGCTTGAAATCACATTAGAAATAGGAACGGAACCACGAAGTACAGCAACGGAGGTGTCGTCGCAGGAAGACTCAATTGCCAGAATCAGAGGCTCAGGCGGCTTCATGCTCAGGATTTGATCCTGTAATTTCTCCCACTCTGCGTGAAACATCCTGCATCAGCCAAAGTGGGGTTGAAGTAGCGCCACAAATGCCAACAGAATCTGCATTTTCAAACCAGGAAGGATCAATTTCAAGCTCATTCTCAATGAAATAGCTTCTTGGATTGAGGTTTTCACAAACCTGGAAAAGCGCCTTTCCATTGGAACTTTTCTTTCCGCTTACAAACAAGACAACATCAAAATTGATGGCAAATTCCTTCAATTGGGGCTCCCTGTTGGATACTTGCCTGCAAATACTGTCGTTCGCATCAAAAATCTCGGCCAGATCAGCTTCGCTGTTGGCTTCAATGATTTTCTCCTCAATTTTGGCTCTTATTTTTTTGAAGCCTTCCGTGCTTTTGGTGGTTTGGCTGAACAGGCTTACTGGGCCTTTAAAATCAATCGATTCCAATTCTTCAAGACTCGAAACCACTTTTGCTTGATTTTTGATTTGACCGTTCAGGCCGATTACCTCAGCGTGGCCTTTTTGGCCATAAATAATCATTTGGCCTTTTTTCTTTTCGATCCGGTCGAATTCGCTTTTTACCCGGTTCTGAAGCTTTAGAACTACAGGACAGGATGCGTCTATCAGGTCGATGTTGTTTTCTTGCGCCAGACGGTAAGTTTCAGGAGGTTCGCCATGGGCCCTGATTAAAACTTTGCAGTCGTGCAACTGCTTCATTTTATCGTGGTCAATTACTTCTAAGCCAAGTGCACTTAGTCTTTCAACCTCCATTCGGTTGTGGACTATATCTCCCAGACAATAAAGTTGACCAGAAGCATCAAGCTCCTTTTCCGCCATTGCAATTGCGTATTCAACGCCAAAGCAATAACCGGAATTTTTGTCTATGCTGATTTTCATATGATGAATACCAAACAGTCCCACTTGGAACTGTTTGGTAAAATGAATACTATTTTAATGCGTCCTGAAAAGAAGGCTTGGTCTGGAAATTCAAGAATTCCAAATCAGAAACGGCTTTGGCTTTAAGAGAAGAATCCATTGAAACGGCTTTCTTCAGCTTGGCCGACATTTCTGCCTCCTTGTTTTGTCTTGCAGCGGCAATGGCTTGTACATAATATACAAGTGGGTTTTTGCTGCCAGTGGCTGCTATTTCCTCCAATGTTGCATATCCTGCAGCCCAATCTTTTTTAAGAACCTGGGTAAGTCCTTTGTTGAAAATTGAGGTAGCTTCCTCCAATCCATTTGAATAGAGATTCATGGCACTGGCATAATTTCCGCGGCGGGATTCAACAATTCCTTTTACGGTATTGCTAACTCTCTTGGCTTCGCTGTTGCCAGAAACTTTCTGTGAATTTTTGAATGTCTCATCAATTTTGGTCCAGTCGGCCTTCATTAGGTAAGCTGTAGATAGGTTTGCATAAACTTCAGCGGTTTCCATTCTGGCCCTTGAAATTTCAAGATTGGTGATGGCTTTGTCCACCAATTTGTTTCGCTCATTTTGGTCCATCGCTTTTCTGGCCATTTCCAATCTTACTGCACCAAGGTTGTTGTGTGCCTGCCAGCTGTCATTCTTTTTGGTTGCAGCCAAGTAAATGGCTTCTTTTTCAGACAAAATTGGCGTCAGGGTTGCAGCATAGGCAAGTTCTTTGTCTGTGAGGGTATCACCTTCTTTTGCAGTTCCTTCAGAAATTGCTTTGGCAAGGATGGAAATCTCTGCTTCGGATTTCTTTGCTTTTAAGGTCAGGATTTCAGTCTGGCCCAAACGCAGTTTAGGGTAAATGTTGATAAGGAGTTTTGGGAAACAAGCTAATTTCTCAAGGGCAGCCTCTTGTTCCACATAAGATCCGGCACCGTCAATTACATCCATCACAGATTTCTTTTCTTCTGCGCTGAAAGAAGTGTCTACATTTAAGGTGTCCTTCATTGGCATCCAGTTTTGGACCAGGGCCTTGGTTACGAATTCAATTGAGTCGGCCTTGGTGCCATAGTTCAGGCGTTTCATCATGCCGCGGTAGTAATTCTCAATTGCTTTTGCTCTCTGATCAGAAAGTTCTGAGTTTTTTACTTCCCGTCCTTCCGGAGAGTGCATTCCTGTGATGGTTACAGTTTTGGTTGCATTCCTGGAGGCGATGTAAGCATCAAGTGTCTGCTGATTTGATGGCTTGATATCAGACATTCCAGCTTTCGCTTTTTTGTTTTTCTTCTTGCCTTTTTTCGGTTCTTCAGCACCTTTTACTTTCAGCACCGCACTTCCCTGATCGAAATTAAAGTTAACAGTTACTGCATAATATTCCGGAAGCGGATTGTAGCCATGGCCGGCAATCACGGTTGTGAAATCATCTTGGATCAACTGAGAAGTAAGGATTAAGCCTTTTGCAAATGACACTTCAGGCGACATCTTGGCCTTGTCATTCTGGTTGGAGGCAGAACCCTGAAGCATCAGTTCACCCTTATCCATTGAGGATGACTTGTATGCGAATGCAAACTTCCTGCTGATTTTTGGGGATACTTTCTTCTGCTCTGGAAAATCAAGGTAGTTGAATTTGATTCCTCCAACAGGAAGTTTTTGGTCGGAATATTTATAGTTGAAATTCAGGCTGTAAGCCTTGCCTTTCTTCAGCATATTTGTTGGAAGCTCTGCTGAAAAACTGAATCGAACAGAATCGCCGTGTAACTCAAGTGGACTTGGTTCAAGACTTAGCTTTTGTTGTTGTGCCTTTTTCAACATGGTGTTGAGGGCGCAACTACTAGTCAATAATAGTGTGATGATGAGTCCTGAAGACAGGTTGGTTTTTTTTAGCATAACTGAAAATCAGTTTCTTGGAACAAGGGTTTTTTTAATCAAAGGGCAAAACTAAAATTTTCGTGATTTAAGACCTAATCATTCTCTATTAAATTGATAATTAAATGGTTATTTTTTATCAATGAAGAAAAATTGCGTTAAAATGAGAAGATTCTATTAAAGAATTTAAATATTAAAAGATACTATAAATGAGTTCAAATTTATTTGGAACAAAATCCTTCTAAAATTTGTTTTGCCCCTATGTTAGTAACCTTGCGCCAGCTTCAATACATTGTCGCAGTAGCCGATCAAAAGAGTTTCTCGAAAGGCGCTGAAGTCTGCTTTGCGGAGCAAAGTACTGTGAGCCATCAGGTTAAACTTGTTGAAGAACGCCTTAATATCCACATTTTTAAGAAGAAATCTCAGCCCATTGAAGTTACACCTGAGGGAGAGGAGATTGTCAGGCAGGCCCGTGAGATTTTGGATAAAGTTGATGAATTAATCCGGCCGTTTAAGGCACCTGGAAAAAAGCATCATAGTCCGGCAATTCAATTCTGAATAATTCCAGCTTTCATCAATCCTTCCAAGGCAATGTTTTTTGCCTTATTTCCGTTGTCTTTTCCATCCGACCAAACCACATATTGCAGCCATTCCATGGCGTCATTCAGCTGAATTCCATAATTCTCTGAAATTGCTTTCGCCGTTTTTTCGAAGTCAAGCTTCAATTCTTTTGCCAAATCACATACTTCCTCAAAATCCTGTAGAAGTTTATGTTTTACAATTTCATCAGCCAGAAAACCGGTTCTGCCACACAGAACAAAAGCTGGCCATGGACCTGGGAAAACCTCAAGCATTTTAAAATCACCCACATCAACGAGCGGCTTGGTCGTCCATTTTTCCCAAAAAAATAAATCTGCTTTGCTAGAAACCAAGGCTTCCCTTGCGCCTTTTAAATCATCAACCACAAGCCATTGGTCTTCTTTTATTTCTACATCTCTCATAGATGCCTCAAGAATGGCCATCAAATGAGATCCGGAACCAAATCTTGATATGGCATAAATTTGGCCCTCGAGAGTTTCCTTAATGGAATTCTTAGCACCAGTAAAAATGCCCCATGGCAAAGGGCTCTCAACATAAACCCTCAAAATTTCAATCTCTGCGCCTTTTGCTTTTGCAGCAACTGCAGATTCTGTCAAAAGAAAAGCAACATCCAGATTGCCTTTTTCGAGTTCCTTGAGCATTGCGCCTGAGCCGCCCGGAAATTCTTCCCAGCTCCAATTTTGGTTTTCCTTTAGCCAAACTTTCCATGGATAAAAAAAATGTTCGGGAACGGCTCCAGCTCTTATGCTCATAATTTTTCAGATGGGTATGCAAACCAGCTTAAAAGTCCTTAACATTGAAAATCAAATTTCGGCATGAACGATTCTGTACTCTTAATTGATTCCGGAAATACACTTCTGAAGTACAGGTTTTTGAATGGAGAAGGTAAAAATCTTCTGGAAGGATTTATCCCAAACCAAGGAATTCCTGACTGGATTTCACTACTTCAAAATCAACAACCAGAAGTAATTTTCATTAGCAAATCAGGCAACCTCACTTTTAACCCTGAAGTCATTTGGCCCAATGCCAGAATCTCTTTTTTGAAAGGGGAAAGTGTGAGATCCATTTCTTGGGCATATCCGGCAGTGAGTCAATTGGGTTTAGATCGAATTGCGGCACTTGCGGCTGCAAAATGGTTGTTCCCAAATTCAGACCTTCTTGTTGCAGATGCAGGGACTTGTCTTACCATTGATTTCCTTCGTGCTGATGGACAGCATTTGGGTGGTTTTATTTCTCCGGGATTGCAAATGCGCTTGTCTGCCATGCACCAAAAAACAGCCGCACTTCCGGAAATTTCAATTGAAGATTCCTTGCATTGGGGTCCGGGTAGGACCACCAAAGAATGTATGACGGCGGGCTCATTGTCTGGAATTGTAGCAGAACTGGAATACCATTTTACATCCTCCGTTTTGCAAGATTCTGCCACAAAAAAAATGATATTAACAGGTGGCGATGCCAAACATTTGGCTCAACACTTCAAACCTCCCACCTTTGTGGTGCCGGACCTTGTTTTCCAAGGTATGTTTGCGGCATGTAAAGGTCTTATATAAGCGTAAAAATTTGCAGAGTTTTCGGTTTCCCGTTCTTTTGTCCTTGGTTCTAATCGTTTGGTTACAAGGGTTTTGTATGGCTCAGTCTGGAATAGGGCATAGTCCCATATCCAGGTTTGGCTCCGGACTTCCTTATGATTTTGGCATCAGCCGGAATGAGTCGATGGCAGGTTGTGGAGTGGCGGTACCCGACCAGGACCACCCCAACTTCCTGAATCCTGCATTGCTACACTTCAATAGAAAAGTAAATCTGAATTCGGATTTGAGGTACACTTACCGTACCCTGAACCAATTGAATCAATCTGAATTAAAGTCTGGATCAGCTGGTTTGGGATTCCTTTCCATTGTGGTTCCATTGACTAATTCTTTTTCTGCAGGCGCTGGTATTCGTCCTTATTCTGCCAGAGAGTTTACTTATCAGCAACTTCGAAGAGCAGGAAGCGATTCGATTGGTGTAAGGACCAGAGGTTTGGGTGGACTAAGTCAGACATTTCTTTCCTGCGGGATTCGGATTCAAAAAAATATTTCCCTTGGGCTTGAGGGAAGTTATGTCTTTGGCACTTTGGAAGATTCCATTGCATTTGGCGTGCTTCCTTCCTTCATCAATTACACATTTATCAGCATCTCCAAGCGCAAGGTTAGCCAGTTTTTACTCAAACCCGGCGTGCAGCTAACCTTCCCATTTCCCGGATCTGAATCATCCTTTATTGCGGCTGGGTTTACCAGCGAAATCGGCAATCAGTTTTCATTGAAAAAATACAACCAGTTTTCTGTAGCGGGAACCGGAATAAAAGACACCCTGGAAAATGAGGTTCCTTCTTCCATTCCAAGGCCCGTGGCAATGAAATTTGGTTTGGGTATTTTCTCTCCACTTTCTTATTCCATAAATGCAGAGGCCGAATTTACCAGAGCAGGAAACCTTGTTTCGGATGGAAGTGGCTTTGCATATTCGGATGCAATCACCTGGCGTTTGGGCGGAGAATATTGCCCTGGATCAAAGCGTAGCACCACTTATTTAAATCTGATCCATTATCGAGCAGGCATCATGATTCGTGAATATCCATACACCGTGGATGGCAAAAAAGTAAAAGATCTCAGAATTTCCGCAGGTGCTTCCTTCCCAATTGTTCGAAAAGACGCCAAATTTTCCAGACCAATCATTAATCTGTCTGTTTCTGCCGGAAGGCGAGGAATTGCCAATACCTATATAGGTTCGGAGAACTATTTACAGGTCACGATGGGCTTTACGCTCAACGACTTCCTGTGGTTTAACCGCTATAAAATCGACTAATTTTTCTCAGGCCATTTTGCCTTCATAAAGCGGGAAATCGTGCATCCAGCGGTTCACTTCCTTTTTTACTTCGTTGAGGATTGAGTCATTGTCATGGTTCATCAGAACCCGGTCAATTAAATCCACAATCTTGATGCAATCATGTTCTACAAGTCCTCTTGTGGTCATTGCAGCCGAACCAATGCGGATTCCAGATGTTACAAATGGAGATTTGTCGTCGAATGGCACCATGTTTTTATTGATGGTGATGTCTGCCTTAATCAGGGTGTTTTCGGCGAGCTTTCCAGTAAGTCCCTTGCTCCTCAAATCAATCAGCATGAGGTGATTGTCGGTGCCGCCGGAAATAATTTTGTATCCCCTTTCCATAAAGGCATTTGCCATAGAAGATGCATTCTTTCTTACCTGCACTACATAATCTCCAAATTCCGGACTTAAACACTCTCCAAATGCAATTGCCTTGGCTGCGATTATATGCTCAAGTGGTCCACCTTGTGTGCCAGGAAAAACGGCCATGTCAATTAAGTTGGTCATGGGTTTTAGTTCTCCTTTCAGGGTGGTTTGGCCGAACGGATTTTCGAAATCCTTGCCCATTAAAATTAGTCCGCCCCTTGGGCCCCTAAGTGTTTTATGGGTGGTGGTGGTGATGAAATGACAATGCGGAACCGGATCATTCATTAGACCCTTGGCAATCAATGCAGAAGGATGAGAAATATCGGCCAAAAGAAAAGCTCCGACCATATCGGCAATTTTTCTAAGTCGCACATAATCCCAGTCACGGCTGTATGCAGATGCCCCACAAATTATCAACTTTGGTTTTACGGCCAGCGCTTTTTCTTCCACCTTATCCCAATCAATCAAGCCGGAATCTGGTTCAACTCCATAAAAATGTGGTTGGTAATATTTTCCAGAAAAATTTACTGGGGAACCGTGTGTAAGGTGACCACCATGGGAAAGGTCAAATCCCAAAATTTTATCTCCTGGGTTTAGAATTCCCAGCATTACTGCAGCATTGGCTTGTGCGCCAGAATGTGGCTGCACATTTGCCCAGACGGCACCAAAAAGTTGTTTGGCTCTGTCAATGGCAATCTGCTCAACTTCATCCACAACTTCACAGCCGCCGTAATATCTTTTTCCGGGCAGGCCTTCAGCGTATTTATTGGTCAAAACAGAGCCCATGGCTTCCATTACCTGAGGAGAAGTGAAATTTTCAGAAGCAATCAGTTCGATTCCATGTTCTTGTCTGTCGCGTTCCTTTTGGATCAATCTAAAAATTGTCTCGTCTCTGCCAGTAGTATTGCTCATGCCTGATGTTAATTTAGGTCGCAAGGTAATCAGTCTGTCTTTCAGAAAAATCATGGTTCTTGCCCTGCGGTATAATTTTTTTAAGGGTATTCTATGTTTTTGTTTCGTGTTCTACAAGTTGCTACCTTGAGGCCCATTCATGGGACGAAAAGTTTTGATATTGAATCAGGATTTTACTGCATTTTCCATTTGCAGTGTGCCGAAGGCATTTCTTCTGGTTTATATGAACAAGGCTGAAATGGTTTCTCATGACAACAAAACCAGACTTCGTTCTGTTACAACCTCATTTCCACTTCCAACCATCATCCGGCTCAATCGTTATGTGAGTCGTCCATACCGGAATACCGGAGTTATTCTGAACCGACACAATGTTTTTCGACGCGACAACCATCGTTGTCAGTATTGCAGTTCTTCCCGCGACTTAACCCTTGACCATGTTCGTCCAAGGAGTCGTGGAGGAAATACTTCCTGGGACAACCTAATAACAGCCTGTAAAAAATGTAACAGCAAAAAAGGGGATTTTACGCCTGAAGAAGCCGGAATGATTTTACTTCAACAGCCTTTTAAGCCCTCATTTGTGATGTTTCTTCGAGACTTTACCGAAAGGGTTAGCGAAGATTGGCTCAATTACCTAGGAAAAAAACAGGCTTAGCAGGCCTAAATCAACTTTCTTATTTTATCAATTTTGGAAATCAAGATTCCCGAAACAGGCGCCTTTCGTATTTCTGCCTCTGCAGGTTCTGGAAAAACCCATAATCTGACCCGGCTTTTCATTATGCGCATGCTCAAGGCACGGGATGCCTACAAAAGTATGCTGGCAATTACCTTTACGAATAAGGCTGCCAATGAACTTCGGGCACGCATAATTTCCCGACTTCGTGAATTGGCGGATCCTTTAAAGGAAATTGGTGAGGCTGGTTTTTTTGGATTTCAAGATCGGGAAAGTCTTTCCACCCGGGCTTCTGAAGTTTTATCAGCGGTTTTGCATGACAACGACAACTTGCGTGTTACCACCATTGATTCCTTCTTCCAAACCATTTTTTCAAACCTCGCCATTGAATCTGGTTTGCCTCCAGGACTTCGTACCGAACTCGATATTAACCTGGTAAAAAAGGAAATTCTGGAGGAAGGTCTTCGTAGGAAAGATCCTGAAGCCATCCGCATTCTTGTAGAAAATCTAAGTGTCCAGCTGGAAGAAAGTGGCAAGGATTGGCGAACGGTTTCTTACTTGAAAAAGCAGGTTCTTGATACTGTTTTTGAAGACAAAGTGGTTTCGGCGTTTTTATCTCCAGAATCAGAACAGGGTCTGGACGATGAAAGGCTTTCAGAGGCCACCAAAGTTTTGAGTGAATATGTGGCTTCCCTCGAAAAAGAAGTGCGGGAATCCGCCATTGAGCTTGTGAAAAAACTTGGGGAGTTTGGCATCGATGAAACCACATACGACTCCACTACTGATGGTAGCTTTTATGGTGAGATTTCCAAGGTTTGGCGCGCTGCCAAATCTCGTTTTATCCCGGATCCATCTGTTAAGCAAACTGAAAAAGGCAAATTCACTTATTTGCCAAAATCACGGCCTTTTTCTACTCAGGAATTCGAGGCACTTGAGCCTTTTATCAGGCGCTATGGAGAATCGAGATCAGCAAATATTATTGCCAACCATCGGCTTGCGGTTTACCTAATAAAACATATTTCTTCAACCAGGCTCCTGGTTTTTTTTCGAAGAATCCTTCAGGAACAAAATCAAAGGAACAATCGCTTCCTTCTTTCGGAGGTGAAGTACCTGCTTCAAAATATTTTACATGAAGATGAAGTGCCCTTCCT
>Ga0114979_10003279_pt1 | contig 10881 bp, 11 predicted proteins | sample S_140625_EF_Meta_FD_87315 | JGI IMG/M metagenome (GOLD analysis project Ga0114979, IMG submission 87315) | Freshwater microbial communities from Lake Simoncouche, Canada to study carbon cycling - S_140625_EF_MetaG | ecosystem: Environmental > Aquatic > Freshwater > Lake | place: Lake... | reverse complement strand
TCGGGACATACTACAACAGCTTTCGGTATGGCAATTGTTCTTGCCTATTTCACTCCCAATAAATACCTGCAATCGTTGTTTTTTTTAATGGCCATAACCGCCGGATTTTCTAGAATTTATCTTGGACAGCATTTCCTTACTGATGTTTTGGCTGGCGCGATTTTGGGCTCATTCATTTCAATCTGCGCTTTGCTTATTTCCAATACCATTGCACCTCGAAAGCCGATTCAACTCTTCAAAAAACAATCATTTCAGAAATAAAAAACCCCGAAAGATTTCGGGGCTTAATATGCTGGCTTCAGATGGTAGTAGTGATTAGCGTTGCATAGGATTCGGAAGCCTGGTTTTCATTGGATGGATTCGATTTTCTTTTAGGATATTGGATTTGAAACCGTTGTTGATTCTTGATATAAAAGTAGCTGCCACCATTCATGTTTTGCAATTTTTTGATACGGCAAATTTGAATTTTGGTTTTTATACGATGGATTTATACGTATTGATACTTAATGGTCACTGACCAAGGCCAGCTAACCAACATTTTTTTTAATCTGATGATATTATTTTCCCCCTTTTGATATGATATCAACTTCCCAAACGATAAACCCTTTGATTTCCGCAAATACTCAATATTTTTTTAGATATTTGCCTAATCATAAAATAGCATGAAGGTTTTACTCCAAAAAGCAAAGATTGTTTGTCAACATTCCGGTTTTCACAACCAAGTGAAAGATATTTTAATTGTTGATGGTAAGATTGAACAAATCGCAGATAACATTACGGCCACAGACGCACAAATTATACATTCTGATGCATTGCATGTAAGTACAGGATGGGTGGATGTGTTTGCTCAATTTTGCGATCCGGGATATGAATTCAGAGAAACACTCGAATCTGGTTCAAAAGCAGCGTCGGCCGGTGGATTCACCGACATCTTGGTTATTCCCAATACCAATCCGGTGGTTTCATCCAAATCACAAGTAGAATATATCGTTCAAAAAAGCAATTCCCTGATTTCATCGATACATCCGCTTGGTGCCATTACCAAAAATGCACAAGGAAAAGAACTAGCAGAAATGTATGATATGCACAACAGCGGCGCCATTGCATTTACTGACGGAACGCATCCGATACAAGATGCCAACATCATGATTAAGGCATTGCAGTATGCTAAAGCCACTGATGCCGTGATTATTCAGATTCCGGATGAAACCAATATTTCTGCACATGGCTTGATCAACGAAGGTATTGTGAGTACACAAATGGGACTACCAGGAAAACCTGCCATTGCCGAAGAATTGATGATTTCCAGAGACATCGAATTATTACAATACACACAATCCAAATTGCATATCACCAGCGTTTCTACACAAAAAGGAATAGAATTAATTACCAAAGCAAAACAAGCAGGAATGGATATTACCTGTTCTGTAACGCCTTATCATTTGCATTTTTGTGATGAAGATCTAACGGGCTATCAAACCAACTTAAAATTAAATCCACCATTGCGCACAAAATCGGATATGCTGTTTTTGAGAACTGCCGTTGCGAATGGATTGGTTGATTGTATCGCCTCTCATCATACACCACTTCATTGGGACGACAAAACAATTGAATTTGAGTATGCCAAAGATGGCATGATAGGACTTGAAACGCTTTATGGTGTTGTCTCTCCTCTCTTTACAAATATCGAATCATTGGTGTCGATGCTTACGGATAATCCGAGAAAAATATTTGGATTAACGATCCCGAAAATTGAAGTCGGAGCTGATGCTTGCCTTAGTTTTTTTGATCCCAATTGTTCATACACGTTTGAAGAAAACATGATTCAGTCCACTTCCAAAAACAGCCCATTTATCGGAAAATCCTTACAAGGTAAAGTGCTGGGCGTCATCAATAAAGGTAAGGTCGCCATCAATTGATTATGAAACCAATCAGTGCAACAAAAAAAGGAGTGCTCATTTCTGTTGCTTTAATAGCATCTTCCTTGATTTCTTTCTATCTATTAAAAATGTCGGAAAGAGGAGAAAGTCAATACATCACCCTTTCAATTTTTATAGCAGGAATTGTTTGGGTGCTTTATACATTCAAACAAAAAAATCCGGGGAGTAGTTTTAAGGCCTTTTTTAGTGAAGGTTTTAAAAGTTTTATTGTTGTTACATTTATAATGGTGCTGTACACTTTTGTTTTTTACAAATTCAATCCGCAAATTTTGGATAATGCCATATTGGAAAACAATGCAATCATTCAAACCGATGGCAATCGTACAGCGATGGAGATAGCAGAAAACACAAAAAAAATTAGAAATATTTTCATGCCCATGATGCTGTCGATCAACACCATAAAATACTTAATTTTAGGTTCGTTGATATCTGTGGTTTGTGGCGGATTTTTTAGTCAGAAAAATTAACCGTTCTTTTGAACCTTCAAAACTATGTATATGGATGTATCTATTGTTATTCCTTTATTTAATGAAGATGAGTCGCTTCCTGAATTAACCGCATGGATTGAAAAAGTGGTAACTGAAAACAACCTCAGTTACGAAGTGATCATGATAGACGATGGCAGTACCGATCAATCCTGGAATGTAATTGAAACACTCCGAAAAAACAATCCCAACATCAAGGCGATAAAGTTTCAAAGAAACTACGGAAAAAGTGCCGCATTGAATGAAGGGTTCAAAGCTGCTCAAGGTGAAGTCATCATCACCATGGACGCCGATATGCAAGACAGTCCAGACGAAATTCCAGGACTCAGAAAAATGTTGTTGGAAGGCAATTACGACATCGTGAGCGGTTGGAAGAAAAAAAGATATGACAACGCACTCACCAAAAACTTACCGAGCAAGTTATTTAATGCCGCGGCAAGAAAAATGAGTAAAATTCAGCTCAATGATTTCAACTGCGGACTGAAGGCATATAAATTGAAAGTGGTAAAATGCATCGAAGTGTATGGAGAGATGCATCGCTACGTTCCTGTTCTGGCAAAATGGGCTGGATTCAGAAAAATAGGCGAAAAAGTAGTAGAGCACCGACCAAGAAAGTATGGTGTAACCAAATTTGGATGGGATCGATTTGTAAATGGATTTCTGGATTTGATGACCATTTTCTTCGTAGGGAAATTTGGAAAAAGGCCAATGCATTTCTTTGGACTTTGGGGAATGGCTAGTTTTGGATTTGGATTGCTTGTGTTTATTTATCTAACCATTTCGAAATTTTTCTTTGATGTAACGGGCATGACTACACGACCGTTATTTTTCTTTGCCATTTTAGCCATGATTATCGGAACGCAATTATTCCTAGCAGGATTTATTGGCGAGTTAATTACACGCAATGCAACAGAAAGAAATCATTATCTGATTGAAGACAAATTGGGATTATAAACCTGCTACCCTTTTGGAAATAAACAAAAAAAATATCATCATCATAGGGCCTGCACATCCACTTAGAGGTGGACTTGCATCCTATAATGAACGATTGGCAAAAGCATTTCAAGACAAAGGAAATTCCGTTCAAATATTTACTTTTTCACTACAATACCCTGGATTTCTTTTTCCTGGAACGACACAATTTTCTAGTGAGCCGGCACCCAAAAATCTTCAAATTCATGTTTGCATCAATTCCATCAATCCGTTCAATTGGATTAAGATTGGAAAGCGAATTGCAAAGCAAAAACCAGATTTAATTATCGTGAGGTATTGGTTGCCTTTTATGGGACCATGTTTGGGCACCATTCTGAGAATCGTAAAGCAAAACAAACACACTAAAATCGTTTGTATTGCCGACAACATCATCCCACACGAAAAAAGAATTGGTGATATACAATTCACAAAATACTTTGTGAAGCCAATTGATGGCTTCATTACCATGAGCACAAAAGTGCTGGAAGATTTAAAACAATTCACAACAACAAAGCCCGCCAAATATGTTGCGCATCCGCTGTACGACAATTTTGGTGAGAAAGTCAATCAAGTTGATGCGCGCAGGCATTTATCCATTCCATTAGACGTGAAGCTCGTTTTGTTTTTTGGTTTTATCAGACAATATAAAGGTTTGGATTTGCTTTTGGATGCAATTGCGATTTTGAAAAAAAACATTCCTTCAACAAATATAAAATTTTTGATTGCCGGAGAATTTTATGAAGACCGCAAACCCTACGATGAGCAAATCAATCGATTAGGCATACACGAAGATTTAATTTTAAGAACCGATTTCATTCCAGACAGCGAAGTGAAATATTATTTATGTGCTGCAGACATGTTGATACAACCGTATCGAAATGCCACACAGAGTGGCGTAACACCTTTGGCATACCATTTTGAAATACCGATGGTGGTTACCAATGTTGGCGGATTACCAGCATTGGTGCCCGATAACAAAGTTGGGTTAATTGCTGAGCCAAATGCAGAATCCATTGCCGAAAAAATTGCAGATTACTTTGAATTAGGCGCCGAAAAATTCCTTCCAGGTATTCAATCTGAAAAAGTAAAATACAGTTGGGATTTAATGACACAAGAGATTTTTACAATCGCAAACTTGAAATAAAATTCTACAACACATCAAATTCTATACTTATAAAAATTTGATTAAATTGCGTGTATTATGATTTACAGAAGCAAGGCTCCTTTAAGAATTGGATTGGCCGGCGGTGGCACTGATGTTAGTCCATATAGTGATTTATATGGTGGCGCCATTTTAAATGCGACAATTTCTTTGTCGGCCTATGCGAGCATCGAACCCATCAAAGAAAATCAAATCATTGTTGAAGCTTTGGATCGTAAGGAAAAACAATTGCTTGATTTATCGCCTACATTGCCCATTGATGGCACATTAGATTTGCTTAAAGGTGTTTATAATAGAATCAATGCTGAATTTAAAATACCAACGAAGGGCTTTCGCTTATCTACATTTGTGGATGCTCCAGCTGGTTCTGGCTTGGGCACCTCTTCAACCTTGGTTGTTGCTGTTTTAGGTGCGTTTGTAGAAATGTTGAAATTGCCATTAGGGGATTATGATATTGCGCACCTTGCATATGAAATCGAAAGATACGATTTGAAATTGGCCGGCGGAAGACAAGATCAATATGCTGCCACATTTGGAGGTGTCAACTTCATGGAATTTTACGACAACGACAAAGTGATTGTAAATCCTTTGCGCATTCGCTCACAATACATGCATGAGTTGGAAAACAATTTGGTACTATATTTCACAGCTACATCAAGAGAAAGTGCAACCATCATCAAAGAACAAGTAAAGAACGTAAACAATAAAGATGAGAAGAGCATCGAAGCCATGCACCAGTTGAAAGAGCAAGCCAAAATGATGAAAGAAGCTTTGCTAAAAGGCAAACTGGATGAATTTGGTGAGATTTTAGATTATGGATTTCAACAAAAAAGAAAGATGGCTGCCAATATCAGCAATAGCGCAATTGAAGAAATATATGAAGCTGCGAAAAATGCAGGTGCTACCGGCGGAAAAATCAGTGGCGCAGGCGGCGGAGGTTTCATGATTTTTTATTGTCCAGGAAATACCAACCATGCAGTCAAAGAAGCATTGTTGCAATTCGGCGGAGAAGTAAAAAACTACACATTCACAACATACGGCTTAAGCAGCTGGAACGTTTAATTACTACAACCCAACATCATGAACAACATCATTAAAAAAATCATACAAGAATCCATTGAAGTAAAAGCTGCGATTTTACAAGATGAACTCATAATTCAACAATTGGCACTAAGCGTTGACGTTATCGTTGCAGCTTTTCAAAATGGCAATAAAGTGTTGTTTTGTGGAAACGGTGGCAGTGCTGCTGACGCACAACATTTAGCTGCAGAATTTAGTGGTCGATTTTACACAGACCGCGACGCGCTGCCAGCTGAAGCCCTTCATGTAAATACCTCTTATCTGACAGCAGTAGCCAACGATTATAGCTATGATGTGGTGTATTCAAGAATCATCAAAGGCATCGGAAAAAAGGGCGATGTTCTGGTAGGTTTAAGCACTTCCGGTAACAGCGGCAACATTGTGAAAGCATTTGAAATGGCTAAGGAAAAAGAAATGATCACCATCGGTTTCACCGGCGCAACCGGAGGAAAAATGAAATCTTTAAGTGATTACCTGTTGAATGTCCCATCAACTGACACACCTCGGATTCAAGAAAGCCACATTTTATTGGGACATATAATTTGCCAGTTGGTAGAAGAAAAGTATTTCAACTTAGGATAAGCTAGTCATCAGCCAGATTAATCAAACATCAACAATCAAAAAATGGATCCTTCAACGGAAGACATTTCAAGAATAGAATGCATCATTTTGGCAGGCGGTTTAGGCACGCGACTGCGATCTGCCGTTCCAGACTTGCCTAAATGCATGGCACCCATTTCCGGCAAACCGTTCATTCAATATCTCATCGATTATTTATTAGCGCAAGGTGTAAATAGATTTATTTTTTCTTTGGGATACATGCATGAAGTGATTGAACATTTTATCAAAGACAACTATCCCAATTTAGATTATGCGGTAGCCCTAGAAACAGAACCACTCGGAACCGGAGGCGCAATCTATCTCGCTTGTAAAGAAGCTACCACCACCAACATCCTCATCTTAAACGGCGATACCATGTTTCGCGTGGATGTAAAACAACTCCTGCATTTTCATGAAGTCGCTCAAGCGCAATGTAGTATAGCATTAAAGCCCATGGAAAACTTTGACCGATACGGTGTTGTGGAGTTGGACAACAATCAAAATATTCTTTCATTCAAAGAGAAGCAATATTATCAAAACGGACTCATCAACGGCGGCGTATATGCGCTTGATGTACCCTTTTTCAAAGCGCTCCCTTTCCCAGAAAAATTCTCCTTTGAAAAAGACTTTCTCGAAAAATACTATCCCGACATTAAAATGCTGGGTCAAATACAGAATGAATATTTTATTGACATCGGAATTCCGGAGGATTTTGAAAAAGCAGGAAGAGAACTACCCTCCTTTTAAATCAAAAAAACACAACTTCAAGATGATGATTCCTTTCCACAACATTGATAACACCTGGACGCTATTTCTCGACAGAGACGGCGTTATCAATCATGAAAAGCATTTGGATTATATCCATAACTGGTCAGAATTTAATTTTTATGATGGTGTAATCGAAGCGGTGGCAACATTTACTGGCATTTTCAACAGAATTGTAATTGTTACCAATCAAAAAGGCGTTGGCAAGGGATTAACTACTTTAGAAAATTTGCATACCATTCATACAAACATGCAACAAGCATTTGAAGCAGCGGGTGGAAAAATTGATGCGATATATTTTTGTCCAGATTTGAATGAAGACAGCCCAGATAGAAAACCGAATCCGGGTATGGGATGGAAAGCAAAAAATGATTTCCCTGAAATAGATTTTTCAAAATCTATCATGATTGGCAACACCATCAGCGACATGTCATTTGGCAGAAACATCGGAGCTTATACTGTTTTCTTACCAACAACCAGGCCAGATGTAGCATTAGACGATGCCAGAATAGATCAGGTGTCTAATTCTTTACTCGATTTCGCAGGCCTCCTGTCGAAATAAAATTTTCATAATTCATCTAGGATTATCGTTTCAAATTACATCGGTACATTTGAATGATTAGATTTACAATACAAAAAATGGGAAAGTAGCTGATTAAAATTTTATAACGATGATTACAAAAAATAGAATTTCAATATTGTTTTGCTGGATCTTGATGAGTCAATTGGCATTTGCACAGCAACTTAAACCATCCGAAAAAAAAGCATTTCGACACATGGAAGATTCCATGCAGCCCATTGCCATCAATATATTACAAGGAAGCAGTACAGAAATTATTGTTCAATCGGATAGTCTCTTTACCAAAATGCTTGTGCGGGCACTCAAAAAAAACAACTCCTTCTTCTACCCTTTTGATTCTTTGTTTACCATTTCCATTTTATATGCACCAGACAGTAGTTTTAGAATATTTTCCTGGCAGGTAGCCGTTAGTGAAAGTTCTATACGTCAGCATGGCGCCATACAAATGAATACTGCAGATGGAAAGTTGCAGCTCATTCCCTTAATCGACAAATCAGATTACATCAACAACATCGAAGACACCATCACAGACAACAATGCTTGGGTTGGTGCCATTTATTATAAAATGCTGTTGAACGAATACAACAATATCAGATATTATACCTTGATTGGTTTTGATGGAAATTCGATAAACAGCAACAGAAAATATATTGAAGTGATGCATTTTGAGGCTGGTCGCCCTATTTTTGGTGGGCCATATTTCGTGATTCCCAGCGATGATTTAAAACCTAAAAATCCGGTACGATATGTAATGGAATATAAAAAAGACGCAGGTCCGAAATTGAATTACGACCAAGACTTACAAATCATTTTAAAAGAGCATTTGGTATCAGAGACCAATGAACCCAATAAAAAATACACGTTGATTGGAGATGGCGACTATGAAGGATTTAAATGGAACAATGGAAAATGGGTGTACATCAATAAAGTATTTAATGAAGTAACCCCAGAAGGACAGGCGCCTACGCCTACACCCATACGAGATGAAGATGGAAAAATTGATGACAACAAACTAAAAGGAAGCGACAATGAAAAGAAAAAACCTTAGTTCAAATTTGGTTGGCTTTTTCTCCTAATGGCATCCATTTCATCTTCCGGAAAATGACGATATCTGAACAACAATGGAAAGAAAACAACCAGCACCATCGCATAACCAGCAAAGGCAAACCATATGCTTGACCAATCTTTAAATTCATTGGAAGTACCGATGTCTGTTGTAAAATAATCAACAACCCAACCGCTACCGTAACTGCCAATAATGGCACCTAAGCCATTTGTAACCATCATAAACATTCCTTGTGCGCTGGCTCTAATACTGCCTGGGGTTTCTTTTTCGATGAATAAGGAGCCGGAAATATTGAAAAAATCAAATGCCATTCCATACACAATCATAGACGCCACCAGAAAAATCATACCATTACCCGGATCTCCAATCCCAAACAATGCAAAGCGGAGCACCCAAGCAATCATACTAAAGAGCATGACCATTTTAATACCAAACTTTTTCAAGAAAAAAGGAATTGTCAATATGAAAAAGGTTTCTGAAACCTGAGACAAAGAAAGCATCAACAAATCGTGTTTTACCACAAAGGAATCCGGAAAATCTTTTGCAAAGTCCAATAAAAAGCTGCCGCCAAAAGTATTGGTAATTTGTAATGCAGCGCCCAACAACATAGAAAACAAGAAGAACATGAAAAACTTCTCTTGTTTCAACAAAACAAAAGCATCCAAGCCCAATTGAGCAGATAAAGAAGATTTTTTTTCGGTTTGCAATGGCGGACAAGCAGGTAAGCTAAAGCTGTAAAAACCCATTGCAATGGCTGATGCTGCAGCAACATAGAACTGAAGATTTGATTTTGAAAATCCGGTTAAATCCACAAACCACATCGCTACAATAAAGCCGATGGTTCCCCAAACGCGGATAGGAGGAAATGATTTTTGTGCATCTAAACCATAGTTGGAAAGTATTCGATAACTAACGGAATTGTTAAGGGCGATTGTTGGCATATAAGCCATTGAATTGAACAACATCACCCAAAACATAACGGCTGGAGAATGAACAAAAGATGCTACAATCAAACAAACAGCTCCAACAAGATGAGTGATACCCAATAATTTTTCTGCATTCATGAATCGATCGGCCACAATGCCCATAATCGCAGGCATAATCAATGAAGCAATACCGAGTGTAGAAAAAACACTACCAATTTGGATACCGCTAAACCCAATTGAAAATAAATAACTTCCTGTTGATATGAGCCAAGAGCCCCAGATAAAAAATTGCAGAAAACTTAAAACAATAAGCCGCTGTTTTATGTTCATAGTATATTGGTTGAGATTTTACATTGCCAAGTTATCAATTTTAATTGAATCTAAATGAGGTCGTTAAAAAAAATATTGATTTCATCACATCCTCAATTTAAAATTATAGCAAAACCAAGTAATCATTTGTAAATTTGTAAAAAAGAAACACTTCATCATGCATTCGATTGTCAACGCCGTTTCCGACCCTGTTCTTGAATCCATAGCCCAAAAAGTTTACCAAGCAGAACGCATTACAGATGAAGATGGCTTGTATCTTTTCAACCATGGCTCATTGGCTTTTGTAGGTAGTTTAGCCAATCACGTCAGAGAAAAAAAACACAGCAACACCACTTATTTCAATCGCAATTTTCATATTGAACCAACGAATATTTGTGTATTTAGTTGTGCTTTTTGTTCCTACTCTCAACTCTATGCACAAAGAGAAGATGGCTGGGAGTTGAGCATCGACCAAATGGTAGATATCGTAAAAAGTTACGACGGAAAACCGATAACAGAAGTACATATTGTGGGCGGTGTTCATCCCAAAATGAACATGGCATATTTCATTGAGCTCATACAAAAAATCAGGGCACATCGTTCAGATTTACACATCAAAGCTTTTACCGCAGTTGAATTGGATTACATGTTTAGAAAAGCAAAACTTAGTGTTGAAGATGGCTTAAAACAATTGATGGATGCTGGTTTGCAATCCCTTCCTGGCGGAGGTGCAGAAATATTTCATCCCGAAATCAGAGAAAAAATTGCTGGTGATAAAGTAACCGGAGACGGATGGCTTCAAATTCATGAAACGGCTCATCAGCTGGGAATGCACAGCAACGCCACCATGCTATACGGGCACATCGAAAAATACGAACACCGCATTGATCACATGCGAAAATTGCGTGACTTGCAAGATCGAACAAATGGATTCAATACATTCATACCATTGAAGTTTAGAAACAGCGACAATGACATGAGCCATATCGCCGAATC
>Ga0114979_10003273_pt1 | contig 10892 bp, 10 predicted proteins | sample S_140625_EF_Meta_FD_87315 | JGI IMG/M metagenome (GOLD analysis project Ga0114979, IMG submission 87315) | Freshwater microbial communities from Lake Simoncouche, Canada to study carbon cycling - S_140625_EF_MetaG | ecosystem: Environmental > Aquatic > Freshwater > Lake | place: Lake... | reverse complement strand
GCGAGGCTTTGGGGGCAGCGTTGATCCCGCCGGCGCTCGCCGGGCCGGCAACCGGCTTGCCGTCGGTGAACAGCGTCAGCAGCGCGCCGGCGAGATAGATGCCGGTAATGACCATGTATGCCGGCGCCATACCGAAAATCGCCATGAATCCGGTGCCGAGCAGCGCGCCACCGATCTTGGCCGAGTCCATCGTCGTGCGCGAGACGCCCATGGCGGCCACCAGATGGGAGGGTGGCACGGTCGCCCCGACCAGGGCGCTGCGCAGGCCGATATCGGTCGGCCGGATCAGCCCGGACAGGGCAGCGATGACCAGCACCGCGATTGGGCTGAGCTGTTCGGTGCTCGCCAGAAAGAGAATGATCCCGGCAAACAGTGCATAGCAAAAACGCATCGCGCAGAGCACCTTGCTCGCGCCAAGCCGGTCGCCCACCACACCGATCAGCGGCGACAGCAAGGTACCGACGAATTGCAGCGCACCGAAGATTGTGAGCAGGGTGACCGATCCGCTTTCGACCAGTACATACCAACCCAGAATCAGGGTTTCCATTTCCATTGCCGAGGCCGTGCACAGATCGGCCGGCCACTGGAAGCGGAAACTTCGCGTGCGAAAAGGCGCCAGCGCAGCGATGTCGCTCATTGCGCGTCGGGTCTTTCGAAATGCATCGCGGGGTGCGCGCACTCGTTCGAATCGACGGCGAACGGCGAATAACCCCTGAGTGAAAAGGCAATCGACAAGTCCCTGTCTCCTGATGTATCAGGTGATCATGCCCGTGTGCGAGCGACTGGTCCAAGAAAGGAGTCATTTCTGATGAGAATGCAGAGCAAAGTGGTGATCGTGATCGGTGCCGGTCAGAGTCCAGGCGAGGGCATCGGCAATGGGCGGGCAGCGGTGCTGCTCTATGCCCGCGAAGGAGCCCGGGTACTGGCGGTCGACTCGAACCTCGCGTCGGCGCAGGAGACGGCAGCCGCGGTGCTCGAGGCGGGTGGACAGTGTGTCGCCTCCCAGGGCGATGTTCGCAGCGAGGCTGATATGGCGGCGGTCGTCGCGCAGGCGCAGGCGCTCTGGGGTCGCATCGATGTGCTGCACTACAACGTCGGTGTGAGTCTGTCGGGTGGCGACCGCAAGTTACAGGATATGACCGAGGCGGCCTTCGACAATGTGAATGCAATCAACCTGCGCGGCTATGTGATGGCAGTCAAGCATGCGCTGCCGGTGATGCAGGCGCAGCGCTCAGGTGTCATCCTTGCGATTTCATCGGTTGCGGCATGGTCGGCGACGTATCCGATGGTCGCCTACAAGACCAGCAAGGCCGGCATGATTGCTTTCACCGAGCAGGTCGCTCGCCTGAATGCCGAATTCGGCATTCGTGCCAATGCAGTCTTGCCTGGACTGATGGACACCCCGATGGCGGTCGATACCCGTGCGCGCCAGTTGAACCGGCCTCGCGGCGAGATCGCGGCGATGCGCGATGCGAGGGTGCCGCTCGGTCGCAAGATGGGCTCGGGCTGGGACACCGCCTATGCCTGTCTTTTTCTGGCGAGTGACGAGGCCAGGTTCATTACCGGCGTCGCCTTGCCGGTCGATGGCGGGGCAAGTCTGCGGGGCGGCGATTAGTGAATCGGTCGCCAGGCAGTGCGTTCCTCAGGCCGCTGAAGCGGGCGGCAGGACCCTTACGCGAATCACATGCTGTACGGACTCGATGGCTGCGACTGCCTCATCGGTGATGCTGCTTTCGGCATCGATGATGTTGATGCCCAGATCTCCACGACTCTTGTTGACCATATCGAGAACGTTGATCCGATTTTCGGCGAGCACTGACAACACATGCCCGAGAACGCCTGACACATTGTCGTTGAGTACGGTGATGCGGGTGGCACCGGGAGCACGATCGAGTCGAACTGCCGGGAAGTTCACCGAGTTCGTGACATTGCCGTTCTCGAGATAGTCGACGATCTGATTGGCGGCCATGATCGCGCAGTTTTCTTCCGATTCCTCGGTGCTGGCGCCGATGTGAGGCATCGCGATCACCCTGGGATGCTTTAGCAGCAAGGGCTCGGGGAAATCGCAGACATAGCGGCCAAGCTTGCCGGCATCGAGGCTTCGCTTGATCGCGGCTGCATCAACGATGGTTTCTCGAGCGAAATTCAGGATCACCGTGTCGGGCTTGACCAGCTTCAGCGCATCATCGTTGATCAGGTGGTGGGTCGCCTCGATTGCCGGCACATGCAGGGAGATGAAGTCGGCTCGCGCCAGCAGCGCCTGCAGGTTTTCCATCCGGGTCACGGCATTGGACAGCCGCCATGCCGCGTCGACCGACAGGGCCGGGTCGAAACCCAGGACTTTCATGTCCAGGGCCAGCGCCACGTCGGCCACCATCGAGCCGATGGCGCCCAGACCGACAATGCCCAGCGTCTTGCCCCGCAGTTCAATGCCGGCGAAACGGGCCTTCTCTTGTTCCAGGAGGCGTGACATCTCGGCGGCATCGCTTATCGCCCCGAGGCTGTTGACATACTCAATGCCCGGCAGGATGCCGCGCGCAGACAGCAGCATGCCGGCGACCACCAGTTCTTTGACCGCGTTGGCGTTTGCACCGGGGGTATTGAAGACCACGATGCCGGCTTCGCTGCACCGGGGAACCGGTACGTTATTGACACCGGCCCCGGCACGCGCGATGGCCAGCAGCGTGTCGGGAAAGGCGATGTCATGGAGTTTGTGACTGCGGATCAGGAACGCCTCGGGATGGCCGATGTCGCTGCCCACCTCGTAGGTCTGCCGATCGAAGCAGTTCAGGCCTTTGACTGCGATCTTGTTGTAGGTTCGAACTTTGTACATGACGATGCTCAGACCGAAGCTGACTGCTGGACCTGGCGATAAGCCCAGGCAAGCCAGGGCATGAGGGCCTCGAGGTCGGATGCTTCGACCGTCGCGCCACACCATATCCGCAGACCTGCAGGCGCATCCTTGTAGGCGCCGATGTCATGGGCGACGCCTTCGGTGTCTAGCAGTTTGACCATGGCGCTCACTTTGTCGGCCGGCAGTGCGACGCTCAGGCACACGCTGGTGTTGGAGCGCGTTGCCGGATCTTTCGCCAGAAACGAGATCCAGTCATTGGCTGCAACGAAATCGGCGATCACCTTCAGATTTGCTTCGCTGCGGGCAATCGTGCCCTTGACGCCGCCGAGGCTGTCGACCCATTGCAGGGCGTCGAGGTAATCGGCGACGCACAGCATCGAGGGCGTGTTGATGGTTTCGCCTTTGAAAAGCCCTTCGGTGATCTTGCCACCCGACTTCATCCGAAAGACCTTGGGCATCGGCCAGGGCGGGCTGTAGCTTTCCAGTCTTTCGACCGCTCGCGGACTGAGGATCAGCATGCCGTGGCCGCCTTCGCCGCCAAGCACCTTCTGCCACGAGTAGGTGACGACATCAAGCTTGTCCCAGGGCATCTGCATCGCGAAGACCGCCGAGGTTGCATCGCACAGCGTGAGGCCGCCACGATCGGCAGGAATCCAGTCGCCGTCTGGAACCCGCACGCCGGAGGTCGTTCCATTCCATACGAAGACCACGTCATTGTTGAAGTCGACGCTTGCGAGTTCCGGCAGATCGCCGTATTCGGATTTGATCACCTTCACTTGTGGCAGCTTGAGCTGCTTCACGATGTCGGTGACCCAGCCTGCGCTGAACGACTCCCATTCCAGCACGTCGACACCACGCGGGCCGAGCAGCGACCACATGGCCATTTCGATCGCGCCGGTGTCCGAGCCGGGTACCACCGCCACCCGATAGCCGTCCGGCAGCCCGAGCAGTCGGGCGCTTTCAGTGCAGGCAAGCGCAAGCGCCTTCTTGCCAACCGACGACCGGTGCGATCGGCCGAGCGTGTCGAGTTTGAGGGCGCTGACGTCATAGCCCGGACGCTTGGCGCAGGGTCCTGACGAAAAATTCGGGACGGCGGGCTTGACCGTGGGTCGCATCGATGCCTCTTGTGTTGAATGTCGTTGTGGGAATACGAAACCAATTCTATCGTTCGGGCGAATTCTCGTTCTGCGCCACCAGCCTGCCCTCGATCGGATAGGCCGGATCGTTGTAGCCTGGGGTAGAGGGATGGCCTGGAGCCACCATCGAGGCAATCAAGGCCTCATCCTCGGGGCCGAAGCTGTGTTCGAGAGCGCCGAGATACTCCCGCATCTGTCCGATCGTCCTTGGGCCAACGATACTTGAGCTGATCAGGCGATTGTGGAGCACCCAATTGACCGCAAACTGCGATGCAGTCATGCCACGCGTGGCGGCATGAACCGCGACCCGCTGTGCCAGCACCAGTGATTCGTCGCGCCATTCGGTCTGCATCATCCGGCGATCGTTGCGGGCAGCGCGCGAGTCCTCTGGCGGTGCTTCGCCAGGTCGGTATTTGCCTGCTAGTACGCCGCGTGCCACCGGCGAGTAGGATGCAACGCCGATGCCGTAATGCGCGCAGGCGGGTAGCAGTTCAACCTCGGGCATCCGGTTGAACGCGTTGTAGTAGGGCTGACACACTGCGGGCGGCGCCAGGCCGGCTTCGCCGCAAAGATGAACAATTTCTGCAACTCGCCAGGCTCGATGGTTCGAGACACCGAGGTAACGGACCTTGCCTGCTCGCACGATGTCTGCCACCGCTCCGATGGTTTCCGACAGCGGTGTTTCGAGGTCCTCGCGGTGCAGGTACCAGATGTCGACATGGTCCATTCCCAGCCGTTCAAGCGATTCGTCGATCGCCTGAAAGAGCCAGCGTCGGGACAGTCCGCGCCGATTGGTATCCGATCCGATTGCGTTGGCCACCTTGGTAGCGACCACCCAGCGGTTGCGATCAGCGGCGATCGTCCGTCCGGTAATGCGCTCGGATTCACCTTTTGAATAGACATCGGCGGTGTCAATGAAGTTGATGCCGGCATCACGGCCTGCGGCAACGATTTCGTTTGACTCGGCCGGGTTTGTCCGGTCGCCGAACATCATGGTGCCGAGGCACAGGGCCGAAACCCGTACCCCGCTGCGGCCCAGTGGGCGATATTGCATCGACATCTCCTGTTGCCATCAATTATCGCCCGGTTGACGAATGCCTGTCGCCGTTCGTCGGGGCGTTCTTGATGAAGTGCGGCTGCGTTGGCCCAAAGACTATCGTGCTGAAGTTCTACCGCCGCGGCGCAAACTATGCGGCAGGTCTGTGTGGTCGCGTTGAGATCAGCGGATCGATTGCCGATGACCTGCATTGATCGGTCAACCCGAGTTGTAGCCCGGCCGTTAGCCCAGACTCAATTGCATTAGACCGTGCGAGGCGGCGACGCCTTCACCATACAAGGGGGCATGAATGAGGAAGATCGCGATTGTTCTGTGTGCCTTGATGGCGCTTCAGGGTTGTGCGACCTATCGCAACCCTTATACCGGCGAGCAGACGACCTATATGACCGAACAGGGGCAGCAGGCGCTGATTGTGCTTGGGACGGCGTTGATCATTGGCGCCGCGTCTGTTGCGGTGTCCCGATCGCAGCCATACGGCTATCAGCCCCAGCTGGTCTGCAACCAGTTTGGCTGCCGGTATGTCTATTGAAGTTTGCTGAGGCAGACTGAACCACTTTCTGACGCTGCTCGCGGCTACACTTTTTTATGACACTGGTGTTACAGTCGCTCTTGATTGTAACGCCCGGCCTGTTTGCAGGAGTGTCATGTCTGCTTCATCGGAAAGGCTGCCTGGTCGAGCGCTGTGTCGACTGAGCATTCTGCTGGCCGGCGCCTTACTGGCGGTCAGTGCTTCGGCGAAGCAGCTTCTCGACATTCCGTCCGATCCCCACCTGGGCAGGGAGGTCCGCGCGCTGCGCAGCACCTTTGTCATCGAGGAATTGGCTCGATATCGAGAGAAGGGGCAGTTGGGATGCGCGATCTACTGCAGACAAGTCCAGCGAGCCTTTGACCGGATCAAGCGGGCCGCTGTTCAACAGTCACCTGGTGCGAAACGTCTGACTCTCGTGGTGGTTCGGGATCCGGGTATCGGTGCCTGGGCCTGCGCAACAGGCCATATCTTCATTTCTGAATCGTTCATCGTCAGGCATGCGCTGACCGAGTCCGAGATTGCAATGGCCCTGGCTCACGAGGTCATGCATGTGCTGCTGGCCCATGAAATCTTTGGCATGACCCTGGTGAAAGCGCTGAACCCGGTTAATCGCCTGCGGCCGCTTGAGTCGCTGTATGAGGATTTCGGATCCGACCTGTCGATGGTGATGAATCTGTCGCCGATTCTGAAGGAGCAGGAGCACGAGGCCGACGAAGGCGGGTTGATGTTGGCTGCGCTGGCCGGCTATGCGCCTCGTGATCAGACCGGTTTGCTTTCAAAGTTGAAGGCTCATGAAACGACTGGCCTGAACCTGACGCATCCGCTCGCACTTGATCGCATCCGGCGGATCGCATCGCTGATGCCGATAGCAAGCAGGATCCACCAGCGATACGGCGGCCATCGACAATCGATTCAACGTTGAGGCCGCAGGCCATCGACCATCGGTCGGATCTACGTCAGCATTGCCTTGACGCGGATACTGGTCTAGTTGGCACGCCTTTTCGGCAAAATTCTCTGTGCCTGCAAAATTGCGATCCAGTCGCGAAACATTCGCTCGGTGTCGATGCAGTCGGCGAATCCGGCCTGACGCAGCTTGATCGTGCTCACGATGACCGGCGGTGGGGCCTGGCGGGCATGGGCACCAAAGCAGAAGTCCGCGTAATGGTGCGACTCGCCGAGCATTTGTAACAGTGCGGGCGCGTTCAGCCGCTGCGCTGCGACGATCCGATCCCAGACCGACGCATGTTCTGGCAGATAGTGCGCAAGACGCACGGGCTCATCGGGACCGCATTCGACCCCGAGCGCATCGGCAATCGCAGGCCAGACCGTGCGCCACGAGAAGACATCGCCGTTGGTGATGTTGAAGGTCTGGTTGCGCGCTTGGACTGACTCGGCGGCCCAGGCCATCGCACGGGCGAGCAGCCTGGCATCGGTGGCCTCCAGAATGTTGGTGGGGCCGCCCGGGTAGCTGAAGGACTTGCCTTGTGCATGTCTGATCGCTGCATAGGCGCCGATGATCGGTACAAGGTTCATGGCCACACCCAAGGCGTCGCCAAAAATCAGCTGTGGCCGAAAGATGGTGAAACCGAAACCGTCTCGCTGCGCCAGTTCTCGCAGAAAGTCTTCCTGCAGCCAGTAAAAGTTTTCGTGCGAATCGCGAGCTTGATCTTCGCGTGCCGGAACATCGACCGGATGCAGATGTACGCCATAGGCCTTCGTTCCCTGCAGCAGGCTGACATGCTGCAGACCATGGCCCGGTCTCGTCAGAGGCGTCAGCAAATTGCGCAGCATGGCCAGATTGGTTTGCATCTGGTCCGGCTCGCGCCAGCCCTTGACCAGCCCTGGTTTCTCGAAAAGAGCGGCATAGACGACGTGTGTGGTCTGACCGATCGCGGCGATGGCCTCGGCACAGGCCTTAGGATCGGTGAGATCGACACTCAGGTGCCGTGTGCGATGGGCCTGCGCGCTATCGGGCTGCCGCCTCGAAATGCTGACCACCCGCCAGTCGGGCAATTGCTCGAAGTGCTCGAGCGCCGCGCGCCCTACGACGCCCGTGGCGCCAGCAATCAGAACAGTCCTCTGCGTCATGCACTGCTTCCCTTGTCAAAAAATCATGTCGTTCCGAGACAGACGGATCGCCGCGACGTTACACTCGAGGGCTGAAAAATGCGATCCGCCTGTCCAGCTTCCCGGGGCAGTCGCTCGAGACAACGACCCACCAACCGGAGACAAGCCCGATCATGCGATCAATTCAGAAAGCAGTATTTGCTGCGTTTGCAGGACTCATGATGGCCGGCACAGCGGTTGCCCAGCCGATCAAGGTCGGTGCCATTTTTCCCTTGAGCGGCGGTGCCGGCCCACAGGGCCAGTACATTGTGAAGTCGCTGCAGACGATGGCTTCGATGATCAATGACGCCGGCGGTGTGCTGGGTCGGCAAATCGTCATCGAGGCGCGTGACGACGAATCGACACCGGCTGTCGGCGTGTCGCGGGCTAATGAACTGGCGTCGGCCGGTGTGTCAGTGGTGATCGAGGGCTGGAACAGCCCGGTGACGCTTGCGATGCAGCCTGTCCTGAGTCGCGCAGGCATCCTCGACATCACTGCAATCTCGAAGGCTGATCCGATTCTGTCGGGCGAGGGCAATCCGCTGGCGATTCGTCTGAACAGCTCAAACTCCCAGGATGGCGCAGTCATTGCCGAATACATCGCCAATCGTCTGAAGGCCAAGCGCATTGCATTCATGACGCAGAACGACGCCTATGGCAACGGAGCGCAGGCCTCGATCGAAAATGAGCTCAAGAAGCTCAATTACGCCTACGAAAAGGTCGCGGAAGAAAAATTTCCCTTCACGCAGGCCGACTTTCGCGTGGCGCTGACCAATGTGCGGTCGGCCAATCCTGATGCCGTGGTGGCGATCAATGCCAGCGAAGGTCTCGGCATGCCGGCACTGATCCGTCAGGCACGTCAGGCGAAGACCCCCGGTACCCTGATCGCAGCGGTCGGCACGATCGCGCCGAGCGTGATTGGTGTTGCGGGTGAGTCGGCCAATGCGGTGGTCGGCGCCGACATCTATTTCCCGGATGTCGAGCCGTTTGCGTCCAATCCTGCAAATAAGGCCTTCGTGGCGAAGTTCCAGGAGCAGCACAAGCAGACGCCCGACAAGTTCATGGCTCTGGGTGCGGCAGCACTGCAGGTGTGGGCGATGAGCGCCAATGAGCTCAAGACCCTCGACCGAGAAGCGATTGCCAAGCGGATCCGCGGTGGAAGCTTTCGAAACACCATCATGGGTGACATGAATTTCGCCCCGAACGGCCAACTCGCGTCGCGCCACTATGTCTTCAGTGTTCAGAATCAGAAGATGATTGTCGAGCCAAAGTGAACGCAGTCCAGCAAGGCAGCCCGCCGCCTGTGCTGCAAGTCGACGGGCTGGGTGTTCGATACGGCAATCTGGTCGCGCTGGACGAAGTGAGCTGGTCGGTTCGAGCCGGCGAACTGCTGGGCATCATCGGCCCCAACGGCGCCGGAAAGAGTTCCTGCTATGACGCAGTGACAGCGATGGTGAGCCGTGCCGGCAAGGTGCATCTGCGCGGCCAAGATGTCAGTGACGTGCCTGCACATCGTTTGCCTGAGCGCGGTCTGAAGCGTGCTTTTCAGCAAAATGCTTACTTCCATGACCTGACGGTGATTGAAAACATGCTGGCCGTGATGAACGATGATCACGGCAGTGGTTTGCTCTCCAGCATCCTGACGCCCTGGGCTGCGGCCCGCCGCCGTGAGCAGGCGTCGCGGCTGGCGGTGGCGACCCTCGAACGCTTCGGCATTGGCAACGAGTATCACGAACGATTGCCGACCGCCGTGCCCTATGGCACGCAGCGGATGCTGTCGGTCGCGCTCGCCTTCGGGACCGGTGCAAAGGTGCTGCTGCTCGATGAGCCAGGTGCAGGTCTTGGCGGCGACGACATGGAGCGACTCGTTCAGCTTTTGCTCTCGCTCAAGCGAGAGGGGCTCGCCCTGGTTGTGATCGAGCACCATATGGATCTGATCATGGCGGTCGCCGATCGGATCGTTGTGCTCGAACAGGGCCGTTGCATCGCCAACGGAACGCCGGCCGAAGTGCAGCGCGATCCGGCAGTGCTCGAGGCCTATCTGGGCCGCACCGCATGAGTGATCCCGGCGATTCGATTGTCCTTCAGGCCAGGGGTCTGAGAGTGGCTTATGCCGGCAACACCGCGCTGTCGATCGATCAGATCGAAGTGCGGCGAGGCGAGGTGCTTGGCGTGGTCGGTGCCAACGGTGCCGGCAAGTCGACCCTGGTCAATGCGCTGGCCGGCTGGTCGCGAGGTTCCCCTCGAGTTAGCGGTCAGGTGATGCTCGATGGCGTCGACCTGAGTGCGATGCCGGCCCATGACCGGGCCCGTGCAGGATTGCTGCTGGTACCGGAAGGCAAACTCGTTTTCGGCGAGATGACCGTCGATGAAAATCTGAGCTCGCTCGTCGGCATGAGCCAGGATGCCGATCGCCGCTTCTACGATCGGGCTGCGGTCTTTGAACTCTTTCCGCGACTGAGTGAACGTCGCAACCATCTCGGGTCGCAGTTGTCTGGCGGCGAGCGACAGATGCTGGGAATCGGTCGTGCCCTCATGCTGGGTCCGCGAGCCTTGATGCTCGATGAGCCTTCCATCGGGCTGGCGCCCCGCCTGGTCTCGACCGTGCTGCAGACCATGCGAACGCTCGCGTCAACCGGTCTGGCGGTGCTGCTTGTTGAGCAGAATGTTCGCGCCGCCATCGATGTTGTCGATCGGCTGGTCCTTCTCGAGCGCGGTCGGGTGGTGGCGCAAGGCCCGTCCGATGCCATGCGAAACGATCCTCGCATCGCCCAGGCCTATCTCGGAGCCAGCAGCACATGAATTTCGGACAGCAACTGATTAACGGGCTAGTGATGGGGCATGCCTTCGCGCTTGTGGCGATCGGCTGGACCGTGCTGCTTGGAGTGGCGAGGCTGGTCAATTTCGGCCACGGGCAGATGTATATGCTCGGCGCCTTCGTGACCTGGTTTGCGATCGCAACGCTCGGGTTGCCCTATCTGGTCGCGATCCCGCTGGCCATCGTGGTCGGCGTGCTGGTTGGTCTGCTGATGCAGCGGATCATGCTGCAGGCCACTATCGAGCAGAATCTGGTCTCGATCATGATCATGACGCTCGGTTTCGGCTATGTGCTGCATGGCGCGGCGGCACTGTTTTTTGGCTCGACCGGCCAGATCCTCGATACGCCGCTGTCATCGAAAGAAATCGCTTTCGGCGATCTCTGGCTGACCT
>Ga0114979_10003272_pt1 | contig 10894 bp, 5 predicted proteins | sample S_140625_EF_Meta_FD_87315 | JGI IMG/M metagenome (GOLD analysis project Ga0114979, IMG submission 87315) | Freshwater microbial communities from Lake Simoncouche, Canada to study carbon cycling - S_140625_EF_MetaG | ecosystem: Environmental > Aquatic > Freshwater > Lake | place: Lake... | reverse complement strand
TAGGTAATCCAAATTGTGAATTTACATTGAATGAATTGGTAAAGATTTTTGAAAAAGTATGCGCACGTGAATTACAAGTGGATTATTTGCCATCCACTGAAAATGATCCAAAACAAAGAAAACCGGATATTCGATTGGCTTGGGAAAAACTAGGGTTCAAACCAGTTGTCGATCTGGAAACCGGTATTCAAAAGACGATGGAATATTTTATGGAAACGTAAAAACTTGCTGTAAATATAATATATATAAATAACCTATTCTATATATTATAATTCATTTTCATTATCCGAGTCTTCCTCAATGACGAGTTTGACCTTTGGTTTTTCCGCACCCTTGTTTTTTAAAGAATATTCTTTCTTGTTGAATACATTTAAAAAGTCGCTCATTGATTGTGTGTTGTCAAGTGCCATATCCACACGGTCTAAACCCTCTCCCCGAATAACACTTTTGTCAATAAAGATTTTTTGCTCCTCATTTTGAACCAATTTATATGCCGCGGTCTTTTCACCGCGCGTTAATGGCGATGTTACGATGAAACAAAACTTGTCGTTTGTTTCACCGTATATTACATACGCATTATTCGTGTATTTATTCTGACATATTGGTTTCGTAGAAATAAAAAATGAGGGAATTTTATATTTTTGTAAAATCAAACAAATATCCAAATTGGAAATGAAATAATCTCCGTTATAAATAAAATTCGTAAAGGTAATTAATTTTTCCCGCACCTGTTGTACGAGTATTTTTTTCCCTTCCAAAGCCAAAATATCCAACATTTTGTTTTCATAATCGCCATTTTGTTTGAAATATGACGCGTATTCATGTAATAAATCAAGTCTGATTTGATTTGTGGTCAAGTTTTGGGATGTCGCCTTTTTAATGATATCAATCAACAAATAAAAGCCATTCTCATAAGTCAACTCACTATATGAAGAAGGGAACGATTTTTTCCACACCCCCGATGTTATCTTATCTTTCATTTTGGGCACATATTCAACCAATTCATTATCCACATCATTATTTATATTTGTATCATTTAATTGAATTCGATTATCATATACTTGTGTCATTTGCGGTTCAACACTATCATAATTATTATATTTTACATATTTATTTAATACCGCGGGAACAAGGGTATCAAAATATTCACTTGTCAATAATGATTGTATCATGACGACTTCATTATCAGTTAAATTATATCCCAAATTATTAAATGACAGATAAGTTTGCGGATCAAACATAAATGATTTTATTCTATTGTAGCGAATAATTTCATCTGCCATTTTATCGTAATAATATTCTTCATTATTGTTCGATTTATTTATTAAATTGTATTTTGGAATCACCAATTGACATGTATTATTTTCAGGCTTTGTTATACAAGAATTTTTCAATAAACATTTATTCGCCGCATTTTTCATACAAGAAGATATATCGGAATTTTTATTTATGACTCCTATATTATAATCTTCGGTAAACAATACTTTATCGTCGACTAGTTTTCTCAATTGGTCAGAAATACTGTCCAGCTGATCATTATACAAGGTATATGGCGAGTTCGCCTCTTTTTCTATTTTCTCTCTTTGTTTGATATTTTTAAAATCATTCAACAAGATTCGAATTGTATTTCTAAAAGAATTATACAAGTTTGTTTCCATTTTAATTCTCTGTATAGTTTCTATTCGTTCGTCATCTACTTTTTCATTTAATATTGTTTTATTGTCTATCTGATACAAGTCACTACCATGAATGATGGTTAAAGAATCATCTGCCGTATTGAGAGAAACATATTCGCGTAATCCAACAAAATTATTTATTTGGGTCAATATTCCAACAACCATTTTATTTTTATCAATTACATTATACAGCGGATTACACAAAATGACCTTTTTACTTGACTTGTAGACTTCTCTCAAAAAACGAATTGTATTTTTGTAATCGGTGAATATATCTTTATTTACTAAAGCAAAATCGTAATTATTGTTAATCGATGATGGATAACATGGTACAAATCCATTGGATTCGGCATTTGAAGCAATAACTCCAATCACTTTACCTTCATAATTGATAATTTGTTTCAATATAGTATATTTTATTTTTTGTAAATTTGTGATTACATTATTGAGTAAATTTGCCCTTGAAAATTTATATTGTAAAGGCATACTATTTAAAGGTTTACACATTGTATGAATGTATGGTTTTATTATTTTTTTAAACAAGTTGCGTATATTTACAGGTAATTCTGGGTTCAATTCACTGAATTTTTTAATAATAGTGAGTTTCTTATTCACATTTTTATATGAATAAATGGGTTCATAATAATTTCCACTTTTTACAATTAAATAAGTATGCTTTCGGTGGTCAAATATTTCACTCGAATAATGGTTTGTTGGACAAATTAAATTTACAGATTCGGTCGCGTCATTTGTATCTACCTCTAATATGATTAAATTTATTCCCGCGGAAAACAGGTTAGGGTTCGGTCTACAAAGAATGTCCCACAAATAAGTATAATCAATATTCACTGTATTATCCATTAAAAACGCTTTAAAATTTTCAAAAGATGATACGATTTTGTAGAAAAAATCTAAATTATGTTTGGTAGCTTGATAAATTTTTGAATTCATATATGTTTCCACTAATTCTTCACTAATATTGAATGGTTCTATATCAAAATCAATATATAGGTTTCCGTTTTGATAGGTCAAAAAATCGTCTATTGACAAAGATGAAAGAATCAGTTCTTTCATTTGTTTAATGCTTGGTATATGTTTTGAATCAATATAAAACATTATATCCGCAATACAAGCGATAAACGATTGACTTTCGCTGAATTCAACACCGTGTCTTAATAAACAACTATGAATATATCTCACATTTTGTTTATTTTGACCTTGATTTTGACATTTTGAATTATCCTCGTGTAAAAAATGCTGAATGCTAATTGGTAAATATCCCCAACGACCCGGATCTAATGGCACTTTTTCTTGCCCCTTTATGTAAAAATCTTCCTTTTCTTTACCAGGACCTGGTTTAATCATTTGTTCGTCAGATACTTGACTTTCGGTATAACTTTGTACATTTTTTTCTTGCGTAATTCCTATATTTTTCGTGGTTTTTACTTCGATTTTCATTGCTTCTTCATTTTCACTTTCGATTTCTTCTGAATCGGATTCTGGTTCAGATACAGATTTGCTTTCTTCCACCTCCATTTGTCTCTCACATTTTGCCTTTTTACTCACGTGTTCTTTTGTATTCCATTTTTTAAAACAACAAGGTATACATAAATCGTCGGGATGTAATCCCTCCTTCATGAAACCAGGATAATGTTGTATATATTTATCTTGTGTTCCATGTTCTTGTGGGTCAAAAAATTCATATATGTATGCTCCATTGGGTACTTCTTTGGCGTCTCTTGGGATCACCTCGCCACAAGTTGGATGTTTTTTTACGATTTGTCCCTTTTCATTACGCACCTCGATAAGTTCAGACGGATCAATCGGCGTGTTTGTTTTTAAACACCAGTAACGAGGACAAATATAATAATTCGGGTTTTTCGGGTCGCTTCCATATTTTAAAACATCTTCTGGTTTTAAAAATCCGGGTTTGTTTTTATTTATTTTTTGAAATTCTTCTTTGGTAAGTAATACAGGTTGTTTCCTCAAATTAGACGCACATGTTCGTGAATATGGTTTGAATTTCCCCTGTTTTTTTGTTAAAAACAATGTTGGATCATATTGTTGTAATTTTTGTTCAAATACATTCGGGTTTTTTAAACTCATTCCGTCCAATTCAATTACATTTTTTTCAATATCCTCAATATCATCGTCATCAACTCCTGGATAAAGTGGTTGACCAATCACAATTTTATTCTGTTCACCTGGTTCATCTTGAGGTATGTCAAAATCCAAAATTTCACCTTCTTTAAATATTTCCGAAGACGAAGACTTTGACTTGGAACTCGTTTGTCCTCCTGAAAAATTTGCGCCTTCTTCATCACTTGATTCACTATCCTCTCCATAAAATAAATCAAACGCGGTCTTGATTCGTTCCTTCTTTTCTTCATTGTCTTCATCTTCTTCTTCTTCATTAAATGCTGTTATCTGTGGCTTATATTCACTCTCACCAACTGATGCGGATGATGATTTTGAGCTGGCAGAACTTAAATCAAACATTTTTTGTTGGTCGTTTTCTTCTTTTTCAAAATCTTTGAGAATAATTTCTGTTTTTAATTCGCCTCCGCTACAATTATTTTTAATTTGTTTTACAGGATAATTGGTGGTTTTCATATCTTGCGTTAACCTGATCAATGTGTCCAAGTATATTGGAATATTGTTCAAGTATTCAATATTATTAATGCCATCTACCGTAATGGTAATCACACCAGTGTTTTTGTTTAATTCTATTCTTGTTTTAAATCCTGGATTGATTTTAATTTCGATTTCAGATTTCCGAACGCCTTTCACAACTTCTAATTCATTCGCCACTTTTTGTAACAATTCTTTCGCGTCATTTTCAGACATTTTATAATTGTCCATCAAACCTTCAATGATTTCAAGAAGAGTATATTTTTGTTTTTGTTTTTCAATAATAAAAGCTTCTTGACTATTGGTTTTACTAAAATTCGACACCCTTTTAAATCGCATTTCAATACCCGTTTTCAAATTGGCGTTTTCAATCACAAAAATACTTGAAAGACACGCTTTTAATTTATCCAAATTAATGGATCGTTCAATTTCAACCGTGGTTTCATAATTGAGGTGTTTGATTTCCACATTTTTGTCTGTAAATCCCTCAAAATAATTAATGCTATATCCACTTTTTTCAATATACGTCTTGACATCATCAATAATAGGATTTACCATTTTTTGAATCAATGATTCAATATCTGCCATACTTGTTGCTTTTTCAAACTCACCTTCTATAAAAACATTGCCATATTCGTCAAATTCGCACAGCATAATATGTTGTTTTTTAGATATTTTATATTCAATATATACAGTGACTGATTTGGTTTTTCCAATACTTTTCATTAATTTAAAAATAGTTGCCCTTGATAAATACGGTATTTTTCTACCGTCGATGCTTGTTTTATCCGTATATAAACGATAAATATTTTCCTGTTTTACAGATGGATTAAACTTGATCAAAGGTTTCATGATATCCGCATGTAAAAGTTTAAATATAACATCTAAACGGATTTTAATATCATACGTCGGTTTCACCATCACTTTTATATAATGAATCCCCGCTGTTTTATAATTAAAATTCGCGGTTCGTTCTTTGTATATATCATAAAACATATCCACGTTTTTAAAATTATCAAATACATCATCATCAAACAAATCTTTTGATTTATCTATCAACATTTCCCTTTTTGAATTTAATGTGTCGAGAGAAACAATGGCGTCTTTAAGTAGGTTTGGATAATATATCTTAATCGCCGTTTCCTGGTTCAAACCCAGTGTTTTATTATATTCCAACACATCATTTGCCAGGCAGACATAAATATTATTATTGTATATTGGACCCGTATTCATTAATAAAAGAGTATTTAAAGACAGCATGGATTTTCGCACTTGTTTTTCTACGGTATCGTTGTATGATTGGACCAAGTATGGGTTACCTATATAAGGGTATTCATCGGGAATGAGTAAGTGTGATTGTCCTAAATTCCGGGTTATTAAAAAGGTTTGGTCTGTTAAATCGAGAGAAAGTATATCATCATATGTATAGGTTGATTTTTCGGGTATATCAAATTCTGGGCTGTCGACAATATTCAATAATACCAAATCCAAGGTTTGTCTGGTAATTTCTTGTTTTTTATTTGTTAATGCCGAATATATATTCGTTGGATTCAAGACGGTTTCGACGAGTCCAAATAGATAGAGTTCGCTGAGAGAAATTGGGGATCTTTTATATTTTTCATGAGACGTATTTAATTCATCGGTTACTTTTATTTTTATAGATAAAATATTATCATCAGTGTGTAATTGTTGAAATGAAAAATAAACGGGTATTTGGTCTTGTATAATTTTTCGCAATTCGTCATCATTGAAAATATAAGACACATTGTCGAAAAATAACTCGTTTTTTGGGTCTTTTTTGAATAATTCTTCTAGATTTACATTATTTTTGTATACATTTCCATAAAATACATGAATGGATTCTACCTTATTTTCAATATTTAATATATTTACCTTGTATATGGAATTTTGTTTGGGTGTTGCCATTCTATTATATATTATATATAAATAAAGTATTTTTATTTATATAAAACGACTAATTATTATTGTTATTTTTAATCTTATTTTCATGATAGATACGAGTTGTTATTTTATTTATTTTCTTTCTAATTGTTTCACTAGAATATCCAAGTAAATATCCCATTTCTTGATTGGATCTTATTTTTTGAAAATAAAAATTATATTTATATTTCATTATTTTTTTGTCCTCTTCATCCAAGTGATTAATAATATTCCATAGTTGGGTCAATATCATCATATATTCTCGTTCATGGTTGTTTTCCGAGTTTTCATTACTTTTGTACAAATGATCATAATAATCATAATGACTCATAAACTTTGTATTGGTCATTTTTTTATACAAGACCAAATGTTGGGTTCTCCATTGTTTACTGATTCTTTTTGATATTGGCAATAATGTAAGCGGGTGTAGCTCTGACATGCCATAATATAATTCTCCTTTTATGTATATTGACGCATATTTTGAAAATGAACACGGCATAGATGTATTATACCTCAATATAGCATCTAATAATCCTCGCGATGCGTACAATTTTAATTCATTCAAGGAAATATGACGACATTTGTTATAATATGTTGTTTTGAAATCGTATGCCATATTGTACGCATAATGTTTATAGTGTTGAAATATGATCTCATTACAAGCATTAATCATATTACTTGTGCTTTTTGGATGTTGTAAAATATGTTTTATACTATTCCATTGCGTTTTTGTAAGATAGTTAATACTTGTAACACGATTCATAGAGCATAACAATAAGAATAAAAACAATATAAATATAAATAACATTTACATTCTTTATCAAAAAATGTTTATATAGGTTCAACATATACATTACAAATATCTACGATAAAAAATTTATATAAATTATACAAATATTTGTTGATTTTTCGAAGAATCTATATCCTAAAAAATTGTAATTTCAAGACTAAAGTATTTGGAAAAACCAAAAATGGACATTTTTGGTATGTCCATTTTTGAAAATCCAGGGGATTCTCTTGAAAAATCGTGTTTTTTAGGTCGTTTTACAGCATAAAGCTCTCCCGGAATTTTCCAGGAAAATTGTACGAGAGCATAATTTTGTGAGCATAAAATTAATATTTTTTAAGGAAAAGGATTTAGGCTTTTTTCTTGTAGCATAAAATACTATAATAAGATTATTTTAAAATATAAGATTATTTTAATATAAAAATAAAATATTATTATAAAATAAATAGTATGCCTAAAACAGAAATAGATTATTCGAATACAATTATTTATAAAATTACTTGTAAAGACCCTAATATAACAGATCTTTATGTAGGTCATACAACTAATTTTGTTCAAAGAAAACATGCTCATAAACAATCATGTATAAATGATAAATCATTAAATTATAATTGTAAATTATACCAAGTCATTAGAAATAATGGTGGTTGGTCAAACTGGTGTATGGAAATTATAAATTTTTTCAATTGTAAAGACCATTATGAAGCAAGAAAAAAAGAACAAGAATATTTTATTTTATTAAAAGCAACCTTAAATAGTATTGAACCAATGCCAAAACCGAAATCAATACAAGAAATAAAGAAAAATGAAATTATATCAACTCCTGTAAATTATTGTAAAATATGTAATATTCATTTCGAAAATTTAAAAATGATAGAAATTCATAATGAAACAAAAAAACATCTTAAAAAACAACAAAATATACAAGAAAATGCCAAAAATGCCATAAAATACGTCTGTGAATTTTGTGACTTTAACACGTGTAAAAAAAGTAATTATGATAAACATTTACTTACACCAAAACATGATAAAAATTCAAAAATACTACAAATACTACAAAATACTACATACTCGGCTCCTGAAAATGCCACTGATATGAAAAATAAAAATTACGATTGTAATTGTGGTAAATCATATAAACATCATTCAAGCTTGTGGAATCATAAAAAACACTGTAATCAATATATAGAATCCTCCGCATCAGCCGAAAAAAAGGAACCAGAAACAGAAGATATTGAAATAAGTGACGAAAATGAAAATACGATTATTGAAATATCTCCGAAAGAAATGGATATGCAATCTACAATTGTCGAATTACTGAAACAAAACCAGGAATTTCAAAAGCAGATTATTGAACTGATGAAGGATAATATGGGGAATGGCAACACCACAAACAATAATATTATCAATAACACAACCAATAACAAATTTAACCTGAATGTATTCTTGAATGAGACATGTAAAGATGCGTTGAATTTAAGTGATTTCTTGGAATCGCTGATTTTAACCCTCACCGATTTTGAAAATTTCGGTCCACTCGGGTATTGTGGTGGGATTAGTAATATATTAGTGAGGGGATTAAACAAATTAGATATTAGCAAACGCCCGATTCACTGTAGCGATCTAAAGAGGGAAGTCATACATATTAAAAACAATGATACCTGGCACAAAGACGAGGATAATCAGCAAATGATAAAAGCTATCAAGGCGATCGAGCACAAGAACATTAAACAAATGTCGCTTTGGGGAAAAGCCAATCCGGAATACAAAGATCCGAATCATAAAAAGAGTGACCTCTATACTAAACTCATCGACCACAGCTTGTGTGATACAGATAAAGAAAAGGCTATGAAAAATTACAATAAAATAATCCGAACAGTCGCCAAAGAAGTCCTGGTGGATAAATCTTAATTATGGTTTATTTTTACACATTTGAATATCTAAATGTAAAAATAAACGTAACCCCATTGTTTTACAAGTCGTAAAATGGGTTATCTGTAATGGTCATACCACAATATTGCTGGGGTGATTTCTTATAATCGACCGGTTTATAGACCCCCGATTCTTTGGCATTTTCCAATACAAACTTGAAATTCTGCCAAAAATCCTGTTTATGACCGACCGAAGTGGTCATAATATGCGATAACTCGTGAAGCGCAACAAAGGTCAATGTATTTAAATCAATCAATGTAGTACTATTTTTTGTACGGTTTAAACAAAACGCCAATTTCTCGCCTTTGTTTTCACTATATGCGGTTAATTCACTGGTGGGCAATGTTTCATTTATTTTTTTTGGATTAAACCCTTCCACTAATTTTTTCACCTTGGGATCATCCGGATATTTATCCTTCATATATTTGATTAATTCTTTACATTTATTTGTCACATTTGCTAAAAGATCAGCAGCTTCATTCACTTTTGCCCGTTCTCTCACACAATATTTATTACCATCGACTCCTGAAATAATACATTTCAAATTAAACACATCAGAATCATTATATATTTTTAAACAAATAAATAAAATAAAAAATATAATAATGTATAAGAAAATACTATGTTTGTCTAATCCAAACATTTGTATATGTATTATGTAAATACTATTTTTATGATTTTCGGATTTTTGGATTTTCGGATTTTCGGATTTTTGGATTTTCGGATTTTCGAATAATTGATATTGAGAGAAAAACGGGTTCTCTCAATATCTTACTTGTCAATTATAAAATTGACCTGATATTTATTGCGTATTGGTAGCACCAATTTCAAGAGGAGGTCTCATGAAATCTGGTTCAATGGTTGAAAGATTCCATGGTCCAACATATAATTGTGGATTTGGTGGCTCAGAGCGGATTTGTAAATTGGCGTTTCTTAATGTTTGACCAATTGTATCAATACCAATATGGTAACCAGCCTTTAATAAATTAATATTTGCTAATTCACCCTTTCCGGATGGGTTCAATTGTGCCCATTCACTATTGGTATCCTTTGGCAATAATTCCGCAGGATTTTGAATACTTTGTTGGGCACATGAGGTTGGTACACCAATATAAGGAGTTGGCATTCCATTTACAGATGAATACATCTCGTTACTACCTTCTTGTGCTGGTTTTGGACCAGATGGTTGTTGTTCTGGGCGTTCGCCACCATTACCGTACGCCTTTTTTGGAGAATCTCCAAACTTTTCACTTCCAGCGGACGATTTGCTTGATAAGTAATTCGCAAATAAATTAATAACGTATGCTAATACTATAAGAATAATAATAGTGCCTACAATACCATTTTTTTTCAAAAAATCGTTCAAAAAAGAAAAAGGATTCTTCATTATATAAAATTAATGATAAAATATTTTTTTAAATACAGTTTAATTAGTTGAATTAAAATTTTGTAAATCATCAATTGTCCTTAATTATTCCTTTCGTTTTCATTTTTATTTCATTTTCATTTAATTCTCATTTTCATTATTTAAATATTCAATTTCTCCATTTTCTAAATCGAAATCACTATCATCGTCTAAACTAATATCACTATCACTATCTTCTAAATCTTCCAACATATAAGTTTTCTTAATATTCTTTGCTTCTAAATACGCAACGAGCATATCCTTTTTTGCCTGTTTTGCCTTTTCCTTCGCTTTTTTATATATTTCATAATAAAACTCGTTTGGTTTTTTGAGTTTCATTGGTTCTAAAGTATCTATGTCTAAATTTATATCATTCATTTCCTTTAATTCATCATTTTCTATTGTACAATGGATTTGATTTTGAATTTGATCCGGGGTTTCTTTTTCTTCTATTTTTAAATAAACATTTGTTTTTGGGCTTTCTATTTTTTCCGTTTCTTCTTCTAAATGTATTTCATCCTT
>Ga0114979_10003271_pt1 | contig 10894 bp, 13 predicted proteins | sample S_140625_EF_Meta_FD_87315 | JGI IMG/M metagenome (GOLD analysis project Ga0114979, IMG submission 87315) | Freshwater microbial communities from Lake Simoncouche, Canada to study carbon cycling - S_140625_EF_MetaG | ecosystem: Environmental > Aquatic > Freshwater > Lake | place: Lake... | reverse complement strand
ATAAAAAAGCCACTGGATTGGGAATTGTACCTGCCCGAGTGGCTTCAAATTAAAAATTCTAAAAAAACTTAGTAGAAAATGCTGAAGTTCAAAGCTTGAATTTCAAAGCGAACATCTTCTTCGCCCCGCTTGGAAATTCTGAAGTAAGGCTTGTAGTTCACTTTGCCCCACATTTCGATGCGTTTTCCAAAACCACCAAAGATTGTGAAAGCCGAGTCGTATTCTTCATCATCTTCGTCATAGGATGGGTAAAGTCCAGCACCACCAATAGCAAAGAATGAATTGCGGTAGTTAGAATCCAAGTTGTAAGTCAAAGTTCCAAGTGCAGCTAACTTTGTTTCATTTCCGTTTGCGTCAGGAACTGAAAGCAATCCACCTTCAAAACCCCATTGCATATTGCTCATCCAGTCGTGGTGATACGAACCAAAGACATTGATTGCTGTTTCTTTGTCGCCATCAAAACCTTCATAGGATTCAATGCTGATTTTGCCTAATGTCAATTCAGCCTCATGTTGTGTGCTTGATGCAAAGGACATCGGTACTTTTTTGCTTTGGGCTTGAGCTATCGCTGCCGTTAATAAAAATAAAACAGTGATCAATAATTTCATTTTATCCCCTTAGTTGGTTAAAAATTTTTGAGATGTTTAGACTCGTTCAAGCCTTGCGTACTTGACAACGAATTTCTTTATCGTTTGATCAGAGAAAAGCACACTCACTTTTGTTTGATCACCCGATCCTTCGACTGCAAAAACAGTTCCCACACCAAATGTGGGGTGTTTCACTTTCTGACTTTTTGCAAAAAGAGCTGTTGACGAATCGCTAGAAGCTTCAGAATCGTAATCGGGAAATGATTGATCAAAGTCATCTCGGTATTTCGCTTTCGCAGAACCAAAGCCCTGTGACGAGGCGGCAAGACGGTTCACGAAGCTTGATGTCGTTGCTGCAAAGCTTTTAAATTCAACAAGTTCCTGTGGAATTTCTTTTAAAAATCGGGAGGGGGGATTCATTTGCTCTTGGCCCCAAACTTTTCTAGTTTTTGCATAGGTCAGCCAAAGTTTTTGCCGAGCTCGGGTCATGCCGACGTAAGCCAATCTTCGTTCTTCTTCTAAGTCATCCGATTTTAAATCAGTTGGGTCTACACGGCTGGGAAATAAATTCTCTTCCATGCCGACAATAAAAACGTAGGGATATTCTAAACCTTTAGAAATATGCAAAGTCATCAGGGTAACAGAATTTATTTGTTCTTTCAGTGAATCTTGATCCGAAACCAAAGCCATTTCTTCAAGGAAAGTTTGCAGTGAGGATTCTTCGCTGCGCTCTTGTTCAAATTGGGCGATGGCATTATCAAATTCTTCCAAGTTTTCTAATCGAGCGAGTGATTCAGGTGTGTCTTCTTTTTTAAGTCCTATGGCGTACTCTGTTTTTTCCAGCAAGATATGATAAAAATCTGAAAGTTTAAAATCTTGCGAATCTTTTGTAAGCTCAATCATCAAATCATGAAAGCGTCGAAGCTTGCCAGTGGTCCCTGCGTTGAAGATCTTTTGATCAATGATCATCGGCAAACATTGTAAAAGTGGTTTTTTTTGTTCTGCACTGATTTCTTCAATTTTTTCAACTGTGGTTTTACCAATGCCCCGTGTTGGAACATTCACGATCCGCTTAAAAGCCATATCGTCTGCGGGATTAAGGCATAATTTCATGTAGCAAATCATGTCCTTGATTTCCATTCGCTCGAAAAATCGAACACCGCCCACAATCTTATAAGGAACAGATTGAGTTCGAAGCTGTTCTTCTAAAACCCGGGATTGGGCATTGGTGCGGTAAAAAATGGCGAAATCAGAATACTGTCCTTCGCCTTCAGAGATCAATTTAAGGATACTTCTAACAATGTAGCGAGCTTCTTCATATTCGTTTCGCTCTTCGATCACACGTATAAGATCTCCGTCATGATTTTGCGTAAACAAAGTTTTATCTTTTCGAATGGAGTTATTTTTAATCACGTGGGTGGCGGCGGTGACAATGTTTTTAGTGGATCTGTAGTTTTCTTCCAGTTTAATAATTTTTGCTTCAGGAAAATCCTTTTCAAAATCTAAAATATTTCGAATGTCAGCCCCACGCCAACTGTAAATGGATTGATCTTCATCACCCACAACACAAAGATTTCGATGTTTTTCAGCTAACTTTTTCACAATCAAATATTGTATGTGATTGGTGTCTTGATATTCGTCCACCATGACATAACGAAAATGATTTTGCAGTTCTTCAACTACGGCAGGATACATTTGAAAAAGTTCATAGGTCTTCAAAAGGAGATCATCAAAATCCAAAGCGTTGTTACGCTTCATCTCGACCTCGTATTGCTCGTACACTTGCAAAGATTTAGGATCCATCAAAGTGTGACCTGTGGCTTTTTGTACTTTGTCTGGGCTAAGACCCATCATTTTAGCAGTAGAAATTCGAGATTGAAAGTTTTTGGCAGGATGAATTTTGTCATTAATATTCTGAGCTGCCATGACTTTTTTAATTTGTGAGAGCTGATCTCCGGGATCAAAAATTGAAAAGCCAGGTTTGTAATCTAGCAGTGTGATGTGTTTTTTCAAAACCCGAAGACAAAAGCTATGAAAAGTGCTGATCCAAAGTTGAGCTCGGACAGTGGCACCAATTTCAGACAGCAGATGATAAATTCGGCTTTCCATTTCGCGAGCGGCTTTATTTGTAAAAGTCACACACAGGATTTCTTCAGGGGCACACTGACCAGATGAAATCATAGCAGCCATTCTGTGGGTCAAAACCCGGGTTTTACCGCTGCCTGCTCCTGCCAAAATCAACAGGGGACCTTGAGAGGTTAAAACAGCATCGGCCTGCGGGGAATTTAGCTTTTTTGTAAGCACTTCAAGGGTGTTCATAAGTTGTGCAAGCTAACGAAATCCTTGAGAAAAATCCATGAACAATGTAAGTTAACGCAATTCGTCAAGGGAGGCGACTTGTATAAGCCATTTGAGAGTATCATTCAACTTGCCGCCATCAGTTTTTTGCTGATGAGCTGCAGTGGTCAGCCATCGAAGTGGAGTGCGGATGAACCTTTCACTACGCAGATTGTTGCCGGAAATGCTGAGGGCAGTGTTTTTAAAGTCGTAACTCTTAAAGGCGTTCAAGATCAAAAAACTTTGCGCGGTCAGGTCGTCGAGTTTTTTCTGTCACCCGGAGAGAAGGGAAATCAGCTGGTGGGTCAAGCGCCGGTGGCTCGTTTTATTCAAGGCCGTGACGGCGTTCATATTCCAGCTGATGTTTTAAGTCTTCAGATGGTGACTTTGTATCATCACATGCAATCGTTAAAAGAATTTGAAGAAAAATTATCTGATGAAGCCGTGGGTACTTGGCCACGTAAAATTGGACTTCAGGTCAATTCGAAGGACCCAGATACTCGATATAACAATGCTTTCTACAATCAAAAATTAGAAACGCTTTATTTTGTTCCTTACACTGACTCAAGCTTACCCATTCCCTTAAATCCCGGAGTGATTGCCCATGAATATTTTCACAGTTACTTTGCAAAGTTTGTTTTAAAGCCTCTTGCAGCTCAGAAAAAAGTGAAACGGGATTTGTACACAGAGTATGTTTTGAAATCACTGAATGAAGGCCTTGCGGACACTTGGGGATGGATTTACACAGGGGATCCTGATTTTTTATCGTTGTCGCTGCCTCGGCTAAATGGAATGCGAAAATTAGAATCGTGGGACATTAGAAAAACCCAAATTAAACCAGAAGCTGAATTAAAAACAGAAACGCAATTCGCAGACAATTCTTGTGAGGATTTTGATAGCTGTGAAATGCCTATGCAGGATTTAGTTAAGAAAGCTTATGAAAATGGAACTGTGATCGCACAACTTTTTAAAGACATGATCACTTTCGATCAAATTGAAAACAAAAAAGCAAAATCTGATTCGCAAATTTTTGCAGGGAGATCCATTTTAGAACTTTTAGAACAAATTAAAAAAAGTGTGGATTCTGGCAGCTTAAGTCTTGAAAACACAGTCCTACTTTGGTCAAAATTGCTAGGTGAACTCAGCAATTCGCAGTGTGAAGTTTTAAAAAGTGCGATCAGTACAGATTCCATCCGAGATCAAATATGTTCAAATCGTTAATCTTGCTTTTCTTTTTTGTACAAACCAGTCATGCCAGCATTCAAGTGTGGCCACTGGGAGCAGGTGCAAGATTTGAGCGCGACGAGAACCAAAGTTTAGCTCCAAGAATCACTCAGCGATTCGCAGTCGGGTTAAACATGAAGTCAATTCAAGTGGAAATCGCATCAGACCAATTCAGTTCAAAAAGCTCTGAAGGCAACGTTTCAATTAAGCGTCAGTATCAGGACTTTACATTGTGGTTAGGTCATCAGTTTCATCAGTGGAGCCAAGTGCAATTTCTGGCTGCTGGTGGATTGGGTCAGTATCAAGAAACCATCAAGACCCGAGTGGGGGCTTTGAATGATGAATCAACATCGAATACAAAAATTTTAACTGGAGTCGGATTAGAACTTCGTTACAAGCCATTCGATTTTGGCCTGTTGATTTCATCAGGTGCACGAATTTTATGGGCAGAAAACTTTGATCCCAATCTACAACCGGATTTGTTTGTAAGACTTGGCTTTGAGTTCTGAAACTATCGCAATTCCTTAATAAAACCTTTTTCACCCGCATTCGTCGCAGAAAACTTTTCAACAGCTGATTTTGCTTCAGCTAAAGTGGCATAGGTTCCAACATTCACGCGGTAGAAAGTTTTTCCTTCGACCACTCCGGGGATGTAAAAAGCGGCAAAGCCTTTTGCTTTCAAAGCTTCTGCTCGAGTTTTTGCCTCGAGCTCTTTTACATAGGATCCCACTTGAACTGTGTATTTGCCTGCATCATCTTGAGCTGCATTTTTTGGCATCATTGTAGGAGGCTTGGAGGCTTTCGCATCAGTGGCTGCAATTTTTCGCTGAGAAGCTGCAGTGGGCAGTTTATTTTCGATAATTCTTTGAGCTGCTTCTAGGGCCTCGTCGTTCATTTCTGCAAACTCGGCTGTGTCAGCTGTTGAGCTTGCCGGTAGACCCGTATCAATAGCAGGTGCAGTTTTTGTTCCAGCAGTTTTTGCCACTTCAACAGCATCATCAGTTACAAATTCTTCAGCAAGTTTTGCGATTTCCTCATCACTGAGTTTAGAAGACTCATGCTCGCTTGCCACCGTTCGATGATTTTCTGGTTTGTGTTCAGAAGGCTCAAGTTGAGACAGCTTGTACTGTCTGTCGGAATATTCTTTGCCTACCAAAGTTCCAATGGCAAAAGACAAAAGTGATATAAAGAAGACCAGTCCAAGTTTAATGAAAGTTTCAGATTTTCCTGCCATGTCTTTTCCTTTTTGTTTAATCTACTCATCCTATGGTACCTGCAGCAGCAAAAAATGGTCAAATAAATTGGACAGAAGTCCAGAAAATGGCTTTATCAACTGTCCGTAAGGGTCGTGAGTTGCTCCTCAGCTATTACGGAGAACTCAGTCATGTGGAATCCAAATTTCAAGCAGGTCTCGTCAGCGAAGCTGACCGTGAAAGTGAAAAGCTAATTAAAGCGGGGCTATCAGAAATTCATCCAGCCTGGGAGTTTCTGGGAGAAGAGGAAAGCTTTCTTAAAGGTGATTCAAAAGCAGAAAGAGGAAGCAAACCCAGATGGATTTTAGATCCCCTGGATGGGACTACAAATTATATTCACCAATTCCCAATTTTTTGTATTTCACTAGCCCTTGAATTTGAAGGCCAACTTCAGTTAGCTATTATTGACTGTCCACTGACCCATGAAACTTTCACGGCCATTCGCGGTGGTGGAGCTTATCGAAATGGCAAAAAAATTTCGGTTAGCTCAACTGAAAACTTAAAGGACAGTTTGCTTGCGACTGGGTTTTTTCCAGATCACCTTGAGGCGTTGGAAGATCAATTGGTGGTGTTTTCTAAATTGATTAAAAAGTGCCGAGGCGTCAGACGAGCAGGTGCTGCTGCTTATGACCTTTGTATGGTAGCCAAGGGGACCTTTGATGGATTTTGGGAACCCAATTTAAAACCTTGGGACGTGGCTGCGGGACAGTTGCTGGTTGAAGAAGCGGGTGGAAAAGTTGTGAACAGATCGGGTCGAGCTCACTCACCCTATGATTCCTATATCATCGCAACCAATTCAAAACTTTCCTCGACCCTATTTGAAATTATCAATTCACAGTCAAAAACATGACGTCAGAATCTTGTTAAAAGTTCTGAATTGACACATCTGACATTCAAGAAAAGTTCGTGAGATATGATATCTAAGCTTTGAAGTCGATTTGCAATTCGAAAGTCCTGTTGGCATTTTGGTTGCTGCTAATCCTTATGAACGAGTCCGTTTCGCTAAGGGGGTCCAGTGGCTGAGCAAAAAGCACCAGTAGAAAATTCAACACCAGCACAAAGCAATTCCGGCCAAAAGCCCATGCTTTTTATTATTCTAGCTGTCCTTAACATGGCAGTGGTTGCAGCTGTCGGTGTATTTTTATACTTGGGTAAAAAGAAAGAAGCGGCACACCCCACAGTGGATCAAGTGATCGCAGGCGAAAAAGCGACAACTGATGCTGAAGCCAGCGAAAATAAATCCTTCGTTGGAAAAATTATTCCCATGGAAACCTTCATCATTAATCTTGCTGGGTCTAAGGGCAGAAGAATTGCCAAAGTGAACATGGAGTTTGAATTGAAAGACTCAGGCCCTGATTCAAAAGTGGCTGGCGAAATTGAGCAGCGTAAAGCGCAAATTCGAGATGTGATTATTATTATTTTGTCTGCCAAGACTTTTGAAGAGGTTTCGTCACGAGATGGAAAAGATGATTTAAGAAGTGAAATCAAAGACAGGATTAATTCATTTCTAACAACGGGGAAAATATCCAACGTCTTTTTTACTGAGTTTATTTACAATTAGAGGTCGATCATGAATCAAGTCCTTTCACAAAGTGAAGTTGATGCACTACTTGCCGCAGTTTCTGATGGCGACGTGACCACTTCTGATAGTGGTGGCAATTCAGGCAATGGAAGTGTAAAAGTTGATGACAAGAAAGTTGTTTCTTATGATTTGACTAGCCAAGATCGAATTATCCGAGGCCGTCTTCCCCAATTAGAAGTGATCTATGAAAAATTCATGCGAGCTTTCAGGGTTTCCCTGTCTTCATCTTTAAGAAAAATTGCATCGATTTCTTTGACAAGCACTGAGTTTTTAAAATTTGGCGAGTTTATCAATACTCTGCCTATGCCCACTTGTATGTCGGTTCTTCGATTTGTTAATCTTCGTGGTTCTGCACTGATGGTGATCGAGTCAAAATTGGCGTATGCGCTTGTGGATAGTTTTTTTGGTGGAGCTGAAAGACCCTTCACGAAAATTGATGGAAAAGAATTTACTCCCATTGAGCTTTCAATTGTCAGAAAAGTCGTCGAACTTGCCATCAGTGATCTTGAGCAAGCCTGGGCTTCGGTTGAAATCATTGGCTGCTCCTTTGTCCGTACCGAGCAAAATCCTCAGTTCGTGGGTATCGTACCTCCGACAGATGTTGTCATTGCTTCAACTTTTGACGTCGAATTAGAAAATGCCACTGGCACTATTTCCATGGTGGTTCCTTACGCAACGATTGAGCCTATAAAGCAAAAACTTTCTTCTGGATTTCAAATTGAATCAGATCAAACAGATAAAAAGCTATGGACTGCAATTATTAAAGAACAACTTCTGGATACATCTTTAGATATTAAAGTGAATTTGGGTGAAACAGAAATTCGTTTAAGCGATTTGATGGAGCTTAAAACTGGGGATGTGATTCCTTTGACTCAAGATGCGACTGGCGAGCTCGATATTCAAATCGAAAGTGTTAAAAAGTTTAAGGGCTATTACGGAAACCACCATGGGACTGTGGCTGTGCAAATCACTCGTCCCATTGAAAAATAAGTTCTGGAGGAACTATGGCAGAGGACTCAGTAGAAAATCTTGCAGGCAAGTTGGCAGAAGAAGCCTCTGCAGTGCAAAAGGATTCGGCAAAAAGTTCTGACTCTAGCAGCTCCTCTTTGGGAGCTGGCAAGGATCGAAACTTAGCATTGATCTTGGACATTCCCCTTCGAGTGACCGTTGAGCTGGGCAGAACAAAAATGCCAGTGAACGAGCTATTGAACCTGACTCAAGGAAGTGTTGTTGAGCTCAGTAAACTTGCCGGTGAGCCCATGGAAGTTTATGTGAACGACAAGCTGATCGCAAAAGGCGAGGCCGTTGTAGTCAATGAAAAATTCGGCGTTCGTTTAACAGATATTATTTCACCCTCAGAGCGAGTTGAATCTTTGAAGTAGGAGTCCCATGAAAAATTTGATTTTGATTCTTGTGATGCTATTTGGAAGTTTGAGCTTAGCTTCTAAAGAAGTCACAACAACTGAAGTAACGACACCCTCAGTAGTTGAAAAAGTGACTCCAGCTACAGAGGACTCAATTCCGGTGAATATCAGTCAGCCTAAAGTGGCAAGTGCTGCTGAATCCACAACAAATCGACTTGTCATTTTAGTGGGCATTCTTGTGACCCTTTCCGGAGTTGCCTACTTTATCACAAAAAAGTTTGGTCGCCCTGGATCCACTCATCAAACTCAAATCAAAGTTTTGACTCAGCATTATTTAGGGCCGAAAAAAAGTTTAGCTATCGTTCGAGTTGCGGGTGAGTCGATTTTGATTGGAATCACTGATCAGTCCATCAACATGATCAAATCATTGTCCTTATTAGATGATGAAGTCCCTGAAGTAACAGCTATGGATTTTGAAAAGACTTTACAGGCCTCTGAAAAGGTCCAGTCTTCAGGTTCTGAGGAGTTTTCCATGCGCCATATTAAGGATGTCGTGAGTCTTAAGCTTAGGGGAATCGGGAAAGACACATGAACATAAAAGCCATCTCAGCCATCTTGATCATATTCTTTGCAACAGCACTTGCGCAGGCGCAGATGACTTTGCCGACGATGAATTTAGGTTTCAAAACCACTGACAATCCAACTGAAGTTGTCAGTGCCATTCGATTGATTCTGATCATGACAGTTTTAACCTTGGCTCCGGCTATTCTAATTATGATGACAAGTTTTACTCGCATCGTGATTGTATTCTCTTTTTTAAGACAAGCTGTTGGTATGCCGCAATTACCACCCAATCAAATTTTAATTGGTCTTAGTCTGTTTCTGACTTTATTCATAATGGGCCCAGCTTTTAAAGAAATTAATGAAAAGGGTTTACAGCCCTACATGTCTGGTTCAATGCCTCAGGATCAGGCCATCACAGCTTCGCTTTCACCTTTAAGAAAATTTATGTTTGATCAAACCAGAGAATCTGACCTTTCTTTGTTTGTGAGGCTTGCAAAAATTGAAAGCCCGAAAACTCGAGCTGACGTTCCAACAATTGTTTTGATTCCTTCCTTTATCCTGTCCGAACTAAAAACAGCTTTTCAGATTGGTTTTATTATTTTTCTTCCTTTTCTAGTGATTGATGTCGTGTCTTCAAGTGTTTTGATGGCCATGGGTATGATGATGCTTCCACCGGTTGTGATTTCATTGCCATTGAAAGTGATGCTTTTTGTTCTTGTTGATGGTTGGGGACTACTTGTGGGTTCCATGGTGAAAAGTTTCGGTTGAAGCAAAATTGAGGGGTAATAAGTGACAGAAGAACTCGTACTTAAATTAAGCCAAGATGCCATGAAAACAACAGCACTGCTGGCAGCGCCGATGTTGTTAGGAACACTTGTTGTGGGTTTGGTGGTTTCAATCTTTCAAGCACTGACTCAAATCAATGAGTCCACTTTGACCTTTGTTCCTAAAATAATTTTGATTGGTTTGATTATTTTAGTCGCAGGTCCCTGGATGTTGGATGTGATGTCACAATACACGGTGGGCCTATTCGAGAGCATTTCAACTTCTGTGAGGGAGTAAGCTTGTTAGTAGGACAAATTTTTAATGAAGCAAACGTCATGATTTTCGGGCTCATTTGGCTTCGAATGATGAGCTTTGTTATGTCCTCGGCTTTTTTTAGTTCTCCTTCAGTCAGCCTTCCAATCAAAATTTTATTCTCGATCGTGATGACTTTTGTCGTTGCACCCATTGCAGAACTTGCGACAGCTGATACCAACGTACTTAGTTCAGGTCTGGTCTTGTACGCTCTTAAGGAAGTCAGTATTGGATTATTTTTGGGATTCTTAACTCGCTTCTTTTTCTTTGCTCTATCGATGACAGGAGAAATGATTTCAATCTCTTTAGGACTCAGCTCGGCACAGGTTTACAATCCATTTTCCGGTCAAAACGGCCAGGTGATCGAACAGTTCTACTCACTTTTTGGAATGATGGTTTTTTTAAGTCTCAACGGTCATCATGTTTTTGTGACGGCCTTAGTTGATTCGTTTCAAATCATTCCCCTGGCTAAGTCCGGTATTGAATTTGGTGGACTTGCCGAGGTGGCCAGCCGCTTTCAATCAATTTTTGTCATTGTGGTTAAAATGTCTGCTCCAATTGTGTTAACTTTGTTCATTGTTAACATTGCGATGTCCATAATTGGTCGAGCCGTTCCACAGATGAATGTCTTAGTCACATCTTTCCCTGTGACGATCATGATTGGTCTTTTTGTCATTATCATCTCCATTCCTTTGATGTCTTTTGAAATGAATCTCTTAATTGAGTCGACCTCCAGTGAACTATTCAAAATGATGAGGACACTGTAATGGCTGACAACGATCAAGAAAAAACAGAAGAAGCCACTGATACCAGGCGAGAAGAATTTCGCAAACGAGGACAAGTGGCTCACAGCAAAGAATTTGCATCTGCTCTTTTCTTTTTGGTGGCCTCGGGTTCGATCTATTT
>Ga0114979_10003269_pt1 | contig 10896 bp, 14 predicted proteins | sample S_140625_EF_Meta_FD_87315 | JGI IMG/M metagenome (GOLD analysis project Ga0114979, IMG submission 87315) | Freshwater microbial communities from Lake Simoncouche, Canada to study carbon cycling - S_140625_EF_MetaG | ecosystem: Environmental > Aquatic > Freshwater > Lake | place: Lake... | reverse complement strand
CGGCCCAGCCACTCTGCGGTCATGGGCATCTGAGCCCGGAGATCCGGCTTTTGGCTTTGCTTGGTGTCCATACTGTCCATTCCTTTCAATAGAGTCAATAAAGTAATACGGGTGTTGCGCGCGCGAGCCCGCATGTGCGCTTGCGCCCGCCCGCTGTGCATAGCGGGAGGGACACACGGTTGATCAGACAATGCAGCAGCTTCAACCTCGAAAAAGTGGTTGGTAAGCCACTGAAGTGCTCCATGCAAAACCATGGACACCGTGGACACTTTGGCGGCGTGGGCTAAGTCATCGGTGCGTGCGCTGACATCCCCGCGTTCGCGCCACAACGGGGGGCGCGATGTCGCGCGCACCTCCCCTGCCCTTCGGGCCCGCCACTGCCAATCTTGCGTCTGGTGGCGTCTGTTGCACGAGGCGTTTCAAGTGCCTGGGCCGCCAGCATGTGGCGGTTAAATGGGCACATCGTCAGCGTCCTCTTCGGTTGTTGTTAGGTCTGCGCCGCTGTCGGTCAGCAGCGCCATGTCGTTTTCTTGCCCGTCGTTGGGCCAATCGCGCGGGCGGCTGTAACCCCATGCCCGCACGCCATTAATCTGGCGCTTAACCCGCTGCCAGCCCTCATGGTCCATCCAGGTGGTGACCTGCTTTTCAAGGGCCCGCGTGGCCTTGGCCGAATCAACACCCAGCGCCAGGCACAGCTGGCTGATCGTGACAAAGTCGGTCAGGCCATTGACCACCGCACCAATACCGGCGGCCTGTGGATCGCGGGTCAGCACGGACAGCAGATCGCTGACCACAGCGGTCTCGACCAGCCTGGCCTCTTGCATGGGCTGAAACAGCCTGCGCTCTTGGTCCGGCGTGGGCGTGTAGGCAGCGCCCTCCAGATACAGCGCATAGGCCTCTGCGAAAAGCAAATCACGGTACTTGGCCAGCCACTCGATGTTGATCACCTTGCGCACCGGTATTGGCCAAAACCGCCGGTTGCCGGTCCTGTCATACAGGTAGGTGGACTCGTTGGTAGTGCCCACCAAAACGCACTGCCTGTCAAAGGCCTGCACCGTCTGGCCATAGGCCACGCGGTACCGGTCCACCTTGCTTGAAATGAAAGCCTTGATCGCGCCAACCTCGGCTTTGGAGAAGTGCGTCATCTCCGCAATCTCATAAATCCACAGGCCGGCCACTTGCTCTTGCGCCTCTTTGCCTCTGCCCACCTCGAAAGGCGTATCGCTGTAAAACGGCGTGCTGCCCAGCACCTCCACCATCGTGCTTTTGCGCAGGCCGCCCACGCCTTCCAATACGGGGCAATAGTCAAACTTGCAGCCTGGCTGCATGACGCGGTAAACCATGCCCAAAATCCAGCAGCGCCCGACGAGCGACAGATACTCCGCCATGCTGGGCGTCAGCGTCTCCAGCGACTCGCCCAGGGCATGGATCAGCCACTTATCCACGCGCGGCTTTCCGTCCCACTGCAGCCCGCCCAGATAGTCGCGCACCGGGTGAAACCGCTGGCTGTGCGCCACGGTTTGTATCGCCTCGGTCAAGGCCGCGCGCGGTATTGACGGCAGGCCGTAGGTGGTGCTCAGGTACTGGCCCAGCAGCAAGTCCACCGCGTCGGTGATGTCGCCCGCCTTGCCGTGCTGCCAGGGCCACGCGCGGCGCGCTTGCAGCGTGTTGCTCAGCTCGTTGTAAGCCAGCACGCCCTGCAAGTCCGGGTCGTTTTCCAGCGCCTTGATCACCAGCTTGCGCGACACCAGCCAGCGGCCCTTTTCACTGTCCCAAAACGGGGCCAGCCAGGGCGGCGTCAGGCCGTCTCGGCCACCACCACCGACATCGGCATCGGCACTATCGCTGCCCTTGGTGCCACCGAGGCCGTCGCGCGTTTTTGCTTTCTGTGGTCCATCGGCGTCTGTGGGCACGTCTGCCCCCGGCAACGGCTGCGCCCGGCCAAAAAGGGCCAGCACTGCCGCGCAGTCCCAGCCATCGGTCGTGATCGCATCCGCGCAGTCCCAGCCATCGGGCACCACCAGCGGCGAAGGGATGGGCAGCAGCTGCACGGCACACCCATGGTCCTTTCGCAGCATCGCGCCAATCGACAGCATGGCCGCCATGCCCGGTTGTTTGTGCGGCGGCAAAAGCGGCTTGAGCGCCTGGACAAGAGAGACCTCTGTCTCATCCGAGCATTCGCTGCGCTCGGCGCGCGTCAAGGGCTCGCGCTTGGCATCGCAGTCCGGCCAGAGCAGCAGCGTGCAGCCCGCCAAGGGCGACCAATCGGCCTTGGCCCAAGCCTTGCACCCGCCCGGCCAAGACGCCACCTGGTACACGCCAGGCGCGCCCGCGTCCAAGGTGCTTTGCAAAATGTCTGCCTTGCGCTCACCCTCGACCAGCACCACCGTCAAACCCGCCGCCGCAGCAGGCCGTTGACCATTGGGCACGTACAGCGGGCGCGGGCAATCCCAGGTGCGCCAGTGCCACTTGGCCGCACCATCGCGCGCGCTGGCGCACCAGGTGTAAGGCAGCGTCTCTTTGCCGCCATCGCTCGTCTTAAAACGCACAACGTAGCCATACACATCCTCGCCATAGCGGTAGGTGGCCAGGTGCTCAATGTCTGCCGTCTCGCGGTACTGGTGGCGGTAGGTCGGCTGCGGGGCCAGCGCGGGCACAGGCACCACAGTCGCCCAGCCCTCATCGGTCTTAGGGCGCGGCACGGCTGCCTGGGGTGTAGGCCGTGGCTGCGGCACCTGCGCGCCCGTGGCCACGGCCACACCGCGAATGCCGGCCACGTCCTCCAAGCCTTCGGCGCGCGCCACCTGCAGCGCCGCCTGCGCCATCGGCAAGTTGTAGACCGCCGCGTACAAGGCCAGCAGATCGCCGCCCTTCTCGCCCGTGGCAAAGTCCGACCAGCGGCCGTTGCTGGTGTTCACGCTGGTGCTCTTACCCGCACCGCCAGTCAGCGACGCACATTGGTACTCATGCCCGTGCAGCACGCCATCCGGCAGCCACTGCGGCAGCAGCTGCCCCGCCCGCTGCAGCAGCGCATCGGCCAGCGCCGCAAAATTGATGGGTGGCAGCTGCGTCATTCAGCACCCACCGTTTCAGCCACCATGTAAAACCGCACCTCGCGCTTGGTGTGTGGCAGTGCTTTCGCGCCAATCTGGCGCACCAGCCCTGCGGCATGCAGCAAGGGCATGTATTTGTGCGCGCCGCTCAGGCCCACGTCCGCGCGCTCGGCAATCTCGCGCACCGTGGCACCCTGCTCCAGTCCGGCCAGGTGCTGGCGCTCGTCTTGCAATTTCAAGAGCGCGCCCAGCAGCGCCGCCCGAATCGGCGTCTGACGCCGCCCGGGCTTACCACCCGGCCGATGCACCTTTACCGGCGGCGGCAGATTCACCGGCACCCGTTTCACCATGTTGATCACCAGCCTGGACCACGTTGCCTGATCGCAGCGGCCCACCTCCAGCATGCGCGCCCGGTACCGGCTGTCGCAATCGTCGCAGACGGTGTGCTGCTCGCCACTTTTCATGGCCTCGTAGAGGTAACCCTTCCAGTCCGAGCCCGGCACAAAGCAGCGTGGTGGCCCGTTGGTGGGCATCAGCTTGCGCATCAGGCCGCCCTACCCTCGGCGTGCATGCGACCCAAAAGGTCGCGCAGGCTGTGCAAAGCGCTCATGAGCGATGCGGCCTGCGCGTCAATGCGCTTGAGCTCGTTGGCCGTCACCTTGCCATCGGCCACGTCTGTGCCCACCTCCTGCACCAGCGCGCCGAACTGGGCCACTGCGGCGGCAATCGCGCGCAGCACCGCATCGTCCGCAGCGGGGTTTGCATCGGGCAACGGCAACAGCATCTGCCCGGCGTTGTTGGCCATGGCTTGCAGAATGCGCAGATCGCCGGTCAGCAGCGTGATGCGCTCCGCGTCCAGCAGCCCCAGCTTGGCCCCGTTGCGGTTGCTGAGCTCTTGGGCCAGCGTGCTGCCCGCCTTCATCATCCGTGGGGCCAGCGACATCGCGCCCCCGGGGTAATCATGAACCGCACAAAACGCCACGTCTAGCAAGCTGATTCCGGTCATATCGCTACGCCCTCCCTTTTTTGTGATTGATGGGTGCTTTGCAAACACCTACATTGGCGCCATGCACTGCACGGCCACCCTTGGAAAAAACACCCCCCGCACCGGCGCACCAGAGCAGCGCACCTTCCCGCGCGCTGCCGGTGCCAAGGAGCAAACCACCATGCCTGGTACGCCGGTGTGTGGGCCGGGGAGTGTGAAAAAGGCGAGCGCCCCAGCCGAAGGACAATGGGGTTCTCACTCCACCATCTACGCCAACGAAAGGGGCACCCATGAAACCGACAGAAATACCGCTGTGCCCTTTGACAGGCTGGGACATTGCGCCCATTTCTGCGTACGCAGCAATTACGCTTCGCATCGACTACTTGACCCACGCAACACAGCAGCCAGCAGACGCCCATCAGACGCCACAGATGGTGATGACAAAACAGCAGGCCCTAGAGCTGAGCGCGGCACTGCAAAGAGTTGCAGCACGTTTGGAAAACTTACCACCAGAGGGCATCGGTCTGCCACGTCATTGATTGGCGGCTTGGGTTTACGCATGGTGGGTCTCCTGAGAAACAAAGGACTGCGACATGGCAGATGACAAAGAAATTTCGGTCAGCCTAGAAAGCCTGTGCCTGCTGGCCTGCTTTACCGTGCGTGAGACATTGACCACGCTGCAACACAAAGGTCTGATCACCGATGCGGATCGGGACACCATCCTGGCGCGGGCCGTTGACGGTTTGGCGCGCAGCAACATCGCACTGACCCACGCAGATACGGGCCATCTTTTGAACGTGCTGATGGGCAGACCCATGCGCGCACCCGACCGGAATCTGAATTGACCGCGGGCAGCCGGGCGTGCATGGATTACGCATGGTGGGTCTCCTGAGGGGGGGATGCGGTCGTGGGGGCGGCGGCTTGGGCGAGCTCGGGCCAGATGTCCTGCCAGTCGTCAGGGCGTAGGTCTTGACGGCGGACTTCGCCAAGAGTGGCGCGCTCGATCTGAACGCAACGATGTATGGGCACCACTTTTTTTCCGGTGACCCAATCAGACACTACGGGCGGGGTAACGCCCAAGGCAGTCGCAATGACGAGAGAACGCCCATGCTGCCCACTCACCCAAGTTTTTAAGTTCATATGCAAATTATTAGCCACAGCGTAAGTATATGTCAATAGCCATCGCGCAATTTGCAAAATTAGCCTTAGGCCATGTAATCTGGCCCATGCACACCGTGTCGGAAACTCGCCTCGCTCGCCTTCAGATGCTTGTCCAAAAGCACAATGGCAGCCTGGCCGATCTCAATGAAGCCATTGGTTTGGTCCGCACGGATGCCACGCTGTCACAAATACGAACCAAAGCACCGCACAGCAAGACGGGTAAACCCCGCGTGATGGGCGATGACTTAGCGCGAAAGATTGAAGAACGTTTAGCGTTGGAAGCAGGCTGGATGGACACCCCGCCCAGTTATGCGGAATTGCACGGTGAAGAGGACCCGCGCACCAAGGCTTGGCAATTGATGGAGGCTCTAACGCCGGATCAGTGGCCAACTGCGGTGCGCTTGCTGGCTGCACTTGCGCAACCAGCAACGGGAACGCACGGCAAGCAATGACGAAATCTTTGGTTAAATATGCGCATGAAGCGACATGGCACGGGTTTAAAGCACAAATTTATTCTTACCGCGACTTTGATTGTGATAGCTGGTGGTTTAACACCGGCTGTAGCAAGAGCCGAATACGCTAGAAGCAAAGCGGTACTGCGCGCATTTGTAAAACAGCAGGCATGCCCATCTACTGGGCTGAACCGCCTACCCTGCCCGGGCTACGTCATAGATCACATAAAAGCGCTGGCGTGTGGCGGTGCCGATGATCCCAGCAACCTCCAATGGCAAACCAGAGAGGAAGCAAAAGCCAAAGACCGTTGGGAGCTTAGGGAGTGTGGAAAGTAGGTATACCCGCCTTGCGACAATCCGCGTCCTCAATCTGAATCCATTTTTTGTGGTTAGCCGCATCATGCTCCTGTAGGTAGGCAGCAACCACAATACCTGCTTGCACACAAGTTTCCATCGCATCGCCATTGCGCTTGGAAATTTCGTACCTTTGCAAAAAGTCACGGGTCACTGTTTTTTCCGCACCTCCGCCAAAAAGAAATGCGAGGACTGCGAAAGAGAACAAAGCGCCCATCACCAGTCGCCATTTGTTTGATTGACTTCGAGATACAGCCCCACACTTAACGCATGTTTGCGCTTCGGTGCTTAGGTCGTTTCCGCATTCATGGCACTTGATTAAAGCCATACTACCCCCAAAAATGCAACCATTTTTACCACTAAAAATAGCCATTTACTAACTTTTTCACTGGGGCAACCTAAGCACGAAAAATAATTACGCTATGGCTATTGACATTTAATTACGCCAAGGCTAATAATCCTCCCAACCCGCCACCCCACGGCGGATTTTTTGGGAGAGCAAATGCCATATCGCGAATGTTTTGACCGTCTGGGCAACCCCATTGCCCAATCCACGCGCGTGCCCTTGCGGCACCGCATCATCCAGGTGGCCGGGCTGGCCGCCATCGTTGTGCTGCTGTGCATGCTGGGAGGCCGCTTATGAGACTCGACACCCGCCTGGACGCCGACGACTACAACCTCTGGCTGGAAACCAAACAGCTTTTGTGGCTGGTCTTTATCGGCACTCTGCTGGCCATCGTCGTTGGCACGGTGCTGGGCATTGGCGGGGCCGCATTGGATGGCCTGCTGAGCCGCAGCCTGGACACCTTGATTGCAAAGGCCCTGGCATGGCCGCTGTAACCATCGTTTTGAGCGACACGCCCACCGGTGGCATCGCGGTCTACACCGACTTTGTGCCCGCCATCGGCCACCCCATCAGCCCGGCGCAGTCCGCTGCGCTGGAAATGATCAACCGCACGAAAAAGCACTGGGGCATTCCGCTCAGCCGCACCACCACCGCTACAGCCCGTGCCGTACTCACCCCGGAGACACCCACACCATGAGCAAACTCAAACCCATCGTGCGACAGGTCATGTTTCGCACCGCACCCCTCAAGGCCGCACCCCGCACCACGCACCGCATGGCCGGCCTGTATGACCCCAGCACCGACCTGCAGACCCCACGCCCCGGCGCAACCAACGCGCTGGCCCTGCCTAGCCGTATGGGTGACCGGCTGTATTACCGCGACGGGTCCGAGGCGCGGACTTCGCATGGAGGGCGGGCGTGAACCCCATCATCCTCACCCACAGCGGCCTGCACTTCAACCTGCTGGCCCCCGACCCCGATCTGATCGAGATCGAGGACATCGCCCACGCGCTGTCGCACTTGTGCCGCTTCACCGGCCACACACGGCAGCTCTACAGCGTCGCTGAACACAGCGTGCGCGTCTCGCGCCTAGTGCCGCCAGCGTACCGGCTGGAGGCCCTGTTGCACGACGCGGCCGAGGCCTACATCGGCGACGTGTCCAGCCCGCTCAAAGCGCTGTTGCCCGCCTACCGGGGCATTGAGCACAACATCGACCAGGCCATCCGTGCGCGCTTCGGACTGCCCCTTGCGCAGACCCACTGCGTGAAGCACGCCGACTTGGTGATGCTGGCCACCGAGCGGCGCGACCTCATGTCCAGCGACGACACGCCTTGGGAAATGTTGCAGGACATCAAACCTGCACCGTTTCAGATTTTCCCGACCATCAGCAGCTACGCCCGCCAAGCCTTTTTGCAGTGCTTTGCGGACTACCAAGCAGCACATCACTTTCACACCAGCCCATGAACACCACGACCGAAACCAAAGGACTCTCATGAAACTCGAAATCAACTTGGACCTCGAATCTGCTCTTAACAAAGCGCTGTCACCTGAAAAAATGGGCCCACTTTTGGAGTCCGTTGTCAACGCTGCGATCAAGAGCGCCATTGAAGAGGCCACGGGCTACCGCAGCGAATTCCGCAAAACGCTGGAGGCGCAGGTCAAAGAAACCATGCCGAGCGGCTTGGACCTGCGCGATGTTGCCAAGTTCTCGCACGTCTTGAATGCCAGCATTGCGACCGTGGTGGACGCCGCCAACAACGCCACCATCAAGGCCGCCATGGACAAAGTGGTGAAGTCGGTAATTCCCGATGTGCCGGCCACGATCAAACTGTCGGAACTCATTAAGGTCGCGCGCGAAGGCTTCCACAAAACAGACTGCGAGGAGTTTTATGCGCACTACCGCGAAAGCGAGTTCGGCGGCGGATGGTTGGCGTTGGACCGTGACTCAGACTGCCGCAGTCAACACTCTGCTGCAATTTATCTTGCCATCTCCAAAAATGGCAGCGTCTACAGCGTAAAGATGAATTGCGTCCCAGTCACGCCCGCCAGCATGCCCAACGCCGTTGGACACCTGGATAGTCTGCTGCTATCAATGTACGTGGGCCGCACGTCAATCGAACTTGATATTGATGCCCATGAAGTCGAAAGCCTGGCGGGCGATCAAACGGAATACTGATTTTCAACCACAGAAAAGCCTTGTTGAATCATGACCAACACCACCTCCACCCTAGCCCAAATCCCCCTGGACCACATAGCGCCCAGCCTCACCAACCCGCGCAAAACCTTTCACGCAGGCAAACTGGCCGAGCTGGCTGACGACATCAAGCGCCGGGGCATTGACACGCCAGTCACCGTGCGCCCGCTGCCTGGTGCCCGCGTGGGCGACACCGACCGGGGCGTGCAATACGAACTGGTCTGCGGCGAGCGCCGCTACCGGGCCAGCGAGCAGGCCGGCCTGCGCACCATACCGGCCATCGTGCGCGCGCTCACTGACGAACAGGCGCTGGAGATCCAGCTGTGTGAAAACCTCAAGCGCGACGACCTGACCGAGCTCGAAGAGGCCGAGGGCTACCAGACCCTGATGCAGCACGCCAACATCAACGCCGACCAGGTGGCCGAGCGCATCGGCAAAAGCCGCAGCTATGTCTACGGCCGCACCAAGCTACTGGCCCTGGGACAAGAGGCCAAGCAGGCCCTGCGCGACGGCGGCATAGACGCCAGCCGCGCCCTGCTGATCGCCCGCATACCCGACAGCAAGCTGCAGATCAAGGCGCTGGCGTGGGCCAGCAAGCCCGGCGAATACACCGGCGAACTACCCAGCGTGCGCCAGTTGACCGAGTGGCTGCAGTCGAACGTGATGCTCAAGCTCAAAGACGCCACCTTCAAACTCACCGATGCCCGCCTGGTGCCCGATGCAGGCAGCTGCACCGACTGCCCCAAGCGCACCGGCGCCAACCCCGACTTGTTCTCAGACGTCAAGAGTGCAGACATCTGCACGGACCCGCCCTGCTACCACAGCAAAACCGATGTCCACCGCGAAGCCCTTATGCAAAAAGCCCAAGCCCGTGGCCTGCAGATCGTGCAGGGCAAAGAGGCGCAAGAGATGCTGGGCGGCAATCAAAACCGCAGCCTGCCGGAAAACTACACCCTGCTGCACGAGACGCGCCCCGACCTCACCCCCGAGGGCGAGCGCCCGCTGACGCTGGCACAAGCCCTGGGCAAAGACGCGCCCACGCCCATCTTGTTTGTGCACCCCCGCACGCAAGAGCACATGGAGCTGGTGCCCACCGCGCAGGTGCTGGCTGCGCTGCGGGCCAAGGGGCTGGAGCGGCCGGATGCGCCGGTGGTTATAGCGCGCGGTGACGACCCGCAGGAGACCCTGAACGACTTGTTAGAGGGGATGCAAAAGATTATTGATAAGCAGAGCGACCAAGCCCTGCGCAATGCAGCTATAAATGCCGTGCACACCAGCACCGCAGAGCAGGCCCAGCAGCTGACCAACGACATGCTGCGCGCTTTGTTGCTGTGGGAGCAGAGCAACACTTATTCCGGCCACATGGCTGAGACGATCGGCTTTGAGATACCCGAAGGCGGCGATAAAGATGAGGCGCTGACCCAACACATCCAACGCCTGAACAGCGCCGGCCTGCTGCGCGCTGCAGCCGCTGTGCTGCTGGACAACACCTGGTCCATTGACCCGACTTTCACACGCGCCGTGGCCAAACACCTGGACATCGATGCCAAACCCCTGCAGCGCAAGGCCACCGCCGAAGTCAAAGCCCGATATGCCGCCGACATCAAGGCCCTGCAAGCCCAAATTGCCGCGAAAAACCCCCCTCCCCCTACGGCCCCTGCTGCGCAGTCCAAGCGGGTTGCCCCCGCTGCCGCGCGCCCGGCCAAGTTAACCCCCGAGCAGGCCAAATCAGGCATCGCTACCGCGATGCAGGGCTTGGAAGGGGCGACTGCTGCGCCCGAGGGCGCAGTGGCGTCGCCCGGTGCAGCCCCACCAGACCCGTTGCTGCAAAGCGCAATCAACCTTGTCACCCGCGAACAAAAAGCCACCGTGCGCCTGCTCAAAACCGAGCTCAAGGTCGGCACCACCAAAGCCCTGGAAATCATGGACAAGCTGCAAGCAGCGGGCACAGTCAGCGCGGTTGGCGCGGATGGTGTGCGGAAAGTGATGGTGGCGGTATGAGCCGAAAATTTTTACTCACCAAATTTGTTTGTTCGGTATGCGGCAACAACTTGAGCGTGGATTACAAAACTGGATCTTCCCGCCATGAAAACGGTGAGCCAACAGGCGCCGACATGGTTGAACACAGCATCGCGGTTGAACCCTGCGGGCCATGCGCTGCGCCGCTTCAGCAAATTCGGTCGGCGTTGGCAGTACTGGCCAAGCAAGGGGGTGCGGCATGAGCGACAAACCAGTACGGTTTTCCGCGCTGATGGTGCGTGCTCTGCTGGATGGAAGTAAGACCCAAACGCGGCGTGCGATCAAGCCACAGGCCAGCAACGTTTGAGCTGATGAGACAGCGCCAGTTATTGG
>Ga0114979_10003267_pt1 | contig 10906 bp, 2 predicted proteins | sample S_140625_EF_Meta_FD_87315 | JGI IMG/M metagenome (GOLD analysis project Ga0114979, IMG submission 87315) | Freshwater microbial communities from Lake Simoncouche, Canada to study carbon cycling - S_140625_EF_MetaG | ecosystem: Environmental > Aquatic > Freshwater > Lake | place: Lake... | reverse complement strand
TTTCCTTGGTTTCCTTGTGCTCCGTTGTTTCCTTGGTTTCCTTGTGCTCCGTTGTTTCCTTGGTTTCCTTGTGCTCCGTTGTTTCCTTGGTTTCCTTGTGCTCCAAAGGTTCCTTGTTCGCCTTGTGCTCCAAAGGTTCCTTGTTCGCCTTGTGCTCCAAAGGTTCCTTGTTCGCCTTGATTTCCTTGTTCGCCTTGGTTTCCTTGTTCGCCTTGCTCTCCTTGATTTCCTTGTTCTCCTTGATCTCCTTGTGCTCCAAAGGTTCCTTGTTCGCCTTGTGCTCCAAAGGTTCCTTGCTCTCCTTGTGCTCCGTTATTTCCTTGATCTCCTTGTGCTCCAAAGGTTCCTTGCTCGCCTTGATTTCCTTGATCTCCTTGTGCTCCGTTATTTCCTTGATCTCCTTGTGCTCCGTTATTTCCTTGTTCGCCTTGTGCCCCGAAAGTTCCTTGTTCGCCTTGTGCCCCGAAAGTTCCTTGTTCGCCTTGGGCACCGTTATTTCCTTGTTCGCCTTGTGGTCCTATGTTACCTTGGTTGCCTTGTGCGCCGTTACCTCCTTGGTTACCTTGCGATCCTTGTTCTCCGACAGGACCGCCTACTACCCAATTCGATCCGTTGCTTTGGACCCACACGCTTGCATACTGGCTAAGGCTCACTGTAGCTGCGCCGTCGATAGTTTGGGCGCTATGCGGATCAACAGTTATTATACCACTATTAGAGTTTTTAATGATGAATATACGATCAGTGACCAACGTCGCATCGGGCAATGAGACTGTAAATGTGCCGGTAGAGCAATCGATAAAATAATCATAATCTGCGTCGACTGTATAAGTCGCAGACACAGACTTGTAAGGTAGACTAACGCCCCCCATCACGACTAAACCATTGCGAATTATAAGATTATTAGTGTTAGGCATGGAAGCTCCTAGTGTATTGGCATATAAAGTATATTTCTACGGTTATTTAGATTCGATAATATTTTATTAGATTATTCTAGCACTAATTTTTACTGTCCAATTACCGGTCGCTATAGTGGCTGTTATTATTACATTTGGTGTGACTACAGCAGCCGTAAAAACAAAAGTTAAAGTCGTACCGTTAAGATCTTGAGTAGTAAGCTCGTTCATTGTAATAGTATTAGCTGTTTTATCCCACACAGCTACCATTGTGCCTGCTCTATAATATGAATTGATGGTTTCGTATATGAAATATTCTATAAAAGCTGCCGTGCCGTCATTTTTATTTAAGCTAAAAGCAGAAAAAGGTGCTGTTTTATTAGTAAAAACAGTCGAACTAAATCCATCTCCTTGGTAGCCTTGGTATCCATGATTTCCTTGTTCACCTTGATCACCTTGATCGCCTTGATATCCTTGAAAACCTTGATAGCCTTGATTTCCTTGTGCGCCTAATGGCCCGCGAATAGGTCCGACATTTTGCCAAAAAACAGGGCTAATTCCCGTATAGATAACACCGTCGCCGGCTGAAGCTGTGCCGACAGAAGGATTAGGACATGGTTGAGTAGCTGTGCCTTGTGTCGTAGATGTAAGGATCCACATATCACCTATAGTAGCGGTGCTGGTTTCGATATTAAATATGTTTTCCCATGAGTCGGAACCCTGTATAGTAACACCAGTTCCAGAAACGCCTTGGTACCCTTGTTCTCCTAAGTCTCCTTGGTGGCCTTGGTGGCCTTGACTTCCTAGTTCTCCTTGGTCTCCTATTACACCTTGGTCGCCTTGGTTTCCTAATTCGCCTTGATATCCTTGTTCGCCTTGGTATCCCTGTTCTCCTAAATCTCCTTGGTAGCCTTGATCTCCTTGGTTCCCTTGGTTTCCTGTTTCACCCTGAAATCCTAGTTCACCTTGGTATCCTTGGTTTCCAATTTCACCTTGGTATCCTTGGTTTCCAATTTCACCTTGGTATCCTTGGTCGCCTTGGTAGCCTTGATTTCCTTGTTCGCCTTGATTTCCTTGTTCGCCTTGATTTCCTAGTTCGCCTTGATAGCCTTGTTCGCCTTGATAGCCTTGTTCGCCTTGATAGCCTTGTTCTCCTTGGTAGCCTTGTTCTCCTTGCGATCCCTGTTCTCCTTGGTAGCCTTGTTCGCCTTGATATCCTGACCCCTGTTCGCCTTGGTAACCTTGTTCACCTTGATTTCCTTGTTCACCTTGGCTACCTAATTCTCCTTGATATCCTGACCCTTGTTCGCCCTGATTTCCTTGTTCGCCCTGGCTACCTTGTTCACCTTGATGGCCTTGTTCGCCTTGACTTCCTTGTTCGCCTTGGTAGCCTTGTTCTCCTAGCGCTCCTTGTTCACCTTGATGACCTTGTTCTCCTAAGTCTCCTTGGTGGCCTTGGTAGCCTTGGTATCCTTGTTCTCCTAAGTCTCCTTGGTGGCCTTGGTAGCCTTGACTTCCTTGTTCTCCTTGATTTCCTTGTTCTCCTTGATTACCTTGTTCACCTTGATTTCCTTGTTCACCTTGATTTCCTTGTTCACCTTGATTTCCTTGTTCACCTTGATTTCCTTGCTCGCCTTGATTTCCTTGCTCGCCTTGTGAGCCTAGTTCTCCTTGAAAGCCTTGCTCACCTTGTAATCCTTGTTCACCGATTGGCCCTTTTAAACTACCACCATTTGTCCAATAAATAGGAGATATGTCGTTATATATTAAACCATCACCGATAGCAGCTGTACCTATTGAAGGGTCAGGGCATGGTTGGGTGGCTGTACCTTGACTAATATCAGTTACTATCCATAAATCACCGGTTGTTGAAATGCTGGATTTATCATTAAATATTTCTTCCCAAGTAGCGAAGCCTTTTATAGCTAGGCCACTACCAATTTGACCTTGATAGCCTTGGTTTCCTTGTCTTCCTTGGAAGCCTTGTGCGCCTTGGAAGCCTTGTGCGCCTTGTAAACCCTGTATTCCTTGACTTCCTTGATAGCCTTGGTTTCCTTGTCTTCCTTGGTAGCCTTGTACGCCTTGAAAACCCTGTATTCCTTGACTTCCTTGGTATCCTTGTCTTCCTTGGTAACCTTGGTAACCTTGCGTGCCGACACCGCCGATGACGCGCAAAGGAGAGGCTGCTGTACCATCTCCTGCTAAAGTCGCTGAATCTCGAGTTACTACTTCAAGTAATACTTTATTAGAAGTGCTAGCGCCAGTGATTCTACCTTTTGAGTCGATTGACAAGATAGGTATTTGCTTGTCTGCGCCATAATTTCCGGCAACAACGCCAGTTTGGGTTAGATCGATCGATATAGTACCACTTGAAGTGATGGGTGAGCCAGATACTGCAAGATCTTGTGGTGATTTTATATCGACTTGCGTGACTGATCCGCTCGCTACTGAATTGGTCGAGCTCACGTTAGTTATTCTACCATATTTATCGACAGTTATTATCGGTACTTTAGTAGAATCGCCATATGTTCCTGGGCTGACGCCTGTAGCACTCAGATCTAGCGGGCTTATAGCAGTACCGTTGCCGTCAAGATTCGTAGAATGATATACTAATTGTCCTTCACCAAAATATGGCTGATCATTATATTTTGTAGTGCCGTCACCGATTTTTAATCTTTTGGTATCTGTTTCATATGCAAATTCGCCCACGGCGAGAATTGGATTTATTAACGCCCATTCACCAAATCTGCCTTTTCTACATTGTACTCTATTTGCCATTATATCCCTATTACATTATCTATTAAGTATATTTATCGAAAAGACCTATTAGATCTTCGAATGTATTTATCCACAATTTATACTATGTTGGTGTCGGTGTTGGTGTAGGTGTTGGTGTTGGGGTCGGTGTTGGTGTAGGCGTATTAGGGCTACATAACGATTTTATTACTTTATTACCGCTTTGTATCCTATTAGCTATCAGAACACCATCACCGTATGCTATTTGGCTCGGGTTAAAATTCTCAGGGAAAGTCGGCGTTTGTAAGTCGACATAACTCCAATTTATTCCATCTGTGGAATTAACTATTCTTGAGCCGCAAGCCGAAACGTACTGACCATTCGTGTATATTATATCAGTGGGACCATTATTAAATGGAAATGAGCGTGTGTTCCAATTAATAGAATTCGACGAATAGATAGCTGAAACCCCAAAATAAGCTATCATCAAGTATTGTCCGCGGCCATAGGCTATAGCATGCCACGCGGAGCTCAATGGCAATGTCGCACTAGACCATGTAACACCATCGATCGATCTGTACATAGTTGCCGAGGAAACCGAGCCACTTAGTAAAAAGAATGCTCCATTCGTGAATTGTAGCAGTTGGTGAGAATTTAGTCGGACACCGACATAGGTCCATGTTCGACCATCCACAGAAGTATAGCTCTTACTCGTTCCATAGATCTGGCCAATAGCCATGAATTTACCGTTACCATATACTACACTCTTCCAATCAGCGGCTTCAGGTAGAGCGTGAGTAGTCCAAGTTATCCCGTCTGCTGATACCGATACGGCAGTATCATTTAACTGTAGTGGAAAAGCAACGAATACACCATTGCCAAAAGTTATAGCATAATAACCAGACAATGTCGCTGGCATCACATGCTGTATCCAAGTATCACCACTATCGGATGATATAGCACATACACTTGAAGGCAACGATTTACTGACGACTATGAACTTCCCATTACCATAAACTGGCCTTGACCAGTAGCCATCATTCGGTAAAGTTTTTAGAGACCATTCAGCCGCACATGTGCTTGGAGTCGGCGCACAAATATCGGTCGAGAAATACTGCATATTATTTGACACATCTGGATGATATAAAAACTTTTCGTCAGGACTAAGCACTATACTGGAATTATAACCATTTGTGACTCCCCATTGCGATAAAACTTCGCTATCGGAAAAAGTAATTGCATTTGTTGTTATTTTATAATGTGATAAAAGCTTAAAGCTCTCTGTATAAATGCTCTTTCCATCCTTAGAAATAACTGCTCCTCTAATATCAACACCCGTTGAATATGATGAGACATAAGCTAATGCGCCTGTAGTATCGTTTCTAGTATATTTATCTATGCTCGTATATGATGGGCTTGAAGAACCGGTATCAACGAAGTATACTGTTAGACTGTCAGGTGAAAATAAAATCTGTACTGTTGTGTATGCTCTATGTAATTCGATTACAGGACTAACAAAAGTTAGGTTACCAGTCGTGAGATTTCGAGAAAAGATCCTTAAATCCGAAGTTTGCATGCCGCTGCCAGCCATATACAAATGCTTACCATCTGGAGAGAGCTCTATAGTATTACCAGACCCGATAGTCTGAAGATTTAAAACACTTTGAACATACATTCCACTATTAGGAGGTGAACCATAAGTTATTATGACTGGTTGCTGGTTTTGGTAATTAGTAGTTTGACCTAATGAATATGCGTTACTTCCGTTTGGACTTAATATTGGTTTACCATAAAATTCTGCGCCGCTTAAATTAACTTGAGTTTTATCTATTCGATTTAAATCCCAACTTCCAGCGTTTGGAGTTCTATGGTAAGTGCTTATATAAAATAAATATGTATTGTTAACGGTTCTAGTCCAAACATAAACACTTTGAACTACACCATTTGCATCAAGAGGCGAACTTAAAATAAAATCAGGATATTCTTCTAAGGTTGAATAAGAAGCAGCAATTGTAATTGCCCCAGTTATCACATTCCGATCATATTCCTTGATGCGCCAATTTAATGAATCTAGTACGTATAAGCTGGTTAAATCTTGTGTTATATTTATATCAGCAATGCCATAGCTAAGATAATAGTTGTCAACATATGTTAAAAAGCCATCAATACACGTTGGTGTTGGTGTAGGTGTTGGAGTAGGTGTAGGTGTAGGTGTAGGTGTAGGTGTAGGTGTAGGTGTAGGTGTTGGGGTCGGTGTAGGGGTCGGTGTAGGTGTAGGTGTAGGTGTTGGGGTCGGTGTAGGTGTTGGGGTCGGTGTAGGTGTAGGTGTAGGTGTAGGTGTAGGTGTAGGTGTAGGTGTAGGTGTAGGCGTTGGCATGATCGGAATCGGTTTGATTGGAATCGCGCTATTATTATAATTTTGTGCATATATGATGCCGCGAAATGTCTTGCCATTATCGACTGTTATTAATTCATAGATATCTGTTTTGCCAATGCCGCTTGGGATCGGGTATGGCAATTTTGCTGTTGGTGTGGGTATTGACATTTCTTAATAAGTCCTTTATTTAGGCGGATTAAAAAATCCCCTTATTGTTCCAATAGCATCTGGTTTAAATCTTGGGTCTGTACAATCGTCATTTTGCGCTTGGCTTTCAGTTCTACCGTAAGCGCCACTCACGATAACATCCTCTATACCGTATTTGTCAGTGCCAACGATCGATCTGTCCAGCGCCATTCCAAAATAATCGCAAGCTCTTGCATCAGGCATTTCGATTTTCCTGATAAATGTTAAAGTACTTCCGGTGCTAACATATTGATAAATCCTGCCTGCGGCTGATTTCCCATCGACTGTACAAGTTGGGGCTGATACTAGTACCTTATTGTTTATAAATGATATCGCTGCGCCATATCTTCCACCATCTGGCGAAGTAATTTTTTGCGTCTGGGTCGCCACGTTATTACTTATTTTATAAACATAGATAGCGCCAGCTTCACTATTTTCGCGAGGCGCTCCGACAATGAGCATGGTACCGTCTGGCGATATTTTTACATTATAACCAAAATAAGTGTCTGATTGCTGATTTACGGCGGTAATAATTAAAGGATCCCCGAAAACGGTTTTAAGCTGTGTATTTGGGTCAGTCGCTAGAGTATAAAGGTAAACCCTGCCTTTTCTGACGGCAGGAGAATAAGATACATCATATGAATTTGGCGCCCCAACGGCCATTTTTGCACCATTATCTGATAGACTCACGGAATATCCAAATAGACTGTCAAAGAAGATGCCGGGGAATGGGGGCGTATAAACCGGTTTAATGGTTAGATAATAACCAAACCCGGTTATTAGACCATTACCAAGAACATTCGAAGCGCCGACCAAAACGCTGCATTCTGTGTTCGATATAATACCAGCAGCAGCAGTTGTGCAATCTTTTGATATGGCTACGCTTTTACCACATCCTAGTCTTCCTATGTATGTCTGACCAGACCCACCATTAGAAAATGAAGAATAATGCCTGTTAACATCTATCGTTAATGTATTAGATGTTAGTATATTATAAGTGTAAGAACCATATAAACATATAACAGCTGTAGCTCCATTATACTGATAAAATCCCGCACAAAATGAAGGATTTAAATCAAATAGCTCTGGTAAATTATATGTAGTATTCCACGAAATACTTCCACCCGATATGCTAGCTTCTATCTGTTGATTAGTACTGTAACTAAAACATTTTTGGCCTATTCGCTTAAAAGCACTAATCGTAGCGCCGCCTTGGATGCCTAGAGTCGATCGATATGCATTTCTTAGCCCATAATTTAGTACCAGTAATACATCTCCATCGTCACTAATCGACGAGCTATAACCCATCGAATTATATATCACATTTCTTGGACATAATATTTTAGAGGCATAATCTGTGACCACGAAAGAAGCAATGTAGGTCGGCGTCGTGCGAGCAAGTGACTTAAAGCCTCCAGATGCACATATGCGTTTACCATCGCCTGACATTGCCATGGTCTTAGAATGTGCGCTAGAAACACCTAGACCATCTTCTAATTTAGCATTTTTATAGCACTTTAAGTCATTTATTAGAATATTAGAGCCGATTTTTACAAATGTTACTACAATTCCGCCTCGATATATCCCTGCATATATGCCATTATATTTTTCTATCGATTCTGTAGTCTCGACATAAGCTGTCGCTGATTTTTGAGAAATCGTTATCGTGTTACCGTCATTTGAGACTTTTATATTATCAGCCTCATAAGAATAAACGTTATTGTCGTTAGCCACTTCACCGGCATATTCTGCAGATTTCACGTATTGATTAGTCCCGCCGTTTAAAGTATAATGAGTTATTATCACTTGAGCAGAGCTATTCTTACACGTGGATATTACTGATCCATCTAATGTCATGTCGAACATCATTGAAGTATAGCTAGTAGTAATATCTGTTTCTACGATGGTTTGCTGTAGTGTGTAGGTATTATTAATGTATTTGTAAATATATATTCTGCCAGTGTTGCTTTGATCCTTATTAGTAGATATAGCTAGTATGCTGCTATCGTTGTTTAAGCATACTATAAAACCAAAGTTCGATTTCGGTAAAGCGGTTTGCTCCGGTTCGAACATTTTTTGTTTCAAGACCCAAACCGAATTCTCATTTTTATAGATGTAGACTTTATTGGGCCTATCGGTATTTCTTTGATCAGAAGCGATGGCTATAGTTTTACCGTCACCAGATATTGCTGTAATTCCGCCAAATCGATCTTCTGTAATGCCATCGTAAACTACTATCGCTGAGCTGTATTTCCAATCTGCTCCGATTCGATTAAAGACAAAAGCGCCACCAGTTCGATTAGTTTCATTAAAATTATATATATAAGGAACGCCAACGACTGCCACAGTACCATCAGCGTTAATAGATAAATCATAGCCATAATTTCTACCTAGAGCCGACAATGAGTCATTATATGAAGTCAAGAAATCATAATTTTTAGTACTACTATTATACTTATAAAAATGTACGTCGCCTTTATTTTGGTTTGAATATATATCTGACGCTAATAAATAGGTTCCATCTTTTGAGATCGTAACACAAAAACCAAATCCAGTTCCGAAGCCTACAAATGTGCCATTATCGCTAGGTACTGGATCAGATATCTTACGAGTACCTTCAATAGGTAAAATCAAACTCGGTATAGGCGTTGGTGTTGGCGTTGGAGTAGGCGTTGGAGTAGGCGTAGGTGTTGGGACTGGTGTTGGTGTTGGTGTTGGTGTCGGTGTCGGTGTAGGCGTTGGTGTAGGTGTCGGCGTTGGCGTGGGCGTAGGTGTTGGAGTTGGTGTTGGTGTTGGAGAAGACGAACCAAAACTTGCTGCCGCAAGGCCATACCTTGCACTACCTATAGCGGTGATATCATTCGCAACAATCCCTACATTTGAGACTAAATTTGTTACTGATACAAAACCATTATACCCATAACCAAAGATTGCTTTATCACCGCCGTATCCCGCTGCTGCTGGCCCATGTCTTGCAGTACCGACCCCAGCTGTATCGGATGCGACGACACCTACATTTGAGACGAGGTTAGTCACAGAAACATAGCTAAGCCCTGTGTTTCCAAATCCAAAGATTGCTTTATCACCGCTATAGCCTGCTGCTGCTAGCGCATTTCTTCCAGTACCTGCGCCAGTTGTATCAGACGCAACCACCCCAGAATTTGATACTAGATTAGTAATCGAGACATAGCCATTACCGACACCAAATCCAAAGATAGCTTTATCATTTCCGTATCCTGCTGCCGCTAGGTTGTATCTGACAGTACCAACACCATTTGTGTCGGACGCGACGACACCCACATTTGAGACCAGATTAATCATTGAAACAGGTATACTAACAGTAGAAATACCAATATTACCGTATCCAAAGATTGCTTTATCACCGCCGTATCCTGCTGCTGCAGGTCCATGTCTTGCAGTACCGACACCAGCTGTATCTGATGCGACGACACCTACATTTGACACCAAATTCGTCATTGAAACAGGATAAACTGTATTAACATCGACTCTAAAAAGTCCAAGTCCGAATATAGCTTTATCTGTGCCGTACCCTGCTGCAGCCAATGAGCTTCTAACAGTACCTATGCCAGTTGTGTCGGATGCAACTACTCCAGTATTCGAAACCAAATTCGTTAAGGAATAACTTGTATAATTAAGGGCACCATATCCAAAAATAGCTCGACCAGGGCCTGCGGTTGGTGTTGGTGTTGGTGTTGGCGTGGGCGTAGGTGTTGGAGTTGGTGTGGGCGTTGGCGTTGGTGTAGGTGTCGGATTTCCACCATAGCTGGCAGCCGCTAAACTATGTCTAGCAGTTCCTACTCCAGAAGTATCAGATGCAACAACACCAGTATTACTAACAAGATTACTGAGGTTGACACCACCAGTGCTAGAAGTATCGACAGTTCCATACCCAAAGATTGCTTTGTCGCCACCGTATCCCGCTGCTGCTAAATGGTATCTAGCAGTTCCCACACCGGACACATCAAACGAAACAACTCCGGTATTGCTGACAAGGTTTTTTATGCTGACAGCAGAACCAGCACTATTACTACCATAGCCAAAGATAGCTTTATCCGTACCATAGCTGGCAGCCGCTAATCTATATCTAGCAGTTCCGACTCCAGAAACATCAGATGTAACAACACCAGTATTACTAACAAGGTTAGTAAGGGATAAGGCATTCAAAGTACCACCAATACCATAGCCAAAAATAGCTTTATCGGTACCGTATCCAGTCGCCGACAGGTCAAATCTGGCTGTGCCTACACCTATAGTATCGGTCGAAACAATGCCAACATTTGAAACAAGATTCGAAACATCAATATAAGGTAACAAAAAAGATATAGATCCAAAACCAAATATTGCTTTATCACCGCCATATCCTGTGGCTGCTAACCCAGACCTAGCAGTTCCCACACCGGACGCATCAGATGCAACGACTCCGGTATTGCTGACAAGGTTTTTCATGTTGAGAACAATACCAGCACCATTTTCGCCATACCCAAAAATAGCTTTATCAGTACCATATCCTGCGGCCGCTAAACCACTTCTAGCAGTTCCAACTCCAGAAACATCAGACGCAACAACACCAGTATTACTAACAAGGTTAGTAAGTGATGTATATCCGATAATTCCAGACCTACCATACCCGAAAATAACTCGGCTTAGGTCTGCGGTTGGGGTTGGGCTTGGGGTTGGGGTTGGGGTTGGGGTC
>Ga0114979_10003262_pt1 | contig 10910 bp, 9 predicted proteins | sample S_140625_EF_Meta_FD_87315 | JGI IMG/M metagenome (GOLD analysis project Ga0114979, IMG submission 87315) | Freshwater microbial communities from Lake Simoncouche, Canada to study carbon cycling - S_140625_EF_MetaG | ecosystem: Environmental > Aquatic > Freshwater > Lake | place: Lake... | reverse complement strand
CTGGGGCATGCCGAAGGCCGCCGTCGAGTTGGGCGCCGCCTGCCAGGTGCTCCCCATCGAGCAGATGCCGCGGGCAATCCTGTCACGCCTGACGAGCGGCTGACGCGGCTCTCACGGAATGACGAACCGAAACCGCTGCTCGCCGCAGCGAAAGTAGCAGGTGCGAGTCAGCCCAACGGCAGAGATCGACACCCACATGCCGTTCCGGGTCGTCTCCGACGTGATCATCCAGGTGCCGTCCCGCATGCGTTTGAGTTCGGCATGACGATAGGCCAGCAGGGGATCGTCGAGTTCGATATCGGCCCCGCCGCCCGTCCGGCCGATCGTCAACTTCTCGGAACGCAACGGGCACTCCAACGCACCGGGCTTGGCCGAGGCCTCCGCCAGCACCGGCCAGACCGTCGGCGGGATGTGCACGCCTTCCATCTCGCTGGTATCGCCAGTCGACGGATGCGTTGCGTTGGGCCTGAGTGGATTCCTCAGCCGAAACCGCCGCGCACCCAGAATCAGGATCGCATGTTCGTATAACACCGCGCGGACACACCGCACGAACGTGCCGTTCACGCTGTCGAGGTCGTGGAGGTGCCACTGGAAGCTTCCCCGCCAGGGGGTGCGGCGGATCTCGGCGTGGGCACCCGAGATCGCTGGGTCGTTGGGAATCTGAATATCGCCGGAGGTGCGGCCGATCGCCAGCCTCTCCCGACGGAGCCGCACATCCTCGCCGTATTCCATCGAGCCGTCATCGAGCACGGTCAGCACCGGCACGGGCGGACGCAGGCACGGCCGAAAATCCTGCAGGTCTTCAGGGGCGTACCGTGGCTCACCACCCCGGCCGAAGGCATCCGGCTGCGACACCCACGTCACGACTCGACGATTGAACGAATTGAACGCATCGGACGAATCGATGACCGGTGGCAGTTCCGGGCCGTCTTTCTCGTTCTCGTTGTCCTTGCTGTTCGCTCGTTCCTTGTCGTCCTCGTTTTCATCGTCGTCGGATGCTGCAGCGGTCTTCTTGGCCATGACAGTCCTCCTCTTGCCCGTCACGGATCACGCCGATGGCCAGCGTGTTCGGGCGGTCAGCGATCGCACCCCTTACCCCCCAAGTCTACTTCACGTTTTTGTGTTTGTTCAGACCATGCTCGATCAATCGCATCACATCGAGCACCGTCCCCTCGGGCCCGAGGGGATCGGTCGCCACCCGCTCGCACGGCACCCCCACCACTTGAACTCCGACCGGCAGCCCTCGGCTGTCGCGATCGGTGACTGCCGCCGCCTGCACGACCCGGTCGCGGCTGCCCAGGCGACCCGTTTCCTCATCCGGCCGCACCCGCGTGACCGGTACCGTTCCAGCCGGCAGATCGAGCAGATTGGCCAACAGGCAGGGTGCCGCCGCCAACACCAACCGGGCCGCGGTACCATGCCGCAGTGCCGGTAGGGCCGAAACGGGGCAGACGATGGCATCGTAGGGTGACGCCACCGCTGCGAACCGCGCCGCCAAGTCGATCCGACGGTCGCACAGTTCGCCAAACGCCGCCCCCCGACGGGGACCGGTGGCCCGGAGGGCGAACGCCTCGATGCCGCCCCCCACCCCCCGTGAGGCAGCCGCCAACAGCGGTCGCAGCCAGCGTGGCAGCCCTGCCAGCCGCAACAGCAGCGCCACCGCCGGCAGCGGCCGCGTGCCGGCAAACAGCCGTCGGATGTCAGCACCGCCATCGGCAGACAGCAGGCCAAGATGCAGCCACGCTGCCTCCGTCGCCAGGCGGCCATCGAGTCGGACGGTTTCCACACCCGCCCGAGTCAGGCAATCCACCGCCTCCTGCACCGCGCGTCGGACTGCAGGCGAGGGTTCGAGCGGCCCCGCATCATCCCACCAGGCGACCCGTAGGCCACGGGCCGAGATATCGGCCGGGCTTGCACTCTGGATGGCCTCGTTGGTGCGAGTCGGTACCACGCCCCCTGCCACCGCCTCCAGACACCGCGTCAGATCCGCAACCTCCCTGGCGAGGAACCCGGCCCGGGGACGCACGACCTTGAGATGGGGCATCGTATCAAAGGCTCCCCCTGACCCAAGCGCGGCCGTCCGAGGCAGGAATCCCGCGATGCCACACGCATGTGCCGGCTGCCGAATGCTCCCCGCGAGATCGGTGCCGACCGCCAGCGGCACCACTCCGGCGGCGACCAGCGCCGCGTCGCCACCGCTGGAACCACCCGGGCCACGGGCAGCATCGAAGGGATGGTTGGTGCGGCCCCAGACCGGGTTGTCGGTCTCGTGGAGATACATCGCCTGGGGAACGTTGCCCTTCCCCACGATGGTCGCCCCCGCCGTTCGGAGCCTGGCGACGATTGCTGCATCCGCCGCATCGATCTCGTGCCGTCGCGAGGCAATGCCAAGCGTTGTCACCATTCCGGCCACGCCGAAGCATTCCTTCACGCTCACCGGCACCCCGGCAAGTGGCAGGTGGACAGCCTCGTCCCGCATGCGAGACTCCAGCCGGTTCACCTCATGGCCCGCCTCGCTATGCCGCGATTGGACCAGGGCGTTCAGCGCCGTATGCGTGGCGTGATGCCGGGCGATGTGTTCGGCCAACACCTCTTCCGGCCGAACCCGGCCTGCGGCAACATCATTCGCGAGGCTCACCACCGACCATGCCACGGCGTTTTCTCCACACCGCGGGGCCAGGAAACCGGCCGCCGCATACCTGGTACTTCGGCCAACGCCTGTTCAGGGCAACACCGGTTCACGGTGCTGGAGCCACGTCCTCCGGCAACGATTCGGTTTCGAGAACGTCCGGCGATGGAGCAATGGGCCTCATGTCGGCGGCCCAGATAGCATTGCCATCAAACAGCACGCCCGAAAGCACGACACGCTCCCCGGGATCAGCCGGCGGGGCCAACCGTGAGATGATCGACAGGCTGCGGTCAGAGCCATCAGCATTCCCGCCGGCGGCGACCACGCGAGTGCACCAATAGGGACCGACCTGCCTCGAACCGCCCAGAGTGGCAACCAACGAGATACCGTTGCCCCGTCGCTTTTCAGTGGTGAGCCACATGCGGCCGAGCCGGTCCAAATCCATCACGCTGCCCTCGCTGACACAGATGCTGTCGAGCAGATCGGCGGCGGCCGTCGGGGTTCCCCAGGACGGACGGCCCGTATCGGCGGCCATCGTCTCGAGCGTGACGAGTTGCTCGCCGAGGTGTGCAAGGCTCTTGTACCAGTCCACCAACAGCCGATCGCGTGCAGGATCGGCTGAGTCGGAGGCCATGTTCAATGCGGCGAACGCGCGAGTTGCTCGCTCAGTCGCCAGTTCCACGCCTGACTGATCGAGCGGCGGCACGACGGCAGCGGCGCCGGCCGGGGGCATCACGGAGGCGACATCGGCCACCAGAGCATCGATCACGGCCACCGCTTCGGATTGGGGCACCGACACGGGACCGAGATCAACCACCAGCGGGGCCACCGGTGGAGCGACCTCGACGGCCTCTGTCGCCGTCAAGGCCGGCTCGGACAAGGCAACGGGTTCAGCAACCGCAACGGGTTCAGCAACTGCAACGGGTTCAGCAACTGCAACAGGCTCAGCAACTGCAACAGGCTCAGCAACTGCAACAGGTTCAGCAACTGCAACGGGTTCAGTAACCGTTGTCACGGTCGGCGGAGCGGCAGTCGGTGCCGCTGCCTCAGTGCTGGCCGAGAGATCATCTGCCGGCGGAACGGTGCTCGGGCCAGCTGCGACCGCCGACGTCCCGGCCGGGGCCACGGGCGTCATCGCGCCAGGCTGGAGTTTCTGGGGCATCAGAACAGCCAGTTGGCTGGGGAGCTGTTTTCCAAGCGAGAGCGGATCCTGATGGAACCCCCAGACCAGCAGGGCATAGCTGATCGGCAAGGCCATCAGGCCTCCCAATCCCACGCCGATCATCCGGCCACGACCGCTCCCTGGTTTCCTCGCGGGCGTTGGCTGTGCGTCTGCCGCGGCCACTTGTCCCGCCGCTACGGCCGCCGCCAAAGGAATCGAGACCGGGTCGGTCTGTTCCGTCTCTCGCGCATCGGCCCAGTGATCGATTGGAGAACTCTCGGCAAACGGGTTGTCGCCGCCCGCGCCGCCGGCATCGAACGACACATCGTCAGAGACTGGTTCGCGGGACGGTTCGCCGAATTCGGCGCCATCGTCAAAGCCACCGTCGCCAGCGGCATTCTCCACGGTGGCCAGATCGTCTTCATCATCCGTGAGACCCAGATCCGCGAGCCCCAGTTGGCGCGCCACGACGCTCTCGTCGAAGTCCTCTGGAGCGAGTTCCTCGGTCTCTGCGGCCATCGCGATCACTTCGGACGGATCGTCGCGATCGAGCATATCGTTCGATGCCATCTCGGCATCTGGCGGCGGAAACACAACGAGAGGGACGTCGGCGGCCGACTCCGCATCGGCAGGTGGAGCCATGTCATCGTCGAGAGCGTCGAAGGCGAACATGAAGTTCTCTTCCTTCTCCTCGGCGGCATCGCCGGCACCAGGCTCCGCTCCGTCCCCCGAATGCGCTTTGGGCCGTTTCTGGTCGTCGTCGGTCGTCATTGATTGCTCCCTGCCCGATACCGACTCGGGCACTCAACGCCCCGCTCGGCCGCCATCGGGTTTCCCTGTGTCCGTTCCTCAGGCCACTGTCGGGCCTGCCGACGCCAGCAGTGTCGTCACGGGTCGGGCGAAAGTCTAGCGCTGGCCGAACAGGGGTTCGAATCGTCGGCACGAAGGGGATTCGGAACCGCGACCGTACGGCCGGAAAGCCTTGCCTGGACCGCCCCCCGCCCTCACACAAGCCCGTAGGCCTCTCCATACCGCTGCCACAGGCTGTCTCGCAGCCAACGCTCTGACACCGTCTCACCGCTGGCCTGCTCGACAAGCGCGGCAGACTCGTACTGCCGCCCGTAGGCGTGCACGTGCCGCCGCAGCCAGGCAAGCAGTCCGTCGAACCGTCCGGCGGCAAGGTCTCGGTCGAGTTCGGGCAGATCCCGTCGGGCCGCCGCCATGAGCTGGGCGGCAAAGATGTTGCCCAACGTGTATGTGGGAAAGTAGCCGATCAGGCCGGCACTCCAGTGGATGTCCTGCAGCACGCCCTCCGCATCGGTCCGCGGACGAAAGCCAAAATCGCACGCGAACCGGTCGTTCCACGCGGCCGGCAGATCGGCGACGTCCAGATCGCCATGTATCACGGCGCGTTCAAGATCAAACCGCATCATCACGTGCAGGTTGTAGGTCACCTCATCCGCCTCCACCCGGATCAGCGACGGCTGCACGATCATCAGCGCCTGCTGCATGCTGTCCGCACTGGCCTCGGCCAGACTCTGGGTAAAGGCCGCCTGCGCGAGTGGGAAGCACCAGTCACAGAAGGCTCGTGATCGGCCGACAAGATTCTCCCAGAGCCGCGACTGCGACTCGTGGATGCCAAGCGACGCCGCCTCCCCGGGGGGCAGTCCATACCACTCGGTCGGCAACCCCTGCTCGTACAGGCCGTGCCCGGCTTCGTGCAACACGCCATACAGCGCAGTGGAAAGGGAACCCGCATCCCAGCGAGTGGTGATTCGGCAATCATTCGGCCCCACCCCCGAGCAGAAAGGGTGTTCGGTGGTGTCGAGCCGGCCCCGCTGGAAATCGAAACCGATCCGGGTGGCAACCTCGCGGACGAACCGCTGCTGGTCAGCCACCGGATAGTGGCGATGCACAACCGCGTCGTCAGGCCGTCGGGTCGATCCAGCGCACGCCTGCATGAGGGGCACAATCTCAGCCCGTAGCCGGCTGAACTGGGCCGCAATCATCGGCCAGCGGCCGCCGGGCTCGTAGTCATCGAGGAGAGCGTCGTAGGGATCCGCGTCGGGCATCTGGCAGGTGGCCAATTCGCGTTTGAGATCGAACACCTGTCGCAGCCACGGCTCCAACGTGGTCCACGACGACGCAGCGCGGGCGGTCACCCAGGCCTGCTGGGCCTCGACACAGGTTTTGGCCAGTGCCCCCACCAGCCGCGCCGGCACCCGGGCATGCTTTTCGAAGTCCTTGCGCAGCAGCCGAATCGCAGTGCGGACCTGCGGTGTGCCGTCCCGCGCCAGCGGACCGGCAGCCAGCGTAGCCAACTCTTCTCCGTAGACGGGATCGGTCCGCTGTCGATGGGCGAGGGTCGCGATGGCCTCGGCCTGTGTCCCCCGATAGGCCGCAGCCTGCGGCGGCATCATCGTCTGCTCGTCCCAGCCCAGCAGTGCCTCCACCGATGCCAGCACTGCGGCCTGTCGGGCGTGACCGCAGACGTGGTCGAAAAGCTGCTGCGGTGAGGATCGGTCGGCGGGGCCGGGGCGGTGCAGTGGCATGCCGCGAAGTATGCTGTCGGTCGGCCGCTCGGGCAACCAGCGGTCGCGCGACAAGACTCCAGTGAAGGCTGCAACCATGCTCGACGTACTCGTGATCGCCCCACATCCTGACGACGCGGAGATCGGCATGGGAGGCACCATCGCGCTGATGCGGTCGCAGGGACTGCAGGTCGGCGTGCTTGACCTCACCGATGGCGAACCGACGCCGCGGGGCTCACTGGAAACGCGAGCCCGGGAGACGGCGGCCGCGACCGCGGTGCTCGGACTGCCGTGGCGGGAGAATCTTGGCCTTCCCAACCGGCGACTGCGGGCGACGCTCGCCGCCCGCGCGATGCTCGCCGGCGTGATCCGTCGCGTGCGGCCGCGCTGGCTCTTCGCGCCCTACTGGGTCGACGCCCACCCCGATCATGTCGCCGCCACGAAACTGGTCGAAGCGGCTCGGTTCTGGTCCAAGCTCACCAAGTGCGACCTGCCGGGAGAGCCGTGGCATCCTGAACGGATCTACTACTACTGGAGCGTGCATCTGAAACTCGTCCGCCAGCCGGCCTTCGTGGTCGACACTTCCGCCCACTGGGAAACCAAGCGGGCCAGCCTGGACTGCTACGCCAGCCAGTTTGACCAGACCGCCCCGAAGCCCACGGTGCTCGACCGGGTCGAGGCGGCTTCCAAGTGGTGGGGTGCGTCCATCGGCACGCTGCATGGCGAGCCGTTCTCATCGCGGGAACCGATCGGCCTCCGGGGCTTTGACGCTCTGGTTTAGAGCCGAGATGGCGGCCGGGGGTTTGAGCGAGATGGCCCGATCACGGCGACCGGGCGGGTGTCCCGGAGAAGGCTGCACATGCCGTTCGTCGGCGACCGATGATCCTGCAAGCGGGCCGTGGGTACGGCCGCTCGGTCTGCAGGATGCGACGGATGGCTTCCCGAGACATCAACGTCATCGCACTCGTCAAGGGGGGAGAACGCTACGTTTTCCTCTTCGACGACGACAGTCGCGAGGAGACCCTGCGGACGCTGGCCAAATATGCGGCAAACCCGGAACTGAGTTTTTCCTGGTACGACGCGGCCATGCTGGGCCAGAAGGTCCGCGGCAGCACCTCCCACAGCCGCCGCCATCGCTTTGTGCCGCGTGCCGACCGTCCGGCCTAGGCGGCTTCCATGGGCACGCACGCATCGACGGCAGGGGATGGCTTTTCAGCCCCCATCGAGCGATTCCTGCGGTTTCTGGCTGCGGAGCGGGGTGCATCGCCGCTGACGCTCAAAAGCTATCGAGAAGACCTCCGGCAGCTGGAGGAGTTTCTCCGCTCGGCCGGTTGTCGCTCGCCCGGGGAGGCTTCCAGCGTCATCCTGCGACGGTTCGCCGCCGGCCTGCACGCCGCGGGCTACGCTGCGTCGAGCGTGGCCCGCAAACTGGCGAGCACACGCAGCTTCTATGCGTTCGGGCAGCGGGAGGGATGGGTACCCGCCAATCCGGCCAAGCCGCTCCGGAGTCCGAAACGGTCGCGAAAGCTCCCGAAGTTTCTGACCGGTGAGGAGATCGGCAGACTCCTGGCCGCCCCCCAGCCGGCACGGGCGGGTGGACTCCGCGATCGGGCGATCCTCGAACTGATGTACTCGTCGGGCGTGCGCGTGCAGGAACTGGCCAATCTCAACGATGCCGACCTCGACCTGCGGGGCGGCACGATCCGCGTCCGCGGCAAGGGACGTCGGGAACGGATGGGGATCGTCGGCTCCCATGCCCAACGCGCCGTGCAGGCCTGGCTCGCTTCCCGCCCCCGCCGGGCGATCGCATCCTCACGAACCGGGCCGCAGCCCTTGTTCACCAACAAGTTCGGCGGCAGGCTGTCGGTACGTGGGGTGGCCAGGCTCCTGGAAAAACACCTGGCGGTGGCGGGGCTGGCACGGCGGGCGAGCCCGCACACCCTTCGACACAGCTTTGCCACACACCTGCTCGATGCCGGTGCAGATATCCGCAGTGTGCAGGAACTGCTCGGCCACAAGAGCCTCGTCACCACGCAGATCTACACGCACGTGTCGACCACCCGCCTCCTCGACGCCTTCGACAAGGCGCATCCACGGGCACGGTGACCGGTTGGGCGTCTTCAGACGCCAGCCAATATCGAGCGACGGCTTCCTGCGAACGTCAGACGAGCCCGCGTCGGACCGCCCAGACGGCGGCCTGCGTCCGATCGCCGACGGCGATCTTGCGGAGGATGTTTTGCACATGCTCCTTCACCGTCTCCACGCTGATCGTCAGCGACTGGGCGATTTCCTTGTTGGAAAGCCCCAGAGCCATGTGCCGGAGCACCTGTGTCTCCCGCTGGGTGAGCGGGATATCCGGATCGGCCGTCGCGACGCGATTGGCCATGGTGGTGGCAACCCGACGGAGTTCTCCGGCCTTCATCGGCAACTGGCCGGCGGCGGCCCCCGCGATCGAGTGGATGAGTTCGGCACGACTACAGCCCTTCAGCATGTAATCGTGGGCACCAGCGGCCACGGCACGGGCCACGTAGGTCGGATTATCGAAGGTCGAGAGCATCACGACCCGTACGGCAGGCATGTCGGCGCGGATTTTTTCGAGCGCCTCCAAACCATCCTTGCCGGACATCCGGATGTCGAGCAGCACCACATCGGGCTTGAGTTTCCGAGTGAGCCGGACGGCCTCTTCGCCGGTCGAGGCCTCACCGACGATTTTCACCTCAGACCCAGCCAACAGGCTGACGAGGCCGCGGCGAACCACTTCGTGGTCATCCGCAATCACTAATTTGATCGACATCTGGATTTCAGACCTTTCCGCAACGTCCGCGGGATTGTTCCCGGCCGGTATGGTTCCGGTGGACGTTGCTCAACTGTGTTCACTCACCGACGCGGTTCACTGACCGACACGGCTCGCTGGCATCGTATCAAATCAAGTTTCTTGAAACAACCTCTCGGATCGCTGCTACTCGGTGGAGGAATCGTTTCCGGTGAGGCGATACTGTCGCGAACACGCTCCCGGAGGCCAACCACCCAGATGAGCGATTGCATCTTCTTTCCGGCGGAATCACTCACTCTGACCGCGCATTCGCATGCGGGACAACATGGCGTCCGCTCCCTGGGAGAGCAGCAGGCTGGCTAATTCTTTTCCGAGTAATTCCGGCATATCGGACAGTCCCTGCCGATCTCCGGCCGGGACATCGGCCCGCACCCTCGCCGCGATCCTGACCACGCGACCCTCTGTCTCCTCGAGGACACAACCTCCCAGTTCGAGCCGGCCATCAGCGCCATGGTGGCCCCAGCCACCGATCGGGGCCAGACAGCCACCCGCAAGCGCCGCCAGGCAGCTTCGTTCGGCCCGCACGGCCTGATGCGTGGCTGCGTCATCGAGCGGCGCAAGGGCCCGCACCATCCGGTCGTCGTCAGAGCGGATCTGAATGCCGAGCGCCCCCTGAGAAACGGCCGGCCAAAATGCGTCGGGCCGCAGCACCTGCGTGATGTGGCCGGCCAATCCCAAGCGTTCGAGCCCCGCTCCGGCGAGAATCAGGCAGTCGTAGTCGCCGGCGTCGAGCCGACGGAGTCGCGTATCGACGTTGCCGCGGATGCCGCGGACGACCAGATCGCCGCGGATCGCCTTCACCTGGGCAACCCGCCGCACGCTGGACGTCCCTACCACCGCACCGGCCGGCAGCGATTCCAGCGTGCATGACTCCCGGGCAACCAGCACGTCGAAGGGCATGGCCCGCACGGGTACGCAGGCCACCGTCAGACCGGGCGTTTCCTCCGTGGGCATGTCTTTGAGGCTGTGCACCGCCACATCGATCCGGCCATCCAGCAAGGCCCGCTCCAACTCACGGACGAAGACACCGTCCCCGCCGATGGCTGCGATCGGCACGTCTGCACGGCGATCTCCCTGCGTGGAGATGGTGACGGTCTCGACGGCATGACCAAGTCTCCTGAGTTGATCGGCCACCCAGCCGGTCTGCGTGCGGGCCAGCAGGCTGGCCCTCGTGCCGACGCGAATCGGCAACTCCTGGCCAGAAAATCTTGAATGCGTGTCCATGACCCGAACTGTTTCTCCTGCCTGCCGCCATCGGCGATCCAACTCGAACGAGCCCCTGAGTCTACCCGGAGAAACCTAGGCGTCGGCACTGTTCCTGTCCGCCCGTGCCACAACTGCCACATCCACGGTCGCCGCTCCGGCGGCCAACAACGCCCGACAGCATGCAGAAAGAGTAGCTCCTGTCGTCACCACATCATCCACCAACAGGATCCGTTCACCCTCGAGCCGACGACGGGCGCGAAAGGCCCCCTCCACATTCCGCGTTCGATCGTGAATCGGCAGTTCGTTTTGCATGCGGGTGGCCCTGTGCCTGACAAGCGCACGGGTCGACGGCAGACTGAGCAATCTCGCGATCTGCTTCGACAACTCTGCGGCCGCGCTCGTGCCACGGAAGGATCTCCGCCACCAGTGCATCGGCACCGGCACAACCCGGCCAATCCCCCAGGCACCGAATGTGTCGCCGTGCTTGCTGACGATCAGCGATGCGAGGGCGGCCGCCACGGCGTCTCCCGCAGGCCGCTTCGCCCGCAG
>Ga0114979_10003261_pt1 | contig 10915 bp, 10 predicted proteins | sample S_140625_EF_Meta_FD_87315 | JGI IMG/M metagenome (GOLD analysis project Ga0114979, IMG submission 87315) | Freshwater microbial communities from Lake Simoncouche, Canada to study carbon cycling - S_140625_EF_MetaG | ecosystem: Environmental > Aquatic > Freshwater > Lake | place: Lake... | reverse complement strand
GGTTTCATACAATTTCTACATTAATTCTATTGATTATATTACTTGGAAGCACCTTAGCACTTCCAATACTAGGTTTAAAATTAATATGCAGTGTTTTAGCTGGCTTATTACTAATTAGATTGTTTATTTTATATCATGATCATCAGCACCATTCCATATTAACCAATTCTCCGGCTGCTGAGGTAATTATGACCATAGTTGGAATGTACATGCTTTCACCTACAAGCATTTGGAAAAGATCGCATGATCACCATCACAAACACAACTCAAAATTATTCAGTGCAAGTATTGGGTCTTATCCAATTATTACCAAGAAAAAATATCAAGAGATGTCTGGCTTTCAGAAATTTAATTACCTAGCCACTCGTCATCCGCTTACTATTTTACTTGGATATTTTTCCATGTTCATATTGGGTATGTGCGTAAAGTCATTTGTAAGCAACCCTCGTAAACACTTCGACTCTCTGTTGGCATTGATTGTTCATTTTACAGTTGCAGCTCTCTTATTTATTTTTATAGGATGGCAAGCTTGGTTTTTTATGTTTTTTTTACCGTTTTTCATATCTCTAGGAATAGGTGCTTATTTATTTTACGCCCAACACAATTTTCCTGGGGTAGAGTTTTATGAAAATGGAAATTGGGTATATGAAAAAGCGGCATTGGATTCATCTAGCTACATGAAAATGCATCCAATTATGGAATGGCTTACTGGAAATATTGGTTACCACCATATTCATCACCTGAATTCAAAAATACCTTTTTACCGTTTGCCTGAAACAATGAAAAAGATTGCTGAATTACAAAACTGTAAAACCACTTCGCTTTCTCCCAAGTCAGTTAGCGAATGTTTTAAATTAAAAGTTTGGGATCAAGAAAACAATCGCATGATTGGAGTAAAAGGACTTTCCTAAATTATACCACATAAAATAGTACAAAGACTGAGTTGGCTATAACAATTAAAATAACCTAAAAAGATGGAATATACTGCCATACAAATAGCTAATCTGCTCAATGGTAAAGTTGAAGGTGATGCCAATGTGTCAATAAATAAATTATCAAAAATAGAAGAAGGTGTTCCTGGTTCAATTTCATTTTTATCAAACCCTCACTATAACCAATACATTTATGGAACCAACGCTTCGATTGTAATCGTCAATGAATCACTTGTTCTGACTGGGCCTGTGTCAACTACTTTAATAAGAGTGGAAAACGCTGCAATCGCTTTTGCCCAATTACTAGAAATGTACAATCAAGTAAAATTGAATAAAAAAGGTATTTCTAAATTGTCTTTTATTTCTGAGACTGCGAAGGTGGGAAACGATATTTATGCAGGTGAGTTTTCTTTTGTAGGCGAAAATGCAACCATTGGTAACAATGTTAAAATTTATCCTCAAGTTTACATCGGAGACAATGCAGTTGTTGGTGACAATACTACTCTTTTTGCTGGAGTTAAAATATATTCCGAAACCCAAATTGGAAAAAATTGTATCATACATTCTGGAACAGTAATAGGAAGTGATGGATTTGGATTTACTCCAGAGAATGATCACAAGAAAGTGGCTCAGATTGGAAATGTGATCATTGAAGACGATGTAGAAATTGGGGCAAATTGTGCCATAGACAGAGCTACCCTTGGTTCTACTATCTTACGCAAAGGAGTAAAATTCGATAACCTCATTCACATAGCACACAATGTAGAGGTGGGCGAAAATACTTATTTCGCTGCCAGTGGTGTAGTTGCGGGATCAACAAAAATTGGTAAAAATTGCATGTTTAGTGGACAGGTAGGTATTGTTGGCCATTTGACCATTGCTGATAACACAATCATTAGTGCACAATCGGGTATTTCAAAAAGTATTACTAATCCAGGTGAAGTTTATATGGGTTCTCCTGCTTTTGAAGCCAGTAAGTTCAGGAAATCTTTTGTTCATTTTCGCAATTTAGACGCCTTGGCTCAGAGAATCAATAAAATAGAAAAACAACAAAACGAAAATAATAAAAGTTGATTTTTCTAATTACGATTTACTACCAGCAGCAACGCTTTCTATTTTCTCAATCCAATAACTAACACTATGCTTCTGTCAGTCTTTTAAAATGACTGAAAAATATTTAAGCCAATTGGCTTTATTTTTTTTATAATAAAAAAAGCTTGGACAGTAAAGCTTATTATCTTCATTATATGAGAGCTGTAATTCAAAGGGTAACCAAGGCTGGAGTTGTAATTAATGGAGAATCTTTTGCTGAAATAAACAAAGGTCTACTTGTTTTTATAGGTATAGAGGATGCAGACAACGATGAAGATATTCATTGGCTGAGTAACAAAATAATCCATCTGCGTATTTTCGATGATGAAGATAAGGTGCCCAATATTTCATTGAAAGATTCGGAAGGAGATCTTTTATTGGTAAGTCAATTTACACTTCAAGCAAGTACAAAAAAAGGCAACCGGCCTTCTTACATTCGTGCTAGTAAGGCTGCAGATGCAATTCCCCTTTATGAAAAAATGATTTCACAGTTAGAGAAGGATCTTGGAAAAAAAATATTTACCGGTAAATTTGGGGCAGATATGAAAGTGGCATTAGAAAATAATGGGCCCGTTACCATCTTGATTGATACAAAAAATAGGGAGTAACTACTACTTACCTGAATAAATTTTAAATCTAAAATAATGGAAATAAAAGAAGCCCAAAGTAAAGTGGATGAGTGGATAAAAACAGTGGGAGTTCGATATTTTAGCGAAATGACCAACCTTGGAATTTTGATGGAAGAGGTAGGAGAATTATCAAGAATAATGGTAAGGACCTACGGAGAACAGTCTTTCAAAGAAACAGATAAAAATAATGAATTAGCAGACGAAATGGCTGACGTGCTTTGGGTTCTGATATGCCTTGCCAACCAAACTGGAATTGACTTAACAGCAGCACTAGAAAAAAATTTTGAGAAAAAAAATAAAAGAGATGCGCTTCGTCACAAAGAAAATCCGAAGTTAAATCCACCTCAATAATTGGCTAGATTATAAAATCTTCTCAACGAAACATTTCAACTTTCTAATAAATGCAAATTAGTATTTATTGGTCTAGGTTCAAAAACAATTTTACTACCTTAACTTTGCAACCACTATGGCAAATGAATCAAATAATTTCCCCGAACTAATCTCGCATTGTAAAGAGTATGGTTACATTTTTCAGTCTTCCGAAATATACGACGGTTTAGCCGCGGTATACGACTATGGACAAATGGGTGCACAATTAAAAAAGAATATCCGCGACTATTGGTGGAAAAGCATGACACAACTCCATGACAATATCGTTGGAATTGATGCTGCTATATTTATGCACCCTACCACCTGGAAGGCTAGTGGGCACGTTGATAATTTCAGCGACCCGATGATCGATAACAAAGACAGCAACAAAAGATACCGTGTCGACCACCTCATTGAAGGATTTGCAGAAGAGCAAAAAATAGCAGGCAACGAAAAGCTCGCCAACGAAATCTTGACTGCTATGGACGCCCTAATTGTAGCAAGTGATTATGCTGGTTTAAAAAAATTAATAGAAGACAATAAAATTAAATGCGCCATCAGTAAAACATGCAACTGGACAGACATTCGCGAGTTTAACCTAATGTTTAATACCCAAATTGGAAGTGTAGCGGGAGAAAGTGATACCATTTATTTACGACCAGAAACAGCCCAAGGTATTTTTGTAAACTTTTTAAATGTGCAAAAAACTGGGCGGATGAAAATTCCATTTGGTATTGCGCAAACAGGAAAAGCTTTTAGAAATGAGATTGTAGCTCGGCAATTTATTTTTAGAATGCGCGAATTTGAACAGATGGAAATGCAATTTTTTGTTCGCCCTGGCACACAAATGGAATGGTACAATTTTTGGAAGACTGAAAGAAAAAAATGGCATGAGAGCCTCGGTATTCCTACTGAAAAATTACGTTTCCACGATCATATCAAATTAGCTCACTATGCAGACGCTGCATTGGATATTGAATTTGAATTCCCATTTGGATGGAAGGAACTAGAAGGAATTCACAGTCGCACAGATTTTGATTTGACACAACATCAAACCTATAGTAAAAAGAAGATTCAATATTTTGATAACGACCTTAACGAGCAAGGAAAGCCTTATGGAAATTACATTCCTTATGTAGTAGAAACCTCTGTTGGTCTTGACAGGTTATTTCTAACCATCATCAGCCTTGCTTATGCCAACGAAAAATGGACAAAAGAAGATGGCACAGAAGATAGCCGAGTAGTATTGAGGATACCAGCAAAAATAGCCCCTACTAAATTAGCCATTTTACCTTTGCTTAAAAAAGACGGACTACCTGAAATAGCAAGAGAATTAATGGATGACTGTAAGGGAAGCTTTATGTGTTTTTACGAAGAGAAAGATGCAATAGGTAAACGTTATAGAAGGATGGATGCTATTGGTACACCATTTTGTGTTACCATCGACCATCAAACAAAAGAAGACAACACGGTTACTATTCGCTACAGAGATTCTATGACACAAGAAAGAATCGCATTGTCAGAAGTGAAGAAGCTAGTGTTAGAAAAAATTAATTAAACTAACCTCGATCAATTTCGAAATAGGGTATTTCATCATGGCTTGTCAATTCTTTTTGTTGCCAAAAAGCAAGTGTCACAACATGTCCATCAGAGGTATGCAATAGTCTTCCAAAAATAGCATTGACTGAATTGAATGTATAGTCAGTCACTCCAACTGTAAAAGTTTCAACTACACTAGATGGAGATTCTACGGGCTGTGCTGCATCACCTTCAATTATTATAGCTGCTGAAGCTTTAGGAGGAGGAGAAGAAACAACTACTACTTTAAATTTATTATACTCAAGTAATTTTTTTAAAAAAACAACTCTTTCTGGGGAAACATTTTTTTCCACGATAGCACATTTCACTCCCTCCAACTCTTCAAATTCGTGATTTTTATTGATTGCCATATACGTCTTTATTGTATTGAAAGTGAAGTGATATAATCATACACCCAACTAAGTAAACCAATCAGAATAATTCCTGCTGTGCAGATGATCATTCCCAGTTTAGTGGAAGGATCCAAATTTATTTTTGCAATGGGTTGATCGTTCTTATCCATAAAAACCGCTCTAACTATCCGGAGATAATAATAGAGAGAGACAATCATATTGAGTGCTGCTACAACAATGAAAAAATAATTTCCTTTAGAAGCACCTGCAGTAATCAAAAACAATTTACCAAAAAAACCAGCAGTAGGTGGAATCCCCGCCAAGGAGAACAATGACAATGCGAGCACCCAGCTAATAAATGGATTGGTCTGGTATAAACCTTTGTAATCTTCAATAAGTTCTTTGCCATAACTCTGAGAAATAGCTCCTGCCACTCCAAAAGCAGCCAAATTCGAAAAGACATAAATCAATACAAAATATACAACAGAAGAGATCCCTTCAATCGATTGACTACTTATACCTAATAAAATAAAGCCTACTTGGGCGATAGAAGAAAAAGCAAGAAATCGTTTAATATTTTGCTGCCTCAAAGCAAATAAATTTCCTACGACCATAGTAATCACTGATAGTAACATCACCATATTGTACCACAAGGCATGCATAGGAGCAAATACTTTGTACAATGTAGTAAGTAAAATAAATGCGATTGCACCTTTTGAAATTACTGATAAAAAAGACGTTACAGCCATTGGCGATCCCTCATAGACATCTGCTGTCCACAAATGAAAGGGAACGATAGATAACTTAAATGCGAAAGCAGTAAATAAAAAAACAAAGGCAAGTGTTTGCAGACCGTTTCCATCTAAAAGGGCTGGAATTTGATCAAAACTGATCGTACCAGTAGCACCATAGATCAATGATATACCAAACAATAAAACTCCAGAAGACAATGCAGAGGAAAGAATCATTTTCATGGAAGCCTCAGAAGATATTTTTTTATCTAAATCAAAATTAGCCATTGCTGCAACTGGAATAGTAGCCAATTCTAATGATAAATAAAACATGAGCAAATTTCCACTTGAAATCAAAAAGAACATACCTAGGACTGCTGATAAAAGCAATATGAAAAATTCAGGCAAGTGCTCAGTCTTTTTAAGCCAATCTGAAAATAAAAGAGAGATCAAATAAATACCTAAACTAATGATACTTTTTTGAAAGGCTATCAATCCATTGGTAGCAAACATGCCACCAAACAAGGTGCCACTCTCAATGAAGAAGAAACCAAAAATAAAATTCCCCAATAATAATATCTGAATTAGAGCCAACAAACGTTCATTCGCTATCTCTTTACCAACTTTTAAAATTAGCAGCAAAAATAAAATGAAAGCAAGTGCTAACTCAGATTTCATTAAAAGTAAAAAGTCGTTCAACATACATTTTCAGATTAGGAATTTGTAAACCCGTAAAATCCTTTTTTTATTCTTCGAAAAGTTCAATTATTTTAATTAAAAAAATTATTTACCCGCAACCTTGTGCATAATTTCATCTGCTGCAGGTGTTATCAAATCATTCAACCAAAATGGGGCTATGCCAATTGCAATAATTCCTGCAATCAAAATAATTGCAGCTAATTTTTCATTCCATTTTGCATCTTCCAATAAAAGATAACGATCATGGATAGGGCCCATTGCTGTTTTACCAATCGCCCTTAAAATATACACAGCAGTTACCACTATTGACATGCAAGCTGCAATAGTAGCAATGCGATGAAATGGATCAGGATTTTGCCAAGAGCCCATAAAAATAGTCATCTCGGCTACAAAACCACTCAAGCCTGGAAGACCCAAGGAACAAAGGCCTACAATAAATAAAACGGTGGTAATAAAAGGCATCACTTTGATCAGCCCCCCCATTTCATTCACCTCCCTTGTGTGCGTACGTTCATAAACCATTCCAATTACTGCAAAGAAAAGTGCGGTCATTAATCCATGAGATACCATTTGCATAACAGCTCCTGCAATGGCAGTTTTGGTTAACATACCAATACCTAATAATACAAAGCCACAATGACTAACGGAAGAATAAGCATTTATATATTTCAAATCCTTCTGCATCATCGTAGCAAAGGCTCCATACAATATTGCGATTGCTGAAAGAACAATAATTATATTAGCGTATTCCTTTGCTCCTTCTGGCATTAAATAAGTAGCCACCCTCAAACAACCATATCCACCGAGTTTCATAGAAATTCCTGCCAAAAACATCGACCCTGCTGTTGGAGCAGATGAATGACCATCAGGCACCCAAGTATGAAAAGGAAACAATGCAGTAAACACTCCAAAGCCAACAAATAACAAAGGGAAACAAATTTTCTGAACCACTACAGGAATCTGCATTTTTGAAAGTAACAACAGATCAAAAGTGTTTTCATTACCTCCGAAATAAAGACCTAACAAGCCAACCAAAACCAAGGCTGACCCTCCCATCAACATCAAAGCAAGTTTATTGGCGGCATATTCTTTTTTACCACTTCCCCATATTCCAATTAACAAGTACTTTGGAATGACTGCAATTTCAAGAAAGAAAAAAAGAATAAACAGATCAAGAGATATAAAAAATCCATAAGCACCTAAACTTAAAATGATAAGCAATAGATAAAATTCTTTGGTCATTTTTTCTACATTCCAAGAAACCAATACCCCTGCTATTACTACAAAGGCTGTTAACAATATCATGGCAACTGAAATTCCATCTACCCCTAAATGAAAACTAATATGCCAAGAAGGAAACCATTTATATTGAATTTCAAAGAGCATTTGAGCCTCATTACCCAATGCCCTTTCTTTACGAAATGCAAAAAATAAAATCAATGCTAAAATGAATTGAACTGATGCACCCATTAAAGCACTCCATTTCACCTGCACACCACTGCGCACCAACAGAATTACAACTGCAGTAAGCAAGGGAAGAAGTATTAATAAAGTTAAATTCATGTGATTGTTTCTAAATAAACTGGTTAAACTAATTTTATTCTAATACTCAAATTGAAATCAATTAAAAATTATTTTCTAACAATTGTTTATTTCCAAATGTAAATGAACAAGACTACAAGACCTATCACCCCCGCTAAAAAGTAAATAGCATATTGCTGTACTTTACCTGACTGAAATCCTTTCACTTTTTCTGATAGGAAAATTGTGCAATTTCCTATCGCATTAATTAATCCATTGACTACATTTTTATCAAACCAAGCTGCTGGCCTTCCAACTAAATTGAACAATACTTTCTTAGTAATAAAAAAATAAAATTCATCTATGTAAAATTTATGAAACGCAAGTTTGTAAAAGCTGTTCAATGAATAGGCGATAGTATCGGAACGATTACTTTGTTTTTTATACATCCACATTGCTGTAAAAATTCCTGCCAAGCCCAACACCACAGGAGCAATAGAGAATTGTAAATGAAAGGCTGATTCAAGCAGTTTCCCATCCGCACTCACATACTCACCAAAAGGAATAAAACCTGCTGCAGCGGCACCTAATGATAACAATATGAGGGGTATCATCATCAAAAATCCACCTTCTCCATGCGCCTCTCCATGAGCGATATATTCTTTGTTCCAAAATATAGAGAAATACAAACGAAACATATAAAAGGAAGTCAATCCAGAAGTAGCCAAGGCAATCCAATAAATAGTCATATTGTGATGATAGGCAGCCAACAATATTTCCTCCTTACTGAAGAACCCGGCAAAAGGTGGTACACCAGAAATAGCAAGGCATGCAATTAAAAAAGTAATGTGCGTAATCGGTAGATACTTTCTTAAGCCTCCCATATCTTTCATTTCATTGCTATGAATAAAATGTATAACTGAGCCCGCCCCTAAAAACAACAATGCTTTGAAAAGGGCATGAGTAAACAAGTGAAACATAGCAGCAGTAAAACCTAGTCCACTTTCTCCACCTTGTCCAGACACACCCAAAGAAAACATCATGAATCCTATTTGTGACATAGTCGAATAAGCCAATACTCTTTTAATATCCGTTTGGGTACATGCAATAACTGCAGCGAATAAAGCAGAAGTAATACCAATAATGCTTACCACATTAAGGGCCGCTTCTGACATACTGAAAATAGGAAATAGCCTTGCCACTAAAAATACACCCGCCACTACCATCGTTGCCGCATGGATCAATGCTGATACTGGTGTAGGACCTTCCATCGCATCGGGCAACCATACATGCAAAGGAAATAAAGCACTTTTTCCAGCTCCACCAATGAACACTAATACGAGCGCCCAAGTAAGTGCAGAAATGCCAATAAAAGAAGCTGAGGCAATTGATTTAAATTCTGTTGATTCAATACTTGTCAATTTTTCAATCAGCGTATTAAAATCCAATGTTCCACTATAAAAAGACAAAATCAAAATACCTATCAAAAATCCGAGATCAGCAAAACGAGTAATTATAAACGCTTTTTTACAGGCTGCTACTGCGCTTGGTCGATCATAATAATAGCCAATTAAAAGAAAAGAAGATACCCCCACGAGTTCCCAAAAAATATACAATTGAAAAATATTGGAGGACATCACCAATCCTAGCATCGAAAAAGTAAATAAACCAAGAAAAGAATAATAGGTAGGGAATCTTTCTTCACCTTTCATGTAGGCTAAACTATAGATATGAACCATCAAAGAAATGAACGTAACTACTACCAGCATCATCACCGAAATAGGATCTAGCAGTATTCCTAGATCAATTGAAACACCTGGAGAAAACTGAAGCCATGTAAATTGTACTGGAATTATTTTTTGATAGACCCCTTCTAATTTACCATATTTAAAAAAGTATCCGTAGGCGGTATGCAGCGATAAAAAAGCCGAAACAGATAATAGTAAGGTTGCAAAAATACCAGCTGATTGCTTCATGTATTTTCTTCCAAACAAACCAAGCAATAGGAACCCTATTAATGGAAGTAGAGGGATCATCAATAAAGCCCATCCAAGATCCATTCCTAAAGAAAAGATTCCAAGTAATTTTATTTGTAGAAATTCATTCATAACATAATAAGTAATCTACTCCTTTCATTAAAAAAAGAAGAAATTTTAAAATTTTAAATCTTCTGTATTTTCAACATCAATCGATTGATGACTTCTGTATAAATTGATAATGATTGCAATTGCCACAGCTGCTTCTGCTGCAGCAATTGCTATAACAAAAATTGAAAAAAACAAACCATCTAATTTATGAGGCCACAGATATTTATTGAATGCAACAAAATTGATGTTTACACTATTTAACACCAGCTCTATGCTCATTAACATAGTAATTAAATTTCGGCGAGTAAGAAAACCGAATACCCCTATAAAAAAAAGGGCAGTACTAATAAATAATACATGATTCAATCCTGGCTCCATCATACAGTAGTTGGTTTAGAACGTAAAGCAATTACAATACATCCAATCATAGCAGCTAATAGCAAAATACTAACTAGTTCAAAAGGCAAGGAAAATCCATTATCATCAATCCCCAACATTTGATTACCAATATTTTCCATAGTCGGTAAAATAGGAGACTCTAAAGTTTTATTAAAAGAGTGCTGAATAATCTGCAATAATGTCAAACCAAAACCACTAAAAGCAGCCAGCAAAGAAAACAAAACTCTTTTTTTATTTTGTTGAGGCAATAACTCACCTGCCTGCTGGGTTAAAAAAATGGAGAAAATGATCAGTACCGTAATCCCTCCTACATACACCACAATTTGAACTGCTGCTATAAATTCATATTGCATCCAGAAATACAATCCTGCAATACCTATCAAAGAAAACAATAAAAAGATGGCCGCTCTAAATATTTTTCGGGTAGTAACCGAAAGAATACCACTCACCAAGGTAAGTATCGACAGTAGGTAAAAAATAATAGTTGATCCGCTCATTGAATTATTTTTATATAAAATTGTCTAT
>Ga0114979_10003260_pt1 | contig 10915 bp, 6 predicted proteins | sample S_140625_EF_Meta_FD_87315 | JGI IMG/M metagenome (GOLD analysis project Ga0114979, IMG submission 87315) | Freshwater microbial communities from Lake Simoncouche, Canada to study carbon cycling - S_140625_EF_MetaG | ecosystem: Environmental > Aquatic > Freshwater > Lake | place: Lake... | reverse complement strand
GTGTATCTGGTGGTGCGTGTGGAGCTGCTCTCTCTGGTGGAGCTGGAGGTGCTGGAGGTGCGGGTGGCTCTACTTGTTCTTCTGCTGTGGCAGGGGCGGTTGGCCTTGGATTTGCTCTCGTCGAGGGAAGGTTAGGTTGAACTAGGCCACCAGACCTTTGGCCTGTAACTGATGCGGATGGAACTCCAAGCCCAGTCCAGTCCACCTTCTTGCCTTTAAGAACATCTTGTATCTTGTTTAGGGTGTCATCCAGCTCTGCTCCGACTTGTGGGTTTGCACTAGAAAGAGCCTTACGCATCCGACTCAAGGCTTTGTACACCGACATGATGTACTTCTTGATTGAATTGATTAGATCTCGAATGCTCTCTCCAGTTGTGACCTTCTCCATCGTGGCCGTGTCTTTGCCTTGAGCTGAAAGCCTTAAATCAATTCTGCTTTCGGTAAGCCCAGACTTGCCCTCGATCTGGCCTAGCTGACGGAGCATCTCGCCCATCACTTGCACAGTCCTTGCTGTGCTATCTCCGACGTAGTCCGATATGTCCTCCATGCTCATAGAGGTCGGCATATTCGGGTTGTATAAGGAAATGGAGGAGACGAGCGCAGTTGCCACATTTGTGTCGCTTTTGCCTACCTCCAAAATCTTGTTAAAAAGTTCGCCCCTTCGTTTTGCGTGATAGGCCTCGTATTCCTCTGGTTTTAGGCCGAGGCCTTTTGCCTCAATGTAGGCAGAGGCGAAGTCCCCAACGTGCAGAATCTCCTCGCCGAAAGCCCTATTGTTCACCTCTGGGTCTATGGAATCCTGTAGGGCGAACTGATTTGGATCTAATCTTAGTGTGAGAGATCCGTCTTGATTGGGGGTGACTTGCATTGCGGATACTTGCCCTGTGATTGCACCTTCCTCATACCCAACCTTAATTCCGTCCACCGATAAGCCTTTAGCAAGTTCAGCGGTTTTCTCTTTGGCAGACTGCATTCTTTCGTTTGATGTTGTTCCAGCCAACTTGTTGCCAACCCTTTGAAGTAACTTGGTTGGAGTGTTTTCGAGAAGGGGCTTCTCAACCTTTTCTGGTTCGTCTGAGGATCCTTCCGTAGCTGGCATTCCAAGGGCTTCAACCCTTGCCTCAATGGCAGGGATTATACTCTTGATGTTTTCGTAATCGACGATTGAGGGGACGTTCTTAAAGAAATCTTCGGCAAAACTTGGATTTAGGATCGTCGCTCCGTCTTCTCGTGTCTGGAAGATCGGCATTCCCTTGATCTTGTAAGAAGTCATTTCCTCGGTCATTTGACCGCCAGTAATGATGTAAGAGGCCGCCTTGGCCGCTTCTCGCTTACTCAATTCGCTCTTGGATGCGGGTGCATCGGAAAGCTCGTTAATTTCGTTGCGAGTCCTGTTCTGGGCTTTTGCTAATGCAGAGATCGTCTCGGCAATGTGCGCTCTTACCGCAAAGTACTCCATCTCGTCGGCGGTGTCCGCCGCATACGTCAGTATCTTGTAGCTGAGCGAATCCAGCTTGTTGCCGATATTGATAAGCCTGTTTGCGGGCTTGAGGGCTTCTGGTTCTGGTTCGCTCTCAGCCAATGGCCTTGCGTTAAGGACAACATCAGAAGGAGATCCAAATCCTTGGTTGTTTGTCCAAGACTCCCATCCTCCTGGTTCGATGTCTGCCGTGGCTTTTTGAAGCTCAAATGATGCTCCTTCTTGTGCCTCATCAGTTGCACCGATCTTTGCGATGTATTCATCTGCAAACCTTACAACCTTCTCTCCACCCGCTGTTGCCTGAACTGCGAAAGCTCCAGTAATTGCGGCGATAATAATGCTCCGCGCCACTTCGCCGTTTGGATCTCTGGCTGGGTCGTAGTCGGCAATTTCTTTTGCAATCTTGTTGAGCCACCATTGTTGGGCTCCTTCCGTTACGCCCTCTACCGCCCCACCCTTAAGTGAAGGCCACAAATACTTTGCCCCTGCCAATGCGTATTTGGCTAAAAGGTTTCTGGCTTGGGCCGCTGGGAGCTTCGTTAGGCCGAGCTTCTTTCCCAAGCCCAATGTTAACTTGTCTGAAATTGTATCAATCCCCGCAGAGGGCAGGGCGTACATCAAGGCGGCGACGTGGCTCTGGCTAGGCGTTAATACTATTCCAGTCTTTTTCTGGGCTTCTTCTTGGTCAGCGAGTGCCTCGGCATAAAGAGAGGAAACATTCCCTAGATACCCAACGGCCACAGATCCTACTCCGCCAAGCGGAGCGGCGGCCGCATACGTCATCATCTGGGCTGGAAGCTCTGAAATGCCCTTAATGACACCGCCGACTATGCTTGCGTTAAAATCGTCATCAGTAGGGAATGTCTGGTCGAACCAATCCCGATTCTCTTTGGCCGCTTGAGATGCGTTGAGGAAAAACTCTCCACCGCTACCTCCGAGCTGGCGTCCGACTAATGCGTAGAACCCGCTGGCTTGGTCTTGGTTGAATCGAATAGATCCCTTGATCGCTTGATTGATGGTGTTGAATACATCTGGATAAAAGTCGGAATCCTTGTACTTGCTTGCCTCTTTCTGCTTTGCCTTGATCTCCTTGCTGGCCTCGACGGCAACTCTGGTGGGGATCTCTTTGTTCTTTGCCATGCCCATCAGCGAGTCCGTTGGAGCTTCTGGGCTGATATCCGCTGGCTTTGGCTTTACTGCTTCGCCAGTTAGGTATTTCCTCTGATTAACAGCTCCAGCGGTCTTGTTGGCCTCATAGTCAACCTTGGCTTTTTGGCTTTCTGCCTCTTGTTTGGCACTTTCGATAGTGTCTTTTTCGAGTTGCTGGGCTGATTCGAGGGACTGGTTGCCCATAATGACGCTTGGCAATTTGCCTTTGAGGTCAGCTTCAAGAACATCAATAGCCCTGCTGGATGCGTCGATTTCATCCTGTGGCGCTCCAGATTTGATAAGTTCATTGTGCTGGGCAATTGCAAGATCCGTTTTCTTTCGCAACAGAGTCCATACAGCCCTAGCGTTGACGGCGGGCTTCTTAATTTCGTCGGTGTATTCGGCAAGCTTCTGTTTGCGGTTCTCGAGATTTGCATCGACTGACTTCTTAACTTGTTCCGCTTCTTGCCGTACTCCCTTTGCTTCCTCGGATTCTGGTAGGCCAATCATCATTCCGTTGACTACGGAAGGGATCATTCCTTCGAGAGCCTTGGGAAGGGCAGGGGCGTCTGGGTCGAGATTGCCTAAATTGAGGGACGATGCTGATTCTTGTAGTGCTTTATATATCGGATCATCCTTGGGGTCATTTGACTTGGAGCCGTCAGCTTTGACAATGCCTTGCTTGCGAACGTCTTGACCTCTTTGCATGAGGGCGTTGAAGGTTGCTTCTTTTTTCTTTTGGTTTGCGAGTTCCGCTTGGAGAGTTTTATGGTTCGCGAGTTCCGATTTTTTTTCATTTAACTCCTTTGCGCGGGTTTGCTCTGCGTTCGCCAGTTCCTTGGCGTATTTGTCCCTTTCCTCGTCGCTGTCGCCACCCGTAAATGCTGGGGGGTTGTCTTTTAGCTCTTTGATCTGAGCCTCACGGACGCCAATATCTGCTTGCAACACATCCTGTGTGGCCTTGAGATTGCTAAAGGCCTCGCTATAAATCTTGTTGTCTCTGCTTGTTCTTTCATCTCTAGCCTGTTTGCGAACCACCTCGTCATCCGAGTCTACCAGTTCATCGATGCTCCCGATCCTCTTGGATTTTCGGGTTGCGTCACGCTCTGGGGTTGCTCCCTCCACTTGGGGTTTGCCTATAGGGACTCGGTAGATTGCGTTTGGATCTTCGCCGTACTTTTCGTTTCCAATGGTGATCTGAACAGGAACTTCGGGCTTATTGATTGGGCTTCCAAATTCATCGTATTTAGTTGTTCCGCCTAGTTCGTTCTGAGTTTCCCCAGATCCCCACTCCAGAGTCGGCATTCCCTTGTTGTCGGACGTGACCTTCGGCTCAACGCCTCCGCCAGCTACTTGTCGATGTCTTACGCCAGCAGTATCTAGGGTGCGTTCAGTCTGGGCGTTGGAGCGATCTCTGGACGCTTTTGCTTCTTGGTTAGCTATCTGGTTAAGTTTGTTGGCGTCGCTTCTTGAAATGTATGTTGGGGCAGGGGCGGGCTTTTGGTTTTTTGCTTCTTGTTCCTCTTGTCGCTTCTGGCGAACCCGAGCCAACAATTTGTCTGCTTCGTCTGGTTCGGGGCCAGCAAAAGCAGTTCCTTGGATGCGGTTAGGGCGTACCGAGGGATTCAGCTCGCTGGGCAATCCCATTGCTACGCTTTCCTAGGGAATGGGCCTGGACCAGCATACTTTTTGTTTAGTTCGTCTACAGATGCTTGCTTCTTTCTTTGCCCAATAGCCTCCGCACTTCTCTTATTGTCTTCGCGTTGCCTTACCCCAGCTTCGTCGAAAGCTTTTGTTCTTTGGTCATACTCGGCTTGTGAGCTTGCTGGCTTATTTGTCATTGGGCCGACAGCCATGCCATCTCCTTTGCCTGTCGCTCCTTCAAGCCTTTGATAGCCTCCCAATGGAGCAAGTTCTGGTGATTTTTCCTTTTGTCGGAATGACTCTCCGCCGTCTGGGCCGTAAGGATTCCCAAACGTATTCTTGTTGGCCGCCTGTTTGGTCGCCAACAACTGAGCCTCTTCGTTAAAGCCCTTTTTGATTTTTTCCCTGTCGTCTTGAGCTTTGTTCCGCTCTTCTGCCAGAGCCATGCGTTCTCCCGCATCCCGAGTGCGAGACATTGCGGTATTAGCGGTAGCCTGTCTTGAATTTGTTTCGTTAATTCCAGCTTGGTCGTACTTTGGCTGTTGCCCTGCAAAATCCACTTCATCCATTCCTTGTTGCTTGCGGTAGTCGTTAGCCCTCTGCATCTGCGCTTGTGGAGACATAAACGAGCTGGCTCTTGTGTCTGCGGCGGCTCTTGCTTCTTGCCCGCCCTTGTACGAACCAGCATTCGGATCGGCTGGCCCGAAATCTCCAGATCCAGTTGTAGGCCCTCGGTAGGTCACTCCCTTGCTGGCAGGGCCACCAGTAGGATTTGGGTTGACGTCTCGGAAGGTGTCCAGCCTTGGCCCTTTTGAAGTTTCCTTTACTGGAGTTTTGGCTGGCTCGACTTTCGGGGTGTCCGTTGCGGGAGTCGCTGTAGGATTAACCGCATCCATTGAGGTGCTTTGAGCTGTTTGAGCTGTGGACTCTGGGACTCGTGGCTTGTTTTGGACTGGAGCTGGGGGTGTTACTTCTGCTCCTCCGTTGACTGCTTCCGTTAATGCAGAAGAGCCAGTACGAGGAGTCCTACCACTAGGCCTTCCGTTAAGAGCCGCATATTGCGACGCCGCTTTTGTCTTTGCTTCTTGCGAGGCTCCTTCAAGAGTGGTTGTTCCTCCAGTAAGTTTCCCATCCGCTCCGACCTTTGCTGTGGGGTTTCCAAATAAGCTAATTCCAGCACCTTTAAGTGCGGCGTATTCTGGGCTGGCCTTTGCCATACGGATTGCCTTGGCGTTTCGTCCGTACTTTTCGTAAATGCCCATAACCGCCGCCTGCATTGTTTCGGCGGAAACGTCTTCGCCAAAATCTGGGTCGGGACCGCCGTAAACGACAGGGGTGGCACCTCCACCGACTCCGCCTTCGAATCTCTTACCTCTATAATTTCCAGTTAAATCCTGTAGAGCCATCTCTAACAACTGGACAGCAGGGTGTAGGCCTCAACAGATTTTCTGTTGGGTGCGACGCATTAGGAGTAGCTGGCGACAGGGGTTCTTGCCATATAGATTTGCTGAAGATCCTTGGGCAAAGTCCTTACTGCTGATGGGGTGTTGAATCTGGTAGCCCCTGCGATGGTGGTAATCCCAATAGCTATTGCCAGAACATCGTCATCGTGCCTCCCAGCGGCCGCCTCGGATCTACCGCTTTCGGTGATAACGAAGGTCTTCAACTCTTCGATGGCGTGACGGCAATATATGTCGATTCCAGACCCTTTTTCGTCGTGATCTCTGACGGCTGACGCAAGTTCTTCAATGACAATACGTCTTGTCTTGTCTGTGGTCTGCCATCCCAAGGCCTTGCTACGCCTAGATTCTCGTAAATTGAAGATTTCACGTTGATAGAGGTTAATGCTGGACTCTTTAAGTAGCTCGATAAGGGCCAGTCCTGGGCCGTTGACTTCTGGGACTACCAAACACCCTCCGTAAAACAGGGAAAGTCTCTCAATAAACTCGGCTAATACGTCAATATCGACTCGGCAGGGAGGTCTGACCCTTGCCACGAGGGCAGGGCGGATCCACGAGCCGTCCGAATCGAAGTATCCAGCCCTTAAAACGACTACAGAGTGGGAATCTGGGTCAGATCCAGAGACTTGGGAGTTTCCAGTCATACAATCCGCTGAAATTAGGTATCTGCCGTTCTCTTTAGGATTCTCCCATAACCACGCCCAGCTTTCAGCCATAGAACAGCTTCTAAAAATGGGTTTTGTGAAGTTGGTTGGGACGTCGATTGTCCCATAAATCGGGTCTTTTATGGTTTTTTCGAGGGCGGAGATCCCAGAAAGGTCAAATCGAGGCCGACCAGACGCCAAAAAGCAACTAATTGGGTCAGAAGGGTACTCTTGCTCAAATTGTTTAACATCTCCACCGCACTTCTCTTTGATAACTCGACGCCTCCAAGCAAGTTGATTGTCTGTCAGCGAAAACTCGTCCCTTAAAGATTGCTCCTTAAAGGACAGCTCAAGAGGCTCGGTTTCTGTTTCTTGGTTTTCTTCAAAGTTATGCCAAGCGGCGAAGATTCGGATGTATCCGTTTCCTGTTTTGCCGCTTTTGTATTCGTCAAATGTGACCGCACTTTGCCAAGTGTTGTAAAATGCTCCACCAGCTCCGTTCGGGGTGGATTCCTCAATGACGATTGTGTTAGGGGAGGTGGGTACGCAGTTACGAATAGCCAATAGAATCTTCTCACCAGACCGCTCTCCAGCTCTACGATAGTGAGCGACCTCAGAACAGAGGAGGGCTTGGAGGGTCATAGATCGCCCTGCACCAGGATCGTTGGCGGTTTCCTTGGCAATTCGGCTTCCGTTGGACAATTCGCCTCGAGAAACGCTGAATGTCTGCCCCCAATCGAGGTTGTCGTTCTCTACATACCGATTGACCATATTCAGAAGGTTCTGGGAGGTATCCAGCTCGTCGCCCAAAACACAGGCCGTCGCGTTTTCGGTGCTACGAATAAAGTGGGTTATAACGGCGGCCGTTATAGTGCTTGAACCCATCTGCCGAGGCTTCAAGACAACAAGGCGAATGGGTTTTTGGTTCTTTTTTAGCCAGCGGATTACTTGGGCAACGTGCTTTTGAAGATAGTTAGCCCGCGGGCTTACCAGCTTTGCATCCTTGGTGAGGATCTTTGTGTAAGTTTCCCACCACGCAAGGAAGTCGGCCTGTGCCACCGCCTCAATGGTTTCGAGGGTTACTTGGGCTTTTTCTTCTTCGGCCATGACCAGTAGACTTCGATGCCTTTACCAGACCCGTAAGTGGATGTCTTCCACTCGCCGAATTTGTTGGCTTTCCGCTTTTCTGAAAGGCTCTTTGGCTTGTTCTTCACTTCTTCCACCAATCGGCAGAGTCGGTCGGTTTGTTTATTTTTTTAGCTAACTCTGAAATTGTCTTTCTTGCTTCGCGAAGTCCGATGGTTAGACGAACGCATGGAGTTCCGTCTTTATCAAGGAAGCACTCCAAAAATCCCTCTTCGTGAAGGTAGGATATGGCCGCTAAGGCTTCCTTTTCTCGGTTGTAGCTCATAGGAGGAGGGGCAAGGGGCATTTTAACCAACAGAAAGCATTGCATTATGCAACTGCATTCTAGCCACGGTGTTGTTCACTCCAGTTGATGTTGGAGCAACAGTTGAGTTGTTTACGCTTTGAAATTCAAAAAAACGATTGCCAGTTTTTGTGGTTGGGCAACCAGAAAGAGTTAGGATTGGAGTTGTTGGAATAATTAAATCACCGACAGTTGAGGAATTGGGAGCATAAAAGTTTACATTGCCATCACCAACGTTTTCCAAGACAAACGCCGTGTGCTTTGTTGTTGAGTCAGATATTCCGTTTGCAAGGGTGGTGTAAGATGTCGGAGTCAGAAACGACGAGTTGTATCCAATCAGTCTTGCCTGAACCATTGAAGACTGGACGGCAAATTCCACCCCAATTCCATTTACAGTCAGTCCGTTAGCATTTGCCGCTGGGGCATCAGTAGTGTTGCCTGTTCCTCCAAAAACTATTCTGACTGCCGAGTTGGTGGAATTGATTACAATTTGCCCCAAGCACGCCAATCTAAACTTTTTTGAAAAATCAATGCTTGATTCCCCAGACGAAATGTCTGTGACTATTGGATCGTAATATCCAATTTTTCCGTGACCTCCAGCGGATGTTCCAGATTCGGTGTAAATTAAGAATCTTGGAGAGTTGGTATTGCTTGCGACGGGGTTTGATCCGCTAGTTCTGGCATAAGTTCCGCCATAACCAAAGTTTGTTGCTCTTGTCTTGCCTATTGTATTGAATAAATAAGCATCAAAATTAAATCCTGCTTTAGTAAGTGGCATTGTATGCTCCTATGTTATCTCCGTAACCCGAGCCGTTCCAGCGGTCGAGAAAATTGCGTTTACTCCGCCTGTATATTTATCAAGCTCATAGAAATCCCCTGCAGAAAGTCGAAGGCTGTAATTAGTGGTCGATGCAGTTCCACTTCCTAATAATATGAAGAGTGTTCCATTTCCTTCATTAAATATGGTTAGCAATTTTCTATTTGAATTAGATGCTTTAAGCACTGCGGAAGATGTGGATGTAAAAGAAGTAACATTCGATTCTCCCGTAGAACCCTTATCAGATATCTTGAATGTTCCAGTACCAGCATTAGCAGTTACCGTGCCAGAGATGGGGAGGGGTGTGTCAGTTGCAACGATTGATGAAAATCCTTCACTATCGATAAATCCTATTGGAATATTTCTTTGAAGGACATCACTATTCCCACTCTCATTAACTGGGATTTGATATAGTGTCCCATCATTTACGCCTGATTTTCCAAACGCATTCGCCGTCACCGTGCCAGAGATGGGAAACTGGCGACTATCATTATCTACAGTTACAAAGTCACCAGTTCCTACTGCGTCCTTAAATCCTATTTGAGCTGATCTAGCTGGAACAGTATCTCCATTTAGAGCAGTAAAATCACCTCCATTCGCCGTTACCGTGCCAGAGACTGGCTGGGTTGTCTGCCAAAATGTCCCAGTTACCCCGTGAGTTGGTACAGAAGCAAGAGAGACTGGCTGGGTTGTCTGCCAGAAAGTACCAGTCACCGCATGAGATGGAACAGAAGCGAGACTGACTGGCTGAGTAACTCCCGATCCGTCAACTGGAATCCTGCCCGACACAAGAGTTGGAATCTTTGCAAGAAGACTCGTCCAGTTTTGAAGTCCACGTTTTATGAGTGCAATAACGGAAAATGTTCCAGTATCGGTTGTGGCAACCGCATCGGCCTGGGCCCCAAGATCCGTTGCCGTCACCGTGCTTGCTTGGTCATCGTAATAAATAGTCAAAGCATCTCCGTTTGCGTGGGCTGACGATGCGGTTATGACCGAGCTATTTAGTGTAAGTGAAGTATTTGCTCCCTGCGTAAAGGCTTGGAGTGTTGTCGCTGAATCAGCGAAGTTATAGTAAGTTACATTCCTCGTCGTGTTGACGATTAGAAGTAACTGATCCCTGTCAATATTCACGCCTGTTAGGGTGATTACTCCAGTGGTTTTATTATAGGTATAATTTGGGGCGATTTGTTTCATGTGTTTATCCTAGGGCGATAGCAAATGCGATTAGGGTTGCTTGAAGGCTTGTTACTTCTGATATCGAGTGAGAATGAGAAGTTGGCGTTCTGCTGTTGGAAAGTCTGGAATCATCGCCAGCACAGAAACTATTTACAGTAGTTCCAAATGTCCCTGTCGTTACAACGCCAGAGGTTGTGGTGATTAAAGGAAGGTTAGCAGTTGAACCTACCGCACCAGAATTAGTTATATTTCCGTGCGTGTGAGCCGTTGGTGTTCTTGAGTCTGTAAACCTTGAGTCGCTCGTAAGAGCAATCGTTCCAGTTGCGTTAGGAAGAGTGATTGTTTTGTTGCCCCCGTTTGCCGATCCAACAAGAATTGTCCTTGTTGAGTCTCCTCCGAGTCCAATAGATCCAACGCCCCTAGTATTTATTGATCCCCCGCCGTCCGATGTATTTATTGATCCGCCAGGGTTTCCGTTTAAGCCCCTGCAATCAATCGTTCCGCCATCTGCTCCAGATAGGCTTTCCCCAGATAAAAGAAGCGACCCTCCGTTGCCTCCGTTTTGATTGGCGTCTTCTTCTGTTGTTGAGCCATCTCCGCCACTTAAATCAATGGAGCCAGCATTTCCAGCGGTACTCCACTCGGTATCAGTTCCTCCGTGCAAATCAATAAAGCCTCCAGTTCCGTCCAAAGTAGATGTATTTACATTTGGTAGCCCAGTAATCTCTGAGGATGCGTGGGTGTGAGCGGTTGGTGTTCTTGAGTCAGAAAGTCTTGAATCGTTCGTGACAACCGCTGTTCCAGTAATTGCAGAAGGGGAGATGCCAGTTGATGGAGCATAATTTCCAGATGCCTGTTTCCCGCTCAGAGCTGCCTGCAGTCCAGTTACATTTGCAATTGTATGGGTGTGCGATGGAAGGTTTGCCGTTGGCAACAATGTAGTTCCGTCTAGCGGGGCATAGCCATTAGCTATACCTTTGTTGGCTTTGTCTTCCTTTGTAGAAATGTCTACCGCGCCGCTATTTGTATAGGGTGCTGGGATCGTCTCGGTGGTCGTGACGCCTGTATATGGAAGTTGTATTGGCACAAATCACACGCTCCAACCTTTAACCAATC
>Ga0114979_10003257_pt1 | contig 10919 bp, 14 predicted proteins | sample S_140625_EF_Meta_FD_87315 | JGI IMG/M metagenome (GOLD analysis project Ga0114979, IMG submission 87315) | Freshwater microbial communities from Lake Simoncouche, Canada to study carbon cycling - S_140625_EF_MetaG | ecosystem: Environmental > Aquatic > Freshwater > Lake | place: Lake... | reverse complement strand
CGTCAGCACAAGGTTAAGAGTGTGTTCTATACCAGTAGTGCCTGTATGTATCCTGCGTACAATCAAACAGATCCTGATAATCCGTTGTTGGCCGAAGACAGCGCCTATCCTGCCGCGCCCGATAGTGAATATGGATGGGAAAAATTGTTTAGTGAACGGCTATACATGAGTTATGCCCGCAATTATGGAATACGTGTACGTATTGCTAGATTACATAATGTGTTTGGACCATTGGGTGCATGGAACAATGGAAAAGAGAAAGCACCCGCGGCCTTATGTCGCAAAGTTGCCATGGCCAAGGACATTATAGAAGTATGGGGGCCCGGTGTACAGACTCGTAGTTTTTTATACATTGATGAATGTATTGAAGGTATTAACAGAATCATGGCAGGTGATTACGATAAGCCATTGAATTTAGGCAGTGAACGAATGATATCTATTAATGATCTTGTACTGCTAATTGCTCGATTAGCAGGCAAACAAGTGACTATTCAAAATATTGACGGGCCATTGGGTGTCATGGGCCGCAACAGCGACAATAACTTGATAAAACACGTACTGGGATGGGCACCGCAAGACACGTTAGAGTACGGGTTAAATAAAACCTACGATTGGATTGATGCACAATTAAACCCACGCTAAATTCAGCGGCAGGCATTTTGGAAATTGATTAACGTCGGTGTCTAAGAATTTTTGATATGTTAAAAAATTACCGGCAACAGGTAAAATTTCACCATATAATTCTTTTATCTTTTTAAAACTATAATTGCCTATAATTTCTTGTGCTTGTGTGCCGTCATGCCCGCACGGAAGTTTTGGTAAGTGAGATATTAATTCTTCAAAAGATGCAATATGTTTTTCATCGTAGACAATTTTGATCATTTCTCGATAGCTGTCAACGGGATAGTTTAATTTTTTATTCTTCAAAGCTCTTAGGTATGCGCAGTAGTCGGTCATTATGTAAGGAATTTTAAAATTGTCAAACAAGTTTTTTAAAGACAATTTGTAAATCAGAGACTTTTGATCAAACACATCTTCGTTCCAATTGTCAAGTAAGACTTTTTGGTAATCATCTAGTTGTTCCGAAGCATGTGGTCTTCCTATACCTTTGTAAGAATTATCTTGTTGATGCCATGCTTCCTGCCTATGTGACTGAGACCACGAAATAACAAATATAGGTTTAGAGTTAGTGGGTAAATTTTGAAATACATATTCATATGTTCTTCTATGGATAGTGTCATTACCCGATCCCGGCACAGCAAGGTTAACCACAGGCAGTTTTAAATGCTTGGCCAATAATGCGGCCCATGCCTGTGTCTTTGGATCCGTTAGGCCATGCCCGTAAGTCCAACTACACCCGTTTACTACTAAATGTGTTGCTTCGATATTATTCATTATGTGTATATTTAACTATAAATATGGCTATGAATAAGATAATAGTTATCAGCGGCGGGTTTGACCCTATACACAGCGGACATGTTCTACTGTGCAATTCTGCCAAGACTTATGGGCAATATTTAATTGTTGGGCTCAATAGCGACAGTTGGTTAGAACGCAAGAAAGGCCGAGCATTCATGCCATTTGAAGAACGCAAGGCAGTGGTAGGCAATTTAAAAGCAGTAGACGAAGTAATGGCCTTTGACGACAGTGACGGAACTGCGTGTGATCTATTAGCACTGGTTAAACAACGTTATCCGGGCCATCAAATAATCTTTGCCAATGGCGGCGATCGTACTGCTCAAAATATTCCCGAGATGTCTGTCAAGGATGTTATATTCCAATTTGGTGTAGGCGGAGAAAATAAAGCTAACAGTTCAAGTTGGATCTTAGAAGAGTGGAAAAGTCCCAAGACTATTCGACCCTGGGGCTACTATCGCGTACTGCATACCATAGACACACGAGTTAAAGTAAAAGAACTCACAGTGGATCCGGGCCAAAGTCTAAGTATGCAACGACACACTGGTCGTACTGAACTTTGGTTTGTTGCTGAAGGGCATGCCGGAGTCAACTGGGATTTTGGTAATAAAAATATCAAAACTTATAAACAAGAAACCATACTGCCCAACGAATGGCATCAACTACATAATCCTACAGACCTTCCTCTTAAAATTATAGAAATACAATACGGATCGACCTGCGATGAATCAGATATTGAACGTAGACCGTGATGCATTTAGTAGCGGGCAAGTTGGTAGTAAAATTTGGCTCTGTGAAGAGTTAGAACGTCTCGGGTGGTGTTCTAGTCTAACATACATCTACGGTGGATGGTATGGTGTTACAGCTTTCCTATTGTTAAGTAGAGGCAAATTTATTGTTGATAAGATACGTAGCTTAGACATGGACCCACGGTGCGAATCTGTTGCTGATATGATTAATGAAAATTGGGTTTGGCAAGATTGGAAGTTTAAAGCCTTTACACAAGATTGTAACAACTACGAAGGTCAATACGGCGACCTCGTTATAAACACCAGCACTGAACATTTTGACAGCATGGATTGGTTTGACCGTATTCCAAAAGGTACAAGGGTAGTATTACAGGGCAACAATATGCCTCATGAAGATCATCACATACACAGTGGCTGTCTGCAAGATTTTATAGATCAATATCCCATGTCCAAACTCGACTATAGCGGCGAACGAGAGTTTGTTTACCCCACATGGTCCTTCACTAGATTCATGATAATTGGTAAAAAATAACTGTTAACCATTGCGTTAACTCAAAATTTCTGTTATAATTTACTCTAGTGGTGCTTATCTTACACTAACCTGTGATATAAGTATTATACCGTCCATTAATTTGGACTTTAAAAATAGGAGAAATACAATGGAAAAAACTTTGCGATTTGCAATGTTCGTCATTGGATTTGTTTTAATTGCCATGGCAGTGAGTAACATCACCCATGCAAAATTTAGCAAACTCAAAGACTCCACATTAGAAACTTCTGGTGTTGTTTATACAGCCAAAGAAAGAGAACGTCAGCTTGACTGTTTGGCCAAAAACATCTATTACGAAGCAGGAACAGAATCGTTTGAAGGTAAAGTAGCAGTTGCACAGGTTACTATCAATCGATCAGAAAGTGGAAAATTCCCCAAAGACATCTGCGGTGTAGTCTATCAGAAAACATCATTTACTGGCAAGATTGTGTGCCAGTTCAGCTGGTACTGCGAAAATGCAGGCCGTCCCTTGATCTTGTATAAAGAGAATTATAAAGAGAGCTACGAAGTAGCCAAGAAAGTTCTGCTAGAAGACTTCCGCCTCAGCGGCCTAAAGGAAGCCATGTACTATCATGCAGATTATGTAAACCCTAATTGGGGCAAGCCTAAAATTACCAAAATTGGTCATCATATTTTTTATAAGGAATAATCATGTTATCTTGGATTCTTAAAACTCTGCACTTTCACGATTTGGCTAATTTTGTCAAAGAGAAATTGGCTAACATCACCGCTGAGGGATTAGGCTGGCTAGCGGCCATTGTACTGCATGCGGCCACAATTCCCACTTTACTAGCGGTAATGGCCGGGCTTACGGATAAAATGCCCAGCGTAGACATTGTGCTACTGGTCTGGGGAGGCCTAAGTCTGCTGTATGCTAAGGCTATCATCCAAAAAGATACCTTAAACATTATTACCATTGGTGTCGGCTTTATTGTTCAAAGTACTCTTATGGTGTTGATATTCTTTAAGTAATAAATACTTTCATGAGAGCTTTTGAATTTTTACCAGAAAGAAAGTTAGCCGCACCCACTGCTAGTCAGTGTGCGGTCAAACGCCTATCCAATGTTCGATATGCGCAATGCGTTGGTCTAGGAATGCGAGCCCATGATAGTGATCACACAGATGGTACAGGCAAACAGGGTGTTGCAGGCACAGGCCATCGACTAAAAGGACGTAAAGCTAAAAGTGAACTTCACGGCGGTCCTGTAAAAGATTACAGTTGATTAAATGGGGTTGAATAAAGACATCATCCCTGTTATGTATATGGGAGGGACAGGTGGTCATTTTCTTTCAGCTTTTATAAGGGCGGCCAGATCATACGATGAACCGTTACTTTCTTTCTTTAATTTAAGTAATAATGGAAACGCACACAAAACTAGAATTGATCTAGGATCAGCCGGAGGCGTTGCTGTTCCTATTGACGTACAGATAGCAGAAATACTTAAAAAAAATCTTACCGATCCTCCCTGCTATCCTCCTATGCATCTTATAGACACTGATGCTGTTATGCAGGTCTTCGAACGGGCTATTAAAATTACATACGATGGATTTGATATCTATGAAATTGCAAATATTTTTTTTATCAAATGGGGTATAGATGAAGGTAATTTTAAAATTACCAATATGGATGAATACAGAGAAAAATTAAGAATGGTGTTCATGATCACTTTTAAAAATCACAGATACTTCAGACCAAGCTATAATTATAAAGATAGATTATTAAATATCAGTTGGAAGGAAGTATACGAGCAGGATGCCGATAATTTAATTTTAAAATTAAGCAATTTCTTAGATATTCCTGGATACAGATTTCCTAAAAAAGAATTAGAAGAATGGCGTAGCAGAACAAAAAAGGGTGTTGACCTAGTTAACAAAATATTAAATACCGATAACATGGAACTTTTAAAAAATGATTGCCCTAACTGATCAAGCTCGTAACAAAATTAAGCAGACTTTAGAACGTCGTGGTAAGGGAGTAGGTATTCGTATCGGCGTTCGAACTACGGGGTGTAGTGGACTAGCTTATGTGTTAGAGTATGTGGATAAACTTGAGCCAGAGGTCGGTGTAATTAATTATGCTCAACCCGAGTTCTGTATATTGGTAAGTTTAAAAGATGAGCCCTACTTACAAGGTCTAACAATGGATTGGGTACGTAATGGTCTTAACGAGGGATTTGATTTTAAGAATCCAAACGAACGAGACCGGTGCGGGTGCGGAGAAAGTTTTCGCATATAATTATAAGGGAAAATAAATGGCATATTCAGACAAAGTAATCGATCACTACGAGAATCCTCGAAACGTAGGCAGTTTTGCCAAAGATGAATTAGGAATTGGCACAGGTATGGTAGGTGCTCCTGCATGTGGGGATGTGATGAAATTACAAATTAAAGTAGAAAATGGAGTTATTACAGATGCACGATTCAAAACATACGGATGTGGATCAGCGATTGCCAGCTCAAGTCTTGTCACAGAGTGGGTCAAAGGAAAATCGCTTGACGAGGCGGGAGCGATTTCTAATTCAGCAATTGCTGAAGAACTTGCCCTACCACCGGTTAAAATACATTGTAGCATACTTGCAGAAGATGCTATCAAAGCCGCTGTAGAAGATTACAGAAAAAATGTCGCCGGCGTCGTTTGATCAAATCAAATCTCTGTGCGTTATATTTCCGGGTGCGGCCGGAGGCCATCATTTGGCCAATCTAATTAGTTGTTGTGATGAATTTGATCAAAAAATATCTCCAAAGGAAATGCTAGACCTTTATTTAAAACATGATGCTGAAATAGATCGACTGATCACAAATGTTGACAAAAAGTCTATACAGGGATTAAAAGCACATTTTTTTGATAAAAATTATTATTTTGTTGGAAAAATACAAGATCCAGGGTACCCTGCGGTATCTGACAAAATAGATATCATCGCCGGCCATACTCATTTGTATCATGAAAATCAAACAATATTAGAAAAAATTCCTTCCCCTGCTTGGATAATGATGTCTTGGGCCAAAGACGACTCGCTTCCTGGTATTAGAAGAATTAAAATGGGATCTGGGAAGCAACTAGTGGACACTTATGATTGGCCAAATACATATATAAAACATTCCAGATCTCCCTGCGACGAAAACGGTTTTTGTTTAAATACTGAGAAATTTTGGGATATTAACGGTACTGATTATTTGAGAGAGTTGTTGATAAACAACTTTGGGATAGAACTGCCCAAGATTGCAGACGAAATACATGCTATATGGTGGAAATGGATGCTCAAAGCAATTAACGCAAAAATACTATGATTGAAATTACTGACAATGCTACATTAAAAATAGCCGATTTATTGGCTGAGGAAAATAATCCCAAACTCATGCTACGAACATTCGTCCAAGGTGGCGGTTGTAGTGGATTTCAATACGGATTTACCTTTGATGAAGAACAGAACGAAGATGACTTTGTAATTCATAAAGCCGGTATGACACTTTTAATAGACAGTATGAGTATGCAATATTTGCAGGGGGCAACTGTGGATTACAAAGAAGATTTAAACGGTAGCAGTTTTAGTATTAAGAATCCAAATGCTCAAAGTACCTGCGGTTGCGGCTCAAGCTTCGGTGTATGAAAAAAATTATCATAGTGGGCGGAGGAGCGGCCGGATGGATGACCGCGTCGTACCTGGCCAAATTCCATAAAAACTTAGATATCACCGTTGTTGAATCTCCTAGTATCCCTACGATCCAAGTAGGTGAATCGGTGACACCACATGTTTCTGCATTTTTTAAAGAACTCGAAATACCTACACATGAATGGATGAATGCCACCGCCGCAGTTTATAAATTAGGCAATAAGTTTGTCAACTGGTCGCATGGTCAAGGAGAAGAAGAATATTTTAGTTTTACTTATTCTGTTCCCGAAGACTTGTATTTCAAAGATATAGCACACCCGCAACAGATATCAGATTTTCGCCCTCGCAAGTATCACAGTGCCGTACGTAATATAGATCATGTTGCTGAAATGTACAGAACAGGGGAAATTGACAAATACGATCAATATGCTCATAGTCAGTTCCACTATATGAATAAAAATGTATCTTTTATTCGCAAGGGACAAACTCTTTTAAATCAACCGTGGGGTATTACTCATCATATTAATGCAGAACTAACAGGTAACTTTTTAAAAGATAATTTTGCATTAGGGTTGGGTGTAAAACATATCCAATCTACAGTAGTTGATATTAAGTTCACTGGTAGTTCTATAGAAGAACTTCGATTAGAAAACGGACAAATTATCACAGGAGATATGTTTGTAGATGCTACAGGTTTCCATAGACGATTGATAGATACATTAGGTTGGGAAAAAGTATACTACGATTACCCTATCGACGGTGCTTGGGTCGGCCAGACTACCTACGACAATCAACCCTACGAAATGATGAATCATACAGAAAGCATTGCCGAACCCTCTGGCTGGCGCTTTAAACTAGGGTTGTATCATCGTATGGGCAATGGCTACTGTTTTAGTAGTAAACACGTAAGTGATGAAGATGCATTGGCTCATTTTAAATCACAACTGACCAACAAGATAAGATTAGGTCCTAAGCTACTCAAATGGAAACCATCTCGCTTGAAAGATTTTGCCAAAGGCAATGTAATGAGTATAGGTCTTAGTTCGGGATTCATCGAACCAATGGAGGCCAATGCGCTATATATGGTTGTTGTATCTATACGCAGTCTAAGTGACATGATTAATCGTAATTCCATGGACTGGACTAAACATAACGAACTTATGAGCTGGTCATTTGATGATGTATACGATTTCTTATTATTGCACTATACATTGACGCAAAGAGAAGATACGGAATTTTGGAAAGACATGAAAGAGTGGGGTCGTAGGTTAAATCATCCTCAATTAGCTTTAGATAAAATAATGAACGAGAAAAACAATATGTTCAATAGTCTAGCAGGTCGCAATTTATTTCCGGACTATATGTGGATGCAATTGGCCACTGCTTGGGGTCACGGGCCTAATAGAAGTTTAGATCCAGATATTCATAAATTGGCCAAAGAGATTGTGTTATCCTACGAAAGGAAACATAATGTAATAACAGATATAATGCCAAATAATTACATATGGCACAAAGAAAATGTATTCAAAGGGTTAACTCCTACTGAATGGGAAAAGAAATATGTCAACAGATGAAGTACTAGAAAAATTAAGTCAAAGCCGATCTAAAATTATTGATCAAGACGGCAATGTTCACACGGCTAGACAACTATTTGATAGAGCTGTAAAATCCAAACATAGCGATATTAAATTATTAACATCGGATAGGACTGAAGATTTTTATGTAGAATTTCTTGCGGCCGTATTAGGTGGCGGCACACTGGTGCGTAGTTCAGTAATGCCCGATGCTCTTCCAGATGGACAGTGGCATTGGATTGGACATACATCCGGAAGCACAGGAAAGCCCAAATGGATAGGGCAAACTTTTGATACTCTGATACAACCTGCTCAGGAAGTTGCCCGAGTACACAAATTCACAGAAGATGACAGATGTTTTAATTTTTTGCCAACAATTTCAGAAAATCTTACATTCTGTATGATGGCAAACATTTTAAATGGTGGAACTATTATCATTAATAAGTTTAATCCATTTGCAACAACAAAGGCCTTGGCCGAAAGTGATCCTACACTGTTATTATTACCGCCCGGGCCTTATACTGTTTTACAAAAAAGCAAAGATTGGGCATTGGCTGAATTTCCTAATTTGCGTGTATGTTTAACCGGTGCTAACTTTGCTGTTCCTGGGTATTTTGAAGATATGCGGTCTAAGGGGGCTACATCTTTTAACGCATATGGCACCACAGAAGTTCCGGGAATCTGTACAACATACCCGCATCCCGATTATCTAGGTAAAGAATGGTATTCGGGATGTGATTATAAAATTGAAGACGGATGCTTACATCTACGCTGGCAGGGTATGGAATACTGGAATTCCGGCGATCTAGCAGAATTTGACGATGTACATGGGGTCAAGCTCATCGGCCGTAGAGATAATCAATTTAAGTATTTAGATAAAAAAATACAACCAGAGCCGATGGAAATGTTAGTCAAAGAGCAATTAAATGTAACTGAGGCTATGGTTAAATTAGAAGATAACAACCTAGTGATGTATTATGAAGGACAGGGAGATCCTGTTGAAATACGTAGACTGTTATCTCAGCATTTTCCTATTGTTCCTCGTAAAATACAAGCAGTTGATCAATTACCCAGAACACCTTTAGGTAAGTTAGTTAGGAAATAAAAAAAGCACCCTAGGGTGCTTTTTATTTGTATCTAAATTAGATTAGAATGAACGTGCGACAAAGAAATTGTAAGATTCATTCTTAGAATCACCTGTCATTTTATCGAAACGGAATCCAACAGCATGTTGTTTGTTGAGTGCATATGATACACCAACGCGAACTGTATCAGTTGTGTCTTTGTTTACATTAGCATTCTCTGCGGCTGTACGGAAACGGTATCCAACTTTAGCTGTTAGGCTAGGAGTCAATGGTACACTAACACCTGGCTCAATTGAGTAGTATGTGAAACTGCCAGCAGTGCTGTACTTCTGCCCAACGGCAACTCGTGTATAACCAGAAACTGGACCATATACTGGCACAGTTGCAGTACCACCAACTTCTAAACGTGTAGTAACTGCGTTGGTAACGTCGGATTGTTGAGATGACATTTGAGTGTTAACACTGAATGTTTTGTTAATAGTTTCACTGACTGCAAAGTTAGCTGACACGGCATCTTTGGCACCTTCGAGACCATTTACTTTAGAGCCCTCAACTGTGGCAGTTCCTGCAAATGCCAAACTTGACACCAATGCTAATGTTGCGATTACGATTTTTTTCATTTGATTTCCTTTTTGTTATATTAAGACTACAAAGTGTAGTGCTTACAATTATATACTTATCAGAGAAGAAAAATCAAGCCTAAAAAAACGAAAAAATCATTGACTTACTGGTAAAGTCAGCGTATAATGTAAATATACACAGAAAGGTAAGCAATGCACACTATCATCAAAGAGCTTGAATCAGACAACAGTCGTTTGGTCAAAGAGGCTATTATAGAACGTGAAGCCCTTGCAGGCAACACAGAATTGTTTGAAGGTCTTCGTATGTGTTATGACCCAATGATCACATTTGGTGTCAAGAAAGTTCCTAGTTTCAGTGGCACAGATGGACAAGGCCTGCCCTGGGTAGCCTTTAAAGAATTGGTCAGGGCACTGGCCCTCCGAGAACTTACCGGACACGATGCACGAGATGCTATCGAACTGGCCCTTTCGGCCAGTACAGAAGCACAATGGAACGGTTGGTATCGTCGTATCCTTATCAAAGACATGCGAGCAGGGTTCAGCGAAACCACAGTTAACAAAATGGTTAAAAAAGCTGGAAAAGCAGAGTATGCCATTCCTCTCTTTGAATGCATGTTGGCACATGATGGAGCCAATCATGAAAAGAAAATCACAGGTAAAAAATTACTCGAACCTAAATTGGACGGAGTTCGTGTAGTTACGGTGATTAATGCAGAAAATAAAACAGTCACCATGTATAGCCGCAACGGTAAAGTACTGGAAAATTTTGGACATATCACTTCGGCTATTGAAGACAACATCGAAATGTTTGATCGTAGTATTGTATTAGATGGTGAAATGGTTAGTTCTAGCTTCCAAGCACTAATGAAGCAGGTGCATCGCAAAAGCGATGTACAAAGTGAAGATGCTCGGTTAATGTTGTTTGACATTATACCTGTCAGTGAATTCCAACGAGGAGAAAGTACCTTAGGACAGCGCCGGCGTAGTAATCTATTACAAGGTATGAAATCTGTGTTTAACAAAGTTGGTAGCATTGACGTCATTCCTCAAATTGAAGTTGATTTAGATTCTTATGTTGGAGAACTGCAATTTAAACAGTACAACAAAGACGCTATTGAAGCAGGGTTTGAAGGTATCATGATCAAAGATCTGGATGCTACGTATGAATGCAAACGTAGTGCCAAATGGTTGAAAATGAAACCCTTTATTGAAGTGTCGTTGGAGGTAAAAAATGTTGAAGAAGGTACTGGCAAAAACCAAGGTCGTCTGGGAGCACTGGTCTTGGAAGGTGTCGATGATGGACTTGTCATTAGCGTCAACTGCGGTAGTGGCTTTAGCGACAGTGATCGAAGT
>Ga0114979_10003255_pt1 | contig 10924 bp, 9 predicted proteins | sample S_140625_EF_Meta_FD_87315 | JGI IMG/M metagenome (GOLD analysis project Ga0114979, IMG submission 87315) | Freshwater microbial communities from Lake Simoncouche, Canada to study carbon cycling - S_140625_EF_MetaG | ecosystem: Environmental > Aquatic > Freshwater > Lake | place: Lake... | reverse complement strand
TTCGGGTTTCCGTAACCGTAGCTCAAAAAAGTGACCGATATTCTGGGAAAACCACGGACGGTCACACAGATCCTCGTAATCATCAGAAATATCTAGAACATGCTTTTCGGCCACCCCGGAAAACACTCCGTACACCCGGGGAAAGTGGGCACATACCGATTCCGACAATACCAGAGATGCAAGTGATCCGACGTAGGCGGCATTGTACGGTGACTGAATACGTAGAGGTTCTGTAGCTACCTCTCCAACATTCGGAAGACCGGTACCCGAATAATCGCCATGCATGACCCGGTAGGCTGAGTACAGCATAGTCTTCTTCAAATGAACTGGGGTCTCCGCTCCTCCGGCGTACACGGACGACTCACCGGTAATCGTTTGAATCGGAACCGCCGTTTTGATCCCGTAGTGGTGGGGGAGACGAACGTCCATCTTAAACAACTTTTCAATGGATGGAAAAAAAGGCTGGAGGCGGCGAAGACCCCAGTGTTTCTGCGCCTGTTCCTGCAGCCCCTGGATATTCGAATACTTATGGACATCCAATGGACTATTGGCTGTCCGTAGATCCGACATGGGTTTAGGCATTCCTACCGATTATGTTTACTTCTCTCCTTTTTGCTTCTTGCTGTACCGCAGCGTTCCATCTAGAATTGACCCCTCGGCGGGGAAGAGGAAATCAAAGTACGTTCCCAAGAATGTATCAAAAATATATTTGAGTTTATTGGTAAGATCCCCGAGGAAAATGAACATGGCGAACATGAAGAAAAGTCCCGCAGTGTACGAATCCACAAAATCCTCTAAACCCATCCGAACCGGGATAATGGGAGCAGATACGTTTATAAAATACACTAGCCAGAAGGCGACAATACCTATGATAGCTATTTCCACCGATACATCAAAGACCTGGTAAGATATGCCCTTCTCCTCCCACTCCTTGTTTTTATCGTTGTAGACGTCAAACAGGTAGTAGAGAACATACGACAGTAACGCACCAGCAAGAGTATAGAAGACCGAAAAGATCGCAATATTTCCCGTCACCCTTACAGCATCTCCAGCCGATAACTTGATGGCGTGAACAGTGTAGGCATGGGTATTTTTAGCCATTATTTACTCGTGTGAAAATACTAATGAACTTCACGATCAGAAAGTTCAATATGGACGTCATAAAACAACGATGCGCGATGGATTCGCGTAAATCTCCGATGATCGTGATTATCGGAAAGAAAGATACGGGAAAATCGTTCTTGATCCGCGATATTCTGTTTCATAACCAAGACGCATTCCCTATTGGAACCGTGATTTCGGGAACGGAGGTGGCCAACCGCTTTTTCCAGGACATGGTTCCTTCCAAACTCATTCATGACAAGTACAAACCTGAAATTATCATGAACGTTATTCGTCGTCAATTAGCACTCAAACAACAACGTAATCTAACGAACGGGTCCACTGTTGACCCCCGCGCTTTCCTGATTCTGGATGACTGTCTTTATGACGCCACCTGGATCAAGGAAGAGTCGACCCGCTACGTTTTTATGAACGGGCGCCACGTAGACCTGTCTACCATGATCACGATGCAGTATCCTCTCGGCATTACTCCCAATCTCCGCACCAACGTTGATTTTGTCTTCATTCTTCGTGAAAACATTCTCGGAAACCGCCGTCGTATCTACGAGAATTACGCAGGTATGTTCCCCACCTTTGAGATGTTCTGCCAGTTCATGGACCAGTGCACGGAAGACTTTAACTGCCTCGTGATCTGCAATTCATCCTCCTCCAATAAGTTGGAAGACCAAGTGTTCTGGTACAAAGCATCAGATCACCCGCAGTTCCATATGTGTGCCGACTCTCTGTGGGCGGACAACAAACCTTTTATGTCCACGATGTTGGCGGCCAACGACTACAATCCCGACGCCCTGAATAACCGCAAGGGACCTTCCGTGTGGGTCAAGAAGGGCCAGTAAACGCTTTTACTCCCGCATAGCACCCTCCGCTGGGTGAACAGGCTTCGCGAGATCCTGCAGCTGGTTCTGCTCCGCCCGGCGCTTGGCGTTTTCCTCCTTCTGTGCCTTAATCGACATCTCACGCTCCTCCGCAAAGAACAGTTCACGGTTCGCCTCGTTCTCCTTGTACTTGCGCATGATCTCGTTGAGCTGGGAGTTCGCGTACTCCACGTTCTCCATCAGATGCTCGGACGGCTCCCACGGTAGCCAGCAGCCCATACGACCAATCATCAGATTGTCCTTGGGGTACTTGCGCTGAAGAACCTTGCACCACAGCTGCGCCTCCTCGTACGATGGGAATGCACGACGAACCTTGACGCCGCGGATATTGCACTGGAAACTGTTGGCCTTATCGAACGCCTCCTGCACCTCCTTCTCGTGCTTGAGGAGAAAGACCTGGTACTGCTCGGGGATATCCGACTTCTTGATCTCCTCGCGGTGCGTCTTCTCGAAATCATGGACATCCTTCATCACATCGTCGATCTTGAGCGAGTACTTCTTCGCAATGTAGTCGGCCAGATGCTCCAAACCCTTCACCTTGAAATCATAATCCGTCCACTGCATGAAGTGCTTGAAAAAGAAGTCCTGCTTGCGCTCAATCACCTTCTCGGGCGAGATGAAGGACACAATCACATAACGCTGGTTAGGAAGCTCGGGGTCCTCGTCGAGGTAGTCCACCACGCCGTCATCGTCCGTCTTCGGGAGTTCAACCTTCTTGGGTCCAGAGCTCATTTATACTTCCTAACAACGCTTGTTAAAACACTTTTTTCCCGCGTAGATACAAACAAACAAATGTGGGCGATGATGGTGTATGCGGCTGTTCTCTTCTACCTCCTGACCCCCGGTGTCCTCGTCCGCCTGCCTCCCGGTGCATCCACCATGACGGTGAACCTCACCCACGCCGTTGTATTTGCGGTTGTATTCTGCTACACCCACAAGCCTGTATGCGCACTTGTCGGCAAGTAATTTAGGCTTTCAGTAGAAAGATTTCCACAACAGTCAAGACAAGACCGACATACTGTATCGGCTTCTCTAGACGGTCTCCTAGAACGATGTAGGCCTCCGCGCTTTCTGTTCTCTATTTAGTGAATTTCAAGATTAGGACACCTCCTCCGATCATCGCAATCGCAAGGTAGTCGTGGAGGTGCAGCGTTTCCTTAAAGTAGAAGACTCCCACCGTCGTCGTCGCCATAACCGACAGGCCCGACCACAGTGCATTGGTGAAGGCCATACCGGTAAGCTTGAACGTCTGGATCAACACCAGACCAACCATCGAATACAAAAATACGCCGAGGATGTAGAACCGCCAGTCTTCAATGGACGACTTGAAACAGCTCATCGCACATACTTCCAGGGACACGATGACTAGAACGTATAAAATAATAACTATGTAGCTCGACAACATCTTTACTTCTTCGCCTCGTCAAAAAATCTCCTTTATCAAGTATAAACCAAGATGGCCGCCACACAAGCCCCCGCCCCGTCCCTGGGAATCGATGTTGCCGACCTGGTCAAGCGCCTAGTCAAGTACGCCCTGGAGGGCCTCGCCGTCGCCGTTGCGTGCTACCTGCTGCCGGGCAAGAAGCTCCGTGTCGATGAGATCGGCACGATCGCCCTCACGGCGCTGGCCGTGTTCGCCATCCTCGATATCTATGCCCCGTCGGTCGGCTCGTCCGCGCGCACGGGTGCTGGATTCGGCATTGGCGCCAACCTGGTCGGTTTCCCCGCTCGTCTATAAACAGACTTCGCCATAGCCCGCCTGTAAACACCCGCTTTACAGCCAACCCGATCTAATATATAAGAAGAATGTTCCGCTTGAACGGTAAGTGGTATACCGTTTCCCCCAAAGCAGGTGAACCCGAGCGCCAGACACATATGATTATGTGGAAACTGGCTTCAGGTACTCCTGTCCACCAAGCCTATCGCGAGTGGTATGCTCGTGAACGAAAAATAACGTCTGGTCTCTATCCCAAATGATGAGTACCGCCCGCGCCACCGCCAACGAGTTCATGAAAACCGGACTTATTGCCGGAGGATTTACTCTTGCGATTCTTGTCCTGTTTGTCGGAGTGTACTGGCTCGTTCGCGGATTCCCTCCCGCCTCACGCATGGTGCTCCAGGAAAGCCCCACCACGGTTGCCGTAGACCCCGGAAAGGCTCACATGCTATTTTTCTATACGAAATGGTGCCCTTATTCCCAGGAAGCCGAGCCGGAGGTCAAGAGTCTTCAGTCTCTAGTGAAAGACTACAAGTACGGCGGAAAGGTGGTGGATGTCCAGTTCATTAATTGCGAGTCCGATAAGAAACAGTGCAGCCAGTACAAGGTAGATTCCTATCCCACCTACAAACTGCAGACCACGTCCACGACGTATGAGTACCTGGGTCCTCCGAAGGTGGAGGTTCTACGCCAGTTCCTGGTTTCGGCACTGGGACCGGAACTCGCGGTACCGGGTACGACCGATTGAGATTAACATCTCCACAATCTCCTCCGATTTCCAGACACTGAACATCTTGGTATCATCTTCGATCAGGAGACACGTATTCCGAGGATACCTGTCTCGTGTATCGTGCGTCTCCTTGATCGTTTTCGCAAAGGCAACACTCGACAAATAATTCTTAAGAAGTGAATCTTTTGATTGGGCGGTCATCAAGTACAGTGTCCGTTCTCGCTTTTCGACTGGAACAACGTTCATAATGTTCTGACACAAAACTCCTCCGTCTACAAAGACGTGCCCGCCAATGTCGTGTGGTGTGAAAATGTCGGGTAGGGAGAACGATGCACGAAGAGCATCCCACACAAGGCATGATTGTCCGAACACGACCGCCCGAAGATCTGTGAGATCGGACGCCACGATGTGGAGGGGAATCGCTGCATCGCCGATTCGCAGAGTATTTAAGTCCATACCTCGTTCCTTGAATGCTCCCGCCAATACTTCACGAATCTTTGTACCGTCGTCCACTCCCTGCTTTTCACTGAACGAAAGCAGGGTTTTGAGACGTAGAGGATTCAGGGTATCCTGCATATTTCCCAGAAGTTCAATAAGCGGTCCAAATTCGGAAATCTCAAACTCAAAGGCGATCAGTGTTCCGATGAGAGCACCAATCGAGTACCCGTAAATCCCCCCCGAGAACCGGTCAATGAGTCGTTCCTCGGATTCAGCGGCAAGTTCTTGGAGTGCACCGATTTGCAGGGCTCCCCTCATCCCCCCTCCGTTGAGAGCTAGGGTATCCATTGAGTGTTCTTTTCTGCGAGTAGGAAAATGCTTCGCGCAAAAGATCTGTGGAAGCAGGAAGATGAACGTAAAACAGCCAAAATGCAAGCCATGCGACCTGTTCTTTCCAACTTGTCTTCTCAACTAAAACTCTACGCTATTCAGAACCCCCAAGCTCCCTATTTCGTGTTTGATGTCCCCTCCTTCGTGTTTGGGTACCCTCTCTACGACCATCGCGAAGCCGTAGACTATGTTCGTGACGCTTTAATGGAACAAGGATTCCAGGTATGGGTGGCCACCAACTTGTCTCTGGTTATTTCCTGGATCAAACCCCAGAACCAGGCTCCTCGGATCCGGGCTCCTCCCAAGTCTGGGGCAGATTACCGTCCCTTTGTGTACGATGACTCGGCTATGAATTTTCTGCAGAGTAGAATGCGGTAAAAACGGACATGTTTGTGTGGGGGTAGGAAGTAGGCAAGATACCTACGACATGTGCGACCATCCTGAGAAACAGTTAGTGATTGAGGAAGGTCAGCGCGTGTGTACTTGCTGTGGAACTGTGATGGAACAAACAATTGATGAGGGTGCCGAGTGGAGGTACTACGGAGCCGAAGACCGGCACGAAGACCCGACGCGTGTTGGTTTGACGATCAGTTCCCTGCTTCCTGATTCATCGTACGGATCCATGATGATGAACAAGAAAGTGAATTCAGCTACCTTCAAGAACATTCAGCGGCTGTCGGCGTGGTCCCTCGCCTCCCATTCCGAACGGTCATGGTTGTCGGCGATGGAGATTCTCAACCAGTACTCGTACCGCAACGGGTTTACGAAAGCTATTCTGCAGGAAGCGTGTGCCCTCTTTCGGTCGCAGGAGGATGCCCTGAAACTCAGGGGAGAGACGCGCCGGGCCCTGATGGGTGCTGTCTTCTTTGTGGCCTGTCGCCGTATGGGGGTATCACGAACCCACGAGGAAATCGCCGCGATCGTCAACGTCTCGACCCGTTCTTTATCGAAGGCCATTCAGCAGTTCGGGATCCATGCCGAAGAGAACCCGCTTCTCAAGACCCAGTTATCATTGGCCGAGCGGATGATGAATGGTCTGTCGGTGAGCGAGGAGCAGCGAGGGTATATTCTGGACGCCATCAACGATATCTTCAAGTCCCCCGACGAGGAACTGGAACATACGCCGAAAGTGATGGTGGCGGGTCTTATCGCCAAGATTATGGGAGCTGGAAAAACCAAGACGGAACTTCGGGGATTCATGAAAGAGTTCTCGGCGCATTCGGGCGTGTCGGTCGTGTCCATTCAGAAGGTTATGAACGCAACGTAAATTTCGGGGAGATACATAACAGAGGTCGTATAGATCATGGCAAAAGTCTTGAATGATGAAAGGTTTATTCCCTCTCGTCTTCCTGGTCTATCTCTATGGTTGGACGCACAGGCGACCACAACCATTTCATCTACCACGACAGGGCAAGTCACGTCGTGGTCCGATCGGTCTGAGATGGGAAATACACTGAACACCACCACATTTTACGTTCCAGGATGTACGCTGTGGTTGGATGCATCCGATCCTAATGCAACTGGGGTTCCAGCAACTAATGGTGCGCCGATTACGACCTGGAAAGACAAATCGGGTCTGGGATGCAATGCGACTGTACCAACTCTACCTATAACAACACAGTATACAACGCCTTTGAATACTGTATTAACTGTTCCAGGCGGAGCCACAAGTTCAACAATTACGGTAACCGTGATTGGTGGCGGCGGAGGTGGTGGCCCCGTTGTAAATGCTGGATTTAACGCGAGAGGAGGTATTGCGACATATACCTTCACGGGAGTTACATCTGGATCGACAATCACCTACTATGTTGGTAGCGGTGGTGCGGCGGGAACTAGTGGCAATCATGGGGGAACTAATTCGTATGTCACGATCGGGTCGACCACAATTTACGCGGGAGGTGGTGGCGGCGCGTTAGGATTTAATGGCGAGAATGGAGGCAACGGTATTGGACTGGGAGGAGGTAATGGAGCATCTAGTTATACTACTAATGCAACTCCTGGAAGTATACCTTCTATCGCGTCGTCTGGCACTCCGATTGGGGCATACGGCAATGCAGGTGCAAACGGTGGAGGGCGCACCGCAGGAAGCAATGGCATCGTTCAAATTACTATGGAAGCACCTCCAACCATCAACAACACTGGTCTGAACGGCCTACCTACCATGAATTTCAATGGATCGTCATGGTTCACGGGATTGACCACCAATACAGGAACAACAACAACTATCTTCATGGTGATGCAACAGCCTGCACAAACATCTTCAATAAACCCACCATACACGCGCGTTCTCAGTATGGGACCGCTGGGAGGAAATGACGATAACAATGGCGGTGTTTACACGAAAGGTCTTCTCATAGAGTTTGTGGACGGATATATTCTTGCTTGGAGAGCAAACGCAATTTATTCAACTCAGCCTGTAAACACTCCCTATATTTTTGATTATCAAATCAATGGAACGAATGCATTCTCCTTTCTCAATGGAGCTGATCAAGGAAGTTTTGGGTCAACGGATACGTTTACTATTGGAACGTATCGCATTGGAGGAATTATCCAGTATAACGGAACACCACAGTATACGGGATACGTGAGCGAGGTCCTTGTCTTTAATACTGCTCTCACAACGCCTCAGCGCCAACAGGTTGAAACCTATCTTTCCAAAAAATGGGGCATTCCGCTTTCGTATTCTGTACCAACAACTCCACTCTTATTTTCTCCCACGAGTTCACCTATTCCCATCATCTCCAACACCTTCATTACCAACCAACCCTCTATCTTTTTTCCACCAGGTGCTCAGATGATCTCAACCTTAAATTCGGGGCTGGGCTCTCCGACTATTCCGGGATGTCAGTTATGGCTGGATGCAGCAGATACAACAACACTAACACGTTCGGGATCCCGTGTAATTGAATGGAGAGACAAGTCAGGAAACGGCTATAATATGAATAAAACGTCAGATACGTTTCCGGTGACGGGAGACACAATCAATGGATTAAACACTGTACGATTTGCGACTGGATCAAGCATAAAACAATCAACACTTGTGAATGGTTCTAAAAATTTCTATTGGGTGGGCAGAATAGCAGCGCCGTCTACTTTAAGTGGCTACTTCTTTTTCCTTATGGGAGCCGACGACGGAGACAAATACAATTGGCATGCGTATACAATTGGATCAGGCAATCCGTACCTTTATCCATATTCGGTGAATACCCCATATGTTCCGCCTGGTGTTTCGAATGCAACTGCATCGCAGTATGGAGGTGGAACCACTGCAGCTGTAAACACAACTTTTGGAGCTCTAAAATACCCACCAGATGGAAGTTTGACTATGATAAGTGTCTCTGGGATTACAGGGGATACATATTATCAGGGACTCTGTTACGATCGATATATCCCGAATCGTGGATGGTGTGGCGATTTAGCGGAAGTCATTATTTTTAGCCAACCTCTCACAACCGCCCAACACCAGCAGGTGGAAGGATACCTCGCCACCAAATGGGGACTTCGGTCCAATCTCCCGCCTAATCATCCGTACTTTTCGGTTCCGTATAAGGGACTGTTTGCGCTCAACCCTTTTGGTTCCGTCTCCAAATCTATCTTTATAACGTATCAAACCCCCGCTCTTACCTCCACCATGCGGTTCGCCACCGGCAACGATATTTCCGGTCGAGCATTCGGGTTCTCACAGACGCAGTACTTTATGTCGGCTCCCTACCAATACGGTGGATACGGGGATACTCGGTGGACGACAAATGTAGATCAATACAGTCTTCCTAACGTTCTTTCCGGAATTTACGATGCTACGGCGGAAATTATACGCGGAGACCGCAGTTTCAATGCCGATTCCGACGTGCGCGAAACGGCTATGATCAATATCATTTCAGATACTCCGTACTCCCTTGGACGTTCACCGATCTCTTCTTCACTTGTTACATCGGCAAGTTTTCACGTATGCGAGATTATTGCGTACAACCGTGCCCTCGCAACCACGGACCGTCAGATGATTGAAGGGTATATGGCCTGGAAATGGGGGATCACAAATCGGCTTCCCATCGGACATCCATACAAAGAGTTTCCTCCATCAGGAGAACAGGTAATTATTCCGTCTACTCCGGTGAATCTAATGCAGGGACTGATTTCGTGGCTGGATATGGCGGACACGTCGTCGTACACGCTGTCGGGAACTACTCTAAAGACCATACGGGATAAAGCAACGGTGGCTGGAACTTTCACCATTTCTGGAAAACCCAACAACTTCTCCTTCTCCAATATTGGTTCGCTTCCTGCCCTCGTGTTCCCCGGAAACAATACGTCCACTATTTCAGCCAATACGTTTCTGTTTCGGACAGTGCCCGTTCCTTCGCAGGGTTCGGCATGTATGGTCCTGGTTCCGAAAAGTCAGTTCACAGCTACAAAACTAGGAGTTCTAGGATGGGGCAATCTCGGAAATGGAAACTTTTCTGGGAATATTGCATTAGGGTACAATGCTGCTACAGTTACTGTTCAAACTCTACGGTCCTACAATACGGCTACAAATACCTTTTTCGGGCCATCGCTCAATTTAGCAGCAAATACACCTACCATCCTTTTTTGGGCATGGTATGCCGGAAACATGGTCTATTTCTCCTGCAACGGAACGACCCTACTCTCTAGTGCTCAGGGAACGTATTATAATTCTGCTTCCACTGATAGTCAATTCTTTATCGGAAACGACGGAGGATTTGGGGCCCAGTTCACGTTAGGTGAACTGGTGATGTATAACCAGTACGGTGAAACACCGTTCCGAAACCTTATTGAAGGACACCTGGCCTGGAAATGGGGTCTACAGACCAATCTTCCCGCGTACCACCCCTACTACTATTCGGCTCCCGGTCTCCAAAGTTTGACTGAAGTGAACGCCCTTTCACAACCTTCGGATATCCCGAACCTCACCATGTGGCTGGACGCGGCCGACACAACAACAACTCAACAGGTAAATTCGGCCGTAACATTTACAGGTTCTCCTACGCTTCTTGGTGTGTTAAATGGGTATACATACTATGCGTTCAGGGGAAATGGAAGTATTACGTCAGCGACACCTCTTGAGATCCAGTACTTTGCCGTGGGTGGCGGTGGCGGCGGAGGGTTTGATTACGGAGCAGGAGGCGGTGCGGGCGGTTTACAAACCAATACATCCGTCTATGTATCCTCATCCCAGGTCTCAAAAATTACACCCCTTGTTCCCGGAGCGACGTATTCTATTACAATCGGTACAGGTGGCGCATACCAAGTTGGTACAAATCCATATCGCGGAGGTTCGGGTGGAAATACGACATTTGTAGGTACTGGAATCTCGGTGACGGCAAATGGTGGCGGCGGAGGTGGAGGGGGAGGTGTAGGTAGCGGCGGTGCCGGTGGATCCGGTGGTGGAGGAGGATATCCGTATGACACATCTTTAAATCCTGGGGGCATAGGTAGTCAGGGCGGGAATGGTATTACAGGTGTTTTCGGCTACTGGGGAGGTGCGGGAGGTGGTATTGGCGGGAATGCTACGAGTGGTGGACCAACGCCGCTGAATGGTGGACCGGGTCTTCAGTTTTTTGGAACCTTTTACGGAGGAGGCGGTGGAGGTGCTGGGTGGTCGGGTAACAGTGTTGGATCGGGTGGAAGTGGTGT
>Ga0114979_10003254_pt1 | contig 10924 bp, 15 predicted proteins | sample S_140625_EF_Meta_FD_87315 | JGI IMG/M metagenome (GOLD analysis project Ga0114979, IMG submission 87315) | Freshwater microbial communities from Lake Simoncouche, Canada to study carbon cycling - S_140625_EF_MetaG | ecosystem: Environmental > Aquatic > Freshwater > Lake | place: Lake... | reverse complement strand
TGATTGAGACCATTGTCTGGGCGCACCAGCGCACCCCGCTCGCCAACTTGGTTGGCTGGCGTGATAAGCCAGTGGCCCTCTCAATCGTTCAGGCGCGTGTTGTGGGTCTCGCTCACTTCACGATTGGCTACATCCTCACCTACGGGGCCTTCTTAATCGCCTCCACGTCAGGCAAGTTCGGCTAAACCCGACAACCGCCTGTCTCCACGAGGGACGCACCGCCCCCGGCTTCGGCCGGGGGCTTTTTGCTTGGCCTGCCACAGCTAATGCCCTTGCTCGAGCCTCTGCCATGAAGCCTTTGATTGCCCTAACAGCTTTCCTAGATGGGCATGACTCCATGGCCAGTTCCGAAACGAGGCTGCGACCAGGAGTGGCGGGTTTTGGTGTGTTTCAGAGAGCTCTTTTCTTCTCGGGATGAGATGCGGGACCGGCCGCCGGACCGACGAACCAGGTGAGAACGGTATTGCCTGGTCCCAGCTAACCCTGGAGGTGGATGGCCAATGGCCCTCCAGCTCGGAGCCCTTTGGCTTCTAGGGCACGCCAAAAAGCTCGGCCGCTCCCCCTAAGGGCTTGCCAGAGTTGGAGATATTGCATTCGCGGGTCCACTTTCCATAGGCCCAAGCCAACCAGAGCTCTGGTGATGCCTGCCAAGACGCTCGCCGGGTCGGTTCCATTGCTTTGGATTGACCAGGATTCGGGGCCCAATCCGCCGGTGCCCTTGCGCATTCTTGTGTTCTTCCAATCAAAAACCCCCGCCCCTGGGGGGGGCGGGGGTGATGAAGGCGAGAGTCGATGGCTGACTCAGCCGACGCTCCAGACGCCACCGGCGATCTTGACCAAGGGCGAGACGATCGCCGTGCTGGAGAGGAACCAGGCGAAGGCGGCACCACCGCAGCCGCCTAACCAGAAGCCGCTGGCAAACTCGGCCCAGCCGGCCTTGGTGAAGAGATCGGCAGGCGGGTTGTCCACCGTGGCATCCGGGGGCTGCACGTTGGGGCCGTTGCCGGCGGAGCCGTACAGGGACAGGCACACCGTGAGGATCGACACCAGTCCGATGGTGGCCAGCAGACCGGCGGTGCTGCCGTATTCGGTGAGCCGCAGCGGCCCGGTGAGGGCGAAGGGGCCGTAGAGGAAGAAGCCGTGGGCCATGCCCACCTCAAGGCCCCGGCGATTGGGCGAGAGGGAGGGGCGGTAGGCGGGCAGGGCGTTGATGAACGCCTTGGTGAAATAGCTGCTGTTGACGGGGGTGGCCAGATTGCCGACGGTCGGGTCGGCCACGGGGGTCACGGTCATGGTGTCGGATGGTGCGGGATGGGTGGCCCGGGAGGCCGATGAAGCGACGGAAGGGGCCGGGGATCAGTCGCGGGCTTCAATCACGTTGAAGAGAAGGGCCATGGCCACGGCAGGTCCCATGATTCCCACAAGGGGAACGAGCACCGAGGGCAACCAGGCGGCAGCGAATTCTCCAGTCATGGCTTTGGCCACGTACAACCGCCGATACTGTACGGAGAGCTCCCTGAGCTCACTCGCCTGTGCTGCAGGGGGCGACATAAAAGTTCAGCCAGTTGGCCCATGAATCCTTCCCTCGCTGGCGCCTTTGTCGCCGCTGTTTTGGCCGCAACCTGGTTGCTGGGCCGGCGTCGGGTTCCCTTGGTGCGTGATTCCGACACCAGCGCCGTTGCCGCCCTCAACCGTGCCCAAATCGCCCTGGTTCAAGCCGGCAGGGATGGTTCTGATGCTGCGCGTTTTAAGCCGCCGCTCCACCCCCTGGCTTCGCCAGCTTCCGCCCCCGAGGCAGGCCGCCCCGGCGCCCCAGCGCTCCTGACCCAGCAGGGTCTCCAGGGGCTTGCTGGCGCTGGCCTGCCAATGGCGGCCCGGTCCGTCTTGATTCCTCCCTCTGTGGGTGGGAAGGCCGCCTACAGGGTCCAGCTGGAGGCACGTTTCCGGGGTGACCCTTCAGCCAGGCTGGCGACCATCCAGGCGGCCCACCATTGGGGGGATCGGCTCACCCTGCCCCTGCTGCGGCGGGGTCTGCGGGATTCGGATCCTGCCGTGGTTCTGGCCGCCGCCAAGGCGATCGAGCGCTTCCGCGGCCGTCCCACCCTTGCGGCGCTGCGGGGGCCTCAGCGGGCCGCGCTGCCCCGTAACGTGGCGCGCACCCGGTAGATCGGCCGGCCTTGGCTTTCGTGGTACGTGCGCATCTGCAGTTCGCCGAGCAGGCCGAAGCAGAAGAGCTGCACGCCGCTGAGAATCGCTAGCACCGCCAGGAGCAGCAGGGGCCTGTTGCCGATGTCGGTGCCCAGCAGCAGTTTTTCCCCCACCAGCCAAAGGGCCGTGGCCAGGCCGATCCCCAGGGTGATCAGCCCCACAAAGCCAAACCCGTGCATGGGGCGGGTGAGGAAGCGCTTCATGAACCACACCGTGAGCAGGTCCATCAGCACCCGGAAGGTGCGGTCGCTGCCGTATTTGCTTTGGCCGTAGCGGCGGGGGTGGTGGTTCACCTGCACTTCGCCGATCCTTGCCCCTTCGATCGAGGCCAATGCCGGTAGGAAACGGTGCAGTTCGCCATAGAGGTTCATATCGCTCACCACCTCCCGCCGGTAGGCCTTGAGGGAACAGCCGTAGTCATGCAGTTTCACCCCCGTCACCCGGCCGATCAGCTTGTTGGCCAGCAGGGAGGGGAGCAGGCGACTGATGGCCGCGTCCTGCCGCTGGTGGCGCCAACCGCTCACCAGGTCGTAGTGGCCCTCCTCCAGGCTGCGCAGCAGTAGGGGAATGTCGGCGGGATCATTTTGGAGATCGCCATCGAGGGTCACGACCACGTCACCGCGGCTGGCGTCGAAGCCGGCTGCCATGGCGGCGGTCTGGCCGTAGTTGCGGCGCAGCAGCACGGCCACCAGTTCGGGGACCCGCTCCGCCTGATCCCGCAGCAGGGCCGGGGTGCCGTCCCGGGAGCCGTCGTCCACCAGCACCAATTCGAAGCTCTGGGGCAGGGGGCGTAGGGCCTTCAGCAGCTGCTCGATCAGGTGGGGCAGGCTGGCTTCCTCGTTGTAGAGGGGCACCACCACCGACAGATCGGGCCTGGCTGCTTCACCACCAGGGGATCCGCTGCCGAGGGCGGCGGCTTGGGCCAGGGGCGATGGGGTGATGGCGGCGGACTCGGCCATGGCCGCTGGGGTAGGGCTGGCGGCCACCGTACTCAGCCGCCCTGCGGGCTGGTTTGGCGGGCGATGGCGGCTGGATCAGGCCGGCAGGGGGCTGCCGTCGTGGCTGTGCATCACCCGGCCGGCGCCCCGCAGTTCGGAGCGGTAGTGGAGCGCCACCGGATCGGTGTTGCGGGGGTTGAGGTTGTCCTCGCCAATCCCGTTGCGGCCATGCTCCTGGCCAGAACTGTGTAGGTAGCTACCCTCGCCGAGGTGGAGCCCCACGTGGGTGCAGCGCCGCGGGCTGCCGAAGAAGATCAGGTCGCCCGGCATCAGCAGGCTGGTTTCACCGGCTCGCACCGCCACCGGCCGACAGAAGCGTACCTGCAGGTAGGCGTCACGGGGGAGCCAGATGCCCGCCGCGGCGAAGGCGGCCTGCACGAGCCCGGAACAGTCGAAGTTGGGCCCCAGGGTGCCGCCCCAGAGGTAGTGGTTCGGTTGGGCTGCCGCCTCCAGGGCGAAGGCCATCACCTGGGCCAGCCGGGCCTCGATGCTGGCGCGCTCGAGGCGTGGCAGCTGGGGCCGGCTGGCGGGCGTGGCGCTGGCCTGGAACTCCCCGATCTCAAGCCAGCAGGGATAGCCATCCTCCAGCTGCCGGACCCGCAGCCGCTGCCCCGCCGCCGCGTCCCGTGAGGTGTCGAGCACCTGCAGGTGGCGCCCCGCCGCCAACTGGGTGGCCAGGGAGGCGCCGGTGGGCCGGCTGAAGCCATCGAGTGGCCGTTGCAGCCGCCAGGTGGATCCGAGCGGCGGTGGCCCGTTGGGCGGCAGCGGGTCGGTGGTGCCTAATCTCGCCATCGTGTTGGCCAGCGGTAATGGCGTTCTACAGCCTGGATCCGGCCATGGGCCAGACCCTCGCCGACCTGGTGCGTGACCTCGAGGCCGACGGCCGGCCCGGCCTGGCCAACCAGCTCTCGCTCACCTGGCTGCGGTATCCCGGCGGTGGGGCCGCTTCCCAGCCGATGGGCGCCTCCTGGGCTGGCGATCGGCAGTGCTATCCGGCCAGCGTCGTGAAGCTGGTGTATCTGGTGGCGGCGGAGGCCTGGCTCCAGCGCCGGCTGATCGAGGACGGCGACGAACTGCGCCGGGCTCTGGCCGACATGATCCGCGACTCCGGCAACGATGCCACCGGTCTGGTAGTGGACCTGCTGACCGGCACCACCAGTGGTCCGGCTCTGCCGCCGGAGCGCTTTGCCCGCTGGGCTGCCCAACGGCGGCTGGTGAACGATTGGCTGGCTTCGCTGGAATGGCCCGAACTGGAGGGCTGCAATGCCTGCCAGAAGACCTGGGGGGATGGACCCTATGGCCGTGAACGGGAGTTCTATGGGCCGACCTTGAGCAATCGCAACCGCCTTAGCACCGAGGCCACGGCCCGCCTCCTCCATGCGGTGATCACCGACGCCGTGGTGTCGCCCCCCGCCTGCGAGCGGATGCGGGGCCTGCTGGCGCGATCCCTGGATCCGGCCGGCCGGGCCGCCGATCCGGAGAATCAGGTGGATGGCTTTCTGGGTGCCGGGTTGCCCCTGGATGCCCGCCTCTGGAGCAAGGCTGGCTGGATGAGCCAGGCCCGCCATGACGCCGCCTATGTGGATGTGGATGGGGTTTCCCCTTTCCTCCTGGTGGCCTTCAGCGAAGGCCAGGCCTGCGCCCGCGATGCCGAGTTGCTGCCCGCGATCGCCCAGCGGCTGTTGGAGCGCCTACGGGCCAACGAGCCGCGTTGACATGACTGGCCGATCCAGATCCTTCCGGGTCGGTAACGGCCAATTTGGATGGCGGAGACCGCCGGCCTGGAACGGAGAGGGAGGGATTCGAACCCTCGACAGAAGTTGCCTCCTGTAACTCCTTAGCAGGGAGCCGCTTTCAACCACTCAGCCACCTCTCCAGGGGGCTTGCCGAGCTTATCAGGGTCCTGCCTTAGCCCCCAGCCTTGGGATCCGCCGGGTCCACGGTGTCTGGGTTCAGGGGGCTTTCGCTATCGGCGGCTTCTTCGTCGGAGCCCAGGCGCGGCAGCCTGTGTTTGAAGCCGCAGAGCACCTCCCAGGGGATGGTGTCGCAGCGGGCGCTCCAGTCGGCGGGGGTGATGCTGGCGCTGCCCTGGCTGCCCAGCAGTGTCACCACGCCACCGATCTCCAGCTCCGGTGCCTCGGTGGCATCCACCACCAACTGGTCCATGGTGATCGCCCCCACCTGGGGGAGCCGGCGGCCGGCGTAGAGCACCTCCATCCGGTTGGAGAGTTGGCGCGGCACCCCATCGGCATAGCCGATCGCCACCACCGCCAGCCGGGTGGGACGGCTGGTGCGGTAGCGATGGCCGTAGCTCACCCCCACCCCGGCCGGCACCAGGCGGACCATGGTGACCCGCGCCAGCACCTGCATGGCGGCGCGCAGGGGCACGGTCTCGGCCAGATGGGACGCGGGGGGGTGGCCGTAAAGGGCAAGGCCCACCCGCACCAGGTCGAAATGGTGCTGGCGGTGGCGCAGGGTGCCGGCCGAGTTGGCCAGGTGGCGGCAGCCGCTGGGAAGCCCCTGCAGGCGCAGGCTGCTGAGCACCTGCTCAAAGCGCTGCTGCTGGAGCTGGGTGAGGCCGTCATCGTGCTGGGTGTCGGCATCGGCACTGGCCAGGTGGGAATAGATCCCCGCCAGAGCGATCGCATCCAGTTCCCGCAGGGCGGCCACCAGCCGCGGGCCCTCCTCCCAGTCGGCGCCGAGCCTGGCCATGCCGGTGTCCAGTTTGAGCTGCAGGGCCATCGGCCGGCCACTGCCGGAGGCCAGGTTCTGGCAGAGCAGCGCCTCCCGCATGCTGCTGATCGTGGGCATCAGCTCCCAGCGCAGACAGCTGCGCAGTTCTTCCACCTGGGTGAGATTGCCGAGCACCAGCACCGGCGCCTCGATGCCAGAGCGTCGCAGCTCGACCCCCTCGGCCAGGGTGGCCACGCCGAAGCAGCTCGCCCCTCCCTCCTGGGCCGCCATGGCCACGGACACGGCACCATGGCCGTAGCCATCGGCCTTGACCACCGCCATCAGCTGGGTCTGGGGGCCGATCAGCCTGCGGATGCTGCGGGTGTTGGCGCTGATCGCGGCTGTGTCGACCACGACCCAGGCCCGCTGGCGGGATCGACCCGTTTCATGGGGCGCCGGTTGGGGGGCGAGGGGGGATCGGGCCATTCAGGGGAGCAGGGATCGGGGCGGGGCCGGAGGGGATCCACCGAGATCGGGCCCGGTTGGCGTCGTGCGACACCGACCAGCGGGTCGATCGTGGATAGCATGCCGAGCAATCAGGGAGCTGGCATGGGCCACGTTCTCGTTCTCAATGCGTCCTACGAGCCCTTGAACATCACCACTTGGCGCCGCGCCATGGTGATGCTCCTCAAGGGCAAGGCCGAGGGCCTCGAGCACGATGCCTCCCGTTCGATTCGGCCGGACATCCTCCAGCCCACGGTGATCCGGCTGCGCCAGTTCGTGCGGGTGCCCTACCGCCAGGTTCCCCTCACACGTCGCAACGTCTTCCACCGCGATGGCCACACCTGCCAGTACTGCGGCTGCATCAACGAAGCCCTCTCGATCGACCATGTCTTCCCCCGCAGCCGCGGCGGCAGCGACAGTTGGGACAACGTGGCCACCGCCTGCCTGCCCTGCAACGTTCGCAAGGCGAACCGCACCCCCCGGGAGGCCGGCATGCCTTTGTTGCGCGAACCGCGACGCCCCCCCAGCACGCTGGGCTTCGAGGCCAGCCGTCAGATCAAGGCCGGTCAGCACCGGGAATGGGCGAAGTATGTGATCGGCGCCTGAGCTTGCCATCAGCCCAGGCCACCGCTGGCCTGCAAGGCCAGTTCCTCCAGCAGCCGCCCCTGTTCCGCCGCAACGCAGGCCGCCACAAGCGGCTCTAGCTGCCCCTGCAGCACGGTGTCGAGGGAGAAGTTGCGGCCGAGGCGGTGGTCGGTGACCCGGTTGTCCTTGGCGTTGTAGGTACGGATCTTCTCGCTGCGGTCACCGGTGCCCACCTGGGAGCGGCGGGTGCTGCGCTCCTCGGCCGCCGCCGCCGCCAGCTGGCGTTCGTAGAGCTTGGCCCGCAGGATCTCCAGGGCCCGCTCCCGGTTCTGCAGCTGAGAGCGCTCCTGGGTGCAGAACACCCGGATCCCGGTGGGTTTATGGAGCAGGTCCACGGCGGTCTCCACCTTGTTCACGTTCTGCCCACCAGCGCCCCCGGAGCGGGCCGTGCCGATCTCAAGGTCACCCGGATCGATCTGCACCTCGACCGGGTCCGCCTCCGGCATCACCGCCACCGTGGCTGTGGAGGTGTGCACCCTCCCCTGGGATTCGGTGGCCGGCACCCGCTGCACCCGGTGCACCCCCGCCTCAAACTTCAACCGGCTGAACACCCCTTCCCCCTCGATGGCCAGGATCAGCTCCCGGAAGCCCCCCAGCTCCGCCTCCGAGGCGCTCAGGGGCTGAACCTTCCAGCCACAGTCCTGGGCGTAGCGCTCGTACATGCGTGCCAGGTCGCCGGCCCATAGGCCGGCCTCATCGCCACCGGCTCCGGCCCTGATCTCGAGCATCACGCTGCGCTCATCACGGGGGTCCGTGGGGAGCAGGGCCAGGGTGAGGCGCTGGTGAAGCTCGGCAATGCCCTCGTCGAGGGCGGTGAGCTCCTCGGCCGCGAGGGCGGCCAGTTCGGCGCCGGCCGGATCGGCCCGTTGCTCCTTCAGCAGCAGGCGGGTTTCCTCCCGCTCCCGCTCGAGTCGGTTGAGGGTGCCGTAATCGCTCACCAGGGGCTCCAGGCGCGACCGTTCCCGGGCTATCCCCTGGAGCCTGGTCGGATCCGCGGCTACGGCAGGGTCCGCCAGCTGGCGTTCCAGGGTGTCGAAGGTGCGGCACGCCGTGTCGAGGCGTTCCTTGAGCAGGGCGGGATCCATGGGGGGCGGGGTGGGGATGGTCCCAACACAAAAGCCGGATGCAGTCATGCATCCGGCCAAGGGGAGGTCCCGTCAGATTGGGGCTTTCTGGGGAGGCCGATTAGGCCACCCCGGCGAGCTCCAACCCGATCAGGCCAGGGTGGGAGCGGCTTCGACGGCCACGGTTTCTTCGGGCTTGGCCGTTGCCGGCTTGGCTGCGGATGCGGCGTCAGTGCTGCCCATGCCGTACTTGCGCATGAAACGATCAACACGACCCTCGGTGTCGAGGATCTTCTGGGTGCCGGTATAGAAGGGGTGGTTGCCGCTCCACACGTCCACGTGGAGTTCGGGCTGGGTGGAACCGGTGGTCATGACCACCTCGCCGTTGCAGATCACCTTGGCATCGGGATACCAGGTGGGATGGATGTCGGCCTTGGGCATGGCTGGATCGAGGAAAGGAGGAAGGGAATCCGGTGGATCAGCGCTTGGAGAACTGCGGCGCCTTGCGGGCTTTCTTGAGGCCGTACTTGCGGCGTTCCTTGGCGCGGGGGTCGCGGCTCAGGTGGCCTTCCACCTTGAGCGGCTTGCGGTTATCGGGGGAAAGGTCGCAGAGGGCGCGGGCCGCACCCTGTTTGATGGCGTCGGCCTGACCGGTGAGACCACCGCCGCGCACGTTGACCAGCAGGTCGTATTGACCTTCCAGTCCGAGGGTCTGGAGCGGTGCTTTCACCGCCGCCAGGTAAACGGGGTTGTAGTTGAGGTAGTTGTCGCCGGGGCGGCCGTTGATCGTGACGGTGCCACTGCCGGGAACGACCCGCACTCGGGCGACGGCGGTCTTGCGGCGGCCGGTGCCCCAGTAGACGACGCGGTTGGAGGAGCTGGTCATTGGACGACGGTGGAAGCGGCGGGATCGAGGGCGAGGGCTTGGGGCTGCTGGGCAGCGTGAGGATGGTCGGCGCCCTTGTAGACCTTGAGCTTGCGGAACAGCTGCCGGCCCAAGGCGTTGTGGGGGAGCATCCCCTTCACGGCGGTTTCGATGATCCGCTCGGGCAGGCGAGCCTGGAGGTGGGCGAAGGTTTCGGTCTTCATCCCGCCAGGGCGACCCGAGTGGCGCCGATAGAGCTTCTGGGTGGGCTTGTTGCCGCTCACCCGCACCTTGTCGGCATTAATGACGACGACGAAGTCGCCGGTGTCGAGGTGGGGGGTGTAGGTGGGCTTGTTCTTGCCGCGCAGCACCTGGGCCACTTCGCTGGCCAGCCGGCCGAGGGTCTGGTCGGCCGCATCCACCACGTACCACTGGCGGTCAATGGAGGCGGGGGTGGGCTGGGTTGTCTTGTTCATGGCGCCTGATGGGGGCAGCGGCCCACGAAGGAGCTGCTGGGGGAGCTTCGGACGGGGTCGGTGGACACCGGCGGGCCGTTAATGACCTTACCCTCTCGCCCTGCACCCAAGGCTCGAAGGCCAACGGGGCGGGAAGGGGATGGCCGGAATGGCCGTGGCCGGGGTTAACGATCAACCGGCCCTGCCACCCGGAGCATCCGGGGTCCAGGGGGGTGGGGGATCGCCGAGGTCCAGCCGAAACTGCGGTTGCCCATCGTACCAGGCGGCCCTGGGGAAGATCGATTCGCGGTAGCCCACCCGCAGCAGGCAGAGCCCCTGGGGTGGGGCGGCCTCCTTCACCGCATCGCGGGCCCGATCCCGCCAACGCCCGATCAAGGCTTCCGGGCTCAGCCGCCCTTCCCCCACCGCCACCAATTGCCCCATCAGCAGCCGCACCATGCCGTAGAGGAAGCCACTGGCCTGAAGCTCGGCCACCACCAGGTCGCCTTGGCGCACCAGGCTCACCTCCTGCAGGGTGGTGCGGCCGTGGGAGCGACGGCTGCCGGCCCGCATGAAGGCGCTGAAATCGTGCTCGCCCAGCAGTTGCTGCAGGACTTCGGCCATCAAGCTCTCATTCAGCCGCAGCTGGTAGCGGTGCCAGCTCCAGGGGGCCAGGAAAAGGTTGGGGGTGCGGCCGTTGTAGATCGTGTACCGGTAGCGCCGGTATTGGGCCGAATAGCAGGCGTGCCAATCGGGGGGAACGGCTGCCGCTGCCCTTACCCGCACGGTTTGGGGCAGGCGGCCGTTGAGGGCCCGGGCCCAGCGCTGCGGAGGGATCGGGCCTGTGGCATCGAAATGCACCACTTGGCCGGAGGCATGCACCCCGGTGTCGGTGCGTCCTGCCGCCACGGCATGAATAGGGCGATGGGGGTCAAGGGCCCCAATAGCCTCTTCGAGGGTCTGTTGCACACTGCCCAGCTGACTCTGGCGCTGCCAGCCATGGAAAGCTGAGCCGTCGTATTGCAGGCAAAGGGCAATCCGGCTCGGGCCCGTCGATCGATCAGCGATGGATCCGGAGCCGGCGGCGGGGGATTGGTTGGTCAGGGTGGAGCCGGGGTTCAGACCAGCTCGATGATCGCCATCTCGGCGTTGTCACCCCGGCGGCGCACCGTACGGATGATGCGGGTGTAGCCACCTTGGCGTTCGCCGTAGCGATCCTGGGCCTTGTCGAACAGGGCGTGGACGAGCTGCTTGTCGTAGATGTAGCCGATGGCGCGGCGGCGGGACGACAGGCTGCCCTCCTTGGCCAGGGTGATCATGCGCTCGGCCTCATCGCGGAGAGCCTTGGCACGGGCCTTGGTGGTGGTGACCCGCCCTTCGCGGATCAGCTGGGTGGTGAGGCCCCGAAGCAGGGCCTTGCGTTGGTCGGCGGGGCGTCCCAGAAGGGGGACTCGGCACTGGTGTCGCATGGTCGGAAACGGGGGCGTGACGCTTTGGTGGAAGGGAACCGCC
>Ga0114979_10003253_pt1 | contig 10925 bp, 10 predicted proteins | sample S_140625_EF_Meta_FD_87315 | JGI IMG/M metagenome (GOLD analysis project Ga0114979, IMG submission 87315) | Freshwater microbial communities from Lake Simoncouche, Canada to study carbon cycling - S_140625_EF_MetaG | ecosystem: Environmental > Aquatic > Freshwater > Lake | place: Lake... | reverse complement strand
GGTGGATTTGCCGCAGCCGGAGTGGCCGATCACGCAGACGAATTCCCCCTGGGCCACCTCCAGGTTGATGTTCTCCAGCACGGGATAGGGCCCGCGCGGTGTGGCGTAGACCTTGCTGAGCTGTTCAAAGCGCAGCAGGGGAGGGGCGTTGCCTGCGGCAGATATCGGGGCTGAGGCGAAGGGGGCTGTGGTGGACATCGGGGGCAGGTTGCAGAGGGTGAAGTTGGAAGAAGGAGTTGGAAGGAGGAGGAGATCAGTGAATCGAAACAGCGGCGGCTGGGAGAACCGGTCGAAGGACGAACCGGTGTTTGGAGAACCGTTGGATGCAGCACAAACGGTGGCGAGCGAACGACCCAAGAGGCCAGAGGCCGCGAAGGGTTGGGCCGCCCTCAGCCCCACCCGATCAGCTGCCCAGGGGCCGGGGCTGGCCGATCGGGATCTCGGCCACGCTGAAGTTGCGATGCACCGACACCGCGTTGAGGTAGTCGATCGGGTCCTCGGTGTTGAAGGGCCGGCCATCAAACAGTTCGATCGGCCCACGCTGGTAGCTCACATCCTTCAGCCCCAGTTCACGGGCGGCGGTGCTGAACACCCCCACCGCGCAGATCCGCTCGAGGATCTCCACGTAGTTGCGGGGGAAGGGAATCTCCGCCCAGCGGGCCAGCTGGGTGAGGATCCAGAGGTGCTCGCTGCGGCTCGGGCGGTTGACACCATCGCCGAAGAACAGGTGATGGGGCACGATGCTGTCGCCGTCGGGGCTGGCTTCGCTGAACCAGATCACCTCCTTCTTCATGCCCAGGTAGCGGCGATCGCTGAGCAACTCGCTCAGCTCCGGCCAGTGCTTCGGTTCGGCGCAGTAGACGCAGGCCTCCAGCAGGGCCTTCACCAGGGCGATGTGGGTGTTGGGGTAGGCCAGGGCCCAGTTCTCCCGCACCCCCAGCACCTTGCCGGGGTGGCCCGGCCAGATCGCCAGGTCGCCCGCCACGGTGAAGCCATGGCCGTCGGCCACGGCCCGATCCAGCCAGGGGGCGCCGATGCAGAAGCCGTCGATGCTGCCGTCCTTGAGGTCAGCGAGCATCTGGGCCGGCGGCAGGGTCTGCAGGTGCACGTCGCGGTCGGGGTCGATCGCGTGGGCGGCCAGCCAGTAGCGCAGCAGCAGGTTGTGCATCGAAGCCGGATGCACGATGCCGAGGGTATGGGGTTCGCGGTTGTGGCTCTGCAGCCAGGCCCGGTAGTCGTCCACGTTGTGGACGCCCGCCTCGGCGAGCCGACGGGACAGGGTGATGCCGTTGCCGTTGCGGCTCAGGGTGAGGGCGCTCACCACCGGAATCGGCGTGCCGCCGTGTCCTCCCGCCGTCATCCAGGCGGGCATGCCGGAAGGCATCAGGGCCGCATCGAGGGTGCCATCCACCAGGCCATCGGTGACCCCGCGCCAGCTGGTTTCCCGCACCAGCTTCACCTCGTCGAGACCGTGTTTGGCGAACAGGCCCTTGGCCTCGGCCACCGCCAGCGGCGCGCAGGCCGCCAGGGGCACGAAGCCCAGATCGAGATTCACCTTTTCCAGGCCGTGGCGGGCCAGCACCTTTTGGGGCTTGGCCTGCCACTGCTTGACCCGCTTCTGGCGGTTGAGGAAGTAGATGATCTCCGAGCGCAGGCTGTAGTAGCTCGGGTGGTGCACCACGGTCATCCGCTGGCGGGGCCGCGGGATGTCCACCTCCAGGATGCCGCCGATCTTCGAGCCGGGGCCGTTGGTGAGCATCACGATCCGGTCGGAGAGGAGCACGGCCTCATCGACGTCGTGGGTCACCATCACGGCGGTGAGCTGGTGCTCATTGCAGATCTGCATGAGCTTCTCCTGCAGGTTGCCCCGGCTGAGGGCATCGAGGGCCCCAAACGGTTCATCCAGCAGCAGTAGCTTCGGCTTGATCGCCAGGGCGCGGGCGATGGCCACCCGCTGCCGCATGCCGCCGGACAGTTCGCGGGGCAGCTTGTGGCCGGCATGGCCGAGCCCCACCATCTCGATGTGCTCCTTCACCAGGGCCTGGCGGTCCTCGCGGGAGAGGCCGGGGATCACTTCATCAATGGCCAGGGCGATGTTCTGCTCCACCGTGAGCCAGGGCAGCAGAGAGTAGTTCTGGAACACCACCATCTTGTCGGGGCCAGGGCGCTTTACCGTTTCGCCATCCACCAGCACCGTGCCGCCCGTGGGCAGATCGAGGCCGGCGATCATGTTTAACAGCGTGCTCTTGCCGCAGCCGGAGTGGCCGATCAGGGAGATGAATTCGCCTTTACGGATGTCGAGATCGATTCCCTTGAGGGCCAGGTAATGGCCGCCGCCGTTGAGGGGGAAATTCTTCTCGAGATCCTGAACTTCTACGAGGGTTTTCATGGTTTTTTGGTTAAGTCAGGGGCTAAGATTGAGAGGTTGAAACAACACTTGAAGCGGGCGGAATGGCATGGTGGAATTGGCAGCGATACAGGCATGGCTCTTGCTGGTGCACGGTTGGCACCAGATCAGTGATCGCTGGAGATGCGCTTCTGAAGCCAGGTCATCAGCCGATCGAGAATCAGGCCGATCGCACCGATCCAGATCACGCCGAGCACGATGTCGGACACGTAGCTGTTCTGATAGGCATCCCAGATGAAGAAGCCAATACCGGGGGTGCCGGGCATCACGATCTCGGCGGCGATGATCGCCAACCAGGCCAGGCCAATCGAGATGCGCAGGCCGGTGAAGATGTAGGGAAGGGCGGAGGGGATCAGCACTTTGGTGAAGAAGCTTCGGTTCGACATCTGCAGCACCTGGGCCACGTTGCGGTAGTCCTGCGGGATCTGGCGGACGCCCTCGGCGGTGTTGATCAGGATCGGCCAGATTGAGGTGATGAAGATCACGAAGATCGCCGCCGGCTGGTTGTTCTGGAACAGCACCAGCGCGATTGGCACCCAGGCCAACGGCGCCACCATGCGTAGGAACTGGAAGAGGGGGTCGAAGGCCCGATCGAGGGCCTTGTTGAGCCCCACCGCGATCCCCACGGCGATGCCCACAATCGCGGCGAGGCTATAGCCGAGGGCTACGCGGCTGAGGCTGCTCATCGCATGCAGGAACAGGCCCTTATCGAGGCCGCCGCGATCAAAGAAGGGGTAAAACAGCAGATCGCGGGTGCGTTCCTCCGTGAACAGGCTGAGGGGCCCGGCCAGTTTGGTGAGGCCGAGGCTGGAACTGAGTTGCCAGAAGAGCAGGAAGCCTCCGATGCCAAACAGGGGGGACACGATCCCTTTGCGGTTGTTTTTCCACCAGAGGGCCACACCCTTGGGCGGAGTGCGCTCGGCGCGGTTGGTGGTGGGGCTGATGCCGGTGGTCATGGGAAAGTCCTGGAGATGAAGGGGAGGGAGTTAACAGTTGGTGTTGAATGTTTGAACCCAACGTTGTCGCTAAAGATGAAGAATGAAGCAGTCGCTATCGCCGTCCTGGGACGGTTCGGCCCGCCGCCTGAGCCAAGGTCGGGGCGGGCTCTTTAGATCACTTCTTGATCTTCAAGGAGTTCAGATAGGCCTGAGGATTCTCCGGGTCGTAAACGACGCCATCGAAGAAGGTTTCCTTGCCGCGGCTGGAGCCGGTGGGGATGTCCTTCTCGGGCACACCCACCTCCTTAGCGGCCTGCCGCCAGAGATCTTCGCGGGTCACCTTGTCGTTGATCGCCCGGGCCTGCTCGACGGTGTCGACGATGCCGGGGAAGAACTTCCAGCGCATCGATTCGATCAGGAACCAGAGGGTGAGGCTCCTATAGGGGTAAGAGATCACACCGCGATCACTATTCCAATACAGGGGACCCATGGCCGGATTGGTTTCCGGCGTACCGCTGGCGCCGATCGTGTACTGACCTTTGAGCGATGTCTGCAGCACCGGCAGGGGCACGTTGTACCACTTGCGCGAGCTCAGGATCGTGGCGGCCTCATCCTTGTTTTCGGGCTTGTCGAGCCACATCTGCGCTTCGATCAGCCCCTTGAGCAGGGCCACGGCGGCCTTGGGGTTCTTGTCCACCCAGTCGGCGCGCACGGCGAGGTATTCCTCCGGGTGCACCTTCCAGATTTGGGCGGTAGTGGCGGCCAGGTAGCCGATGTTCTCCTTGGCGATGCGCGTTGGCCAGGGATCACCGGTGGAGAAGGCCTCCATCGTGCCGTTCTTCATGCCTTGAAGGGTTTCCGGTGCCGGCACCTTGAGCAGTTCCACCGCCTGGTCGGGGTTCACCCCACCGGCGGCGAGCCAGTAGCGGATCCAGATCTCTTGGTTGGCCTTGGGGAAGGTGTAGGCGGCCTTGAATTTGCGGCCCTGCTTTTTGCTGAATTGGTCGAAGAAGCCAGGCGACGAGGTTTTCAGGTCAACGGTCAGGTTGCCATCTTTGACGGTGTTCGAGGCGGCGATGCCATTGCCCTGGCTCATCAGCATCGCCAGGATCACCATCGGCACCTTCTTGCCATTGGTGATCGCCCCCTCGCTGATCATCTGGGGCATCGGCAGTTGCCACTGGCCGCCATCGATGCCACCACCGGCGGCGCCCAGCACCAGGTTGTCGCGGGCGGCGCCCCAACTGGCCTGCTTGCTGAGGTTCACCTCCAAGCCATGCCTGGCGAAGAAGCCTTTCTCCACCCCGATCACCAGCGGGGCGGCTTCCAGGATCGGGATGTACCCGAGGCTGATGGTCTTCACCTCCAGGTTGGCATTGCTGGCCACCGGGGTGGCTGTGGGAGTGGACCCTGTGCTAGCGCCTTGTCTGTTGGGGGGATTGCCGAGGCAACCGCTCAACACCAAGCTGCTGATGAGCGTGCCGCTGAAGAGGGCAAGAACACGACGACGTTTGGTCATGGGAGACAGGACTGGGGGGGATAAGAACACCAGGTGTGCGATGGATCGATGCGTATCCAGACGCATGGACTATTTCGACTTCAGGCTTCTGCCACAACCTTCGGCGGGCATCTGCACAGCTTCTTCTGTAGGCCAGAACACAGCAAAGCTAGGCTGATCATCGCGATCGATTCGCCCACTGGGCACTGGACCATCAGGCGATGGGGGGCCAGGTAAGATCTGGCGCAGAACGAAATAGAGGCAAACTCAACTGCCAGGTTTCAGCTCGAAAAGTGTTGAATCCCTTGGTGGAGCTTGTTTGAGCCTCATTTCGCCCTTTGCAATGGAAGCAACGGCCTTGAGTAGAGCGGCCGCGCTTCCGCTCAACTCTGGGGAAGTTCGTTGCCACAGCCCCTGCTGTGGATGCGGCGCTGGCCACGGCGGCAGCGCCTCGATCCGCAGCGTTGACGCTGGGCTGCCTGACTGGCGGAGGACATGGTGTTTGGGGCTGCTTTCGGTCGGTTATGGCCAGGCTTTCGCCTGAAGTCCGCGAACGGTAGGGACTGGCGCGAGGGTGTGGGTGGCCGCAGTGCCCAGCATTGCCAATGCGCCCCATAAGGTTGGGTGATCGTTGGTGCTATGGCCCCAGATTGTCGGGGGATGGGATGGCGGGTGCAGCGAATACGCTTCCTGCCGATGTCAGCGCTCCCTGCCTAATTTCAGGTTTTGTTGCAGCCCTTGCCCATGGCTGGTGGCCTTTCTTCTGGCCTCGGACAAGGCCCGCGCCCCCCCGTGCTGCTGGCCAGCCGCCATGGCAAGGAGCGGGCCATGGCGCGGCCCTTTCGCCTGGGCCTCGGTCTGGAGCTGGTGGTGGCCGATCAGATTGACACCGACGACTTCGGCACGTTCACAGGGGAGAGGCCCCGCCCCGCCGATGCCGCTACCACCTGCCGCCTCAAGGCCGAAGCCGCCCTGGATGCCACCGGAGCCAGCCTGGGCCTAGCTAGCGAGGGCAGCTTCGGGCCCCACCCCGCCATCCCCTTTCTGCCCCTGGCGATCGAATGGATGACCTTCGTGGATCGCCGCCGCAACCTGGTGATCAGCGAGCGGCTCGAGGGCCCACCCACCAACTTCAGCCATAGCGTGATCGCGGCTGGCGCCGATCCCGGCTTCTGGTTGGAGCGCATCGGTTTCCCGGCCCACGCGGTGATCGCGCGCCCCCACCGCGGCCACCCTCACCCCAGCGAATCTGCCTTGATCGTGCGCGGGCTGCAGTGCCCCCAGGCTTTGGATCGGGCCATCCGCGGGGCCGCCGCCCTCTCGGCCGATGGCCTTGCCCTGCTGGAAACCGACATGCGCGCTCACTGCAACCCCACCCGCATGGCCAGCATCCGGCGACTGGCCTTCCGGCTGGTGCGCCGCATCCGCACCCCCTGCCCCAGCTGCGGATCCCCGGGCTGGGGTTTGCTGAGCCGGAAGCCGGGCCTTCCCTGCGGCTGGTGTGGCCTGCCCACCGCCCTGCAGCGCGCCGAGATTCACGGCTGCACCCACTGCGATCACCGCGCCGAAATGCCCCGCCGCGACGGGCTGCTGCGGGCCGATCCCCAGCATTGCCTCCACTGCAATCCCTGATCGCCCAGTCCTCGGGTTTCGGAGCGGGCGGGCCGTGCCGATTCCGTTCCCCAAGGTCCCGCCACGCACCCATCCGCCTTCGGCCCCTGACCAAAAAGCTCGCCTAGCGCGCCGTTTTCGTTGGTTGGGGACGCTTGGCGATCACCGCGAAGAAGGGATCGCCCATGCCCCCCACCCAGCCGAGGGGACCCGGATGGCGGGTGGCTTCGGCCAGCAGCTCTGGTTGGGGCCAGTCCTGGGCGATGAGCACTTGGGCCACGCTCGCCAGCCGATCGCGGTCTGTGCCCTCCAGCCAGATCCGTGCTGCCTTTTGGGCGAACATCCGATTCGAAAACGCAATGATCAGCTGGCCGCCTGGCCGCACCACCCGCAGCAGTTCGGCGGCGATCGCCTCGGGTTGTTGCAGGTACTGCCAGCCCGCCACCACCAGAGCCGCATCGACGCTCGCATCGCCCAGGGGCAGACGCTGGTCGGTGTTGAGGTTCTGCACCCAGTGCCGGCTCAGGCGGGGGTTGGCCTCAAGCTCCCGCCCGTTCAGGCCGTGGCCGATCACCTCCGCGTACGCGCCATCCTCCGGCAGATGGCTCACCCAGCTGCCCATCAGGTCGAGCACCACGGCGCCCCGGGGAAGGCGCTCGCGGTAGAGCTCGGTGAGCCTGGCCCGGAAGGCGGCATCGAGGTGCTGCACGAAACGCGGTTCCGCATAGAAGAGCGCGTCGTCGGAGCCATCGATCTTCTGGCGATCCGCCGCGCTCAGCACGTCCATCACCATGGCCAGCCGATCGGGCCTTCCATCCTGGTGGCGGTGCCGATCGAGCGGGGATCAGGGCTCGGGCCGGCTTTCAACCACCGGTCCATCAGGCAGGTGCCGCAGGTTCCGCAGCGGCGCTGCAGCTGGCCTTGCTCCCCTGTTTGTTCAGCGGGCGACGCTCCGGACTCACCCCGTGTCAGGAACTCACGATCGTGGGCGAGGGCTTCCTGCATCGCCGCGGGCGGCTCCAACGTCGCCCCATTCACACCCCATCCAAGCCCGCCGCCACCGCTTCGGTGACCGCCGCCAGGAAGGGCAGGTCGAGGGTGTCGGTCGTGTCGCTGGGGCGGTGGTAGTGGGGATTGCGCAGGAAGGAGGTGTCGGTGATCAGCAGGGCGTTGTAGCCCACGTCCCAGAACGGGGAATGGTCGCTGAGCCGCACGTCCGGCAGCGCCCTGCCCCTCAGTGGCACCGGCAGCACCCGGGTGGGCACATGGCGGCCCATGCGCCGGGCCAGTCCCGGCAGCAGGGCCGCCGTGGCGATGTTGCCCACCACGGCGATGAAGTCGCCCCGCTCGCCGTAGAGGGCACGCATCGCCGCGATCGGGTAGCGCTGCTGGGAAGCGGTGTAGCCCAGCATCTCGAGGCTCACCATCAGGCCCAGCCTCTGGCCGGCGGCCTTGAGCTCCGCCGCCAGGGCGGCGCTGCCGAGCATGCCCCACTCCTCCTGGTCGAAGGCCACCAGCCACACCGGCCGCCGGGGCGGTTCGCGGCTCCAGTGCTCGGCCAGCTCCAGCAGGGCGGCCACACCGGTGGCGTTGTCGTCGGCGCCGGGGGAGTTGAGCGGGCCGTCGTAGTGGGCCGCCACCAGCAGCGGATCCAGCCCGTTCTGCCGGCCGGGAAGGCGCAGGATCAGGTTGGTGCCGTCGTCGATGCCGCTGCGGAAGCGGTGCTCCTCCACGGGGCCCAGGGTGCCCAGTCGCTCGCGGATGTAGGTGCGCACCGCCAGCAGGCCGAGGGCATCCCAGCGGGCATGGCGGGGGCGGGCCAGAACCTCCAGGTGGGCCAGGAGGCGCGCTTGTTGAACCGAGGTCGTCGCGGACTCCCGGGCGCCCGCAGCGGCAGAGTCAGCCATCGGTGCCGATGTGGCGTTGCGGTCAACCTGGCATGGGCTCCGGCCGATCAGCCCTCCCCGGGATCGTTCAGCTGCGCCAGCAGGGTGGCCACCATCAGCCGCAGGGTGCGGCGATCCCCTCCGGCGGCCCGCCATCCCTCGAGCCACTGGATCAGGGCGGGAGCCTCCTTGCCATCGGTCGGTGGAACGCCCAGCCGGGCGAGATAGGCCAGGGCGTCGTCGAGGCAGGATTCCCCCTTGCCGAACCCGTCGAGCCGAGGGTCGAGGGCGGCGAGCAGGGTTTCCAGTTCAGCCAGGCTCAGGGTTGGCAGGGGATCGTCGGGAGCCATCGGCACACCGGACTGCTCTCCAGCATGGCGCCCCCCGCTACCTCCTGGAAGGGGTTGCTCCCTGGAAACACCGTCTAGACTGAGCTCAGAGCAGCGACCGGGCGTGCTGAAACCGATCCTGCAGGTTCTTGTCTGTTTCACCATTGGCCTGCGTTGCATGGCCCTGTTCGACCAGTTGCGCCGCGCCTGGATCGCCGATGGCCTGGCCGCCGAGTTCCGCCGTGAGCTTCGTCGTCGCGGCCTTCTGGTGGCCAGCCCCTCTCCCCGCGGCGACTGAGATCATTCCCGGGATTTGTCCCGGCGGTAGGGCGGCCGTCCGGGCGCCGGCCCCGCCAGATGGTGGACGGCATGGATCACCACACCCCAGAGTTCCGCCTCTCCTTCCGCCAGGGCAATCGGTGCGGAGAGGCCATCGCTGGCCACCAGTCGGCCGGTGGCGCCGCCGCGCCGGCCCTCCAGCCGTCGCACGATGAAGGCGCCGCCATGGGTGGCCACCACCACCAGGCCCGGCCGGGCATCCAGGCTGCGGTCGATCACCAGCAGGTCGCCATCGAGGATGCCGTCCCCGGCCATGGCATCGCCGCTCACCCGCATAAAGAAGGTGGAGAGGGGGCGTGGGATCAGGGCCAGGTTGAGGTCGATGCGTGCCTCCACGTAGTCGTCCGCGGGGCTGGGGAAGCCGGCGGCCACGAGGCTTGAGGCCAGGGCACAGGTGCTGGAGCCCAGCACGGTCGCCAGGGGGAGGGGAACGCCCCGGGGTAGCCCCGCGAGTCCGCGCCGACCTGGATCGAGGGGCCCCGCATGGCCAGGGGGATCGACCGGCATCGAGACCTCCATTGCATTCGTGAATAATACAGATGTACTGCCGGTGACGGTGGGGAGGGGGCGGGCTGCCAGGATCGGAGTGGCAACCGGATGGATCCCTCCATGGGTCTGGGCGATCCCGATGGCGCGAACCGACCCCTGCTGGAGCGCTTGGTGGAACGGTTCGATCTGCGGCCCCATCCCGAGGGCGGTCTCTTCCGCGAGTTGCACCGCTCCTCCGATCCGGTGATCCGGGCCGGCGATGGTCAGCGGCGCAGCGGCCTCACCGTGATCGCCTACCTGCTGCAGCAGGGCGAGCGGAGCCGCTGGCATCGGGTGGCGGGCTCCGATGAGCTCTGGCACCACGGCGCCGGGGCTCCGCTTGATCTCTGGTGCCTGCCGGTGGAGGGCGGCGCGGCGCAGCGGCTCGGCCTGGGGCCCTGGGGAGCGGCGGAGCCGGTGCTAGATGAACCCGTACGGGTGATCCCGGCGGGCTGCTGGCAGGCCGCCCGCAGCCGTGGTGCCTGGAGCTTCGTCTACTGCTCGGTGGGCCCGGGTTTTGATTTCGCCGATTTCGAGTTGCTGGGGGATCGGCCGGCACGGCTGCACCCGCCCGGGGCCCTGGAGGAGCTGCTCTAGGGGGCACGCGTTAGGGGGGCGCCCATCGGCGACCAATCTGACCAAGACTGGATCGGTGTTTTCAGGGGATGGGGAACGGTCGGCATGGCTTGTCCTGACTGCGGGAGCTGGACGGTGAAGGCGGACCGAGGCCTCTCCGGACGCCTGGTCTGCGGCCGCTGCGGGAGGCCCCTGGGGATCGGTGCGGCGCCGCGCCGCAGCCGTCGCTTTTTGTTCACGCCGCCCTGGCGCGGGCGGGCAAGACTCCCATCCTGGCTGGCGTTGGTGGGCCTGCTTTGCGCCGGAACCCTGCTCACGGTGCTAGTCGAGCGGTCGGGTGGTGGTGGGGTTCGGATGTGGCCATCTCCTGACAGGTCCGATCCCGCCCCCGGGGAATCCGGGATCATGAATCGCAACATTCCGCATTGAGGTCAGATGGCGAAAACCAATCCCTTCGCAAATCTGGCCTCCCTCAGCATCCGCCAGCTCCGAGAGATCGCCAGGAGCCTCGGCGTGAAGCGCTACAGCAGTGAGGACCGCGTGGGCTTGGCCGATGCCATCGCATCGCGACTGCCCGAGGGGGATGCTGTCGTGACCGAATCTTCCACCGAGGCTGCGGCGGTTAGTAGCGACGAGCTTGCGGTGGTAAGTGGCTTTGGTGCTGCGGCTTCCGCTGACCTCGCCGCGATCGAGGCGGAGATGGCGCCGGCGCCCCGCCCCGCCGCTGAGACGCGGGTGGTGTTTCTGCCCCGCGATCCCCAGTGGGCCTATGTGTTCTGGGATATCGCCGAGGCCGACCGCACGGCTGCCCAT
>Ga0114979_10003252_pt1 | contig 10927 bp, 12 predicted proteins | sample S_140625_EF_Meta_FD_87315 | JGI IMG/M metagenome (GOLD analysis project Ga0114979, IMG submission 87315) | Freshwater microbial communities from Lake Simoncouche, Canada to study carbon cycling - S_140625_EF_MetaG | ecosystem: Environmental > Aquatic > Freshwater > Lake | place: Lake... | reverse complement strand
GTGTCCAGTTGGTGGCTGTTGGCCCTGACCGATAATCTCTTTGACCTGGTCTCTAACTGCCTCTTGAGAAATTCCAAGCGCTTCTAACGCCTTAGCAGCTACGCCTTCGCCTTCGTGGATCAAACCGAGCAGGATGTGCTCAGTGCCAATGTAGTTGTGATTTAGTGACTTGGCTTCTTCTTGAGCCAAAACAACTACCCTGCGGGCCTTATCGGTAAACTTCTCAAACATTTGCTTCTCCTTCGACACTTTTATGTGCTTACAAAGAAGATAACCCTCAAAAGGCCCATTTGTTAGGGCTGTTCGCCATTGGGAGAACGGAAGTTAAGCTCCATTTAGCCTGCCATCATGGCGACCATGACGCCAACGGCACAAAGCAACCCAACAACTACTGAAACTAGGTGCTTGTTCCTGCTGAGGGCAAATGGCTTCGTGGCTTTAATGCTCTTGAAGTTATCGACCATGGCCTTCTTAGCTTCTTTGTCAGAGCTGTATCTGGCCACAGCCATCTGATAGCCAGGGATCTTTAGCCCAGCGATGGTGAGGAACACCACGTTGCTCGCTAAATAACCGGCAAGTGCCACTACCACTTCAATAAATAAGCCCTCTAAGGAAATGCTTATAAACATGAGTGCCATAAGAAGGGCCCCGTAGATAACCATGTTCTTTACAAAAGTGGTGTTCATGTAAACCGCGTAGTTTTCAGCTTTGTTCTGTTCCAATTGATTCCCCTTAGTTCTTTGTAGCTTTGGCTTTTTCATTATTGAGAGCTAGTTTGGCTCGCTCTTCTGCTTCAATTTGTGCTCTCACTTTACGCTCTTTGGCGTCAGCTCCGAGGATTGACTTGAAGAGGAAATAAACCAAGAACCCCATGGCAACTGGAGGAAACAAGGCCAGCACTGCATCCAAGAAAACCTGCATGATTACTTTACCAATGGGAACATGATGGTTTCGCGGATACCAAGGCCGGTAAGGCTCATAAGCAATCTGTCGATACCCATACCCATTCCTCCGGTTGGTGGCATACCAAACTCAAGAGCCTTTAGGAAATCTTCGTCCAGTTTCATAGCCTCCGGGTCTCCAGCAGCAGATAACTTAACCTGAGCGACGAATCTTTCTCTTTGAATGACTGGGTCAACTAGCTCTGAATAACCGGTGGCTTGCTCATAGCCTCTGATGTAAAGATCCCACTTCTCAACTACCCCTGGCTTTGATCTGTGGTTACGGACTAGAGGTGAAGTATCCACTGGGAAGTCCATTACAAATGTTGGCTTCTGTAAATCACCTTTTACAAAGTGCTCCCACAGCTCTTCAACATACTTACCGTGCTGCGGGTGATCAATTTCTAGACCTTCCTTATCAGCAAGCTTCTTTAGAACTTCAATGTCGGTCTCTGGTGTGATTTCCATACCCGCAGCTTTAGATAGAGATTCAAACATTGAAATGCGATCCCAGTCGCCAGAGAGATCATTCACTTCACCATCTTCAAGTTGCACCTGCAATGTGCCAAAGACATCCATGGCAGCATTCTGAATCAGTGTCTGAGTTAGCTGCGCCATGGTGTTGTAATCACCGTAGGCTTCATAGGCTTCAAGCATTGCGAACTCTGGTGAATGTGTACGGTCAGCACCTTCGTTTCTAAAGTTTCGATTGATTTCATAAACCCGGTCAATGCCACCAACCACTGCACGCTTTAGGAATAGCTCTGGAGCGATACGTAAGAACAGTTCAGTATCAAAAGCATTTGACTGGGTCTTGAAAGGCCTAGCTGATGCGCCACCGTGAATGGTTTGCAACATAGGTGTTTCAACTTCAATGAAGTTGTCTTTAGTGAAGGTGCTTCGCAGAGACTGCATGACCTTACTTCTAATCTGAACTACTTCACGAGCACGGTCACGAACAATCAAATCGACGAAGCGGTGGCGCACACGATACTCTTCACCAAGTTCGTTGTGCAGGTTAGGTAGTGGACGAATAGTCTTTGCAGCCATAGCCCAACTATCAACGAGGATGGAAAGCTCTCCACGCTTAGAGGTAATAACTTCACCCTCAACAAAAAGGTGATCACCTAGGTCAACTAGTTCTTTGTATTCTTCAAGTTTTTCTTCGCCTACCTTATCTAGAGAAAGCATGACTTGGATACGAGAACCGGTACCGGCTTGCAATGTTGCAAAGCAAAGCTTTCCGGTATTTCTTTGGAACATGACTCGACCGGCCAATGCAACCTTCTCACCGGTGGCAACATCAATCTCTAGATCTGGATACTTTAATTTCACCTGATCGATGGTGTGAGTAATAGGAAGGCTTACCGGATATGCATCGGAACCTGCAGCAAGGATGCGTTCACGCTTAGCTAGACGAATAGCAATCTGCTCAGGCAGATCCTGTTCGTCATCAATGTTTGCTAATTGCTCGTCGGTCATGCCGGCTCCTGAATATAGAAAGTTATGTTGTCAATAAGTCGAACACCATCCACCACAACAGCAACAAGTAGCTGGGCCTCTCCCGAGAACCCATCGCTTATTGGTGAAAAGGTACTCTTATCAACTAGCGCTAGATAATCAAGTTTAGCCAGCGGTGGACAATCTAGCGGACTACTAGCCTCAGCTAAGACAACAGATGGAAGTTCTCCTTCCGTGATTCGCTCTTGAACTTGAATCAAAGTAGCAAATATCACTGGAGCGAAGGATCTGCCTAGCTCGGTCAGGAACCGATTCCTGGATGACCTAGCCAGGTAGTCATCCTCACGGACAGTATTAGCCTCAATGATCTCGATGGAGTCACTAAATTCCCTATGGACCAGGCGCTTGATTAGGAATAACTGCTGAGCATCCTTAGCCCCAAACACCGCTACCTCAGGCCTAATGACCTCAAAGAACCAGGAGACTATATGAAGCATTCCGTCAAAGTGCCCAGGCCTAGCAGCCCCTTCAAATACTGACCCTAAAGCCCCTGCTCGGGGTTTTAGCGGAGTATCTATCCCTGCTGCATAAACCTCTTCAACTGCTGGAACGAACAGCACAGCTGGCCCAGTATCAAGGGTAGATAGAGCTTTTATATCGCTTTCTAAGGTCCTCGGATAGCGTTCAAAGTCCTCGCCCTTACCAAACTGGGTTGGGTTCACAAAGATGCTCATGACTACAAAGGCATCTGGAACCAGGTTGGCCTCTTCGATCAAGGACAGGTGTCCTTCATGCAAGGCACCCATGGTCGGCACAAAAACTATAGTTTTACCCGAGGCCTTAGCAGCCTCAAGTTCACCCTTGAGATCCGCTACTGTTTCAACTAACTTCACTGAAGATCACCGTCTAACAAATCTGCTGGATCAATCTCAACAACAGCACTACGCAAAGACTCCTCTAGGGCAGATCGCATAATTCCGCCAAGAATACTTCTAGGTTTCTCTATGTTGGCATCCTCCAAAAGAGTAATTGCTTGGCCAACAATCAGTGAAGTAAATGAGGATGCAACAGAAATAGCTTCTGCATACTTAGCTCTTGCCTCGCTAGGCACATGAACCGGTTCACCACCTAGCTCAATTGCCAAAGTCTGCACCACAGGCAAAACAGACTTAGGCGAATCAACTGCGATATAACTATCCATCAAACGAGTTCTATCAACCGAACTTATTCCAGTAAAAGTAATCGCTGGATGCAAAGCCATTGGGACTACACCTAAACTCAGTGCCTCATCAAAAACTTCATAACCAAAATCTGGTGAAGTGTGAACCAGTAGCTGACCTCGACTGAGTGAATTTGTCTTTACTAAACCGGATACCAAAGATGCAATCTCTTTACCTGGGATGGCGAAGATAACTAAATCAACATTTTGAACTGCATCAATCACAGGCGAAATAGTGATGCCAGGCAGAATAGTTGCAACATGTTCTGCTCTGGCTGGATCTGTTGTTGCTATCGCCATTAGGGAATGGCCTGCATCTGTAATGGCTTTAGCCATAGCTAAGCCTGCAGGCCCTGCTCCTATGACTGCAACCTTTAGCCGACTAGACATCAGTCTTCTTGTCTTTAGGTAGTTTGCAGACCTGTTCAACAATGAATGCAACGATAAGTAAGAGTACTGATGCAACTGATGCAGATATGTTTAGGGTGGTTGCTTCAGGAACAACCACTGGGGCAGTGAACTGTTTTACTAAAACACCAGCGTGCCAGCCTAGGAATACAGCTGCAGTTATAGCGCTGGATTTAGAGAGTATGAGTACTCGAACTGCATAGAACGGATTCACTGGAATCAATTTGCTTTGCGAGGTAGTTGCTACTTTGATTAGATTTCTCTTGTATTTCCAAATAGGAAGAGCTGCAAGTAGCAGAATTACTGCAATCACTGAAATCGAAATACTAAGAGTCAGGCCACTAATTGGTATCTCTAAACCATTGTTTACTGACCACAAGCTAAATCCAAAACCAATAACTGCAGAGCATATTGCCCACAGGGCAATCATGAGTGGGCTTATCGGTTTCAATTTAGTTTCACCTGATCTACATATACTTCTGCCAGCTTCTCTATTCTGCCAACACCAGGCAGGGTAGCAGCTTGATTCATTAGATACCAAGGCACAATTACAAAAGATCTGTTCTTTGTTTCAGGATGAGGAATTATCAAATTAGGAGAGCGGTGCTGGGTGGTGCCGTAGGTGATGATATCGATATCGATATTTCTATCTCCCCAGCGCTCTTTACGTTTGCGACCAAGCTCTAGTTCAATTGCCTGCATTTGTCTAAGTAACTCTTCTGGCGTGAGAGTTGTATCAATCTCCACCACACAGTTCAAGAACTTAGGCTTAGTTGAATCTACTCCAGCTAGGGTCAAGGCTTTAGATTCAACTATTGGAGAAATGTCGGTTAGATAAACATGCTTGGTGGTTGCGATTAGAGCAATAGCCTTGATTAGCCAGTTTCGACGGTTCCCTAAATTACTGCCTAGAGCTAGGACACAGGTAGGCATTAGCTAGGTCTCTTGGCTTTGACCGTAATGCTGACATCTTCAAATTCATAGGGAATTGGAGCACCTGGTTTATGAACAGTTATCTTGGCCTTGAGCACCTTGCCACCGCCAAAGTTCAGGGCATAATCCAATAGTCTCTGGGCCAGGGTCTCCAAAAGATCAACTGGGTCATTCTTGGTTAGCTCAACTAGGCCTTTAGCCAAATCTCCATAGTGAGCGGTGTTATTCAAATCATCGGTAAAGGCAGCCCTATCGCCATCAACCCAGATAGCAGCATCAATATAGAAGTCTTGACCGTTTTGTCTTTCAAAGTCAAACACCCCGTGGTGTGCAAAGACTCTTAGTCCGGTGATGGCTATTTTGTGCAGCATAGGTCAATTCTGCCCTAGGAAGAGTTCTTATCTGCTTCACCTTCATGCAAAGCCCCAACAATACTGATGGCATCTGTGGTAGCAAGAACGTTATGCACCCTTACTCCCCACAGCTTTCTTTGCATCAGTAAAGCAGTCAGCACAGCGGTTGCCACATCTCTTCTCTCGTGGGAGACAGAGTGAGGCTCAGCTTCATCCAATGCCCCTGCAATGAATCTCTTACGTGATGCACCAACAAGTATCGGTAAACCAAGTTTCTCAAGTTCATCAAGTCTTGATACAAGTTGCCAGTTCTGTTTCATATCCTTAGCAAAACCGAGACCTGGATCGATAACTATCTTGTCTTTGGCTACCCCTGCGGCAACTGCGACAGCTACTCTTGCCGTAAGTTCGTTAGCAACCTCTAGAGCAACATCCTGATATGCGCTCATGGTGTCCATTACATCGGCATGACCTCGCCAATGGGAGATGATCACTGTTGCCTTTGTTTGGGCAGCCACCTTGAACATGTTCTCATCAGCTAATCCCCCAGAGACATCGTTGATGATGGTGGCACCTAGCAATACAGCAGCCAGAGCTGTTTCAGAATTCATGGTGTCAACAGAAATAGCACAACCTAAGTCAGCATCAACTATCTTGGCGATAACTGGTAGGACGCGTTCTTGTTCTTCTTCAACAGAAATCCGAGTGGCACCTGGTCTAGTTGATTCACCACCAACATCGATGATGTCTGCACCACTGATTTGCAATAGCTTGGCATGATCAAGAGCAGCTTGCAGTGCTAGGAACTGATTACCATCGCTAAAACTATCTGGCGTGATATTTAGCACACCCATAACAAGTGGTCTTACCTTAGGAGCCGTTGGGTTGTATTTCATTTTGCGATTAGAGCCATCACTTCTGCTCGAACAGTTGCCTCGCTGTATTCACCACGAGTAGCCATAGTCACAGTATTAGCTTCTGGCTGTCTTGCTCCTCGGGATGCAACACAGTGATGTCTAGCTTCGATAACCACAACAACTCCTCTGGTGCCTAAGCCTTGCTCTAGAGCATCAGCAATTTGTGCAGTCAGGTTCTCTTGCAGTTGTGGTCTAGCAGAAAGTATTTCTACTAACTTAGGCAATCTTCCTAAACCGATAACTCGATCACTAGGAAGATAAGCGATGTGTGCAACACCGGTGAAAGGTAATAGGTGATGCTCACAGATACTTACTAGTTCAATGTCCTTGAGAATCACAACATCGTTGTGTTCGGCGGGAAAGGTCTCACGAAGAGCTTCAATTGGGTCTAAGCCAACGCCAGCAAAGAAGCCAGCATATGCATCAGCAAACTTTTGCGGAGTGGCTTTCAATTCTTCGCGATTAGGGTCTTCACCGATAGCTGAAATCAACTCAACAACAGCTGCTTTGATGCGTTCGGCGTCGACCATGAATTAAACCTTTTTAGCTCTTGTGGTTCTCTTTGCAGCAGGCTTCTTAGCAGCTGTTTCCTTACTAGATGCTGCCTGCTTAGAAGCAGTTGAGCCTTTAGCAGGAATTGCAATAGGGCCTTGCTTAGGCTTAGGTCTAGCCTTGCTGGATAGCCACTGCGGACGCTTAGGTAGTTTCTTTACAGTCTTGAAAATCACTGCAATCTCTTCGGCGTTTAGAGTCTCAGTTTCCATCAACTCTTTAGCCATTGCATCTAAGACCTTGCGGTTTAGGTTGATTGCTTTATAAGCCTCATCGTGAGCTGCATCAAGGATTGCTTTGATTTCCCTGTCGATGGCTTGAGCGGTGATATCGCTGTATTCCTTGGTGTGAGCCATGTCACGTCCGATGAATACTTCACCGGCTGTGCCATAGGCAACAGAGCCAACCAGGCTGCTCATTCCATATTGCATAACCATTGCTTTCGCAATCGAAGTTGCCTTCTCGAAGTCATTAGATGCACCGGTAGTTGGATCACCGAAAACAATCTCTTCAGCAACGCGACCACCCATTGCATAGGCAATCTGGTCGAGCAGTTGGTTACGAGTAACTGAGTAACGATCTTCAAGTGGCAAGACCATGGTGTATCCAAGCGCTCTACCTCTAGGCAGGATAGTCACCTTAGAAACTGGATCGCTGTGGTTCATCGATGCAGCAACAAGAGCGTGACCTGCTTCGTGATAGGCGGTGTTCAATCTTTCACTGTCTAGCATCAAACGAGTCTTCTTTGCAGGACCTCCGATAACACGATCAATAGATTCATCCAAAGTTGAGTTAGTGATTTGCTTCTCACCCAATCGAGCGGTTAGCAAAGCTGCTTCATTCAAAACATTGGCAAGATCTGCTCCAGTGAAACCAGGGGTTCTTCTAGCGACAGTTGCTAGGTCAACATCAGCGGCAACTGGCTTACCCTTAGCGTGCACCTTAAGAATCTGTTCACGACCAATAAGGTCAGGAGCTGAGACACCAATCTGACGATCGAATCGACCTGGGCGTAGTAGCGCTGGGTCCAAAACATCAGGACGGTTAGTAGCAGCAATCAAAATTACGTTGGTCTTGGAATCAAACCCATCCATCTCAACTAGCAACTGGTTTAGAGTCTGCTCACGCTCATCATTACCACCACCGATACCAGCTCCACGCTGGCGACCGACAGCATCAATTTCATCTACGAAAATAATTGCAGGTGAGGCAGCCTTTGCTTGTTCAAACAAATCACGAACACGAGAAGCACCAACACCGACAAACATTTCAACAAAGTCAGAACCAGAGATTGTGAAGAACGGAACACCAGCTTCACCGGCAACTGCTTTAGCTAGCAGAGTTTTACCAGTTCCCGGAGGGCCATAAAGCAATACACCGCGAGGAATCTTTGCTCCAACTGCTTGGAACTTCTGTGGTTCTTTTAGGAATTCCTTTATTTCTTGTAGTTCTTCAATTGCCTCATCAACACCAGCAACATCTGCGAAGGTGACCTTAGGCATGTCTTTGTTATATAGCTTGGCTCTTGACTTTCCAAACTGCATGACCTTATTGTTGCCACCTTGGGCTCCTGACATGAGGAACCAGAAGAGACCAAAAATAAGTAGGAAAGGAAGAATAGAAAATAGCAGTTGCAGGTACCAAGGGGTGCTTGAAACCTGATCGTTGAATCCTTCAGCAATGGTTGCCTCGGAGATAACTGTTGCAACCTGAGTGCCACGAGGTGAGACATAAAAGAACTGGATCTTGTCGCCGTATTTGACGTCTGCTGAATTGAGCACAACATCGACACGTTGTTCATTTTCAATAACTAGAACAGACTTAGCTGTCCCACTCTTGATGAAATCAAGACCGACTGAAGTGTCCACTTTGCTGAACCCAGTTGTGTTTACTGAGTTGAAGCCGATGGTTAGAGCTGCAAGAGCAACAAAAATCCAGAAAAATGGACCTCTAAAAAGTTTGCGTGATTTCATATAAGAGGCTAAGCCCCTACCTTCCTAAGACAACAAGACCAAGTACTAGGCTACAAGCCAAAAGGCCCAGATTCACCCCCAGATTTGGCTTGTTCGCAGTCAGATTAAAGCTTTTTAGCTGTAAACAGCAGGTGCCAGCACCCCTACATCCTTCAAAGTGCGGTATTGCTCTGCATAATCAAGGCCGTAGCCGACAACAAACTCGTTAGGGATATCAAAACCAACCCAGGCAACAGCCACTTCAACCTTGGCAGCTTCTGGCTTGCGCAGTAGGGCAACTACCTCCACTGAGGCAGCTCCTCGAGCATTTAGGTTGCTGATTAGCCAAGAAAGGGTTAGTCCCGAGTCAATAATGTCTTCAACAATCAGCACGTGTCTACCCAATACATCAGCATCTAGATCCTTGAGGATTCGAACCACCCCTGAGGACTGAGTACCCGATCCATATGAGGACACCGCCATCCAGTCCATCGATACTGGTAACTGAATTGCTCTGGATAGGTCAGCCATAAACATGACCGCACCTTTTAGAACCCCAACTAGCAGAAGGTCTTTACCTTCATACCTGTTTTCTATTTCACGAGCTAATTCTTCAACTCTGTTAGCAATCTGTTCTTCGGTTACTAAGACCTTAGTGATGTCCTTTTGGACCTTATCGAGGTTCACCTAGCATGCTCCTGGCTTCATAGTTTTAGTGCTTTTGAGAATAATCTCTTTGCCCTTTCGCTCTACTCTAACCGAGGGAAGGGTCAAAGGTTTTTGTCCATGCCAATTAAATACAAGCTCAGTTACTGCATCGATTTGAACCTTGGCCGGTTCTGCTCCCATAAGGGAAAGAGATTTGTGAATAACTCGGTTGGCTAGGGCCTTAGGGAGTTTCTCAAACAACTCAACATCGATGGTCACCGAGTTATTGCTAACAACAGCAACATGCTCGAAGGCCTCATCTGCTTGAGTTTCTAGATACCCAATGTCATCCTGCAGAATCTCAGCAGTTCTAGCTAAAGCTTGAGCAATCCCTGGCCCAAGTTCTTCTTCAAGAACAGGTAACACTTTTAGTCTTACCTTCACTCTGGAGAACTTGGTATCAATGTTCTGAGGATCTGACCAGAACTCAATATTCAAATCTTCACAATACGAATGAGTTTCTTTTCTTGTAATTCCAAGTAGTGGACGAAGGTACCTGCCATCAGCAGACAAAGTGGACATCCCTGCCATTGACTTAGCCCCAGAGCCTCTAGCTAGGCCAAGTAATACTGTCTCTGCCTGATCATCTAGTGTGTGTCCTAACATGGTAAAAACAGCGCTGTGTTTATCTGCAAACTCCGTAAGAGCTCCATAGCGTGCATTTCGAGCAGCAGCTTCCATCCCTAAGGAGCTCTGTTGGATGTGAACATCCATAATCTCCGCAACCTCAAAGCCAAGCTCCGTTAGAAGTCCTTTAGTTCTAAGTGCAACATCCCCTGAACCTTCTTGAAGATTGTGATTGACGATGCAAGCAATGAGATTGATCTCTGCTCGCTTACCTTCAAATAAAGCAGCACTGGCAAGTGCTAGAGAATCTGCTCCTCCAGAGCAGGCCACTGAAACAGTGCTCCCCTTGACTAGGTTGACCTGATCCCAGCTATCCCGAATAGCACGACGGATGTCCGCCATTGCTGGGGTTAGCCTAGGTCGCTCGGACATTGTCGCCTTTCGGTATTCTTTATACATCAAGCCTATTTAGGAGAACCATGTCTATCGACGCCATCATCGAAATTCCTCGCGGAAGCCGCAACAAATATGAGGTTGACCACGAGTCAGGCCGCATCCGTTTGGACCGCGTCCTATTCACACCTTTTGTTTATCCAGTTGACTATGGATACTTCGATAACACCCTAGGTGGCGATGGCGATCCACTAGATGCCTTAGTTCTTCTAGAGTTCCCGGTCTTCCCAGGTGTAATCGTCGAGGTTAGACCAGTAGGGGTACTGCCTATGGAAGACGACGGCGGCATCGATGAGAAGATCCTTTGCGTCCCAGTCAAAGACAAGCGTTGGGCTCACATTCAAGACATCAACGATGTCCCTCAGCAGACCAAAGATGAAATTGAACACTTCTTCACCCACTACAAAGACCTAGAGCCAGGCAAGTGGGTCAAGGTTGGCCAGTGGGCAGGCAAAGATGAAGC
>Ga0114979_10003251_pt1 | contig 10933 bp, 11 predicted proteins | sample S_140625_EF_Meta_FD_87315 | JGI IMG/M metagenome (GOLD analysis project Ga0114979, IMG submission 87315) | Freshwater microbial communities from Lake Simoncouche, Canada to study carbon cycling - S_140625_EF_MetaG | ecosystem: Environmental > Aquatic > Freshwater > Lake | place: Lake... | reverse complement strand
TGCGCTGCCAAATTCATGCACCTGTTTAATATTTTTCTGTCGATGCCAAAGCTGTTTTTGTAGTAGTTCTTACCAACTTTTAAACAAGTCGGCTTCCCATCTGTAATCATGAATATTTGCTTATTGGGATTTTTTCTTTTCCGAAGCAATTCCATCGCCAACTCTAAACCTGCAACGGTGTTGGTATGGTAAGGTCCTACTTGTAAATAGGGCAAATCTTTGATTTCTATTGTCCATGCATCATTGCCAAAAACCAAAATGTCTAATGTGTCTTTTGGATATTTTGTTTTAATCAATTCGCTCAATGCCATCGCCACTTTTTTTGCTGGCGTAATTCGGTCTTCACCATATAAAATCATGGAATGCGAAATGTCAATCATCAACACGGTGGATGTTTGTGCTTTGAAATCGGTTTCCCTGATTTCTAAATCGTCTTCTTGCATGCGGAAACTATCTATTCCATGGTTAACCTGAGCATTACGAATGGAAGAGGTAAAGTCAATTTGTTCCATGCTGTCACCAAATTGAAAAGGCCTGGTTTCTGGATTGATCTCATCTCCGTTACCACTCTTGAATGTTTGGTGATTGCCTTTTTTTGATTTTTTTATCTTGCCGAAGATTTCATCTAAAGATTTTTTTCTGATGCTTTGCTCTGTCTTTGCTGTTATTTTAATTTCGCCGTTCTGATTGTTTTCATCGATGTATCCCTTTGCTTTGAGGTCATCAATAAAATCGCCAATCCCATATTCGTCATCTGTAAGTTTGTACTCTTTGTCAAGCTCAGTAAGCCATTGAATCGCTTCATTATAATCACCACTGGTGTAGGTGAGCAGCTGTGTAAACAACTCGAATAACTTTTCGAAGCTGCTCTTCGCATCGGCATTGGGATCGAATTTTGAAAACAAAAAACTGCGCATCAGTAGTACAATTTAGGGACACAAGTTAGGCAATACCTTCTGTAAAAAAACAAGCATTTGTTCCACTCATTTGAGATTTGAATAAATGGAAAATACTCAAAGCAAAAGTGTTCAAAATACAACAATTTAAAAAAGGTATTGTTCAAAAAAAAAGTCCTGCATGTTGCAGGACTTCAATGTATGAAAGTATGTTTCTTTAAGGTTTTGCTGTATCGGTTGGCGCTACAGCGTTGACGGTATCAGTTGTTGGTCTAGGTCCCATTTTGGTCATTTCAAGGTCGTTCGGTTCAATAGAAATCAACTTGAATTGTTGTTCCATTTGCATCAAACCTTTGAGCAAGTTGTCGTTTTTCTCTTCTTCACCCGACATCGCATCTCTTTTGTTGTCTGTTAGACCTTGATAATAACTGGCCTGCTGTTGCATGTCTTTTTTAAGAGCATTGCCAATTTTTTCAATGAGTTTCTTGTTACCTGCTTTATAAGAAGCAAACAACATTTGCATAGAAATTTGGTTGTGTTGTTGGTATCGTCCAGCCATACCGTAAGGTATGTTTTCTTGGTTCATCATGGAGTCGCAACGTTCTAGCAATTTGTTGGCATCGGCCTTTCTTCCTACGTCCGCCAATGCGCCTGCAGATTGTGCGTAAGCCAAACGGATGCTGTTTAAATGTCTGCGATTTTCTTCGTCAAAATAAACGCCGGCAGTTTGTGCATTACCAAAAGCAAATTTGTCTTTGTCCATCATTTTGCTCATTACCCAATCCTGATTCACGCCACCGTTGTCAATAGGAACTAGACGATAGGTCATTCCATCCTGACGCAAATATCTTTGGAAGCCCAATTCATCATAAGGAGAAGTGAAATAAATAGGACGTTTCCATTTGTTTGCAGCGATAATATTTAAAATCGCAGCGTCATTTTTATACAAGTAGTTTTTCTCTATTTTGAATATCAATGCAGGAACAACGATGTCATTTGCATTTACCGTTCCATTTTGTTTTACCACATTTTCATCTACCGGAACCATCACATTTTGAGAAGGGAATACGTTGATGACTTCTCCGTTTTCGCTGATGGAATTTCCTTTAGCAGGGTCATCAGAACCAGCGTAGTCTTTCATCATGGTATATAAATCCATTGGAATGTTAGCGTTTACACCCGGAACATTAGGATTGTAACGAACCACATCTCTTTTAGATCCTTCGATAGCTGAGGCTGGCCAAATTGGATCGATAGGGTCACTTTCATTTACTTTGTAACGCAATTCATTGATATACCAATCTGTACCCAACAAACTGCTGTTGATTACCCTTACATCTTTTCTTACACCTTCAACTTCTTGCGCGTACCAAAGCGGGTAAGTATCGTTATCTCCAAAAGTGATTAAGATGGCATTCGGAGCACAACTTTCGAGATAATCTTTAGCCAAATCTCTAGCAATTGTTTTTTGACTTCTGTCGTGGTCATCCCATTCTTGACTTGCCATTAAAACAGGTACAGCAAGTAAACAAACCGCACCACCAACAACAGCAGCCATCTGTTGGTTTTTCAGGAAGCCAAATAGCAGATCTTTAACGTACAAAACACCCAAGCCAATCCAAATAGCAAAAGCATAGAATGAGCCAACGTATGCATAATCCCTTTCACGCGGTTGATTGCCCGCCTGGTTAAGATAAATGCATATTGCCAATCCGGTGAAGAAGAATAAAAGCCCGGTAATTAAAGCATCTTTTTTGTCTTTCTTAAACTGATACAACAATCCCAAAAGTCCTAATATGAAAGGCAACAAAAATAAACTGTTGTTGGCTTTGTTGTTTTTGATGGTGTCGGGTAGCGTATCTTGATTACCAAGGCGAATGTTGTCATAAAAACCAATCCCTGTTTTCCAGTTACCATCTCTTACATTACCCATGCTGGTTCCTTGAACATCATTTTGTTTTCCGGCGAAATTCCACATAAAGTATCTCCAGTACATCCAGTTTAATTGATAGTCGAAGAAGAAACCAATATTTTCAGACATGGTTGGAGCTCTTTCATAAGAGCCGTCTTGATTTTTTCCAATACCAGCCCAACTAGCGTAGTAATCTGCGTGTCCCTGGTCGTTGCTTTGATCCCACATTCTAGGGAAGAAATGTTTATCGGCATCTGCATAAATGTATTCCGCTTTGCGGCCATTTTTTTCGTATTTGCCGTCAGATTTGATGTAGGTTTCGGTAATTTTCGCATCCTGGATTTGAGCAGTGAAATCTTGTCCAAATAGAATTGGCCAATCGCCATATTGCTCTCTGCTTACATATCCAACCAAAGAAACGGGATTGTCCACGTTGAACATATCTACACTAGGGTTTGCGGTGCTTCTAACCATGGTGGTGAAGTAGGTAGAAAATCCGAGCAACATAAATGACATGCTCCACAATCCAAGTCTCAAGAAGTTCCAGTTTTTCTTTTTTGCGAGTTGAAGTCCGTAAAGGATACCAGCCGCAATCAAAACAAAGAAGAAGGCAAAGCCAGAAAAATAGGGAAGTCCGAAATCATTAACAAAAAGGATATCCATATTGCCAGCACCTTTTATGCTCCATTGAATAACTGCTTTTTGAACAACGCCCGTGATGATACAACCGATGATAAACGCCATCAATACACCCCAATTGGTTGCTTTGTATCTTTTGTAGTAGTAAATAATAACAATTGCTGGGATGGTCAATAAGTTGAGCAAATGCACACCAATGGAAAGGCCCATTAGATAGAAAATGAGGATGATCCAACGGTCGGCTTTGGTGAAATGTCCTTTGATGCCCATGGCTTGTTCATCTGTAACAGCTTGTTCCCATTTGAGCATTGCCCAAAAAACGACTGCTGTAAAGAAAGAAGACAAAGCATAAACTTCACCTTCTACAGCGCTGTACCAGAAAGAATCAGAAAAGGTATAAGCCAAAGCGCCTACAATTCCTGCAGCCATGATAGCGATGGTATTTGCACCAGAGATTTCGGCACCATTTTGTTGTACAATTTTGCGAGCGAAGTGCGTGATAGACCAGAACAAGAAAAGTATGGTGAATCCACTAGCCAATGCGCTCATGGTATTTACACCAGTTGCAGCATGTTGTGGGTCGAAAGGAATCATAAATATCCGGCCAATCAACACAAAAAGTGGAGCGCCTGGCGGATGCGGAATTTGTAGCTTGTACGCACTCGATGCAAATTCACCACAATCCCATAAACTGCCGGTGGCTTCCATTGTCATTAAATACACGGCACAAGCAATAAGGCAAATCGCCCAGCCGGTAATGTTGTTCACTCTTTTAAAATTCATAAACTTAAAATTATAGGTGGGCAAATATACTCATGTTTATGTTTATTTTGAAAGCTCGCTCCGAATTAGTTTTATTCGTTTGGCCATGGTAGTTATTCCTGCCAACATCTTTACCTTTACGGGTATGAAAAAAGCATTTTTTCAATTGCATTTGGCGGTGTTTTTAGCCGGATTTACCGCAATTCTGGGGAAATTAATAGGGTTAAATGAGGGTTTGGTTGTTTGGTACAGGATGTTGATATCCGTTTTAATGATTGGGATTTTGATGCAAATCAAAAACCAACACCAAAAAATCAACAGCAAACAATTCATGAAAATTGCATGGGTGGGCTTGATACTTGCTTTGCATTGGGTTACATTTTATGCCAGTGTAAAATATGCCAATGCTTCCATCGCGGTGGTATGCATTTCTGCAGCCGGCTTTTTTTCGGCGTTGTTGGAACCGCTGATCCTTAAAAAAAAGATCAATTGGATAGAATTATTTTTAGGGAGTTTGTCGGTAATCGGAATTTTAATCATTTTCGGTTTTCATATCCATTTCAAAACGGGCATCATTTTCGGTTTGATTTCAGCGGTTGGTAGCGCCTGTTTTCCCATTTTCAATAAGCAACTTGTCGATGAATTTCAGCCAGAAGTACTTACGTTTTATGAGTTCTTGGGCGGATTGTTGATGTTGACACTAGTGTTACCGATTTATTTTCACTTTTTTTCACCTGAATATTATTTGCCAACCACAATAGATTGGGGTTGGCTTTTGATTATGTCGGCATTTTGTACAGTTCTGGCATTCCTGCTGCAATTAAACGCTTTGAAAAAAATTAGTGCGTTTACTTCCAATTTGACTTATAATTTGGAGCCGATTTATGGCGTTTTGCTTGCATTTGCAATATTTAATGAACACTTGATGCTTTCAAATCATTTTTATTTGGGCGTTGGATTAATATTGTTGTCCATTAGTTTGCAGATGGTACGTGTATTGAAACTGAACAGCAAAAAGGGTTAATCAACAAAAATGAATCATAAAAAGCAAAGGGAAAAGTGGGGTATTATCGGCGGTCCAAACTTTTTTAAAAAAATAGTTTAAATGAAACTTTATTTATTCAGTTAAATCATTACCTTTGCCGTCCAAAATTCAGGAACATGGCTAGAGTATGTCTATTGACAGGAAAGAAACCAATTACAGGAAACAAGGTTTCTCACTCCAACATTAAAACAAGACGCAGGTTTTTACCAAACTTGCAAACCAAACGTTATTTCTTAGCAGAAGAAGACAAATGGATTACCATTAAAGTTTCTTCAGAAGCAATCAGAACAATCAACAAAAATGGTTTGTACAGCGTTGTGAAGCAATTGCGTGCTAATGGAGAAAAAATTTAGTAAGCGTTTTTAAAAAATAATAAAATGGCAAAGAAAGGAAACAGGGTTCAGGTTATATTGGAATGTACCGAGCATAAAACAACTGGTGTTGCAGGTACAAGTCGTTATATCACTACCAAGAACAAAAAAAATACGCCAGAGCGTATGGAAATGAAAAAGTACAATTCAATCTTAAAGAAAGTTACTGTACATAAAGAAATTAAATAGTTAATCCGTTTTTTATAACTGATAATTAGATAGTTATCAATTTTTAAAAAGCATATAAAATACCAACAATGGCAAAAGCAGCTAAAACCGCGATCAAGACAAAAGACCAAAAAGCAGCAGCAGAAGCAAAGAACTGGACAAAAGTAATTCGTACTTTGCGCAGTCCAAAAACTGGCGCTTATACTTTTAAAGAAGCGATGATCCACAAAGATAAAATCAAAGATTATTTAGGTCAATAATATTCTATTGGTCACAAAATTATTTAAAGCTGTTCTGTTTCAGAATGGCTTTATTTTTTTTAGTAACGTTGTAAATGTTTTTCAACCTTTCCTAATTTTGTTTAAAATAAATAATCATGGGTTTATTCGATAAGCTTTTCGGAAAAAAACAGCAGCAGGAGTCGCTCGACCAGGGTTTGCAAAAAACCAGAGAGGGGTTCTTTGGTAAGATTGCAAAAGCAATAGTTGGAAAGAGTACAGTTGATGAGGCTGTGTTGGATGATATAGAAGAGGCTTTGGTGAGCGCAGATGTTGGTTTGGCTACAACGGTGAAAATTATTGAAGGGTTAGAGAAAAGAATTCAAAAAGATAAATATCTGAACACTAGCGAGTTGAATGGAATAATTAAAAATGAAGTTAAGAAGATTATCGTTGAAGCGCCGCAAGATTTACTGTATCAAAATTATGAATTGCCTGTAGGTCACAAGCCGCATATTATTTTGGTGGTTGGTGTGAATGGTGTTGGTAAAACCACAACTATTGGGAAGTTGGCGCATAATTTCTCTCTGGCTGGCAAGTCTGTTTTACTGGGTGCTGCCGACACATTTAGGGCTGCTGCGGTAGATCAGTTGACCATCTGGAGCGAGCGAACGAATGTTCCAATTGTCAAAAAAGAAATGGGGAGTGACCCTGCCTCAGTTGCATACGATACTGTAATAAGCGGCGTTGCAAAAAATGTAGATGTGATTTTAATTGATACAGCAGGCCGATTGCATAACAAGGTTCATTTGATGGATGAGTTGTCTAAAATTAAGCGTGTGATACAGAAAGTGGTTCCAGATGCGCCACATGAAGTGATGTTGGTATTGGATGGCAGTACCGGACAAAATGCATTAGAGCAGGCAAGGCATTTTACAGCAGCCACCGAGGTTACTGCTTTGGCAATCACAAAGCTAGATGGTACGGCAAAGGGTGGAGTGGTTTTGGCAATTGCCGATCAGTTTAAAATCCCAGTTAAATTTATTGGTGTTGGAGAAAAAGCAACCGATTTGTTGGTTTTTGATAAAGATGATTTTGTTTCGGGATTGTTTGATTTACAATAATTTAAGTTGTATTTTTTATTTATTTAGTTTAGGTAAAAAAGCAAACCGTATCTGAATATTTACTTTATATAAGAAGGGTGGAAATATACGAAATCGAATAAACATAAAGCATTACAAATGAGAAGAGCCCCTAGGAATAGGGGCTCTGATTTTACCAAAACTAACTGCTTATGAGAGATTCTTAATTGTTCTTTTTCCACCACAAACCTACGCTCGTTTTAGAATTTCCGTTGTTAAGTTATAGCCAATAAATTATTAAGGCACCGTTAATGAATTGGGCAAAATGCAATTTTGTTCAATTGCATACAAACGAAGAAGCACCAGTAAAGTGGTTGATTTTGAAAATGGAGGAAACTAAAAGTTGGCAGCTCCCTCCGAGCAGCAGCAGTTTTTTATATAGTCGAAATGTTATGCGAAAGTTTTGATCAACAGAATTGCAAATCCGTAAACAGCAGTTGTAATAAATACACCTTTGGCTATATTGTCTTTTCTGGTGTTGATGCAAATGGTAAACACCAGCGCATTGGCTAAAAGCGATAAGCTCATGCCCGCAGACAGTGTTCTGAACCCAGGTTCGAGATAAATAAATTGGAAAAACTCTTTCATGGAGAAAATGCCAAACTTGCTCCATTTGAAGACCATAAATCCAAGAATGGGTGCAATTAGACCTAAGCCCATGCCTATTTTGATATCATCTTTAATTGAAATCATTTGAATAATTTAGATTTTTCGAGTTGTTTCTTTAATGTGTAATTTGTAAGGTCAAATTGAACTGGAACCACACTTACATAATTGTTCTGAAGCGCCCATACATCGGTCTCTTTGCTTTTATCAAAGTTTTTAAATTCCCCTGTTAACCAGTAGTATTTTTTTCCATGCGGGTCGATGCGTTCATCAAAATCTTCATCATATTTAGCGTATGCTTGCTTGCAAATCTTTATTCCTTTGATTTCTTTAAGTGGAACGGCTGGAATATTTACATTTAACAGCAAATGTTTGTCTACTTTTTTCTGCGATAATATTTCTGATACGATCTTGCGTGCGAAGTGTTTTGCGGGTTCCATATCCGCTTCATAGCGGTAATCGAGCAATGAAAATCCGATGCTTGGTATGCCTTCAATCGAAGCTTCCATAGCTGCAGACATGGTGCCGCTATATATCACGTTGATAGAATGATTTGCGCCATGATTGATGCCGCTGATACAGATGTCTGGTTTTCTATGTAAAATTTTATCAACCGCCAACTTTACGCAATCCACGGGAGTACCGGAGGTTTGCCAAGATTCAATATCGCCAAAAAGCTGCACACGGTTTAATCGGAGGGGAGAGCCAATCGTAATGGCATGTCCCATACCGCTTTGAGGTTTATCGGGGGCAACTACCACCACTTTCCCCAAGCCTTTAACAGCTTCCACCAAACTTCTGATGCCTGGTGAGGTGATGTCATCATCATTGGTAATTAAAATGATGGGTTCTGATTTTGCTTTTGCAGCCATATACAATTTTTTAATTAAACCATCTGAATAATGGACGAGCAACTTCGGTTCTGAACGGCCAAGGAATAGAAACCAGGATCAACAACAATGCAATTCCGAAAAAAACAAGCATTTTCTTATGCTTTGTTTTGTCGTCTGATTTTTTGATTGCACTTTTCCCAACATGAACCAAAACCCATGCAATAATCATAATTAAACCATGTTCAATAATTACAAATCGATCAATGTTGTTTTTCATTACATCGCCCATGCCTGCTTTCACTTTGTCGAACCATGCATTGGAAACAAAAAGCGAAATACCTATTAAGAGTTGTATGTCACAAAAAATCATAAACAACAATCCACTCAGATTATCTGATTTGGAAAAATTTCTTTTGGTAATGAAACCTGTAAGTCCATTGAACACTGCCCAAACACCAGAAAGTAAAACTGCCCAGCGAATAAGGTTGTGAAGTATTAAGGAGATTTGCATAAAATGAATTTTGGACAAATTTAATCGATTCGCAGACATAAAATAAGAGAAGTTGAAGTTTTAGAAAAATGGTTCGTCATTGATTTCCATAACTTTTTTCTCTTTTTTATTTGAGAAGAAAAAAAATATTTTGCAAAACTAAAAAGTTTAGTATATTTGTGCTAATCAAATTAGTTTAGTTATGTCAAAAGCTGGATTAAACCTCAAATACCTTCGTAAACTACGAGGATGGACGCAAGAAGAATTTGCGCAAAAATTAAACATCAAACGTTCTTTAATTGGCGCCTATGAAGAAGAGCGCGCCGATCCGAGATTGGAAGTGTTGGAAATTGTTGCAGAGATGTTTAAGTTGTCATTGGATGAATTGCTCTTAAAGGATTTATCGGAATCGATTACAACCGGCAGTTACCTTCAAAAGCGAAGGATGCAGAAAACATTATCTGCCGAAAGAAATCTCATACATTTTGTTCCGGTAAAAGCAGCAGCTGGTTATTTGACCAGCTATGCCGACAGTGAATTTATTGATGAGTTGAACACTTTTACGCTGCCGATGTTGGCAGGTGGGCATTATCGTGCTTTTGAAATCATTGGTGATAGTATGTTGCCAACACCAAGTGGAAGCATCATTGTAGGTGAAAAAGTGGAGTCGTTGGATGACACCAAAAACGGGCAAGCCTATATTGTGGTCAGTAAGAATGAGGGAATAGTGTACAAGCGCATCCAGAAAAATAACAAGTCGAAAAACAAAATAACATTAGAGAGTGATAATCCCAATTATCAGCCGTATCAAATTAATGCGGAAGATATTGTAGAACTCTGGCAAGCACAGGTGGTTATTGGAAAGGTGGCTACACAGCAAAGATGGGATGTCAATTCTCTAGCGAATCTGGTAAACAATTTGCAAGATCAGGTAAGCTCTTTAAACAAGAAATTGAATTAGGCGAAAGGTGGGAGTCTTGGAATGGATAGGCTGGATAAAGCTGGATAAGATAATATGGTTCAAACAGTTCAATGAGTTCAAAATGTTTAAAATGATTTACTCTCCCCAACCTATTGAACCCATTGAACCTTTTAAACTTTTTTGAACAAGACAACAAAACCCCAAACCCCAAACGTCAAACCCCCAACCCCCAAACGCCAAACGCCAAACGCCAAACGCCAAACGCCAAACGCCAAACGCCAAACGCCAAACGCCAAACAACACTAATGTTCATTTAATGTGCAAAATTGTAATCAAAAAAAATGCTGACACCACAAACTTCACAATAACTTTAAAACATATTTAGATACATCGATAACAATTAAAAAAAACACAATTATGATCAAACTGCAAATCATCGGAAACCTTGGAAAAGATTGCATCGTTAAAGAAGTTAACGGCAAAAATGTAATTAATTTTAGCGTTGCACACTCAGAACGCTACAAAGACGCTCAAGGCAATCAAAAAGAAAGAACAACTTGGGTTGAATGCGCTTATTGGACTGACCGCACCACAGTTGCGCAATACCTAACTAAAGGCCGTACCGTTTACGCAGAAGGTACTCCAGAAGCCGATGCATACAGCAATAAAGAAGGACAACCCGCAGCAACGTTGAGAATGAGGGTTCAAAATGTGCAACTCCTCAGCAGCAACAACGAAAATAGCACCAACAACCAAAACGACAATTCCAACTTCGTACAAGATAGCAACTATGCAAGGCCTGCCGCGCAAAACAATCCTGTTGTTATAGAAAAATCTGCGATGTCAGAATCTGATACAGAGATGCCGTTTTAATTCTAAAACAAATGAATATCTTAGCTCCTCCATTGAGGAGCTTTTTTTTTGTTTCT
>Ga0114979_10003250_pt1 | contig 10933 bp, 7 predicted proteins | sample S_140625_EF_Meta_FD_87315 | JGI IMG/M metagenome (GOLD analysis project Ga0114979, IMG submission 87315) | Freshwater microbial communities from Lake Simoncouche, Canada to study carbon cycling - S_140625_EF_MetaG | ecosystem: Environmental > Aquatic > Freshwater > Lake | place: Lake... | reverse complement strand
TGTTGCTTGCCTGTGACCTTCTTTACACAAGCATTAGTAATAATGGGTTTCGGAGGCATTTTTTCAGGCAGCTCCCTTTTTGTTCTCGGCAGCATATTGAAGTAACAATTATTTAGGTAGCTTTCTCCAACACTAAGCCGTACTAATGAGGAATCATGGCGGGAGAGGGTGTCGGCTATCACTAGCAAGTAGTGGTTGAAATCTAGCCCATTTGGGCCATATGCAGGGGGCTTATAGTTCAACGGATTTATTGAGAATTAGCATGGGATGTGGTTAAATAAACAAATGAAGAAACTAGTCTTTGGGCTTTTCTTAATTGTTGGAATAAACTGCAGAAGCGATGCTCAGTTGAATGGGAAATATACTATCGAAATGGGAGGGTATTTTGATGATTTTCTCTTTTATAGGGACGGGAACTACGAGACGACTAGTTTTGGGCATGTATGCAAATTATGGTTTGTTGAAGTCAATGACGACTATGATAAGTGGTTTAATATAAATGTCGGGACCGAAGTTGTACATGATCCGAAAACAGGGGCGTTTACAATAAGAGGGCAATCTGACTTTGGAGACGGAGTGTATGAAGTGTATCCTTATCATCTCAACCCCCTACTGCCAGATACGGACGTCTTTTATCTTACCTCAGCAACTACCACAATCATTGGAAAAACCTATACAAGCAAAAGTACGCGCAAACCAACGATTGATATCAGCTCAGGGTTAATAAAAATAGCTGGTCAATATGATGTCGGAATCGACTCTCAAGACCTAGTTAACATTGTAAATGGTAGTGTCTCTTTCAAAAAAAGCGGGATTGATCTAGAGAAAGCTGATGTGGGTTTACTTCCATTAAAAATATCAGGTTCTGTAGTTCTAAATAATAGGCGGGTTAAGAAATTCAATTCCTCGGCAGATTATGGATCGGGAATGGAGGGTTCTGAATATCCATCCGGTTACGATTACGAATACGTAAATTCTTATTTGATTCTAGATATTAAGACGAAAGGCTCAGCAATCACAGGGACAGCAGAAATCCAAATCTGCAGAACTAAAAAAAATTCCAACTTTGAAGTAATCGAGCAGGAGGTGTTGTATCCATTAAGAAGCAATGAGGCAAAGTGGTGGAAATACTCCGTCAAAGGAACTAGCAAAAACGGCATCGCCACGCTCAATCTGACAGGGCTGGGTGTGATTAAGGGGCTGAAGGCCACGATTTACCTTAACGATTATGCTACCCAACCTACGAGCCCAGAGGAAATATATATGATCTCGAACGGCAAAAACTCCATCACGCTCTACGGGCAGACGATTAAGTACTAGGACATACAAAGAAAGAAGTAGGATCCTGAAGGATGAAATACCCAGCCATTCTGGTTTTGTTACTAGCATTAAGCTGCAGATGCGATGCGCAGTTGAATGGGGAGTATACTTACAATATTGCGGAGACTTTTGGGACTAGTCCGTACATCTTTCAAGATCTTGCTCCGGGAGAATGGAGCGAATGGTATCGAATATTCGATCTAAGAATGACTGATAACTCAATAGTAATACCTGTCGGCACAATAGTTCATAACCCCTTGAATGGAAACTATAGCCTTAACGGGTCGGTTAATTTCGTGACAACTGATTATGCGGGTATTTACGTTGATCAAATATTCCCCGCAGCTTTGAACCCCCAACTTGCAGGGGACTATTGGAGCATCTCAACCAGTTCGACCATTAAGGTGCTTGGGAAAACCTATACCGACAAAAAAAGTAAAAGATCTCTTTTAGACATTTCTTTAGGAACAATCACACTCAGGGGTAGTTATACCCCTGCAGATCAAGCAGAGAAGAATATAACAAAGGGCTTGCTTGCTTTTAAGGCAAGTAAGCTTGATTGCGAAAGACTATACAATTATTTCAACTATACTGAGCCAGCAAAGATTCGATTATCAGGGTCAGTCACACTTGGTAAGTATGAAACAAAGAAACTTGATAATAAAAACGTAGAACTTACAGGTCTAGCGTGGGGTGGTCCCAGTTTGTATTACGAGTCTCGTGAAGGTAATGAATACGATTCCGATACCTTTCAAAGTTTCTATCTAGATCTGAATGTAACCTCGTCCGGATCAAGGGTGACAGGGACTGCTAAAGTATATTACTTATTTTCAGCCGACTATATCGACCCTAACAAAGAGACCATTTACACTTATTTCCCATCCTCAGAAACACCTGCGAAGGAGTTCAACTATTCTGTCAAAGGCACTAGAAAGGATGGCGTCGCAACGCTGAGCCTCACAGGGCAGGGAGTGATCAAGGGGCTAAAGGCAACCATCTACATCAACGAGTCGACCGAGGAAATCATCCCGAACGGCAAAAACTCCATCACGCTCTACGGCCAGACAATTACGTATTAGGACATGCAAAGTAAGAAGCAGGATCCTGAAGTATGAAATACCCAGCCATTCTGGTTTTGTTACTAGCATTAAGCTGCAGATGCGAGGCTCAGTTGAATGGGGAGTATACTTACGATGTTGCAAAAATATTTCAGAGTTCTATTGCGGCCCTGATATTTCCAAGCAAGGCCGCTCGAGACAACGCTACGTCTTTGGGTTCTATTGATGTTGGGAACCTGAATCTTGGTTTTTGTTCGAACTGGTCTCATGATCCGAAGACCGGACGATTCACTGGATCAGGCCCGCTTGAAATAGCTGGTTTCTACCCATCAAGCATCAACCGAATAATCAATTCACAGGATTATGTGGTAATCAAAAAAAGTAAAACCACTTTGTCTGGAAAAACATATACATCGAAGGCTGTGGGGAATTATAATTTACAGTGTGTCGACCTATCCTTAACTACAAAACTGGACGGGACTTATATCACGGCTCAAAAAACCAGTTATAACTTTAAAAATGGTTTACTATCTTTTTCAAAAAACGGCAACCAACCGCATGATCTTGATTGGGGGGGAGACCCAACACAGCTTAGGGGTTTCATTCCATTGGGCGGAAGAAATATCAAAATAAATCTCGATAGTGGCTATTATGAATCCCGTGTGACTTTGAGTATGATTGGAGTCGATTATCCTTTTTCTTACGACGGTATAAGTGGAGAGGGCGAATATTCGGAGGGGTCTGATATATACAATAGTCTATACCTTAGACTAAACCTCAAAACGGTTGGATCAAAAGTAAAGGGCACAGCTTCCATATTCTTTAAGGAAAGTACTGAATGGGCTCCTGGAACGGGAAAACCTTATGAGGAATACATATATCCCAATAATGATGGATATCTTTTTAGTTATAATGTTTCTGGTACCTCGAACAATGGTTTCTCCACTCTTTTCTTAACAGGAACCGGGAGAATTAAGGGCTTGAAAGCGACCATATATATTAAGGAGGACACCCAAGAGATTCTTCCTAACGGCAAAAACTCCATCACCCTATACGGGCAGACGATTAGGTATTGATAGGAGTACATAAAATGCGAAACCTCCTCCTATCCGCCCTCCTCCTTGCCTCGACCTTTCAGACTGCGTTGGGGGAGCAGGCTGGAGATTGGACGTATTCGGTTTCAAATAACGAAGCTACGATCACAGGCTACACAGGAGCGGGTGGAGCGGTGACGATACCAAGTTCTGTGAATGGGATTTCCGTGATTCAAATTGGGAGTGGAGAAGCTCCTATTCAGGGTTGGCCGTATGGCTCTCAGCAAAGCATTACAAGCATTAGCATATCTCAGGGCATTGCAAGAATAGGTGGATATGCATTTTACGGGTCATCCATTGCCAGTATAGACATTCCAAATAGCGTGACCGACCTTGGCGGGTATGCTTTCTACTATTGCACCAACCTTACCGCACTTAGGATCCCAAATAGTGTTGTTCGTATTGCTGATGGGGCACTTTGCGGCCTTAACGAGTTAATTAGCTTCACCTTAGAACTACCTAATTCTAACTTTGTTTATCAGAACGGGGTCTTGTTTAATCAAAACCAGACTCTTCTTATCGTAGCATTTCCAAAATGCATACAAGGGGTCACCTACACTATCCCAACTACCGTCACCTCGATTGGGGTTCTTGCTTTCTTCGGTTGTGACAACCTGACCGACATCGCTATTTCAAGTGGCGTAACAAATATCGGAAATGGGGCATTCGCTGAATGTGCAAGTTTAACCAATATCACCCTTCCCAACAACGTTGCGAGTATCGGAATGTATGCGTTTAATGGCTGCGCTTCACTAGAAAGTATCAATATGCCCGCGAATCTGACAAGTATTGGAGAAGAGGCGTTCGGAAATTGCTCAGTCACACTTGTATCTTCAGTGATCCGGCAATTGGTAGCCAACCAGGCTAACAATTTTACTGCTGGTCAGCAGAGTGTCATTGCTAACCCAGACACCTACGGCCTCTACACCACCAGCCAGATTCAGAATATGGCGGTGGGTGACTTGGTTCTGACTCGGCAGGTGAGCGGAGGTTTCGTTCTTAACTACGACATCGAGCAATCTACCGACCTCCAGACTTGGACAACCTACCAAGCCCTGTCCTTGCCTTTAACTGGTCTGCCCACAGACAAGGCCTTCGTTCGGATTAAGGCAAAGCAGGTTAGGTAGAATCACCCTACTACCTATAAGGCGGGGAGGGGAGCAAGTTTAAATTATGAAACTAATCCATCTTTTACTAACAATAGGGATGTTGGCCGGCGGGCCGCTGCAAGCAGCAGAGGTGACTTATCGATTTGCAGGGCGACTTTCCGATAAATGGGGAACCCTACCGGCTGGAACTTCCTTTAGCGGTTATTTTAAATATACGTACCCCCAGAAAGCCCACGGCTATGGTGGTTATGGTGCTTGGTACAATTTTAATAAACTAGGCTTAACTGTCGGTCGGCGAACAATCCTATTTGATCGTGGCTACAGATTTCTTGGGCAAGGCCTTTTTCCGGGTGAAACTAGTTACGGCTTCTTTGGAATAACTGCTGATGATCCTAACTGGATAAAAAATCGACCCACTCTTGGTGGAATTCCGGTTGGAATTGGCGTATGGGTGCATGACGACCACCAGCTTGCCGGAGGTGGAGGTTCCTTAGCCGTTTTAAAGGACAGAAAGCTTGTTGGGTCTGGGCTCAAGCTAGAAATGTTTAACGTTACGCGATTAATTATTAGCGATGCTCGAAATAACTCAATTAATATTCAATCGCCTTTAACTTATTTTTCAGGATCAATGGTTCGGAGATAAGAGTTATTGATTTGTGACAATGTGGAGAAAAAAAGGGGCAAAGTATTTCGTTCGGTTTAAGGCGAAGCAGTAGGGCGGTAAGCACTCCACGAGCCCGGGTGGATTCGAACCACCGACCCGCGGATCTAAATGGCGAATAGGCCTGCTACTAATTTCTTCGTGAGTTCGCTTTATTGAGAAATGTGTGCTTGAGTGTCTATATGGACAGGTTTCTGCTCCTCGGTTTACTGGCTCACGTCTATCAGGAGCGCACCGGCGAGTGGGTGCGATCAATCATGCGCATTACCTCAAATAGGCAAGGCTGTAAGGTTATCGGTTTGAGCATGCTTGTGGGTGTTTTGCTTTTAGGTCAATCCTCATCCGTTGCTTCCGTTGTGCCCGGCAGTCCGACATCGGTCGTAGCCGTCAGCGGCAACACGCAACTAGCCGTGACGTGGACCGCTCCTGCCAGTACCGGCGGCTCAGCGATCACTGACTATCTGGTGGAGTATTCAAGCAACGGCGGTTCGACGTGGACAACGTTCACCGATCCTGTATCGACAGCGACCTCGTGCATCGTAACGGGTCTGACCAACGGCACAGCGTATGTGATCCAAGTCTCCGCCCAGAATGCTGTTGGCCTCAGTCTACCGTCGGCGAATTCAGCACCGGCTACGCCTACGAACATCAGCGTGCTGGCGGCGCTTCCTGATCTGAGCGTGCTGGTCAATGCTCCACCGCAGTCGATTAACGTCGACGCTCTCTACGATAATCCGGATGTCACCGGCACGGTCGTCAGGTTTACGACGAATCAAAGCGAGCCGAATAATCTGATCTACATCGAACTCTTCGATCAGGCCGGCCCAAATCGCACCCGCACCACGCCCCTGACTGCCGCCAACTTTCTTGCCTATGCGAACGCCGGCGAATACAACAACACATTCATCCATCGCTCGGTGCCCGGCTTTGTGGTTCAGGGGGGCGGATTCACGGTGGCAAACGCCCAGCCAGGGATATTGATTGGCAATGTCACCCAGTTCCCAGCGGTGGTCAACGAGCCAAAGCCGGCGGGAAGTTCCGTGGCCAACAACGTCCGCGGTACGATCGCGATGGCCAAGCTCGGCTCCGACCCCAACAGCGCCACGAATCAGTGGTTCTTCAACCTCGCCGACAACTCGGCCAATCTCGACGCACAAAACGGCGGCTTCACCGTCTTCGGCCGCGTGCTCGGCAACGGCATGGCGGCCGTCGATGCGATCGCCCAAGTGCCGCGGTTCCGCTACGCTTCGCCATTTGACACCATTCCGCTGAGGAACGTTCCGGGGGCCAACCCGAGCACGAACCCGAGCTTCACCAATCCCGCCGTCGATACCACCACGCTGGCGGACGACCAGTTCGTAAAGTTCCTGACCATCGACCCGGTCGGTGAACTGGTCTATTCGGTCACCTCGTCGGCCCTGGCAATCGTTTCGCCATCGTTTGATTCCGCCGGCAAACTCGTTCTCACATACGGCGACGGGGTCGGCACAGCCACCGTCACGGTGCGAGCCTCTTCGGTATTCAACGCCGACGATTTTGTGGATGACTCATTCAGCGTGAATGTGACGGTGGCAGCCCCTGTGGTATCGAGCGCAGCAACTGCCAGTGGAAAGATTGGAACGGCGTTTAGTTATCAGATCATAGCAACGGGGGGTGCGACTTCCTACAGCGCGACTGGATTACCAGCTGGTCTCACGGTCAACACAGCAACTGGATTGATTTCAGGTACGCCAACGGTGGCAGCGACAACGGCTGTGACGGTTGGAGCTACCAATGGGGGTGGAACTGGAACCAAAGCCTTAACGATTACAGTTACGGTGGCAGCTCCAGTGGTTTCCAGCGCAGCAACTGCCATTGGAAAGATTGGAACGGCGTTTAGTTATCAGATCACGGCAACGGGGGGTGCGACTTCCTACAGCGCGACTGGATTACCAGCTGGTCTCACGGTCAACACAGCGACTGGATTGATTTCTGGGACCCCGAGTACAGCGGGTACCTTCACATCATCGATCTCCGCATCAAATTCGGCCGGCACTGGCTCGGCTAGCCTGAGAATTACAGTGAACCCAGTTGCACCACCTCCACCAACCGGGCTAGTGATTACGAGCGATCTTGTAGCAGTATCGATAAATCTTGGAGCTAGTTTCTCCCACCAAATCACTGCCAGCGGTTCGCCGACATCATTTGGGGCAACAGGCTTGCCGACAGGTTTAAAAGTTAATACTAAAACTGGACTGATATCAGGTAAGCCGGCCAAAGTTGGTGTTTTTTCCGTAACCCTTCAGGCGCTTAAGAAAGGATCCACGACTGCAACAGCGACGAAGGTGTTTACCGTAGTTCAAGTGCCTACATTCACGTACGCTCCGACAATAAATGCCAAAAAGGGGAAAGCCCTTAAAGTAACCCCAAAGATTGCTGGTTATCCCGCTCCAAGCTTTTCAATTCTGTCTGGCAGTTTGCCTCCAGGATTATCCTTAAACGTCTCCACAGCAGCTATCACAGGATCACCCACGACTGTGGGGACTTATGTCATCATAGTTCGGGGGTCGAATTCAGCAGGGAATACGGATCGCAGTACTACGATTGTGGTGAAGTAATTTGATCCCCAGAGTCCAGTAAGAGGTCTTCGCAAATGAGCTTTATGATGCGAAACTGCTTTCTGAGAAGGGGTGGGAGAAGGTATCAGGCATCTCCAGCAAATAGCGGGTGAAACTAGCCCATTAGGGCCATATGCAGTGGACTTATAGTTGGCTGAGGGATTGAAAACATTCTGATGTCTGCTTAATTGATTAAATGTGCAAAATCCTTCTCTTCAGTGCTTTCTTGGCATGCGCTTTTCAGGGCTCATTAGCTCAATCGCAGACTGAGGAGATCGTTGAGGGCGAGGTATTTGTCACCTTTCGCGAGGGAGTGACTGAAATAGAAAAGAACGAAGTTCTTAGGAAATATAATCTTAAGCTAATTAAGCTTTACGAGATCTTTGGTTTTGGGCTTTACCAAACTACACTTGAGACGATGGACGTAATTGAAAAGCTGAAGAAGGAGTCGTCTGTTCTTCAGGCCGGCCCCAATCATTTCCGTTCACCGAATGCGGTCCCAAACGATTCCTCTTATGCTTCTCAATGGTACCTTCCGAAAATCAACTGGCCAGATGCATGGACGGAATTCACCGGCACCCAGCAGGTTATAGTTGCTGTGGTAGATTCGGGTGTCAGTAAAACTCATCTTCAGCTGAACTCTGCCCTGACGAGCTCTGGGGAACATGATTATTACGACAACGATAATAATGCAGAAGATGGGTTTGGGCATGGGACTTTAGTGGCAGGCATTATTGCTGCCAAAATTAATGATGGAACCGGTGTCGCTGGCATCTGTCCCACGGCGAAATTATTGCCCCTCCGCGTTTTTGATAATACAGGGAAATTCCCGCAAGTTACATCAGACGCACTTGTTAGTGCGATGCAGCAGTCGATTATCCAAGGAGCAAAGGTCGTAAACCTCAGTCTTGGCAGCACTGGTTATAACGTGAACGAGTGGATAGCGATCGATATATGTAGGGACTACGGAATTCTTGTTGTTTGCGCAGCTGGAAATGGTGGAAGCGATGTTACGGGCGATAATAATGATTTATTACCTACTTATCCGGCCAGCTATAACTTAGACAATATTCTATCCGTAGCTGCAACTGATGAGACCGATAACTTAGCCTCCTTTTCAAATTATGGGGCCTCTAGCGTTCATCTGGCAGCGCCAGGTCAACATATTCTGGGATGTGACGTTTCACGACAAGTTTTGTACAATTGGACTTTCGATTATGGATATGAAGGCTGGACACCATACAGAGCAAGTGGTTATGGCTGGGGTCGATCTCTAACATTTGCCTCTTACCTTGGGGACTACGGTATCACAACCAATGACTGGTCTGGACTTTTTTCAGGCAATTATCAGGCAGGTAGCAATATGGATGTTATAAGTCCGATTATTGATCTTAGTGGAAAAAAGAGCTGTCGCCTCGAGGTCTGGCTTGGTGGTCAACTTGGACTTGACGATTATCTGACAGTCTACACATCTTATGCTGACCTCACACACGTAGACTTTTATGACTTTCTTGCTTTTCCTGGCTGGAATTATCAAAAGGTTGAGAGAGATATCTCGGATCTCGATGGTAAAATCGGAAGAGCTATTGTTAATCTTCGGGCCGATCTTTTAGGGCTTGGTATCTTTAGTTCCGGGATAATCGGCATACAAGGAATTCGAGTTACAGCGTTGAATCAGGGTGGGAGTGCGGAGAATGCAACTCGTTTTAATGATGGCACCTCCTTTTCTGCACCGATGGTCTCAGGAGTGGCTGCAATGCTTTTTTCTCAGAATCCTAGTCTTACTTACAGTGAAGTTCGACAAATCATTCTTGATAAAACCAGAAAAGTGGCTGCCTTGAACGGTAAGGTTTCATCGAGTGGTGTTCTTGATGCTGCCGCAGCCCTACGCGAGGCAAAGGCAAGGGTTGTCGTAAGGCCAGCAATTACAAGTTCCACTTCAGCCAGTGGTACAGTTGGATCATCTTTTAGTTACAGCATTACAGCTTCAGGTACGCCTACCAGCTACAGCGCCAGCAGCCTGCCTTCAGGGTTGTCCGTTAATACTTCCACTGGAGTGATTTCTGGTACCCCCAGCTCAGCGGGTACTTCTACATCATCCATCTCCGCATCAAATACTGCCGGCACTGGATCGGCCAGCCTGAGGATTACGGTGAACCCAGTTGCACCACCCCCACCAACCGGGCTAGTAATTACGAGCGATCTTGCGGCAGTATCGATAAATCTCGGAGCTAGTTTCTCCCACCAAATCACTGCCAGCGGTTTACCTACGTCCTTTGGAGCCATCCGACTGCCTCCAGGACTTAAGATAAATACTAAAACTGGACTAATTTCAGGTAAGCCGACCAAGGTTGGTGTTTTTTCCGCAACCCTTCAGGCGCTTAAGAAAGAATCCACGACAGCAACTGCGACGAAGGTGTTTACCGTCGTCCAAGCACCTACATTCACCTACGCTCCGACAGTAAATGCAAAAAAAGGGAAAGCCCTGAACGTGGCACCTAAGATCGCCGGTTATCCTGCTCCAGCATTCTCCATTCTGACTGGAAGCCTGCCCCCAGGGCTGTCCTTAAAGGCCTCCACAGCAGCCATCACAGGAACACCAACAGCTATAGGTACATATCCCTTCACGGTTCGAGGATTGAATTCAGCAGGGAATACGGATCGCAGTACTACGATTGTGGTGAAGTAGGTTTATCCTACGCGCCCGGGTGGATTCGAACCACCGACCCGCGGATTAGAAATCCGCTGCTCTAGTCCCCTGAGCTACGGGCGCCTTATCAAACAATATTGTAGCAGAAAGGGATGAAACGGGCGAGGCGTTGAAATGGATGAAGGGGTTAAGAGTAGTGAAGGGGTGAACAAGAAAGCCTTAGGGCTTTTTTGGTCGCAAGAGGAGAGAGGCATCCGGGAGTTTGAGTATTTTCGCCGATAAGAAATAGGCGGCCGCTCCAAGAGTGATTAAGGCAAGGGTTCCGCTGATTCGGACGATGAGCGCCCCTTCCAAGGGATGAATGAACATCTTGCCAGCTAGAATTGCTCCGATCAGAACAAAGCAGCACACAAGAATCTTACCGACTCCTTGTAGAAAGTGGGG
>Ga0114979_10003245_pt1 | contig 10950 bp, 18 predicted proteins | sample S_140625_EF_Meta_FD_87315 | JGI IMG/M metagenome (GOLD analysis project Ga0114979, IMG submission 87315) | Freshwater microbial communities from Lake Simoncouche, Canada to study carbon cycling - S_140625_EF_MetaG | ecosystem: Environmental > Aquatic > Freshwater > Lake | place: Lake... | reverse complement strand
CATCCTCCTTCGGATTGAATTTAGGGGTCACCCTAAATCCTACTTCCAACTGCGGAAACGCATGACACATAGAGGTCTTGTTGGGAGCCCTTTAGGGGATGCTCGCTTTCTTACATTGTCTAATTGTGCTCTTGATGTTGACATCACCTTTAAGTAATATTACTTTAAGGTGATATGTGGATCGTTGAAATTGCCCGATCAGCTGAAAAAGAATTGAAGAAAGCTCCGTTAGAAATACGCGATACTTTTGACGCGTGGAAAAATCTGATCGAGCAGTACGGCCCCCAGGGAATTCAAAGAATCAATGGTTATTGGGATCATGCTTTGAAGGGTGAGTGGAAGGGTGCCAGATCTTCTTCGCTGAATGAACAGTGGCGAGTGATTTATTTAGTAGAGGGACGATCTGTAAAGATCATGGTCTTAAAAGTGACCCCTCATGATTTTAGGAGAAAATGATGTCTACGGGAAAAAAAGTAAAAGAAATATTAAAGGGTCAATTCTTACCAGTAAAAAAATATGGACAGCTGACTCCTGGTAAGGCGCTGAAGATTTATCGTGAGTTACAGGGCTGGACTCAGAGCGAGCTTGCAAAAAAATCTGGATTGAAGCAGGCCACAATTTCTTCACTTGAACATGATCGAGTTGTTATGGGAATTGATCGGGCAAAAGCCCTGGCGTTCGCTTTAAAAGTGCATCCATCAACTTTGGCATTTGCTGATTGGGATTCGGAATTTAGTGCGGCTTAAGCAAAAACGACCTTGTTCAAATTGAGCTATTTGAAATCTTCTTGGCCCTTAAATCATTTTCATTTTTGAAATTAACTTAATGAGTACTCATGATTAATTCCGAAATGGAATTTTTGTCCCGCTTTGGCTGGGACGGCCATTTCAATGGTCAATGCGTTTGTTTCACCCGCACCAATTTTCTTATTTTGAAAAAAAAGAAATCACCTGCAAAAAAGAATATTTTTTAAAATCAGCATCTTTAGTCCAGATCCGTTTAACTTTGTGCTGACGTAAGCACAGAGCAATTCGAGCGTCAAAAACTTCATTCCCTTTTAGCCCAGGTATTTGTTTTGTAATTTCCCCCAAGTCCTTCCACCAATTTGTATCCTCATCAAGAATTCTAATATCATAGGCTTCGATCAGAAGTGAAAGTGCCTCTATGGCTTTTTCAAGTTTCAAGGGGGAAGAAAAAACTTTTGAGTGAGTCAGTAATCGCAAGACTTCTCCAATATTTGTCGGAGTTGTACAGAGTTCATCATCTAGATTGTTCAACCCATCCATCATTTCAGCATGATAAGTGGAACTAGAGACCATGATTCCAATGAGAACATTTGTATCAATTGCCGTCATCGTCAAGATCTCCCATCCAGTCTTTTCTGTTTGAAAGATCTATTTTCTCCTCTCCAAGGTTAAGTGGTTTAAAAGTTTTTGTAGCTTTCCCTTTTTTTTGTCTCCATAGGTCGCGTCCTAAAGACGCCCATGAACTGATAATTTCGCTGATGGCTTTGCCAGTTCGATGAGATTCTTTTTTGGCGTCTTCGAATACGCGGTCATCTAAGATAAGGCTTGTTTTCATAAAACCTCCATATTCAAATTACAGGAATATATATTCTTTGTAAAGGAATTTATAAGGTTCTTCTCGATTTGGGATTTTATCTGCACGAGCTGTCAGTCGACTGCGTGATGTAAGACTCGAGGATGAAGCTTGAGGCAGGACTCGCCCTGGACCGCTCTCAATCGGATCATAAATTGATGAAAAAATCCTTTCCCACCAGGTATTGTAGTTTAAGATACCCGGCAAAGAAGGTTGAGCCACCTTTTGTTTTTAAAGCGACATTGGAAAAGAAACACTCACAATCCAAGCCGTGTTGGAAAAAGGCTTCACTGATATGAAATCCAATTCTTGCACCTATTCCAAATCCGGAAGTTGTGCCTGTCGAGTTTGAAAGGGGGGAGGGATAATTGACATCAGTTTCACCAGAATCATAGGTGATGGCAGGTTCTAAAAAAAAGTCCACCGGCAGAGTCCGCTGCGACAGCAACGTCCGTCATTGTGAGTAGGAATAGTAAAATAAGAATTTTATCTATCATAAAATTACTCGACCTTTACTAAAACAACGGCATGGGAGGCCTTACCACTGGTGTTTATTTTATTATCAGTCGTCGAAAGCCCAGCTGCGATAAAGGAATTTTTCATGCGAGTGTCTGCAGTGTTAAAGACAGATGAGAACACATTTGGCTTCTTAGCCATATTGTAGGTTTCCACATCTGCGTAACTCATGGTCTCGATGAATTTTTCGATTGTTTGATTCCTTCTTTCAGCAAGATCAGCTTGGTAAGTTGTCAGCCGATTTTTACTTTCAGAGGGGTATTCTTTGTCCGACCAGGAAAGAACTAGAACTTCTTCTATTCTTCCATCTGCACGAGCTTGATCAATAACAGAAGCAAGTGAAGTTTTAGCTTGATCAGTCAGTGCTGCGCTTCCGCTCTGAAATTGAATCTCTACAAAATTATGAGCATCTGATACAGCGGCCGCAGATCCTGTAACAGATTGATTTTCTGTTGGCAGGTTAGAAACTTTCTTGGGTGAATTTGAGCACCCAACAGCTCCAAATATCATTAAGACTGGTAAAACATAGCTTTTCATGAATTCTCCTTTTTTAAAAATACATTTTTATTTCCGCAGATCAGCAAACAAGAGATTGCAAGAGGAGGTCCAAGTCTTATTAGTTTTAAATACGTCAGCGCAACCCTCGGGATGCAAAATACAACTGGAACGTCGCAATTCATTTGGGCACCATCATTGCACATGTTTGAAATCAATCGATTCTAAAAATAGAAATGGAGATTCCAGTAATGATTAAAAGTTTGAAGTCAAGACTCACAGAGGATCAGCCAGAAAACTTAAACCCTGATACAGAGGGATTTGATTTTGATGATTATTCAGATCAATCAAGGGCAGAAGAGACCCGTGTTCTGTATAATCAAAGTTCATTTCCTCAGTTTCCTGTCTCTATCGTGGATGATTTCCTTGAAGAAAAAGACAGAAAATTAATTTCATTACATCTTCATAAAGTTCTATCAGATTCATTTATGCTTTATTTAAAATCACTTAATTTTCATTGGAATGTTAAGGGTTCTCACTTTCTCACTCTTCATCAGTTGTTTGACGAGCAGGCCAAGGAACTCATTGTTGCCATCGATTCGATTGCAGAACGAATTCGGGCTTTAGGATTCGCCGTACCTGCCACATTTTCAGAGCTGAGCCAAGCTACAACAATTAAAGAAGAAAAATCAGTTCTGAATTCTGACCATATGATTTCAATTCTTTGTGAGAGCCAAACTGAAGTGATTCGTACCATCTACCAAGTTTTGGAAAAGATTGATCCATTGCAAGATTTGCCAACGACTGATTTGCTCACGGGTCGACTCTTTACTCATCAAAAGAATGTTTGGATTTTAAAAAGTTTGATGAATTAATTTTTTGAGTCGATGCAATTTTCATCAGAATTGATTGGCCCTTGAATTGCTGAAGTTTTATTTAAGGAATTTAACAACTCAACTATTTTAAATGGAGGTATTTAATGATTAGCGCAGCAATTTCATTTTTCGTACTCGCTCTGGTGGCTTATTTCTTCGGAGCTTCCGGCATCGCTGGAATGTCCATGGAGATTGGTAAAGTCTTACTCGTCGTATTTTTAATTCTATCGACGATTTCCTTTGTTCTCGCGATGGTGCGAGGGCGAGGAGGCAAATTTTTCGGTGGCCGACTGAATTAATTCTAGAATTTTGATCACAACAACCCAAACCAAGAGGTAAGTAAAAATGGCAAATTTAATCAACGACACATTGAACAAGGCAAGTGATTACAAATCACGTATTGGCAGCCCTGAGCTTCAACTGGACCACATGGTTCAGTCAGCTGGGGAACGAGTGGGAGCCATGGCTTCTCAGGTTTCAGATAAAACCACTGATTATATTAAATCAGGCCGAGAGTATGTTTTAGCAAATCCAGTTAAGGGCGTTGCGATAGCTGCTGCCACTGGATTAGTAGCTGGAAGTTTATTGAGTCTTTTGTATCGTCAAAAAACCCATTAATTCCTTCCCAAGTTGGCCTTTGATAGACTCATCATCAAAGGCCAACGCTCCCATGAGGTCTGCCATGTTTTTGAGTTCATTCTTTCAGTCGATTCAGCAAAAAGTTTCTGAAGTTTCATTTCAAAGTCTTCTGGGACTTTTTTTAATTTCCACTTTAATCTTTTCCTGTTGGCATTTAATGAATTTGTTTTTGGTTTTTTCAAGCCAATTTCTTTACGCATTCGAGTACCAATTGGCATTTTTTATTCTGCTTGGCGGATCAAGTCTTGCTGGTTTTATTTATTTATTTAAAGGGGCCTCCATGCACAGGGAGGTCCTTCTTGTTGAACCCCTGTCGTTAGCTAATCCCAGACAAATCGCAGTCCACTTCATCCAATCCGTCATCAAAGGTTATACTTCAAATTCGAATAAAAATTAAGAGTTCCAATTGAAATGATTAGAAGCGAACTCGCCTCAAGATTTTTTTGAGTGTTTCCGCATAAGCTTCAGGCTGATCAAGGGGGACAATGTGGCCTGCGTTTGGAATCACATAAACTCGAGAGCCTCTAAGACCTGTTTTTTTATGCAATTGAATTGCCTCTAATTGAAGTTGCAATCTTTGACGATCTTCATTTTGTCCAAGAATCCAAAACCGCTCTGGGCCATTTCTGAAATCTTGGTTTCGAATATCAAATCCTTTAGCAGACCACGCCAATTGAGAAAGGCCTTCTGCGATTTGAATCCTTTTCGCAGAATATCTTTCATGAGTTTTTGATAACTCATCGACTTTTTGTAACCAGAAGGCTCGGTATGTCCAATACTCGCTTGATTGAACTAACCAAGGGCCCCAAACAGGGAAATATTGCATCCATTGCTGCCAGACCTGGTAATTTGCATTGGGTGGATTGTTTTCATCATGTCTTCCCATAGGGGCGGTTTCAATCAATATGGGAAATTTTTCTTTGTTCCAATCGGGTGAAAGTGAAGAGCTAAATGACAATGAAACCAAAACAGGTTTTTTGATTCGAAGTGCTTTTTTGAGTTGTACAACTTCACTGACAAGCTCTTGTGCTGTGACCATACCAGTAAAAAATTGTGAGCCTGCGATCACTGACTCAGGGTGCCTGCTAAAGTGAAGTGAAACCCAGTTCAATCTTTTTTGAGTGAGAGCATTTAGTATTTCATCATGAGGTAAGTATCCCCGGTTGATGCCAGGAAGTAGAATGAGTGTTGGCTTTTCAACATCAAGAATTGAACTGAGAGTGATCAATCGGGCACCCGATTGCAGTTGTAAAGTTTGAGATTGAATTGCTAAGGAAAGCAGGGGAGTGGCAAAAATAGCAGTGATCAGACACATTTTAATTTTATTCATGAAGGTCTTATAGCTTAGATATTGCACTTTCATAGTGTGAAAATTATTCATTTAATGCTCTTTGTAAGTTTTTAAATTCTAAGTTGCACTTCTTAGAATCTGTGGCAGATTGCCCAAAGACCTTTAAGATATAAGCTGATGATAGGGTTCAGCGTTTCTACGAAACACCGTAAATGTTTCACTGCTCGGGGGATCAATGCTTCTTAGGATTATGGCATCTGTATTTGGACTTTTAATAGTCCTTATTCCAAGCTCTGTATTCCCTCAAAGCCAACGTTACCCAATAAGGCCAGATCAAAGCCTAACTCCTGGTGAGCTCTGCCAGGTGGCCGACACTTACAGGTACCCAGAAAAGATCAAATACTGCATTCGAAATGTGGAAACTCAGTTGAAAGATCGAATTATTAAAACCTATGACGCAAAACATGGTTACGGAATTCAGTTTCAAAATCGCGGTTCCTTCAAAATCGACCACTACATTCCACTTTGTATGGGTGGATCAAATACAAAGCTTAATCTTTGGCCCCAGCATGAATCAGTCTACAAGCACACCGACCCACTAGAAGGTCTTCTTTGCGAAAAAATGAAATATGGTGTGCTCAAACAAGCTGATGCCATCGTTCTGATCCGCAAGGCAAAAAATGATTTGTCCACTGTTCCCAGTATCATTCGTGCTGTGTCTCATCTGTAAAAATCGATTTCTCTAAAAATCTGACCCAGGTCATTGTGTCACCACCTAATGTGGCACAATCTTCGCTAATCAATATTTCAGGATCTTTGAGCATCAAGAATTTCTTGAAGCTCAAAGATCATTTTTACAATGCGAGGAATTTTTGGCGATCCGGAAAGAAAAAAAATTTACGTAGAGGCTTTAAAGTGGTCCGCTTATTACGTAAATATTCTACCGGATCGCTTTTTAATTACTTGTCATCTTGTGTCAAAGGCTAAAGTTGATGTATAAGAGTCATTCACTTAATGGGGGACTCATGCCGAATACGTCAACGGAATCACAAAATCTTGAATCAACAGCCAATCCAGCTATGGATGACCTATCTGACACAGACGAGGATCTTGGCGATGAGTTGAAGAAAACACGTGAGCAAGAGGAACTTGAGCACGTTCAAGCTCTACAGGCTTTAGCGCTCAGTGGTGTTTCTATTGATGAAGAGACTGACGATATGTCACATCTTGATGAAATTGATAACATACTCGACCTTGAAGAAGACAAATTTCCAAAATTCACTTTAGCTAAGAACAAAGCGCGTTTTTTGCGAATGGTCAGCTGGTATCGCGGTAAAGAAGAGTGGATTGAAGTCGCTCCTCTTTCTGGAGTGACAAAACTTTTTAAGCAGCAAACAAAAGAGCTCGAAGGAATTCGTTCCTCTAAAATGGATTACGAAATGGAACTTGAAACGGGAACATTGACTCCTTCACAGCGATCTTACCGACGTGATGAACTTAAGATGTGTAAGGTTCAAGAAAAAATGGCTGTACATTTGATTTCCAAACTTCAGCTAAAAATTAAGTCTGGTCGAAGATAAATTCTTTAAAGGCAGTTCGATTTAAATCGAATTCGTCAAATAAAGATCTGGACAAAAGGCGTGTCACTCACGCCTTTTGTCGTCTTATCGACTGAATAAATAATCTGGACTCATTTCTCACAACGGCGCGCCGATGAGACTTTTGTAATCGTTTTGGTTCGTTCTGAAACATTTAAGGAGGACACATGTCTGGTTCAATCGTCATACTCGTCACTGACAATCATGATTTCGTGGAAAATGCTCGCAAGCATTTTGAAGGTCAAGATTGTGCACTTCAAGCCTATTCGCCCGAGGAGTGGAGAAATGGTGTTGATAGCCCATTTTTTCGTCAGCAGCTCGTTCAAGGTGTTCCCGCATTAGCTGGCGGAACAAGTCCTGTCAGTACAGGTTACTCAGGAACAGTCCTCTCGTTTCCGACTCCAACAGATTACTCAATTCAAAAAATGGATGATCTCGAAGCGAAGGCCATCGAAAATGCGATTTTGCAATATCGTGGAAACTTAACTGAAGCTGCAAAAGCCTTGGGTATCGGTCGTGCCACTTTATACAGAAAAGTGAAGCAGTATCAGATCGATCCCGCAGTTGCTCGCAAGAAAAAAGCAATAGCTGCTTAGCCGTATCTAACGAGTATGAATTTAATGAAGCCATCAATCAGATTGATGGCTTTCTCATTTGCTAAAGACTTCAATTTTTATAGAGACCTCGACGTTTGTATCAAGTTGGTACGTCATGTTTGAATTCAACACTCGTCTAAGGTTCGTACAGCTAAAATCAATCAGCTTGCGACTGGAATATGGTGTGAGTTTCGCATAGACTAAAAGAGTTAAAAGGGGATCCAATGGCTAAAATTTTGCCCTTTCCTAAGTCCAAAAAAACGCGAGCTGAATTGATTCAAAAATCGTTGAATCAAAAAGCGGTGATACCTTTATCTCTGCTGTCAGTTCTAGTTGTGACTTTATCTTTGAATGAATGGATTCAGGTGGCCTCTCGTAAGCTGGACTCCACCCGGGGAGTTGCAAGCTTGCCAGCTGAAGACTTTGAGAAACAAATTAAGTGGGAACACCGCTGGGCAGATTCTTTAAAAAATCCAAACTCAAGACCCGGTGTGACGGCAGATCGTCCCAGCCAAGTCGATAAATTGCTGTTTGGTGTTTTACAGGGTGATGTTAAACTCACACGATTGGATGGTCATATCAGTGAGCTTGAAATGAAAAGTCCAGTTGAATTAAAAAATCGTGAAGAGTTTCTAGAAACTTTTAAAGATGTTTGGTCCGTACAATTTGCAAAAGTCGAGTTACTTAAAAATGACTCTGATACTTCAAAAGAAACTTACCGTTTGCTTGATCAAAAAGGTCAAGTTGTAGGATCAGCTGTCTTTGGTCTAGAGGATTTGCAAAACATCACAAAACTGCAATTCTTGACTCTTAAACAAGCCAACTAATTCCGATGAAATCCTCATGGTTATTGAGGATTTATCTAAGCCCCTATTAGAACATAAAAAATTAGCTCCTGTGTATCAAGCAGATCCTGCGGAGCGCATGATTTCGTTCATGCTTGATAGTGCTTTGCTTGCACCCATTGTCACTTTGGTGTGCTCCTTTCACTTAAAGGAAATTGGGCTTGATGAGGCTCAAGGATTTAGTTCTTCACTGATTTATTCCATGTGGATAACGGCAGCTTTCACATCGATTTCACTGCAATCCCTGTTTCTGTACTTTTTTTCATGCACGCCTGGGCAGGCTTTTTTAAATTTAAAAGTCCAATCCATAGAAACAGAAAAGCTAGAGTGGGGTGCTTGCTTTTTAAGAAGTATCACCTTTCATTTTTCATTTTTGCTGATGATGATCCCGTTCGTAGAAGTTATGACCCATCGATTAGGCCGCTGTGCCCATGATCGAATTTCAGACACAATGGTGGTGCAAGCCCATGCCAGCCAAAAGTTAAGACTTTCCACACAGGCTCGATGGAACTTAAAATTTCTCACTTTTCTTTTTGTTTATTTATCATTCTGTGTTTATTTAATTGATTCAGATGAGTCCTTGTCTTACCCAAGTCTTCAAGTCAATGCAGAGGCTGAATCTTTAGATCAAGTTGTTTCACAGGCCTTACTTCTTAAAAAGTTTGATATTGAAACTCAGAAAAAAGTAGATGAGTTGCTTTGGAAAACAAAATCAAAAAAGGACCCTACTCTGGCCTATTTTTATCGGTTTAAAAGTTCTGACAAAAAATCAGATCAGCTTTTGATTTCTCAGCAAATCTGTCAAAAAAATAATTCTGCACTTTGCCATCTGACTCGATTTGAACTTGGACTGGAAAGTGAAAAAATAGGATTTGAAAAAAATCAGGCAAGTACAGTTTTAATTGCATTGATGCAGCATTCAGCTCAGAACTCTGATTTAAAATCGGCCTATCAATATTATGATGAGCTGAAATCTTTCGATTCACTTTTGGATTCATTAAGAATTTGGGATGTCAGTTTGTATTTGAAAACCGTTGAAACCATGAACGGCAAACGGCAACCGGCATCCGACAAGGAAGAGTCCCACCTGTGGATCGAAAATTACAGGGAAGAAAGAAGTCAGCTATGATATTCTTTCCCAGTTTCCCGAAAGTAAAAACAGAATCTATCTTTGAATTTTATCCAATGACTTTAACTTTAGTCTTTCTCAATTTATTTTTTTATATGGTTTTAAAAGAGCCTACCAAAGAATCTGCTGCTTTTCCTAAAATGACCCAACGTGAAGATGTTTTGAAACAACAAGGTGAATACGAAGTCTTTATGCTGCAAACCACTCGATTCTATTTGGAGTGGAAAAAAGATAACACGTTAATTTTGACAGAGTCTGAGCTGATGAATTTATCGAGATCAGCACTCGTCAGCCAAAGTTTTGAAAGTGCTTTGAAAGATTGGCAGTCAAATGTCGATCTCGCAGCATTTCAAATTTGGAAAAAGACCTATGATCAATTAAAGTCCGAATCCAAAGTCAGTCCCTCTCAAATATTTGGACTTTCCCATCAGAACAAAAAATCTCTTTCGTGGTTTACTTATCAGTTTGTTCAGTACGATGCTGTTCACATCTTGATGAATTTAGTTCCTCTTATTTTTTTTGCAGCCTATTTAGAGAGTTTAGTGGGAGCAGCACTTTTAGGTTTTATCTATTTGCTTGGTGGTCTTGCAGGTGGGTGGGCTTATCTTTGGTGGGGCGTCGACAACAGTTTGCCACTTGTAGGCGCAAGTGCTTCAATTTCAGCACTGATTGGCTTTGCAGGAATCGGAAGTTCTAAAAAAAGAATTCCATTTATAACTGTCGTTCATTTCTTAGGATGGCTTTTGCAGAGCACTGGAACAAAAACAGCACCTACATTGAGATGGACAGAGGACATTCATTTTAGTCCCTATTGGATTCTAGCTTATTTTCTTTTGGGCGACATTAGCGTTCTGCTGTCCACCCCAAGCAATTGGAGTGATCCAGTTTCACACGTCGCCCATGTGGGCGGTGGGGTGATGGGAATCTTTTTAGGTCTTGCATACAGAGTGATTCAAAATAAATCACTCTTCACTAGGAGCAAAACCTCGACGTAGAGTATTTTCTGTCACGCAAATGGGCTCTACAAATTGTTTTAAATAATCAGGTCCGCCAGTTTTACTGCCGATGCCAGACATTTTGTATCCACCAAATGGGTGACGGTCCACCATGGCGCCAGTGATGCCGCGATTGATATACAAATTACCACATTCCATTTCTTCACGAGCTCTTGAGATATTTTCAGGACTTCGAGAAAACAATCCGCCAGTAAGAGCGTACTCTGTGGAATTGTTGATTTGAATGGCCTCATCTAGATCTTTTGCTTTGATAAGCACCAGCAGCGGACCGAAAAATTCATTTTGAGCGATGTCATCATGACCTTTTACATTTTCGACAATCGTGACCGGCACAAAGTATCCTGAATCAAT
>Ga0114979_10003243_pt1 | contig 10955 bp, 18 predicted proteins | sample S_140625_EF_Meta_FD_87315 | JGI IMG/M metagenome (GOLD analysis project Ga0114979, IMG submission 87315) | Freshwater microbial communities from Lake Simoncouche, Canada to study carbon cycling - S_140625_EF_MetaG | ecosystem: Environmental > Aquatic > Freshwater > Lake | place: Lake... | reverse complement strand
TTAATATAATTGAGACTGTATGAGATATCAATGACTTGGCCTTCTGAGATTGAAAACTCGGACAAATCGTCTATTGGGATATTGACAAGCATCTCGCCTCCATCACCCTTAGAAATCAGGTCAATCTTCTCTTCGCTGCACTTAATGTCAATGACATCGCCAAACGTTGCAAGCTGCGAAATGAGCTCGTTCATCTTTTTTGCCTTAATGGAAAACTCAACGTCATAATCAACACTAGGAATTTCAAGCAAGTCCGACTCCATATCAATCAGTGGAACCTTGAAATACTTGTTGAACTCACCCTTCGCATTGGTCAAATCAATCTCAATAGAGTCGGCGGCTCCGTCATAATGAAGCGTTATAGAGTCTTGCTCTTGCGACATGGAGAGAATATTATGAAGAATTTGTGTATTTAAACAGATGTTCTTAAGGTCATCTTCTTGGATTTCATATTTATCAAACCACGTGTCATAGATTCTTGCGTCAAACAAGCAGACGTGACTGCTGTCCATGCCTTGAATGTAAGCATGGTCCTCCAAGAATATAATAGTTACAGAGGTAGATGCAGCCTTTAAAAGCTGAAACAGCGAAATGAAAATATCCTTCTTAGTCTTTTCCGTTATGGTGAGCAGCATTGTGTTTGTTTAAAATAAAAAAATGTATTTAATACATTTCAATTTTTTATCATAATTTTGATTTTATTCTGGTTTTATTATTTTTTTATTCTTGATTGGCAAAAACTTTTACCAGTTTTTTCTTCCAATCTGTGTCAATTACTGGACTGCATTCACTCAAAATATTTGCGAGCTCCGCAAAATAAATACTATTCATGAGCTCAGGTGCCTGATTCCACATGTCTGCGTGCCTAGGAGCAACATTTTTAATTGTTGTATCAGTAAATTCAATAATTTTCCCCCTAAGAAGAATTTGGTCTTCAGGGATAATTTCCAATAGACGTTGAATAACATCCTTAACATGTCTATATGACTGCATCGTGAATTGGGTAACTTAATTACAAATGATTATCAGTATTTCAATTTTTTTATAAATCAAAGTTTTATTCATCTTTTACTAATTGAATTTTTTGCTGGGTTCTCTTATCAATCAATGCGCCAACAATATTAAATAATTTTGAAAATATGAATGGCGCATTGTAAATATAACACACGTTTAACTTTTCAGGAAAGGTTGTTTTTAAAACTTCAGATATCTGTTTTATAAAACCAAAATATTTTTCAATGTTGAGTATGGTTAATGAATCTAAATTAACGTGAAGTATGAAAGTTTCGTGTTTATGCAACGCACTTTTAATAACAGATACAATGTAGCTAATAACAAATTCATAATTGTCTGCAGATGCTATAAATTTAAAAAATCTGTAATCAAGCAGAATGTTTTCAGAATTTAATGCAAAACATAGTCTAGGTAATACATCATTAAAACAAGTCTTCATAATATTAGCTTTTGTAATTTTAATATGTTCATTTGATGAAAATTGTGCATGAATTTGTTCGCGAATGTCTAAAGTTGGGGTTATTTTTGCTGTATTCATATTTTATTTATTATACAGACACATTAAAAATAAATATAGTGCGCAAATAAATGCGATGCAAAAAACATATTAAGAAACGAAAAACACTTAAAAAGAGATGAGCGTTTAAATAACAATATTTGTAATAAAAATTGTTATTTGATAAATTTAACCATACATTTGTCTCATTTCTCCATAAGTCATGCGGCGTCCAGTTTTCTTTATAAATTCTTTTTCTCCATTTTTCATTATATTTGTTAGTGAATCTTCATTAACATTTCCAATCCTCTTTAATTCAGCGAGCTTATCTTCCCCTTCTTTTTCTATTTTTTTCATAATCTCTTGCAAATTTTCTGGGTCTTTTTCAGGCGTTGATTCTGGGTTTGATTCTTGTGTAGGTTTTTTAGAAATCTTAATGGTTTGTAATAAATCATCATTTTTATCCATTATGAATGTAATATATATACAATTCTTTATATTATATTCTATTATAGATTTTAATTCTCCTCTTCAACGGGAACCTCATCAATTGTGGGTTGAACGCCAAGACCAAGCAATGCCTGAGCAGACGCATCGTCCACAACATTTCCACTTACAATATCATCCTCACAGTCCTCGGCGTTGTCAACAAATTCACCAGCATTAAAAACAATATCAGAAAGGCGCTGATTTGTTTGCATAGTAAAAGATTGTAATTGCATTAATAAATCCTTAACTTGAGTCATCTCTGCCTTTAATACTTCAACAGATTCGGTTAATTTAGCGTTGACCGGAGTGCCGGCGATGGGCGCATTTGAAGCAACAACCGTTGGCTTTCTCTCGGCTAAAATCTTCTGACCTTTCTCAAGCGCCTCTAAACGTTGAGCAATATTAGCGAGAACTGCATCATCAACAACTCCACCATTTTCTCCTAAACTAGTTTGACCATCCACAGGCATATTTTGAACGATTTGCTCAACACGACCTAAACGTAAAGTAATAAGTGCAATTGCGTCGGAAATAGAAAGCTTTGCTCCGAGGCCAGGTTGCATTTGTTGCCCAGGTTGCATTTGTTGCCCAGGTTGCATTTGTTGCCCAGGGCGTCCATTCATTTGTTGTGGTGGGGGAGGCATATCTCCACCCGCTCGTCTAGCTCTAGCTGCTGCATTTGCTCTTGCACTACTCATAATAAAGTTATTATATAATTTGTTTTTAACTTATTTACGCGTAACTATTTATAAAAATAAAAATCTGATGTTATTTTATATAACAATGCAAAACTTATTTATTTATACTATGATGTTTTTCCATTTTCTAATATTTTCATTACCAATATTTGTTATTTTATTAAGTGATAGCTTATTTGTATTGATAATGATGAACTTATTTTTTATAATAACGTTAATGTTAAACTATTATTATGGTGATTGTCCTGTTACACAAATTGAAGAACAATATGGTGATACAACCATGATTGACACAGCAAATAAATTGTTTCCTATAAAGTATGACAAAAAAAATCGTAATGTTGTAACGCTTCAGTGGATATTTATGGCTATATTAATTGCAACAACCAAGATATTATTATTATTTATTAAATCATCATTAAAAAAATATATCTGTAAATAATAAATAACATGAATACAGAGGAAAAAATGGCTAAATACAATGACAAAGACCCCTTAATTATAAGTTTATACAAAATATACTTTATAAATTTCGCTGCATTTTGGGTTATTTTCACATACATTTCAATTATTGCTTATAAAACTGACCATAATTACATCCTTGCCCTGTTAACGTTGTTTTTTGCCGAATACTGGTGTTATATTACGCATCATATAACGCATAATAAAAACTTTGAGTTTATTGGTTTCATACATTTATTTCATCACAATCCAAAATACGCAGATGCAACATGGGTGTTTGTCATTGAATTATTGTTAAACTTCTTCATATATGGAGGGTTTGTTTTGATATTTTTAGGAGAGACAATTAAAAAACTATTTTCAATAGAAATATTTAATAACTATGTTCTGTTCTTTTGGTCAATAGTATATAGCTCTTATCATCTCATTAATTTCCATTATTTGAAATCGCCAACTCATAAAGAACATCATCTTCAAAATGGCCAACTAAATTACGGACCAGATTGGATGGATATTATTTTCGGAACAAAACTTCATGATAATAGATTTGAAGATTTTAACAGTTCGGTGTTAAATGGTTTTATTGGTTTAATAATAGTATTATTTCTGAAACAGACGCCATATGATCCTATCAAGTATATTGAAAAAATGTTCTAAGCAACCATCTTAAATTTTATCTGCGGATGATGTTGATAATTATGAATTTCAAAATCTTCAACTTGATAATCATTGATATTCCCTCTAACTTGTTTAATTGAAACTGTTGGAAATGGAAACGGCTCCCTCAATAACTGCATTTTTGCTCCTTCAATATGTTCTTCATAAATGTGACAATTTCCTTTAAAATAAACAAATTCATATGCTTCTAATCCACAGTGTTTTGCAAGTAAATGAGTCAAAAAACTATAAGATGCTATATTGAAAGGCGTACCACAACATTCATCGTTTGACCTCTGATACATAGCGCACGACAGCTTATTGCCGTCATGAACATTGAATTGGCACATAATGTGACAAGGCGGGAGTGCCATTTGGTCCAGCTGTTTAGGATTCCACGCTGTCAAAATAAGACGTCTACTATTTCTGGTTTCATGATTCTTCAATTGGTCAATAATTTGCTGCAACTGGTCAATGCCGTCAAAAGGATGGTCTGCATTTAAACTTTTTCCAGTGAAGCAGTTATAACTTGCACCAAAATCTCTCCATTGTCTGCCGTAAATTGGGCCAGCTATGCCCTCAGGATATAACGAAAGACCTCTTGAATCAAGAAATTCACGAGTTGTATTAGCGTCCCAAATATGCACACCTTGTTGTTGTAAAATTTTATTATTAGTTTCGCCACGAATAAACCATAAAAGCTCTTTCAAACAAGTTTTCCACGCCGTTTTCTTAGTGGTTAAAATAGGAATCTTACCGTTCTCAAGAGAGAAACGCATAGATTCTCCAAACGTGCTAATGGTGTTTCCATTTCTTCCTTTTTCTAGAGTTCCTCTTTCCAAAATTTTTTGGATGAGATTTAGATATTGCATTTCTTCAGAATTTACACTCATATTTCTCTCTATGAAAAAATATTAGGATGTTTTTATGCCTGTTTAGGAAGAGTTTATTTAGTAAAAGACGGGATTCACTTATTTTAATTTCTTTTTATAAAACATATGGACAGTCTAGACGATTCAAAATTATCATCAAAATTAGGGTTTTTCAAATATGTTTTCAATTTTGACGATGACACAAAATCAGAGTTGTTAAACATTACGCAATATGCATTAATATCATTTATTCCAATTGTGATTTTAAACAAAGCCATGCAAAAGTTTGTGCCAGAGGCTGATGAGGAAAAGGGAAGCCTTGAACTTTTAGCAGAAGTGCTTGGTCAAATTGTAGTGATGTTTATTGGATTATTTTACATACACAGAATCACGGTATACTTGCCAACATACAGCGGAACCAAGTATCCTGATTATAGTGTAACATTTATTATATTGTCAGTATTGCTCATTACTCTAAGCTTACAAACAAAGTTGGGAGAGAAGGTCAGCATTTTGTTTGACAGAATAGTTGATTTATGGGAAGGCAAATCAGCAGATGACAAGAAGAAAGGTAAAGGAAAAGGTAAAGGAAACGTGAAAGTGTCCCAACCCATTGCTGGACAAAACCAGATGCCCAATAATGTAAGCGCAATGGGCAACTCACTTTACGGTGGAATGAGCCAAGGAACCACGTCAATTAGCAGCTTACCTACAGAACCTGTTCAACAAAATGCGCCTGATTACAACGCGATGTATCGCAATGATGCCACACCAATGCCTGGAGCAGCGACACCTGGAATGGGAGATCAATTTGGCGGCATGATTATGGCAGCCAATGAAGCTCTTGGTGGAAGCGCATTTGGTGCCAATTGGTAAATTCTTGAATACCCTTTTTCATCTATGAAAATGTGCCAAAATATGTAAATTGGCACACTTAAATCAAATTCCTCCATATAATTGTGAGTTAAGATTATAAATTATTTTTGAATGTTATTTTATAAAAACAATATAATAACATTTTGAATATATTAATTATTGATGGAGAAGATTGAAGAAACTTACGAGATACTTTGTTCAAATCCAAGCGATATAAATGAACATTTACCAATCTTATTCAGGTATGCACAAGAATGTGACAGTGTATTTGAAACCGGTGTAAGATCTTGAAGTAGTAGTTGGGCGTTTGTTTATGGTTTATTAACTGGCAAAAAATCCAATAACCCAAAATTTATGTTATTAAATGACCTACATGAATGTGATATAAAAGACCTCGTTTATTCTTCATCAAATATCTTTTGCAATCCCAAAAAAAGCACAATCAATAAGATTTTTATATGATTTGATATAAATTATATAAAACTAATTTAATATAATACTATATCAACCGTAAAAATCATGGATATTGAAAAACTATTAAAAGCATTAGATAATGAGGAAAACTCCAAATTTATGAATTTAACAACAAAGAAAATACACGATATGAAAGTGGCTATTTTAAAAGAGTTACAATTATCGCAACAAGATATAACAGAGATAATGAGAAAACTAAAAGAATATATGTATGTAGACGAGATGAACGAATTAAGACACGGTGCTTTTATAAGATGGATACCTATAAAAGACCCAGATAACTTGCATTTAACTGCAGGTGGGCTTTTATGCGCAATAAACGTAACCGACGATGGTGTTTCTCTCACATGTAAGAACTTTGCTCATAAACATTATCAGATAAAAATGGATGAGTGTTTAGTATTCCAGAAGCTAACAGCTCAGGAACAAGTGCTTTTATCGGCAATGGATCATCTTGCAAAATAATATTTAGTGACGTCTGTGTTTTCTTGTTTTATTGCAAGGACAATCCTTGAATAGTCCAGGAATAAACTTACCAATCTTGATGAAGGCAACTTCAACTGGTTTTAGTCCGCGTTTTACAGTTGAAACGAGTTTTCCATTCTTATAATATTTAACACTCTTGTGACCTTTTCCCTTCTTAATAAGAACCTTTCTAACCGTTTTTTTCCCACCAGTTTGATGAGTTTGTGTGTTGGAATAGTTAAACGCAGATTGTGTTGTAGACATTTATATATTTTACAAAGAAAAATAAATAAATGAATAATATAAAATGAAGGAATTGTATGTTCATTTATTTCATATTTTGATAGTTGGAACTTTATTCTTATATGTAGGAATTAAATCAACAAATACACCTGCATTTATGTATCCAATTTTGCTAACACTTGGTGTTATCATTGTTTTTTATCACGCATATAAGAGTTATCTTAAATTTAGCAAAGGAAAAAATCCATGGGTAAATTTGTTTCATATATTTGTAGTAGGACCACTCCTAATTTACATTGGATACAATAAACAGATAACTCCTAGATATGCTTATGAGTTTCTATTAATGTTGGGTTTTGCATCAATTGGTTATCACGGTTATTACGCAATAATAGGAGATACATAAACTAAACACCTATATTCAAGTTAATATTTAAATATAGATGTATAACGCATTTTATCATTTAAATTAGTTCTTTCTCCTAAGAAATCAAAATATTTTTTTGATAAGGTATACTGTTCAGGTTTTTTATTTTTTAATACATTTAAACGAACTTTCATAATCATAGCTACCTGCCAAATTCGTTTATGTGTATATTTTTTATTCTTATATAATTTTTCAAGTTTGTCAATTGTATTTTTAACGTCTTCTATTGTTTTATATTTAATATTAATTGTGTCTTTTGGGTTTTTATCTATATAAACGTCAAACGATTTCTTTGGATTATTAGGATTGTATAAAAATTGTTTTTTTGTTTTTGATTTATATGCCATTTTTTTATGAGCGCGTTTTATTGTCTTCATAACATATGAAAAGAAATAAAATATCTAAAATGTGTGTTTGAATAGTTTAGAAAAGGGGCTTATTAGTAACAAGTTCTTGCGCTATCATTCCCAATGAAGCAATCATGGCGAGACGTCCGTGATTTACTTCAGCCTCCAACATAAACGTCTCATCTTTGCCCAAGAATGACTGGGGTAGTGAAAATCCAAGACTTCCAGGTTGATAATCTTTCTTCAATACAAATAAGTTTGATGAACTTTTAAATGGGTCCTCCCAACCTAATAACAAAGATTGTAATTCAGACGCAGCAACTGCGCCAACAAATGCTGACACAGTAATTGCATCAGCATTATCTAAAACGTGAATACCTTGTTCGTGAGTAACTAGTTCAGTTACAGGAATTGCTACTGCAGATATCATTCCCCATCTACCATGTTTTAATTCAGCTTCACGAAGTTTTACTAATTCGCTTTCTGGCTTATTCTTTGCAAAACCAAGGGGATCAAAATAACCAAGAGGTCTTGTTGCTCCGTAAAAGTTAAAACTATTCACGCCACAATAGAAAAGAAAAAGCAAACCAAGAATATTTTGCATTTATACATTACTTGTTTTGTTATTTTTAAGTATTTTTCAAAAATGTTTAACAATACTCTTTCAAACTTTAACAGTTGCTACTAACCCATTTTTTAGTAACAACTGCTTCCACGCTTTCAAGAGCGCCTTGAGTCCAGCCCTGGTTCATGCTAATCATCTCTCCGACAACAAGCATTCCAGGCATTGGATTTTGCGCTTTCTTGATAAAGTCTTTGCGGTTTTTAAATGGCCCATGCAAAGGTTCGTAATAATGAGTGCCAATTGGCCAATAAAAATCCTTAATAGCAATTAAATTCAGGGCGCCTTCAGGAATTCCAAGTGCATCTTCCAGTAACTCGCAAAAATAATCTCTATTTTTTGGTGTGTTTTCTAGGCGGTCTTTTAAAAACTTGGCGTCATCATTATCAGTGTAAGCAATCATATAGACACCCTTCTCCGCGTTCATGGGTATAATTTTTTTCAAAGGTCCGGGGACAATAGTATATCCTGGAACATATTGTTTTATTATATCGGCGGACGCTTTGGTAAATTTGCCATACAAGCGTAAAAATGTTTGTCCGTGAATTTGTTTATATATGGAATCGTGAGGAAGGAGTTTTTGAACGCTGCTTATAGTGGTGGCCAATATGACCTTATTGCACGAATAAGAAACGTCTTTTTCAGTATGTACGACAAAATTGCACGGTGAAACCTCTTCTATGCCATTTACGTTACTAGATACGCGAATATTTTGGAATCCAATTTTTTTAGCAATGGTGTCAACCAATAGCTTCCATGGAATATGCAGAGCAGTCCAATGTCCAAAGTTATCCTCAAATCCGTAATTAAAAAGTGTATCGTGCGCATCTTCATTTTCATAGTCAGTGTAACCAGCACAAATAGTAAAGTTTTTATACATAACAGGACCTAGGATGGGTAGTGCAAATTCCTTGAACGTCTTTTTTACCGGATGTTCTTTAAATTGTTTTTTTAATATATTAAATAACTTTTTTGTGTCACATGGCGGTGAAATAGTTTTTGCGTAATTGTGTGACGTTTGAAATTCGCCATATGGTATTTTCAACTCTTTTAACAGGTCAATTAACAAATAGTCTTTTTCTTTGCGCCCTACTCCTGCACCAGTAACAACCTGTACCCCTTGAAACATTTCATTGCTAAGACGTCCTCCAAGCCAGTTTTTTTTATAGCGCTCAAGAACAAGCAACTTTATTTCTGGAGCCATTTTAAGAATTTTATACGCACTATATAACCCCGAAATCCCTCCACCTACAATAATAATATCATATTTATTATGCATTGACATATAATTATGATAGATAATAATTTATAATTGCTAAACGACTCTTAACGCTTTTTTTGCGTCTTTGTTTTAGTATTTTTAGTTTTTGGGACAGTAAGTTTTCTTGCTGTCTTTTTGAGTTCAATGCTGCGCCCATTTTTGCATTTGAATTTTCCGCGTGAAAGGCCTTTTCTGTTTATAACTGCTTTAGTGCAAACTCCGATAGCTCTTGGCTCTGCATTCATGCTTGGTCCAACCTTTTTTATACATGAACACAACTTCTTTGCTAAAATTTTTTCAGCAACCGCTTTAACGTCTTCTGCATTTTTAGGGACATCTAACCCATAATAGTCAAGAATTTTAGAGTAATCGGATTTTGTAATTTTATAAGGCATATCAGTTATTACAATATGTAAAGATATAAATTATATTTTCTAGTTTAAAAGTTAAAAATAATAACTTAAAATAAATTATAAATGGAAATAACTATAACTGAAAAGGACGAAAGCGAAGAGAAACGAGAGCAAGAAGAGCAACAGAAACCTGGAATTCCAAAGAGAATTTTCCAAACGCACAAGTCAATTCAATATATTCAGAGTAAGCCTAAATTGCAAATTGCAATTAAAACTTGGAGACAATTTGTTCCAGAATTTGGTCACCATTTTTATACAAATGAGATGTGTGATGAATTCATGAGAACCGATATGGTTGAAGAATTTGGCGATGTTATATATGAGGTTTACAACAGACTCCCTTTACCTGTAATGAAGGCAGATTTATGGAGATATTGCATCATATATAAGTATGGTGGAATATATGCTGATGCAGATGCTATGTGCACGTGCAACCCAAATATATTTACAAATTGCGAAACAATGATGGTATGCGCGCCAGAAGACGATACTATGCATTTGTGTCAATGGACCTTTGCTGCACCTGAAAAATCTCCGCTTTTAAAATCTATTATTGAACTATCCATTAAAAGGATTGCAAACATGCAAGTTATTAAAGGAGAGCATATTATTCACTTTTTAACTGGTCCTGGAGTTTTTACTGATGGGATTGAAAAATACTTACAAGAAAATGACATGAAAACATTTAATAATAAGAAACAGTATTCTTGTTATAAAAATAGCGTAATGATTTGTTTTATTGCAGAACGTTTCCATCAAACAATGATACGCCACCTGCACGCGGGCGCTGATGCAGACGGGTGGAAAAATGAACGTTTTCAAAAGTTGATGTAATGTAATTTATACATTTATTTATAAATTCTGCGACGATTCCATAAAACTTCGTAATGAATAACTTTTTTATTTGCTTCTTGTTCATCATAATATCCTCTATACATTTTTAATATAGAAATGTTTTTATAAAGAATAAATTTATCACCAGTTGGTTTGTTAAACATATGTTCAAGTTCAATGTTTCTTCTTTCTTCACCAATAAATCTACCCACTAAACCTGGGCCGGTAGGGTCTACGCACGCTGCTCCATAATACCTGTTTCTAACATTCTCCACAATTTGATTAATACATTTAAGACAAACTTC
>Ga0114979_10003242_pt1 | contig 10957 bp, 12 predicted proteins | sample S_140625_EF_Meta_FD_87315 | JGI IMG/M metagenome (GOLD analysis project Ga0114979, IMG submission 87315) | Freshwater microbial communities from Lake Simoncouche, Canada to study carbon cycling - S_140625_EF_MetaG | ecosystem: Environmental > Aquatic > Freshwater > Lake | place: Lake... | reverse complement strand
TGTTGCGACGACAGGGCCACCGGGTCAGCGTCACCCGGGAGCCCGGCGGCACCGAATTGGCCGAGGCGATTCGCGAATGGCTGCTTAACCGCCCGATGTCGATGCGTACCGAAGCCTTGCTGGCCTTCGCTGCCCGTCAGGACCATCTTGAGCGGGTCATTCGACCGGCACTCGACACCGGCGTCTGGGTCATCTGTGACCGGTTCACCGATTCGACGGTCGCTTATCAGGGCGGTGGACGGGGTATCCCGCTGGCCGAGATCGAGACGCTTGAGCACTGGGTCCATCCTGACCTGCAGCCCGACCGGACTTACCTCTTCGATCTGGATCCGTCCATAGCGGCCGAGCGCCGTCGAGCCGCCCGCGTGGCTGATCGCTTCGAGGCCGAGCAGCAGGCCTTCTTCGTGCGGGTGCGCGATGCCTATCTCGCCCGGGCAGCAGCGTCGGGGGGGCGGTTCTGCATCGTCGACAGCACAAGATCGATCCAGGATATTCGTAAAACACTTGAACTAGACGCTTCAAATTACTGATTTAATTTACTTTACATGATCTTTCAATCGCTCCCCTGGCATCAGTCGGCGCTGGTTGCACAGCTTCACGATGCACAAGGTCTGCCGCATGCACTGCTGCTGCGAGGGGCATCCGGCATTGGCAAGACCCGCTATGCGCAGGCGCTGGCAGCCTCCCTGCTGTGTGAAACGCCGCTCGACAGCGGGCTTGCCTGTGGTCGGTGCCTTGCCTGCGGCTGGGTGGCGGCTGACACTCATCCCGACCTTCGCCAGCTCACCCGTCTGGTCGATGATGACGGCAAGCAAGCCAATGAGATCAAGATCGATCAGGTCAGGGCACTGTCGGAGTTTCTCGGCGTCGGCTCCCATCGGGGCGGACGGCGGTTGGTGCTGATCGATCCGGCTGAGGCAATGAATCAGGTCACCGCCAATGCGCTGCTCAAGACGCTGGAAGAACCGGGCAGTGGACTGTTTTTCATCCTTGTTGCCAATCGCCCCGATGCCTTACCGGCAACCGTGCGATCACGCTGTCAGCTTTGCTTGCTCGACAGCCCGGGTGCCGAGGCGGCATCTGACTGGGTCAGGACCGAGACCGGATGCAGCGCGACCGAGGCGCAAGCCTGGCTGGCGATGGCGGGAGGCGCTCCTTTGCAGGCAATTCGTTTCGCCGAGCCTTCGCAGGCGTCCGCCCATCGGGCCATGCTGGAGGCGATTGCCAGGCTGCCGGACACTTCATCGGTCGCAACTGCCGATGCCTTGCAGCCGTTCGAGGGGCGCCAATGGCTGCCGCTGATGCAGCGCTGGCTGCTCGATCTGGCCCGCTGTCGCATGGGTGGGGTGCCGCGCTACTTCCCGGCCCAGACAGCTCGCTTGCGCGAGCTGGCAGCCCGAACCGACCCGCAACGGCTCGCCGACGCGGGTCGCGATCTGGCCGGGCAGTATCGCAGCGTCGGACATCCGCTCAACCCGCGGCTGTTTTGCGAAGAGTCGCTGGCCGCTTATCTCGGTGCCTTCGGTCCGGTCGCAAAGCCGGGCCGGATTGGCTGAGCCCTGGGGGCAGCGCTGATCAGATCACTATTAGGGCGCCAGTCGCCTCGAAGGCACGATGATGAGCGAAATTGCAGCCGCTTCACAGCCCCGACTTTCGGTGGGCGCATCGGCAACGACCGCACCGGCGGGCGCTGCCCGCCCAAGCGTGATGTCACTGGCCATCCGAGACCAGGCCGGACTGGCGGCCGCATACATGCCCTTCGTGCAGGGCGGCGGTCTCTTCGTGCCCACAACCCGTCAAGCCAATTTGGGCGACGATCTCTACCTGATCATGACGCTGCTCGATGACCCGAACAAATACGCGGTCCCTGGCAAGGTGGTCTGGATCACGCCCGCCGGCACCGCCGGCAGGCCACAGGGTCTGGGTATCCAGTTCGCAAACAATGAGGCCGGCGAGCAGGTCCGCGCCAGATTCGAGAACCTGATCGGTTCGGCTGCATTGGGCGCACGCCATACCAATACCCTCTGAAGCCGCGTCAGAGCGCCGGTAGAATGGCCGGTTTCGGACGCCCTCTTTGCGGGCTGGAGTGCTCGCCTTGTACGTCGATTCACACTGCCACCTCGACTTCCCTGAACTCGGCTCTCAGATCGACGCCGTCCTCGACCGAATGCGCCTCAATGCGGTCGATCGCGCCCTGTGCGTCTCGGTGACCCTCGCTGACTTTCCGCGCGTACTGGCGCTGGCCCAGGCTCATCCCAATCTCTATGCCTCGGTCGGCGTGCATCCCGACTATCCCGACACGCTCGAACCGGATGTCGAGACGCTCGTGCGATTGGCGCGAGAGCCCAAAGTGATTGCCACCGGCGAGACCGGGCTCGATTACTACCGGACCGAAGGCGATCCGGCCGAAGTCTGCGGCTGGCAGCGTGAGCGGTTTCGGGTCCACGTCCGCGCTGCACGCATCAGCCGCAGGCCACTCATCATTCACACCCGCTCGGCCGCTGACGACACGCTGGCGATCATGCGCGAGGAGGGCGCTGATGACATCGGCGGCGTGATGCACTGCTTCACCGAAACCTGGGACGTAGCCCGTGCGGCACTCGACCTCGGTTTCCATATCTCGTTATCGGGCATAGTCACCTTTCGCAATGCCGAGTCGCTGCGTGAAGTGGCCCGCAAGATGCCGCTCGATCGCCTGCTGATCGAAACTGATGCACCGTTTCTTGCCCCGGTTCCGCACCGGGGCAAACTCAACGAACCGGGTTTCGTCAGGCATGTCGGTGAGTTTCTGGCCACCCTGCGCGGACTCTCATCCGAGTCGATGGCGCAGGCAACTACTGAAAACTTTTATAGATGTTTCAATATTTTAAGAGATTAATTTAAAGTGTAGCCTTAAGTTTTATGGGTGCTCGACCGATTCATCGGGACGATGTACAGGCAATCGGTTCAGCTGCGGAAGTCGGTACCGCCCTTGCTTTCGATCAGGCGCACGAGCGCATTCCATTCATGCAGGCCATAGCGATGGTCGGCCCGAGCCTTTTTCATCACCGAGCCCATCTTGGCGACGACCGCTTCGTCGATCGTGACCGGCGGCTCGCCCAATGTGCGTGAGATCAGTTCGAGTTCGCAAGCACGTTCAAGCATGTACAGGCTTTGCAGGGCGCCATGTACCGTCGGTGCAAAGGTCAGCAGTCCGTGATTGAACAGGACCACGCAGCTGCCTTTCTGGCAGCTAACACCCAGGGCATCGCACTCTTCCTGCGTGGCCGGCATGCCGTACTCGTGATAAGCCAGTTCGTCGTAGACCTGCATCGCGTCCTGGCTGATCGGGCGCAGTCCGCCCTTGAGCATGGCTGCGCCGGCACCCGCACGGGTATGGGTATGCATGGCGCAATTGGCATCGGCGCGAGCTTTGTAAATCGCACTGTGGATCGTGAACCCTGCCTTGTTGAAGCGCCCCTGTCGGCCGATCACATTGCCGTCGAGATCCATCTTGATCAGGCTCGACGCGGTGATCTCATGGAACATCTCCTCATAGTGATTGATGAGGAAATGGTTGGGCTCTCCCGGCACGCGCACCGACATGTGAGTGGCCAGAATATCGGTCCAGCCGAAGTGGTCGCAGATGCGATAAAGCGCCGCAAGATCGCAGCGCGCCTGCCACTCGGCGCTCGACATTTCGGTTTCGATTTTCAGGTTAGCTGACATTCGGGTCTCCTTTGTCAATGATGTGAGGGTCAAAACTGGCCGGATCGATCAGTCCGGAATGGCCATGGCCGGTCCGACCGCCATCCGGTTCCAGGTGGGTGTGATCACCAGTTCGTTGATGCAGACATGGGCTGGCATGCGCGCCAGAAAAGCGATCGTCTCGCCGAGATCCTGAGGCTGGAGCATTCGCGCCCTATCTTCAGTCGAGACCGGGACCGGCCGCTTGTCGAGAATTGGCGTGGCGACCTCGCCAGGGCAGACAGCCGTTGCCCGGATACCGTTGACGCATTCTTCGGCATTGAGGCTGTCGGTCATCGCGTTCAGGCCGAATTTCGCAGCACTGTAGGCCGGGCCGGTCATCGGGCTGACCCGCTTGCCGGCAATCGAAGAAATGTTCACGATCAGCCCGCCCTTTTGCTTTCGCATCATCGGCAGAACCGCATGGCAGCAATAGAACGCGCCGTCAAGATCGATACGGATTACCTGATCCCAGTCTGCGCGGGACAGATGCTTCCAGTTGCGCCGGGTCACGTTCAGGCCGGCGCTGTTGACCACGACATCGATACGGCCTTCCTGCTGCGCGATGCCCCTGACGACCTCTTCAACCGCGTCGGCATCGGTGACATCCAGCACAGCGATTCGAGCCTGTCCGCCTTTGGCAGTAATCATTGCGGCGACTCGGGCGATTTCTTTCTCGCGGCGCCCCGAGAGCACCAGCCGCATGCCTGCAGCCGCCAGCGCAAGCGCTGAGCCCTCTCCGATACCTGTTCCGGCACCGGTTACCCAGGCAACCTGTCCTGTCAGATCACGCATGTTGCTCCCCCTGATTGGTCTTCACGCCGGCCGTCAGCTCGCGAGGCTGATCGACACTGAAGGGTCGATCGTACATCGTTGGCGGCCGTCGGGCAGTTCGGCGCAGGCGATGGGGCCGCTACTCAGCCGTCCGGATCTCAGCCATCCTGGACTGATACTGCTCGGGCCAACTCACCCTGGAATTGAGCCGACGCAGGTTGTCTTCACCCGGAGCGCGGGCCATGACCGACCTGTTTGAGGGCGGGGAGGTGATGGTCACATGGTTCCACGAAGGAACGCGCTGGGAGGTGGCCGACACCATACCGGCCCTGCCTGCCCCGGGTGCCGATGCATCGATATCGGCCATCGCAGCCTTCAGCTGGCGACTGAGTGTCGCCCTGAATTCGGCGCCCGAGCAGCGGCTGTCCGCCTGCCCGGTTCGAACCACGAGTGTGCCGCTCTGCATGCGACTGCAGGGGTCGGCTGCCTGTGCGGCGTCTGACAACTTGGCATGTTTTTCAGACTCCCGTGCCGCATTGACTCTCGCAACCGCAGTCGGATGAGCATGGCCAGCAGCCAATGAGGCAGTGCTCGCAGACGCATTGCGCTGCGCCGCATCCTTGGCTGTCACACGGCCTGGCGGAGTGCCGGCTTTCGAAGTCACCCTGGCCGCCTCACCGGGCGGCAACAGTCCCTGGAAGCGATAGCCGGACGGCAGGTCTGCAGGTCCATCGGTTCGTGACAGATAAAGACCCGGTGTCGGCTCAGATGGCGCAATAGCGAGAGACTTGTTCAAGGCCTTCGGCGAGACCGGCTTGGCCGATTGCGATGGTTCGGCCTTGCGGGCCATGCCCGGCTCGCGTATGGCAGCAGACGATCCTGGCTCAGGCTTGATGACCGATTCGGTGGTCGCAGATGGGCCGGCACCCGGCAGCGGTGTGGCCGGCGTGATCAGCGGCTTTGACTGCGCCAGCAGCGGCATCAGAAGCTGCAGGAGCACCGACGCCAGGCGTTGCATCAGGGAGTATCCGCGCGTGGCTGTATCGTCTGTTGCTCGATAGAGAGCTCGATCGAGGCTTCGATCGTGACATCGAATCATGATTGGGCGATGGGTGAATTCTGCGAACAAGCTGCGAGTTCAACTGCTGCGAGGCCTTCGGGACTAAGGCGCGAGCGTCACTATGGCGGCCTGACGAAACGACCCGCGGATGATGACAGCGAGTCGGGATATGTCGATTGCTCTGTTCGGTTTATTTCTCGGAAATGAGAAAAAAATCACAGTCTTCAGGCTGACCGGCTGAAGGCACCTGGCACCAAGATTTCAGACACAAGAACGCTCACAGAGACGGCGAACCATTCGTCGATGCCGCCTGTCCGTTCGTCTAATGTCATTAGGCGAATCGATGGCGGCAAGGCGGCGCTTTCTTGATGACGCGTCGGGTCAGTAGCCGATTGCCGCGCCGTCGCTGCGCGGATCCGACCCGCCCAGACGCATGCCGCTTTGCGGGTCGATCACGATGCCGTGCGCATGCCCCGCCAGTTCATTCCAGTTATCCCAGCGATCTACCAGATGACCACGCTGCTCGAGCGTGTCGATGGTGGCCTTGGGAAAGCGCGCTTCGATATGCAGCGTATCGCGCGGCTCGCCCAGCCCGAATCGCCCCGACAGCCATCGTGGCGATTCGAGCGCCTGCTGAATATCGAGCCCGAAGTCGATGAGGTTGATATAGGTCTGCAGATGAATCTGCGGCTGTCCGTCAGCGCCCATGCAGCCGACGACGCTCCAGAGCCGATCGTTGCGAAAGCCAATCGACGCAATCAGGGTGTGCAAGGGCGTCTTGCCTGGCTCGAGCCGATTGGGATGGGCCGGATCGAGCGTGAAATAGGCGCCTCGATTCTGCAGGACCACACCGGTGCCACCGGCCACGACCGCCGATCCGAACACGCCATAAAGGCTGTGGATCAGCGAGACCGCATTGCCTTGCGCATCGACTGTGGCGATGTACACCGTGTCCCCGGTGAGGCTGCCGTAGGAGGGCACTTTGTCCCAGGGCAGGGCGTGCTTCGGATCGATGATCGGGCGGCGTTCGTCGGCATAGGCTTTCGAGATCAGCCGATCCATCGGCACGCTGACGAAGGCCGGATCACCAAGGTAATTGTCGCGATCGTGATACGCCAGCTGCTTGGCCTGCACCATCAGATGGACCATATCCGGCCCCTGGAAGTCGCGTTTATGCAGCTCGAAGGGCTCGAGCAGATTGAGCATTTCGAGCACCGAGAACCCTTGCGTCGGGGCAGGGGTCTCATAGAGCACCAGATCGCGGTACTGGCCCCTGATCGGCTCGCCCCAGCGGGCGGTCTGCGCGGCAAGATCAGCCTCGGTAAAAAAGCCGCCCTTTTCGGCTGAGAACCGTGCGAGTTCTCGACCGACGGCGCCGCGATAAAACCCGTCGACTCCATCGTTTGCAATCGCGCGCAGGGTGTTCGCAAGATCGGGATTGGTAAGCATTGAACCGGGCGCTGGCACTTTGCCCGCGGGCATGAAGATCGCCATGGTTTCGGCATGCGGCTGCAGGTCGGACACGACCTGCTCGATCCAGCCCGACAGCCTGGCGGTCACCGGAAAGCCGCTGCTGGCATAACCGATAGCGCTCTCGAGACTGCGTGCGAGCGGTAGACGACCGTAAGCACGGTGCGCCTCACCCCAACTTGCGACAGCACCCGGCGTGGTCACGGTCGCCGGCAAAATGCCGCGAAACGGAATCTCGCTCAGCCCCCGCTGCGCAAAGGCATCGAGGAAGGCATTGGCCGCAGCACGCCCACCGCCGTCGAGATAGCGCACCGAGCCAGTCTTTGCGTCATGGATCAGCCAGAAGGCATCGCCGCCGAGACCGGTCATATGCGGATAGACCACCGACAGCACCGAACTGACCGCGATGGCAGCGTCGACCGCCGATCCGCCGGCGCGCAGCACATCGACACCTGCCTGCGATGCGAGGGAATGGGGGGAGGTCACCATGCCATTGGGGCCCATGGTCACGGGCCTGCCGGTATCGATTTTCATTGGGAAGTTTCCTGCGGGAAAGCGTCAGACTCGAGGACAGTTTCAGGCGGCCGGATTGCCGTGCTCCCTGACGGATGATTCGAGCGCTTCAAGGCGGCGGTCCTGGATGCCCAGGGCCTTCAGATGAGCCACGGTTTCGAAGAGATAATCGCAGCATCGACCCAGAGGCCCTGCGCCGGTCGCAAGATAGCGGGCGATGGTGTCATGGTCGAGGCCTGGCGCATAGCGCTCGTGATCACGATTGGCACTGAAAACAATGGCATGGGCCGGGCCGTCGGGCGTTCTGGCCAGCGTCCAGACCGGCCGGTAGGCCATGGTGGCCATTTCGCGTCGCCAGAGAACGTCGAGTTCGGTCATCTCGGTGCCGGTTGCAAGCCGATAGGCAACACCGGTACAACTGCCGCCGGCCTCGAGCGAGAGCATCAGCCCGGGCGCTTCGGGGCTGCCGCGTCCGGCCCGTGCCCAGAGGCAGAACTTGCGATGAAAACCGTGAATCCGCGCCACGCGTCGTTCAGCGAAGTGAAAAGCCGGATTCCAGATCAGCGAACCGAAACCAAACACCCAGACACTGTCCGGGCGCGGCGCCTGCGCCAGCATGTCTTTGATCTGGGTTTCTCGCTCTTCGGCGGTCATCAGACGTACGTCAGGGCCCAGCAGAGCCCTGACTGAGGCATGAAGCGAGCCGTCAAGAATACTTTCGCGGGTCAGTTTTGGGGCACTCATCGTGCCACCATTCTGTCACGAGCCGGCCCGCACCCGGGCGAAAAGCTCAGGGCTGATTGACGACGATATAGGTGACGTTGCTGCCCTGATACTGCGGTTGATAGTAGGTTCCGCCGCAATTCTGATAGGCAAAGCCATTGGCGTAGACCGTGGTGCACGACGGAGGCAGGCTGTTGACCACACTCCCGACCACAGCGGCGGTGATTACGGTGGCGGCAACCACGCCGGCGACACTTGGTCCGCTGCGGTAGTTCGGGCCATAGTAGCCGCCGCTGACGTTGACGTTGCGGTTAACGTTGACGTTGGTGTTCTGATTGACGTTGACGTTTCGATTGACGTTGGCGTTCTGGTTGACGTTGACGTTCCGGTTGACGTTGGCGTTCCGGTTGACGTTGGCGTTCTGATTGACGTTGACATTTCGGTTGGCGTTAGCGGCCAGAACCGGCTCAGCCGCAAGACACAAAACCGCAATGCCCAGCAAGGGCAGGGCGACGCGCCGGATCGAATGGGCGAGGGTTGGTTGAATGGTCATTTTGCGTCCTTGGTACCAGTAGTTGCCTTTGACTGCCGAACCGCCTTCTTCTCGGCGATGGCAATCCGGTTTGCGCCCTCGGGCGGCACGAAGGTGAACATCGCAGGATCGATCTTCGGAGAAAGATCCCAGGTCATCACCTCGCTGTGCTGAGGTTGACTGACTTGAGAAAGCGATGTGACCAGCATCTTGCGTGGCAGGGGGCGTTCACCTTTCTCGATCCAGATCTGCCAGTCCATACCATCCTGATGAAAGCCGAGATGGTCACAGTCGACGCCTCCAACCCGTCCGGTGCCGATCACGACTCCGGCCTTCACATTCCTGAGCAGTTCGCCGCGAGAGGCCAACAGGAGCACATCGCCTAAAGGAAAATTGACATCGTACTTCTCGCTGACGAGCTCGAGGGTCGAGCCAACGGTGGCTGGCGCCACGATGCCTGCATACGATTTTTTGGCCTCGACCCACACTGTCAGCAGCTTGCCGTTATAGAAAAACCGGCTCTCGTCGCGATCGTCGCGGCGAGACACGACATAAAGGCCGTCCGGGTCACGGTATGTCAGGTCGATCGTGCCGCCAAACTGCAGCTTCGGGCCACTCGGCAGCACCTGGTCGGTGGTGGTGTCGGCACGGATTGAAAATGCCTTCAGGGTTTTCAGGTAGTCGCCCATGCGATTGATCGCGGCGACAGCGGCCGGATCGATTGCCGGGGCTTTTGCAGCGGCCTTCGCGGTAGTCGCCGTTGCGACCGGCTGGGCCATCGACGACGCTGCCGACAGCATCAGTGCGATGCCGAGTGCGCTGACGGCCATCACCGGTTTCAGGTTTTGAATCACGTTTGCTCCAGTGGTGCAGTGGGATTGCCGCGCACGATAGCACCTTGATCCAGCCATGGCGATCTGAGCCGCCGAATTTGAAAATGTCGTCTAATCTATATTATGTAAAATCAAACATTGCGCTGTCTGGTTTTTCTCTCGCCCGATGCCATGCAGCGATTGAAACGCTGATTCGCGAATCGAGATCCGGTTTGCAGCAAAGCCATCGCTAGAGCGACGGAAAGCGATTCACACCTTGCGCGGGCAACTTGACCATGCAGGTGAGGAACAGCGGGCTGAGGAGCCAGCCGTCCAGCCAGGCGCGCACCGATGGCAGGTTCTGCCTTGCAAACCATCCCGGCTCTACCGAGGCGAACTGGCGCACGAAAGGCATCACTGCCAGGTCGGTGGCGCAGGGCGTGGCGCCACCCAGGTAAGGCGCGCTGGCAAGCCGGGCCTCCAGCGGATGCAGCAGCACATCCAGCGCCCTGTCACGGTGTGCCTCTGGCGCGAGAGACCCAGTCGCGTAGCGCTGGGGGTACTTCCAGCGGTCCAGGTGATGCTTGAAGTCGCCGTCGTTGCGTAGTAGCAAATCCAGATTGGCAGGCGGCTGTGCCCTCGCCCACCAGCCCTGCACATCGGGCACGGCAAGTGCCCAACGCAGGATCTCCCAACTCTCCTCAATCACACTGCCATCGGGCAACTGCAGCACGGGTACCGTCCCCTTGGGCGATATGGCCAGCAAGATTGCTGGCTTATTGCTCAAACTGACTTCCACCGCCTCGAAGGCCCGCCCGGCCTGCAGCAGTGCCATCCGTGCGCGCATCGCATGGGGGCAGCGGCGAAACGTGTAGAGCCGCGGCAATGGTGGACCAGGCTGGGCAGAAAGCGGGTGCGGTGTCGGGGTCGATGCGTTCATGGGTGCAGGCAAGACGATAGTGTGCTCCAGGCGAGGTCTTACCGATGCGCCTGCTAATCTGTCAATGACCCGGGGCTGGCGTGCCCTTGTCCTTTCCCATTCCCTTTGGCTGACCAAGACCCCACCCTCACCGCTTCTTTCGCTGTTCAACATGAGTTACGCCATGTGCGCACCCTCATGCAACTTGAGCAAAAGGAAGACCAAGCGCAATTCAAACTCAAAAACGCCAGCGCCAGCATCAAGGAGCGCCGTCGGCGTGGCTTGACCTGGTATCCCGTCACCATCACCCAGGAAGAAATCGGTTTTGGTGGCAAGGTGGTGCTGGAGCTGGAGCGCCCTGCGCATCGGCAAGACCTCCACTTGTTCCAGGTGGGAAAAAATGCTTCGCTGTTCAGCAATGCATCAGG